>Ga0207642_10000939_pt1 | contig 9123 bp, 10 predicted proteins | sample KBSMisM22_FD_184309 | JGI IMG/M metagenome (GOLD analysis project Ga0207642, IMG submission 184309) | Miscanthus rhizosphere microbial communities from Kellogg Biological Station, Michigan, USA - KBS Miscanthus M2-2 (SPAdes) (version 2) | ecosystem: Host-associated > Plants > Roots > Rhizosphere... | reverse complement strand
CGGCGACCCGAGCGCAGCGCTGATCAATGCCGTGACCGTGCTGGTTATCGCGTGCCCGTGCGCGCTGGGTCTGGCGACGCCGACGGCGATCGTCGTGGGTACCGGCCGCGGCGCGCAACTCGGCGTGCTGATCCGCAACGCCGCGGCGCTCGAGCAGGCAGGACGGCTCTCCGCGCTGGTCGTCGACAAGACCGGTACCCTGACCGAAGGCAAGCCCGTGGTCGCCGGTGTAATCGCGCTCGACGGAGCGACGCGTTCGCAGGTGCTGGAGCTTGCGGCCAGCGTCGAGCAAGGATCGACCCATCCGCTGGCCAATGCGATACGCGATGCGGCGACCCGCGACGGTATTGTGCCGCGGCCGCTGCGCGCGTTCGAGTCGGTCCCTGGCAAGGGAGCGCGCGGCAACGTCGACGTCGACGGGCACGAGATCGTCGTGATCGCGGGCACGCTCGCCTTCCTGGCCGAGCAGGGCATCGCCGCACCGGATGCCGGAGCGCTGCACAGCATCGGCAATACTCTGGTCGGCGTCGCAGCCGACGGCCGGGTCGTCGGAATGATCGCGCTGGCCGATCGCGTTCGTCCCACCTCGGCGCAGGCGATCGCGCGTGCGAAGGCGGCCGGCATCGATGTGCTGATGCTGACCGGCGACAACCACCAAGTCGCGGCGGTCGTCGCGGCGGAGGTCGGCATCGATGATTTTCGCGCCGGCGTATTGCCGGCGGAAAAGGCCGCGACCGTCCGCGCGCTGGCGGCGCGAGGCAAGGTAACCGGCATGATCGGCGACGGCGTCAACGACGCGCCCGCGCTCGCCGCCGCCGACGTCAGCTTTGCCATCGGCACCGGATCCGACGTCGCGGTCGAGGCTGCGGACATCACCGTGGTCCGCAACGATCTGAACGCCGTCGTCGACGCCATACTGCTTTCCCGCGCGACCCTGGCCAAGATCCGGCAGAACCTTTTCTTTGCCTTCGTCTACAACGTGCTGGGCATTCCGCTCGCTGCGCTCGGCATGTTGAATCCGGTATTCGCTGGCGCCGCGATGGCGGCGAGCTCGGTATCGGTGGTCGGCAACGCACTGTTGTTGCGCCGCTGGCGCCCGCAGCAATGAATCCAACGAGGAGCAATCGATGACCACGGTTACGCTCAAGGTAGAAGGCATGAGCTGCGGCGGTTGCGTCGCCAGCGTCACCCGCGTGCTGACCGCGCTTCCGGGTGTGTCCGATGCGACGGTCAGCCTGCAAGGCGGAACGGCGCAGGTGAGCTTCGACGAAGCCCGCACGAATCCGGCGGCCTTGCGCGCCGCGATCGAGAGCGCCGGCTATGAAGTCGCGTAAGCCAGCCGGCCCGATAGTGGCACACCCGGCAGCGCACCCGCCGGTCGCACGGCCGACCAAATCCGCGCTGGCCAAGCGAGTCAACCGCATCGACGGTCAGGTTCGCGGCATCGGCAAGATGATCGACGAGGACCGCTATTGCATCGACATCCTCACCCAGCTCAGCGCGGTGCAATCCGCGCTGGACTCGCTGGGGCTGCAGCTGCTCGAGCACCATCTGCACGGCTGCGTGCAGCACGCGGTCAAATCGGGACAGGGAGACCATGCGATAGCGGAGGCGATCGGCGTGATTCGACGATTCGCGAAATAACGGATCGCGACAACGCCTCGCGATGCGAATTGACCCGCAATGCCGGTAACGGCGATAATCCAGCCCTTTCGGGGTGTAGCGCAGTCCGGTAGCGCGCTTGCTTTGGGAGCAAGATGTCGGGAGTTCAAATCTCTCCACCCCGACCAGAACAAGCACTGGTTCGAGCCGTCGCAAGTGCCCCTTCAGGACCCGCGAATCCGCCGAGTGGCCGGGATTCGTGGATTGGTTGCGCACCAACTGCGACAAGAGTGTGTCCACGATGGTCCGTCGCCCCGATCTGACGCGCATTGTCCTCGCGGTCCTGCTGATGGGAATTCTGATCAGCGGTTCGTTCTGGATACTGCGTCCTTTCCTGCTTTCGACTATCTGGGCGGCGATGATCGTCGTGGCGACGTGGCCCATGATGCTCAAGCTTCAGGCCAGATTGGGGCGGCGTGCTCTGGCGGTGGCGATCATGTCCAGCGCAATGGTGCTCGTGTTCGTCGCGCCGTTACTGCTGGCTATCCAGACGCTGGTCGATAACACCGACACGATAACGCGGTGGATACGCGAGCTCGCCACTTCGCCGATCCCCGCGCCGCCCGAGTGGCTTTCACGTATTCCATTGCTCGGCGCGAAAATCGCCCAGTATTGGTCGAGCATCGCGGGGACGGACAAGGGGGAGCTCGCCTCGCGCCTTGCCCCGTATACAGCCAGCGCCGCACAGTGGCTGGCGAGCGCGCTCGGCAGTGTCGGCTTGCTCGGCATTCAGTTTCTGTTGACCGTCATGATTGCGGTGATCCTGTATACGCGGGGCGAAGCGGCAAGAGATGCCATGATCCGCTTCGGCAGTCGTCTCGCCGGCGAGCGCGGCGAGCGGGTTGTGCTGCTTGCCGGTCAGTCAATCCGCGCCGTGGCGCTGGGCGTAGTCGTCACGGCATTGGTGCAGACCGTTCTGGCAGGCCTTGGTCTCGCCGTTGCCGGAGTGCCGTTCGCGGGACTCTTGACCGGCGTCATTCTGCTGCTGTGCATCGCCCAGATCGGAACGGTTGTCGTGCTGGTTCCGGCCGTGATCTGGCTCTTCTGGAATGACGCACAGGGATGGGGTACTGCGCTTGCGGTCTGGACCGTCGTCGTTGCCAGTCTCGACAACGTTCTGCGGCCGCTGCTGATCCGGAGAGGCGCTGACCTGCCGCTGCTGCTTATTTTCGCTGGTGTAATCGGGGGACTCCTCGCTTTCGGAATCATCGGCTTGTTCGTCGGCCCGGTGGTCCTCGCGGTCAGCTACACTTTGTTCAATGAATGGGTAAGGGAGGAGCCCCGCCCGTAGTCGTTGCGGGTGCTCCGGCGACAGCTGGCATTCTCCGGCAAGACTCTGGCGCGCACGCCGGAGATCGCCGCAGTTCACGGACGGAACCACGCGTTGCCCACCTGGAAATACACGGCGGTGGTCCCCGGGCTGTGCGCGACGTCGATGCCGGCGTGCAGTCCGAATTTGCTGGCCAGCTCGTAGCGAAAACCGACCCCGCCGCTGCCGACGTTCTGAGTGGCCGAGAAAGCATCGCGGGTGGTACGGGTCGTGCCGGCCCCACCGAAGGCAACGAGGCTCCACCGGCCGAAGACCTGCCAGCGCGCCTCCAGCTCGAATGACGCCATCTGGTCGCCCTGGTATCGCATGGCGGGCACGCCACGCAGTTGGATGTAGGGCCGCAGGAAGAACGGCGTGCCATCGGATGCCCACCCATAGTCCGCTCGCGCCCCGAGCGTCACTCGATGCGGGAAGGACCGCCATCCAATTACGACCTGCTGGAAGCGCTCGAAGTCGCCGCTTGCTCCAAGAGACTCGCGAGAAGCCAGATACGACGATTCCGCGTAGATGCCCTGTGTCGGCGTAAAGACGCTATCCCGCGAATCGTACTCGACGACGGCGGTCGGGGCGGAGACCTTCACTCGAACCCGGTCGGTCAACCCCGGGAACGCCGGCTGGTCGCGCAGCTTCGGATCGACGTCGGCAAAGACATAGCGCAATCCGATCGCCCACGGCGACTTGGGCCCAAGCTGCCAGTTGGCCTGGACGACGGCGCCGTTGAACTGAAGCGAGTAGCGAACCTTCTGGTCGAACGAGGGGCGATCGAGGCCGAGGCCGTAAAAGTCGAGATTGACCTGGCCGGTGCCTGCACCGGCCAGCGTGCGCAGTCGCCCGTCCAGCCAGCGGCTCGCATCGCCTGCGAACGTCGCCCACGTGCCATTCTGAGTGGCGAGCCCGGCGACGGCGGAGATGTCCGGCCGCGCCCAGCCCTCCTCACCTGCTTCCTTGCGAGGGCGAAGAAACATGCCGGCGGCGCCACCGCCATAGCCGACGGCCGGTTCGGTAACCAAGATCGGGATGGGAAGGAAGCCGCGCGGGTCCTCGAGAAAATAGCCGAGGTCGAACTGTCCATCCTTGGGATCGACGAATCGTGCACGACCTTCGCGCTTGGTCTCCGGCGGTGCTGCGGCTGGAGAGACGCCATCGGCGCTGCGCGGCGGTTCGGCGATTTCTTGCGCATCGGTTGCTGCCGCGCAGCCGATTGCCACCACGAAGATCGCACAGCGCAGTGTCGCCCCGATCGTGGGCGCCGCATCGTGCGCCGCGCCGGGAACGCGCAATGGCGAAGTTAGCGTAACAATTGCGCTGATTCGCATGGACCTTCCCATCGTTATTGTGACAGATCGGCGCGATACGATATGATTACGCGTTGATTTGGAGCAGGATGTCGGGAGCCCAAATCCCTCCCTCCCCCGACGACCGGCTGGATCGGCTTCACGAGAAGAGGCTTTGATCGTGCAGGGCGCCCGTAGCTCATTCGGATAGAGCACCGGCCTTCTAAGCCGGGGGTAACAGGTTCGAGTCCTGTCGGGCGCGCCAAACATCGACGCGCCGCGACAGGCGGCGGTAACCATGGTGGCTGTAGCTCAGCTGGTAGAGTCCCGGATTGTGATTCCGGTTGTCGTGGGTTCGAGTCCCATCAGCCACCCCACTCATCGCGAGAGTACGTCGTGCTCTCGCCCGCCGATGCGGACAATCGGCTATCGCGGCAACAGACGTCGAACGCGCAACAAGCCTTCGACGATATCGCGCTCGTCGATCGCCCCGTAGCCGAACACCAATCCTGGCCGAACGGTCCTGCCGAAATAGAATTCCCGCAACGAGTAGATTCCTATGCCCTCGTGTCGAGCCCGGTCCACCAGTGCGTCGACGTCGACCGGCGCTTTCAAGAGCGCTGCCAGGTGCAATCCGACGGCAGAGGGAATCGGCTCCAGCCAGCGGTGAAAATCGCGCTTGAGGCAGCCGAGAAGCGTCAGGTAGCGCGCACCGTAGACCTGGCGCATCTTGCGCACATGCCGCGCCAGATGTCCTTCGGCGATGAACGCCGCCAGCGTTTCCTGCTCGAGGACCGCACAGTGCCAGTCAGTGCACTGCTTCGCGGCCACAAGCGCGGGTCGCGCCCAGGGCGGCGGAACGACAAAACCCATGCGCATTTCCGGGAAGAGACTCTTCGAAAACGTCCCGACATAAAAGACCGACTCGCTTCGATCGAGGGTCTGCAGCGCATCGAGCGGCCGGGCGCCAAGGCGGAATTCGCCGTCATAGTCGTCTTCGATGATGACGGCGCCGTGGGCGTGGGCGAATTCGAGCAAGGCGGTTCGCCGTCGGGTGGTCATTGTGGTGCCGAGTGGAAATTGATGAGATGGCGTCACGCAGATCACGCGCGCGTCGGTCGGCAGTCGCTGCACGGCAATCCCGTCACGGTCGACTTGGATGGGGACGATCCTGGCGCCGGCAGCGGCGAAAGCCGCGTGCAGCGGTGGATAGCCGGGGTTCTCGACGGCGACCACGGTTCGGCCCGGAGAGATCAGGATGCGGGCGAGAAGATCGAGCCCCTGCTGAGAGCCGGCGGTAACGACAATGTCTTCGGGCCGGCAGGCGACGGCGCGCGCGAAGGAAACGTGCTTGGCGATCGCTTCGCGCAATTCCGGAAGACCCTGCGGCTCGGCGTAGGCGGCCGGCTTCTTCGCGAAGCTGCGGATCGCCCTCGCTGTCAGCCGCCGCCAGGCATCGAACGGGAAGAATCGTTTGTCGGGTACGCCGAGTCGAAAGTCGAAACGCGTCGACATCGGCGAATGCAAGTGAACAGGAACGCGGGATTTGCGCCAAAACGGCTGCAAGCGCGGATCGGTTCCGGCGGCACCTGTCGCGCTCCCGCGACTGGATGACCGCGGGCGGATGTCCGCCACGTAGGCCCCGGCCCTCGGACGGGTGGCGAGATAACCCTCGCTTAGCAGCAAGTCGTACGCGGCCACGGCGGTATTGCGCGACACGCCGTAAGCCGCGGCCAGGGCGCGCGTCGGCGGCAGTCGCGAGCCGGGTTGCAGTCGGCCATCGAGGATCGCCGCTCTCAATTGTCCGTGCAGGGCTCGCAGCAAATTGCGTGAATCCCGGGACGGCAGGCTGATCGGGAGCTCGAAATCTGGATCCATAAAAATGCCCTTACGTGGCTCTTATTGGATACCAGTGTATCTCTTATTCTTCGACCGTGACATGAGGAGATACCGATGGCACAGTCCAAAGCGCCCTTCGAACGGCCCGATGCTTTCGTCCCGTCAAGCCTTCCCCGCCACGATGCGCGCGGGCGTGCAGTGGAAAGCAGCCAGGGCAGGGGCCGAATCGTGAACGAGTATCGAACTGCGTTACCGGGCGTGGCTTGTGGAATCGCAGCCTTCGCCATGACGGCGCTCACGTTCGGTCTGCTGGTGGTAGCGCCCGCGACGATCGACTCTGACAGCGAGGCGCGCCGCGCCATGCCGGCGTCGCAGGCTCTCGCAATGCGGCCGGCCGAAGTGGTCACCGCCGCCGCGAGGGAGGCTGCTGCTGAAATTCAGCCGGCAGTCGGGTGCGACAAGGCGAATCGCTCCCGGCTACCCGAAGCGCGTTGCCCGCAGGACGCGGACAGGCATCAGCCGGCAAAATCGAACAGCCGCGGCGCCGGCTGCCTCGACGTCAGTTGAGGGCGCCTTTGGGCGACCGCAGCGCGGCGCCCGCGCGGGCTCCTCGTCACTCAGCGCCTTGCCAGCTTGCGCCCGCCGACGGATCCCGCGATTGCGGCAGCGACAAACAACGCAGTCAGTCCGATCGGCCCGGAAACGACCTTCGTTGCCGAGGACCGCAAGCCATGGGCGGCGATCCGCAGATTCAGTTTTTCCAGTCGCACGCGCTGTTCAGCCAACGCTATCTGCTCGCGCAGATTCGTCGATGTTCCGGTCATGACCCGCCTCCGAGCTGACGGCGCGTCGCCTTGAAGGCGAGATTCCCCGCCCGTCCCTTGATCATGAACAGAACAGGCAACGAAGCAGCGACAATGGCGAGGCCCACCACGAGAAGCGATACATGCAGGCTGAGCCACGAATCGGCAAGCCATGCGACCAGACTCAGTACCAGCAGGATCCATGCAGTGGCGAGAAACAGGATGGCGACGACCGAGAGAATCGCGATCGAGACAAGGCTTTCCATCGCAAGCTTGGCTTCGTGCTTGACGAGCTCGACGACGTCGCGACTGAAATCGCGCGCATTCGCCAGCAGGGAATATGCACGTCGGATGATCTGCAGCGCTTGTGCGGTGACCAGAAGTCGCATGATGTCGTCTCGATGTTTTTTGCTATCTCGATTTTGACGTGTTGCCGCGAGCCATCCGGCTCAGCGCCAGCCCGGTGAGCAGCCCTGCGGCGGACACGCCCAGCCAGCGCCGCACCCCGGGGGAGCTGTCGAAGCTGCCCAGCGGCGCCGAGCGGGCCGGCGCTGTGTCCTGTTGTTCCGGCACAGGCTGCGGGACGATGACCGGAGTCTGCCGGCTGCGCGGTAGGTCTTCCCGCGCAACGGGCTGTGCGTCGTGACGGTGCGCATAGGCATTGGTAAACTCCGCGCCCAGCAGGAAGATCTGCGTCGAATAATAGATCCATAGCATCAGCACGACGAACGGGCCGGCGGCGCCGAAAGACGAAGCGACCGAGCTTTTCCCGATATACAAGCCGATCAGCAGCTTGCCTATATCGAACAGCAACGCGGTAATGGCGGCGCCGATCCACACGTCTTCCCAGGCGACTTCCACGTTGGGAAGCACTTTGTAGATCATCGCGAAGAGCACGGTTATTACGGCGAAGGACCCCAGAAACGTAACCGCCTGCAGCAGAAATTCGGCTTCGCCAAGCAGAGAATTTCCGAGTGCGGCGACGGCCGCGCTAAGGACCAGCGAGACGGCCAGAAGAAAGCCGATCGCCAGGACCATTCCAAGCGACAACAGTCGAGATCGGATCAGATTCAACAAGCCGCTTCCTGCTCGAGGCTTGGCCTTCCAGATCCGGTCCAGGTCATCCTGCAATTCGACGAACGCCGTCGTCGCAGTCAGGATCAGAGCTCCTACGCCTATCACGATCGCGAGGATACTGCTGCCAAGGTTGGCCGTGCTCTTCAGCATCTCGGCGATGGCGTTTCCTGCCCCCTCGCCGAGAAGCCCCGACAGCTGGCCGACCACCGCCGCTTGTGCGGCATCGCGCCCAAACGCGATGCCCGCGACGGCGATGGCAATGATCAGCAATGGCGCGATCGAGAAAGCCGTGTAATAGGCGAGCGCCGCTCCCATGCTGGCCGCTCGATCCTCCAGCCATGCGCTTAGCGACTGTTTGACCAGCGACCAGAGCTCTTTTGGCGAGATCATCGGCGCGCTCCTTTAACCCCCCGAACCACGTTCCGCGGACGCGGCAGCAATGCACGTCGTCGCGCCTACGGAATTCTCAGGACCTGACCTGGGTAGATCTTGTCGGCACTCTTGAGCATCGGTCGATTGGCTTCGAATATCTTGTCGTACTGGTTGGCGTCTCCGTAGGACTCCTTGGCAATCTTCGAGAGCGTGTCGCCGCTCTTGACCGTATAGAACTTGGCTTCGGGACCACCCTGCTCGACGCTCATGCGGTCATCGACGTGCGAGACGCTCGAGACGTTGCCGGCGCACAGGATGATCTTCTCGCGCGTTGCCTGGTCTGGCGCGACGCCGTATACGGTCGCAGTGCTGGTCGAGCTGTCGTACGTGACAGTCAGCGCCGTCGCGTCGAGGTTTTGCGCCTTGATATAGCCAAGAATGGCGTCGCCCGCGGCAGCGTCCGCAGCCTTCACGCTTTCAGACGAAGACCTGGTCGCCTCGGCAGTGGAGGTTTGCTGCGCTTGCTGCCCGGACGACTTCGATGTGTGGAACAGCTTTTCGCCGGCATCCCGGATGAAATCGATGAGTGCCATGGCCAGTCCTTTCATAGACGGTTGGAATTGTTGCAACACGACAGGTAAAAACTTCCTGCCGATTCCCACTTCTGGGGACAAAGCCGCCGCGCGGCTTTCCCTGCTGTTGGAAATGCATGAATCGGGCCACGTGCGGCATGAGCGCGCGGCTGACCCGGCCGTGCCCGCAAACG
>Ga0207642_10000923_pt1 | contig 9213 bp, 7 predicted proteins | sample KBSMisM22_FD_184309 | JGI IMG/M metagenome (GOLD analysis project Ga0207642, IMG submission 184309) | Miscanthus rhizosphere microbial communities from Kellogg Biological Station, Michigan, USA - KBS Miscanthus M2-2 (SPAdes) (version 2) | ecosystem: Host-associated > Plants > Roots > Rhizosphere... | reverse complement strand
CGTGAATTCGGGCGCACTTTAGCACGCAGAATATTGTGATCCAAGGGAGAAAAAATCTGTCGAAATGAAAATTTTTTGCTATCTGGATTTGGCGCCTGCGGCGCGGCGTTTTACCGACACTACGCGTGTAATGCGGCTGACTGGAACCAGGGCGCCGGCTTCAGGCGGAGGCGCGTCGGTCAGGTGAGAAAGTTCTTCGGCGTGGCTTTGCAGATAATTAAAAAAGCGCTCGAACTCGTGTTGCATCGCGTCCATTTTCTCGCGCATGTTGAGGATGATTTCAACTCCGGCCAGGTTAACTCCGAGGTCGCGCGTCAGGGACAGAATCAATTCAAGCCGTTCCAGATCAGTGTCGGTATACAGACGCGTGTTCCCCTCTGAGCGCGAAGGTTTCAACAATCCTTCGCGTTCATAAAGTCGCAGCGTCTGCGGATGCACGTCAAACTCTTCCGCGACGGCGCTAATCGTATATGTCTTGGCCCGCTTCTTCATAAACAAAGCCGTACTTAGTACTTTGATCTTTGTACTTGGCCTTCCTTCTCTAAGGTCGCATGTTTCACATCGCTTCCTGGTTTAGACCTCAAAGATCAAAGTCCAAAGTTCAAAGCTCATCTTACTCGAGTCCCATCACCACTCTCGGGTTCTCATTATTCATCTGCGCGTACTTTCGCAGCAGTTCTTTCGTCTCTTCCGAAATCACTTTTGGCAGCGTCACCTGAACTTCCACGAACTGGTCGCCACGTACGTTCGAATCGCGCAAACTCGGCGCGCCGCGATGACGCAGGCGAAACTTCTGTCCTGATTGCGTGCCCGGCGGCACGCGCAGTTGCGCTTTGCCGGTCACGGTCGGTACTTCGATCTTCGCACCCAGCGCTGCCTCAGGTACGGTAATCGGCACGGTCACGTAGATGTTGTCGCCCTTCCTCGTGAAATACTGGTGCCGGCCCACATTCGTGATGATGAAGAGATCTCCGGGTGGCGCTCCCAGACGGCCACCTTCACCCTTTCCCGGAATGCGCACACGAGAGCCGGTGTCCACCCCCGCTGGAATTCGCACCTTCACATTCTCAGTCTTTGCCAGCACACCTTTGCCTTTGCAGAGTGCACACGGTGGCCTTCGCTTACCACTGCCGCCACAGTCAGGACATTCCTGGCTAAATCGTAAACGGCCGCCGCTCCGTTGCACCTGACCTGTGCCTTTGCACGTCGAACAGGTCACGACTGAGCCGCCCGTATCGCCTGCCCCGTGACAGCGGGAGCATTGTTCGGATCGGTTTACCGTAAGACTGGTGGTCAGGCCGTTGATGGCTTCTTCAAAAGTGAGCGAGAGCGGCATCTCGATGTCCGCGCCGCGCTGAGGCTGTGGTCGTGGTGGTTCGCGATCGGCCTTACCGCCGCCGAAGAGGTCAGCAAAGATATCGCGAAAACTGCCGCTGCCCGCGGCGCCGCCGGCGCCCGGCGTGGCGGCGCCCCAATCGAATCCCGAGAAATCGAAAGGCGGTCCGCCGGTGCGGGTATACGTGGAACCGGCGCCGGCCTCTGCAGCATTGGCGAGATTGTCGGAATACTGGCCAAAGCGATCATAGACCTTTCGCTTCTTCGGATCGGAAAGCACATCGAACGCTTCACTCATCTGTTTGAAGCGGTCCTCGGCGCTTTTATCACCCGGATTCACATCAGGGTGATACTTGCGCGCCATGCGCCGGTAAGCTTTCTTGATCTCATCCGGCTTGGCGTCTTTCTTAACACCGAGAATTTTGTAGAAGTCTTCCCTGGCCATCGGTCACCCGGACGCGGAGATTAAGAGACGCGGGGACGCGGCGAATTGCTTCTCCGTGTCACCGCGTCTCGATGTCCCCGTGTCATTGGTCTTATTTTTTGTCTTCGTCTACATCGACGTATTCAGCATCGATGACGTTATCGTCGCCGCCGCTGGTCGAGCTGCCCGAACTGGCGCCAGCCGCTGACGATTGATCCGCGGACGGTTCGCCACCACTGGGAGCGCTCTGCTGATACAGGGCTTCAGCCATTTTATGCGACACCGTCTGCAGCGCATTGAACGCTTCGTTCATCCGCTCGACGCCGCCTTCTTCGACGGCTTTTTTGGCGTCCGCGATTCCGGTTTCGACCTCGCCGGCCACCGCGCCCACCTTCTCGCGATTTTCGTTGAGCGTCTTTTCCATCTGATAAATCAGACCGTCAAGCCGGTTGCGGGCTTCGATCTCTTCACGTTTGTGTGCGTCCTCGCTCGAGTGCGATTCCGCATCGCGCATCATCTTGTCGATCTCTTCCTTGCTGAGACCCGATGAGGCAGTGATGGTGATCTTCTGCTCGCGGCCGGTGCCCATGTCCTTGGCCGAGACGTTGACGATGCCATTGGCATCGATGTCGAAAGCAACTTCGATTTGCGGCATGCCCCGCGGCGCCGGCGGAATTCCCACGAGATGGAATTTGCCGAGGGTGCGGTTGTCGGTGGCCATGGGCCGTTCGCCCTGCAACACATGTACTTCGACTGATGTCTGATTGTCCGAGGCAGTCGAGAATATTTCCGACTTGCGGGTCGGAATCGTGGTGTTGCGTTCGATCAGTTTGGTAAAGACACCGCCCAGCGTTTCGATTCCCAGACTGAGAGGCGTGACGTCCAATAACAGAATGTCCGTCTTCTCTCCGGAGAGCACGCCGGCCTGGACCGCGGCGCCAATCGCCACGACCTCATCCGGGTTAACGCTCTTGTTCGGTTCCTTGCCGAAGAAGGCTTTCACGATCTCCTGAACCTTGGGAATGCGCGTTGAGCCGCCGACCAGAACTACTTCGTCGATCTTTTTTGAATCGATCGAGGCGTCTTTCAGCGCCTGCTCGAGCGGCGGCGTCAGCCGCTTTAGAATCGGATCGACCAACTGCTCGAAGCGGGCGCGGGTTAACTTCATCACCAGGTGTTTCGGACCTGACTGATCAGCCGTGATGAACGGCAGGTTAATTTCAGTCTCCATCGTCGAGGACAACTCGATTTTGGCTTTTTCACCCGCCTCTTTAAGCCGCTGCAAGGCCATCTTGTCATTTGAAAGATCTATGCCCTGGTCTTTTTTGAACTCTTCAATAATCCATTCGATCAGCCGCTCGTCAATATCGTCACCGCCCAGGTGCGTATCGCCGTTGGTTGACTTAACTTCGACCACGCCCTCACCGACTTCGAGAATCGAGATGTCGTAGGTGCCGCCGCCAAAGTCGAACACGGCGATGGTTTCGTCCTTTTTCTTGTCCAGGCCGTACGCCAGCGCGGCCGCCGTGGGCTCGTTGACGATCCGCATGACTTCCAGGCCGGCAATCCTGCCCGCGTCTTTCGTGGCCTGCCGCTGAGAGTCGTTGAAGTAAGCCGGAACTGTAATAACCGCCTTTTCGACCTTCTGGCCGAGATAGTCTTCGGCGGATTGCTTCATCTTCTGCAGGATCATGGCCGAGATTTCCGGCGGGCTCCATTCTTTGCCGCCGGCGCCGATGCGCACATCGCCACCGCTGCCGGTACCCTGGACTTTGTAGGGCACTTGCTTGATCTCTTCGCTCACTTCACTGAAGCGGCGACCCATGAACCGTTTGATTGAGTAGATTGTGTTTTCCGGATTGGTAACGGCCTGACGCTTGGCCACCTGGCCGACCAGACGATTACCATCCTTGGCGAAAGCCACCACCGAAGGAGTGGTGCGCCCGCCTTCCGAGTTGGTAATGACAACCGGCTCGCCGCCCTCCATTACCGCCACGACCGAGTTGGTCGTTCCGAGGTCAATTCCAATGATTTTGCTCATTTTCTCAAATACTCCGCTCTGATTTTGCCCCGAGCAGCGCTGCGCCCGGTTGATTGCGACCTTAGAATAATATCTGAGTGTGTTGTTGTCAACCCGCCTGAACGGCAGCAAATCAACGGCGATCTTCGTTCAGGAGGCGGGAAACAAAAAAGATGTAATGGACACCCGAGAGGAATGTGAAGGCGAAGACCGACGCATAAACCGTCGGCAAGTAGTAACCGGTCCCCACGCCAGTTTGGGCAGCCAGCATCACGGTAGCCACGGCGAATATCTGCACGACCGTGCTTACCTTGCCTGGCAGAGACGGCTGAAAGGACCGAAAACCCGTCACCATGTTAATCGCCGCGGCCCCAATTAGGATGAAGACGTCCCGGCTCAATACAGTGATCGTTACCCAGAATGGAATAGGTAAATGCTTGGGAATAGGGGTGGGATAGACGCCCTTCATCGAGAGGACGATGAACGAAGTCACCAGCATCATCTTGTCGGCAATTGGATCGAGAATACGGCCCAGCGGCGATTGCTGATGAAAGCGGCGAGCCAAAAGGCCGTCCAAGCCGTCCGTGATGCCCGCAACAATAAAGATTGCCAGCGCCAGCAGGAACTTTTGGTAAAACAGGAGCGAGACGAAAACGGGGATGAGGGCCATCCGAAATACGGTCAGCACATTTGGCAGAGTGATAATTCGCGAGGACATTCGGAGATCTCAGCAGGTCGCTTTTCGAACCGCATCACCGCAAGGATGACGAGAGCTACTTTAGTAGCCGGATAATTGGAATCAGACGGCGCGCAATTCGAGTAGTGAAACTTCCGGCGGGCATCCATATCGAATTGGGAGTACGACAGTCCCAAGACCACGCGTCACATATATCTGAGTGTTGGCGCGGCGACCGAGCCCGCGCAGAATGCGTCGCCGCGGCCGCCCGGAACGGTTCTTTTCGGGGCGGATGGTGACCTGGCCTCCGTGCGTATGGCCACTCAATACAAGATCCACGTCCGCGCGCGCCGCGCGGCGAAGGATCACGGGGTTATGAGCCAGCAGCAGTTTCATTTCCCCATCACGAGACCCCGCGAGGGCCAGCGGCAAATCTTCCAGGCCCACCATTGTGTCGTCCACGCCCGCAAGCCAGAAAGCCTCGTCACCGACATCTATACGCAGACCTTCATTAATCAGCATGCGAATGCCTTCGGCGCGAAAGAGATCGGTAATGAGTTTTGCATCCGTCCAGTGATCGTGATTACCCAGCACCGCAAATACGCCGTGCCGGGCGCGCAACCTGCCCACCACCTCGGCGCAGGGAGCTGCATAGCCGCGCTCCTGCGAGATGTAATCGCCGGTCAGCGCAATGAGATCGGGATTTAGACGGTTGGCCGCTTCAACGGCGCGCTCCAGGTGACGCGCATCGACGAACGGACCATAGTGCAAATCGGACAACTGCACGATGCGGAAGCCGTCAAGCTGTTTGGGCAGGCGGCGCAGGAAAATCTCCTGTCGCTCGATAGCGAGCATGAAGGGTTCAGTCAGCGCCAACCGGGCCATTTCGCCCAGGGCCGATCTGATGACCAACAGCGGCTTGGTTTCGTCGCGCAATACTCGCCGCGGAACGCGGCGACTTCGCGATTGACGTGCACTTCTCATGAGTCTCGCCGGGAATTTTTAAGCGCGCGCATTATAGGTGAGGATAATTGTTCTGCAAAATGCGCGCGCCGTATATAGAAAGCTAGGCCACCGTAATTTCGGGCGAAAGATAGACATCCTGAATGGCGTTCAGGAGTTCAACGCCTTCCTTCATCGGACGTTGAAATGCCTTCCGGCCAGAGATCAGTCCCATTCCGCCACCACGCTTATTGATTACCGCGGTGCGCACCGCTGCGGCCAAGTCACCGGCGCCTTTCGACTCGCCACCCGAGTTGATTAGTCCCACGCGGCCCATGTATCCGTTAGCTACCTGGTAACGCACGAGATCGATAGGATTGTCGCTGGTGAGCTTGTCGTAGACCAGTTTGCTGGTCTTGCCGTAGGACTTGCCCAGTTCTTTCTCAACCGCGAGGTAACCGCCATTTCGCTCGGGCAATTTTTGTTTCACGATGTCGGCCTGGATGGTGACCCCAAGGTGATTTGCCTGGGCGGTCAGATCGGCTGCGGCGTGCATATCGCCTTCAGCCGTTTTGAACTTCGAATTACGCAGGTAACACCAGAGTATGCAGGCCATTCCCAGTTCATGTGCCTGGGCAAAGGCTTCGGCAATTTCGGTAATCTGGCGCGTCGATTCGTCCGAGCCAAAATAAATGGTTGCGCCCACAGCGATGGCGCCGAGATTGTGAGCTTCTTTAATCGTCCCGAACAAAACCTGGTCAAACTTATTCGGGAGCGTCAACAGTTCGTTATGATTAATTTTGACGATGAACGGTATCTTGTGGGCATATTTGCGCGCCACGCTGCCCAGGACCCCATAGGTCGACGCGACACCATTACAACCGCCTTCAATCGCCAATTTCACAATGTTTTCCGGATCGAAATACTGCGGGTTCGGCGCGAACGAAGCTCCAGCCGAGTGTTCAATGCCCTGATCAACCGGAAGGATGGAAACATAGCCGGTCCCGGCCAGCCGGCCATGGCTCGCCAACGCCTGCAATGAACGAAGGACGGCAGGTGACCGATCAGATTCCGAGACGACTTTGTCAATAAAATCGGGCCCTGGCAGATGCAATTGTTCCTTTGGGATTGCCTGCGATTTGTGTTCAAGCAGCGACCGCGCCTCGTCACCCAAAAGCTCTTCAATATGATCCACGCCTGTCGTTGATCGCTTCATCTCAGTTGCCATAGTTGTCCTCCAGATAGCTTGCCGCGCCGGGCATTTGACGCTCCGAATTAAGTGAAAAATCCAGTTGAAAGCGAGGCTCGGATTATAACATAGCCGTGGATTGCGTCAGCCCGACGCCGAGGGGCGCCGGAAAATTAGAATGACCCGTAACCGGACGCCGAACTTGGACGTTTTTCATTTGTTACGACGTCCAGGAAATTGCAAATCCACAATTTGCCCACCTCCTGAGACTAGGCTAGAATTCGCTCTGTTTTCCAACCGGCGACAAACCAGACGGCGTCGCAAGTCGGTTGTATCGTCTCTTGGTTTCCATCCCGGCCTCAGTTTATCCGTAGTTTTTTTCGAAAGGTCCGTAGACATGAAAGTAGCCCCCCGCTCGTTTTTCTCTCTTGCGATATTTGTGTGCCTGGTTCTGGGCGCTTCTACCCTGGCCCTGGCCGGCGATGAGTGGCGCGCAATCGATCCGGCTGAGTTGGCTGCCAAGGTCCCGACCGTGGATAAGGATGCCGACGCCGAAGCCATCTTCTGGGAAGTTCGCCTGTTGGACGAAGTCGACGCCGGCACAGCCAGAACTGTCCTCAAGCACTATGTGCGAATCAAAATCTTTACTGACCGCGGTCGCGAGTCACAGGGAAAGATCAATATTCCTTATCTGGATAACTGGCGAATCACGGATCTCGCGGCGCGCACCATTACGCCGGACAACCGCATCATCGAACTGAAAAAGGAAGACGTGTTTGACAGCACAGTTGTGCGACAGAGTGGCCGGAAGCTAAAGACGAAGTCATTTTCAATGCCGGCACTTGAGACGGGCTCGATTATTGAATACAGATGGCGAGAAGTCCGCAACGATCAGATCGCCAGCTATATTCGCCTTCAGTTCCAGCGAGATGTTCCGGTGAGAGTGGTGAAGTATTACATCAAACCGTTATCGCTTCCGGATTTTCCTTACATGATGCGATTGCAAACGTTTCATGGTGCGGTTTCACCACTTACCAAAGAGAAGGACGGCTTCTACAGCCTGACGATGGAGCGCGTGCCGGCTTTTCACACCGAAAATCGGATGCCGCCGGAGGACCAGATCCGTCCCTGGATGCTGGTCTATTACAGCGAGGACAAAAAGCTGGCGGCCGAGGCGTATTGGAAGGAAAAGGGCAAAGAGTTCCATCAAAAATTTAAGTCACTGGCCAAGGTCAGTGAGGAAGTAAAAGCGGCCGCTGCAACTGCCATTGGCGACGCGACGGAGCCCGAGCAGAAGCTGCAACGGATTTTCGAGTTCTGCCGCGAAAAGATCAAAAATACTAACGACGATGCTTCGGGCCTAACCGCTGAACAGCGCGAGAAGCTAAAGCAAAACAAGGCGCCGGCGGATACGTTGAAACGCGGTCAGGGTACGAGTCGGGATATCGATATGTTATTTGCCGCAATGGCCTTGTCGCTCGGCTTCGACGTGAGAATGGCCAATCTTGCCGATCGGAGCGATATCTTCTTCGATCGCGGATTTGTCGATGATTACTTTCTGGTCACCTATGACATCGCCGTTAAGGTTGGGGACTCGTGGCGCTTTTATGATCCGGCGAGCACCTATGTGCCCCTCGGAATGTTGCGATGGCAGGAAGAAGGTCAAGCGGCGCTGATTTCCGATTCGAAAGAGCCCGTCTGGGTTGAAACACCGATATCTTCACCGGCAAAATCGTTGGAAAAGCGAACCGGAAAGTTTCGGCTGCTCGAAGACGGCACACTCGAGGGCGACGTCAAGATCGAATATACCGGTCATCTGGCCTCAGACAAGAAGGAATTCAACGATGATGATTCGCAGGCACAACGCGAAGAGACCCTGCGGGAGATGGTGAAGCAGCGAATCAGCACGGCGGAGCTTTCGGATATCAAGATTGAGAACGTCACTGATCCCGTTAAACCATTCACCTATGCCTATCACGTGCGCGTCCCTGGTTATGCTCAGCGGACAGGTAAGCGCCTTTTCTTCCAACCGGGCTTTTTTACTTACGGCGCCAGCTCTCCATTTGACTCTGGCACCCGAAGTTACGATGTCTATTTTCATTATCCGTGGTCAGAAGAAGATGAGATTACTATTGAGTTACCGGAAGGATTTGGGATTGACAACGGCGATGCTCCGGCGCCCATCACGCCGGAAATGACCGCTAAGATCACCGCTCAGTCCATCAAGATGGCCTTCGACCCGAGCCAGCGGGCGCTGGTTTATAATCGCAAGTTCTTTTTTGGTGGTGGCGGTGCGATTCTCTTTCCCGCCGCGCGTTACGCGGCTGTGAAGCAGATCTTCGACGCAATTAATAAGAGTGATACGCACACTATCACCCTCAAACAGGGCGCCGCGAACTAACCACGAAGCAAGACACGAAGGAGTTGTAATGCATCTGAGACTGCTGGCTATTGCCTTACTGACATTGACTGCCGCTGCCGGCGTTCGCGCAGCCGGTGACGACGCGCCGCCCTGGCTTCAGGAAATCGCAAAGGCACAAACGCCTGGTTATGAGAAGGATGTCCCCGCCGTGGTGTTGCAGAACGAGCGGCGCGTTACGATCAGCGAAGACGGGCGCACTACTACC
>Ga0207642_10000892_pt1 | contig 9361 bp, 5 predicted proteins | sample KBSMisM22_FD_184309 | JGI IMG/M metagenome (GOLD analysis project Ga0207642, IMG submission 184309) | Miscanthus rhizosphere microbial communities from Kellogg Biological Station, Michigan, USA - KBS Miscanthus M2-2 (SPAdes) (version 2) | ecosystem: Host-associated > Plants > Roots > Rhizosphere... | reverse complement strand
CAGACAAACTGTCCGGCGGGCAGCAACAACGGGTGGCCATCGCCCGCGCGTTGGCTTACGAACCTCGGCTGTTGCTGCTCGACGAGATCACCAGCGCGCTGGACCCAGAACTGGTCGGCGAGGTGCTGGCCCTCGTCGGCGAGCTGGCCACCTCTGGCCGCACCATCGTGATGGCCACCCACGAAATGGCCTTCGCCCGCGAGGTGGCCGACACGGTCTGCTTCCTCGACGGCGGCCGAATCGTCGAATCCGGCTCAGCCAAACAGGTTTTGACCGATCCGCAGCACGACCGGACCCGCCAGTTCCTGCGGCGGTTCACTAGCGGACGACGCTAGTCGGCGGGCGGGGCCGGCAAACGGTCCTACCGAGGATAGGTACGGTCGGTGCTCGGCTCCAGTCCTTGCCGGGAGAACACCGCACTGCGATCCGCTCATGCTCGATACGGCACAGGCCCGTCGCGGGTGACGCCGAGCACGGTGTCGACCGTGAGCGAATGCGGTCGCTCGAATTCGGTCGGCCACCACGTGGCGCCGGCGGCGGCGTAGGGCGCTATGTCGGGCAGTCACCGATTTTCCCCGGCATCCGCCACCGTCGGTGGGGACTCGAGGCACTAGCGTCGATCTCATCGACGGCGGAGGTGCACATGGCCGGGCAAATACCCTTGGTCGACTATTTGGTGCTGGACGGCGACGAACCACACTTGGTGGCGCAGGAATGCACGAACTGCGGCGCCCGGTTCTTCGACCGTCGCAACGCCTGCGCGAACTGCTTCGCCACCGACTTCAAGACCGTGCCGATCGCGACCGAGGGCACGGTGCGCGCATTCACCATCGTCGCCTTCGCGGCACCGGGAATCCCCACCCCGTTCGTGGCCGCTGTCGTCGACTGCGGCGGGACCCAGGTGCGCGCCAACCTGGTCAACGTCGAGCCCGATGCCGAGCACGTTCACGACGGCATGAAGGTCCGGCTCGCCACCCAATCGATAGGCACCGACTCCGAGGGCACCGAGGCGATCGGTTTCGGCTTCGAGCCCGTCGGCTGACGGTCCCGATATGCCAACTACCCAGATGACGAAGGAGCACCAGCGATGAGCGCGAGCGACGAGGTCTGGATCCTCGGAATTCAGATGACCAAGTTCGGCAAGCACCCCGACCTCGACACCGTCGACCTGGCGGCGCGGGCCACCACCGGTGCGCTCTCCGACGCGGGCGTCACCATGGCAGACATCGGCGTGCTCACGGCGGGCAACCTGATGAACGCCAGTGCCAGTATCGGACAACAACTTCAGAAGCAGATCGGCCAGACCGGCATCCCCGTCTACAACGTCGCCAACGCGTGTGCGACGGGCGCCACCGCGCTGCGGACCGCCATCATGGCGGTCAAGGCCGGCGAGGTCGACTACGGGCTCGCCGTCGGCGTCGAGAAGCTCTCCGGCGCAGGCCTGCTCGGCGGAGGCGGCACGAAGAAGAAGGACGCCGACACTTGGACGCCTGCGGGCCGTTACGGCGCGGTCGCACCGATCGACGGGCGGATAGGCACCGAGACCATGCCCGGCGTCTTTGCCCAGATCGGCACGGAGTATGGCCACAAGTACGGTGGCACGAGCTTCGAGTTGTTCGCCAAGATCAGCGAAAAAAACCACGCTCATTCCACCTTGAATCCGCTTGCGTCCTACCAGAAGAGATTCACGCTGGAGCAGATCATGAACGACGTCATGATCGCGTATCCCAACACGCGTCCGATGTGCTCGGCCAACTGCGACGGCGCCGCGGCAGCGGTCGTGTGCAACGGCGAGACGCTGAAGTCGCTGTCACTCGAGCAACGGCGGCGGGCGGTGAAGGTGTCGGCATCGGTGCTGACGACCGACCCGTACGAAGAGGGCTGCCAGGTGCTCCCGAACGTCAACACACTGACCCGCAAGGCCGCCACCATCGCCTATGAGCAGGCCGGCGTGGGCCCGAGCGAGCTCGATCTGGTCGAGTTGCACGACTGCTTCGCGACTGCCGAATTGGTGCACTACGACAACCTGATGCTGTGTGACGAGGGCGGCGCAGCGGAGTTCTTCAGTTCGGGTGCCACGTGGCGTGACGGCTCGACGCCGGTGAACGTGTCGGGCGGCTTGCAGTCCAAGGGTCACCCCATCGCGGCCACCGGTATCGCCAACGTCTGGGAGATCTGCCACCACCTCCGCGGCGAGGCCGGCGACCGCCAGATCCAGAATGCGAAAGTCGGCCTTGCCCACGTCATCGGACTCGGCTCGGCATGCGGCGTACACATCCTCGAGAGGTCAGCGGCATAGTCTCTGCTCCGGCGAGCAGACTTAGCTTCATGCGCGCTGCGGTATTTGAGGAGTTCGGTGGTCCGGTGAATGTCCGGTCCGTCCCCGATCCGGCACCATCGCCTGGAGGGGTGGTCGTTGAAGTGCGCGCTACCGGTCTTTGTCGGAGTGACTGGCACGCGTGGGCCGGGCATGACGACGGGGTAGCGCTCCCACACGTTCCCGGTCACGAGCTCGTCGGAGTTGTCGCCGCGGTGGGCGCCGAAGTACGACGATGGAGCGTCGGCGACCGTGTAACCACACCATTCGTGTGCGGCTGCGGCACGTGCCAGTGGTGCGTGAACGGACAGGCGCAGGTGTGTCCGGAGCAGACCCAGCCGGGTTTCACACACTGGGGCTCGTTCGCCGAATATGTGGCCCTGCACGCTGCTGACGCCAACTTGGTCGCGGTCTCCGAAGTGGTCGGCGATGCTGCGGCGGCTGGACTGGGCTGCCGGTTCGCTACTGCCTACCGCGCGCTCAGTGCTCGGGCCGACGTCAGGCCCGGCGAGTGGGTGACGGTCGTCGGGGTCGGCGGTGTGGGCCTCAGCGCCGTGCAGATCGCAGTTGCCTTCGGCGCCAAGGTGATCGCGGTCGACCGAACTCCGGCGGCTCTCGCTCTGGCGCGGAGCTTGGGTGCAGAACACACCGTGCTCGCCGATGCTGTCGACGTCGCGGGCCAGGTGCACGACCTCACGGGCGGCGGCAGCCACGTCGCGCTCGATGCGGTCGGCTCGTCGACCACCTGCACGGACGCCATCCACAGCCTGCGGCGCCACGGACGTCACGTGCAGGTGGGGCTGATACCCAACGTTGGCGGGCACCCCGCGGTGCCGTTGGACCGCGTGATCGCCTGGGAACTGGACGTTCTCGGCAGTCACGGGATGGCCAGCGTGGACTATCCCGGCCTGTTGCATCTTGTCGAGGCGGGCACGTTGCGCCCGGAGGCACTCGTCGAACGCGTCGTCGGACTCACCGAGGGTGCTCGTCTTCTGCCCTCGCTCGATACCGCGGCGCCGGTCGGCGTCACCCTGATTGACCCGCGGCTCGGCTGACCTGCGGCTGCGTAACGTCGCCCGGGAAACAGCATCACCTGTGTTGACGCAGAAAGGCCACTCTGGGCGACTAATCTGATACGCGCCGAACGTGCTTCGGCTTCACCCGATTTGAGCCAGGGCACGAATCCGGTGCCATCTTCGAATCCCCTGAGAGGTCCGGGTGTCCAGCAGGGCCGTTCGCGCCGTCGTATTCGAAGATGTGATGCAGAAAGATGTGGTCGATCATGATGCGGCACAGACCGAGATCAAGGTGGTGAGCGCGCCGAAGGCCAGGTTTTTGAGCGTCTCACATGTCTTATTCGAGACGTGTCCTGATGCCAGACCTCCGCCGCACACGCCACCGCCCGAAGCAGGCTAGGGCTCAACCACAACGCGGAACACACCCTTGGACTTGTCCTGGGACCCTCTGCTGTCGCGCATGGCGAGCACGCAGGCCCCGTGGGACGATAGGCGCCTTAACGCCGTCCGGACCGCGGCCTCCTCCGTGCCTTCGCGCGCGAGGGCGAGGCACGCGCTGCCGGCCTCCTCGCCGACTTCCTCGGAGAACTCGAGGAGCGCGTCGCGTAAGCCCCCGACCGCTATCGCTGGGACTACATCGAGGCCCTCGTCATCTGCCGGAAAACGAGCGACGCGGGGCCAGGCCGCGCCCGCGTCTCCTCGACCAGTTGACATGGTGGGGAAAGAAAACGGGCCAGGACTTGAGTCCTGGCCCGTTCCCAACCGGTGGAGCTGCCGGGAATCGAACCCCCTCCAGAAATCGCGCTGAGCTGCGGAGACGCTGAATATGGCTACGCGAAACGACGCGAAAGTACGCGAAACGACCTGCGGATACGCAAAAGGTGTTGATGACATCAACACGCTGCACCTATCTCCCCGAGCCGTGATCTGCTTGCCACGAATCGCCAAGCCGCACCGCCTGTGGTGATGGACGAACGCGCCGCCGACACGTTTCGCCTCGACGCCTGTCCGGTCGAGGAGCTGCTATGCGGCCGCTCGATCGTGTGCTCGCTGCGCGACGGGACGTTGCGCAGGCATAGCGTCGTCACTCGAACCGTGGTGCAGGCGAAGAGCCTTGACGGCTACGCCCGCTCAGCTGGGTTCGACGGTGCGAACCGTTGGGGATCGAGCGCGACTTCTTCCGGTTGTGCCGGTTGCAATGAGTCAAGCAGGTCCCGGATGACCGCGATCGCGGCGCGACCCGATGCGGCTAAGTCAAGGGTGGCGCCGACAGCGCGGTGGTGCTCGAAATGGGCAGCACCCAACCTGGTGCGCAGCGCAGACTCGGCCGCCGAGAGCCGCTCGAGTTCAACGCCGTAGGTTGGGGTCTGGTCTGGCCGGGTAACTGCCCCGAGTACCTGGGCAGCCGCGGAATCGGCTGCAACCTCGGTCAGGGTGGGCACCAGATTGCGCATGGTGGTCAACAGGTGCGACCACGATCCGGCGTCGAGCCATCGCTCGATGACGTCGGCATACAGCGGAAGCGCAGTCAGAGCCGGTGCCGTGCGCGACTGCAGCGTGACCGCCGATACCCGCGCGACCCCGCCCACATAGTGACTCCCCGCCGCGTCCGCAAAATCGATGGCCCGGGTGAACTCCGTGAACGCCGTTGTCGGGTCGGCGTCGAGCCACACCTCCCCGTGCAGGTAGGCCAGCCAACTCTGCTGGGTGGGGCTCAAGGTGACCCCGGCGAACCGCCGTTCAGTCTCGGCGAGATACCTGCGCGCCGCATCCGGTTGGGACCCGTAAGCCAAGGCCATGACGAATCCGACGTGGCCGATCAGTTCGTAGTAGGTCTCGCCGGCGCGGCGGCCCACCGTCTCCAGCTCAGACCACCAGCTGCGGGCTTGATCGAGGTCACCCTGAAATATGCAGGAGTCGCCGAGTGCTTCCAGTGCGCGACAACGGGTTTGGTCGTCGGCGGCATCGGTGAGCGCGCTGCGTGCTCGCTGCTGGGCGGAGTCGAGTTGCTCAGCGATAACGTACCGGTACGCGATCGACGAATCAACGGCTGCGCGCAGGTCGGGCCGGTCCTGTACCAAGGGTGCCAGCTTGGTGGCCCAGCCGAGCAGTTCGGTGTGCAGTCGCGAGACCGCAAACCAGTGCAGCGACATCGACATCCGCACCGCCGCTTCTACGTCGATGCGGCGGGCCCGGGTATGCGCGAGGCGAAGCTCATCGACGATCTCGACGAGCCGCTGATGGGCGGCGGCCTCGTCAGGTGTCTGCAGCGCCGCCGCGGCCTGCGCGGCGGCGGCCGAGAAGTACTCCAGATGCCTGCGCTCCGTGTCCGCCGACATGGGACCGACAACAGAACGCACCGTCTGCAGCATCCGGTAATACGTTCTGCCAGAACGTATCTCAACACTGAGCAATGACTGTATGGCGAGTTCGTCGACCACCTCGGGTGCGACCTGCAGCACCGCCTGCGCGTCACTCAAGCGGACGGCACCGGCGAAGACGGTCCACTGTGCCAACGCTTCCTTGGCGTCGTCAGCTAGCAGGCGTTCGGACCATTCGATAGCTGCTCGCAGAGTCCGGTGCCGCGGCTCGCCACCCCGACGCGATTGTCTCCCCGACGGCGTTGCGTTTGCTACCGACGCCTCGATCTGCTCGCCGAGATCGGCGATACCCAGCGTGGCGACCTGTGCGGCGGCCAGCTCAATCGCCAACGGGAGTCCGTCGAGGCGACGCACGATCGCCGTGATCGCATCCAGGTCGGCGGTGGTGACCGCACCGGGCCGAGCAGCGTCAGCTCGCCGCCGAAAGAATTGCTGGGCCGGCGAATCGGGCCGAGAGCAGTCCAGCGGCTGCAACGGCCAAGCGCATTCACCCGGCATTCTGAGTAGTTCGCGGCTAGTGGCAACCAGCCGCATCGCCGACGACTCCGATCCCAGGACGGCGTCAAGCACCTCGCACACGGCATCCAGGACATGTTCGCAATTATCCAGCAGGACAACAAGATCCATGAAACGTGCTCGCCGCAGCAGGGCCAGGGGCGCGCCACCGTCACTGGTCAGACCGAGTGCAGTCACCACCGCGTCCGGTACTGCGGCGGAATCTGTGACAGCGGCCAATTCGACGATCCGAGCGCCGCCGCCATGGGCCGAGGCGCGGCGTCGAGTGACCTCGCGCGCCAGGGTGGTTTTGCCGACACCTCCCGGCCCGACGATCGTGACCAGCGGTCGCCCGTCGACGAGCTCAGCCAACGCGGCGAGATCCTCGTCACGCCCCAGCAGCTCCTCGCCTGGCGCCCGGTCCGACCGGCGCATCGCGGTCCGAGGGCCGGGGGTGGGCGTTGACGCCAGTTCCGCCTCGGCCGATCCTGCCCGCGCGCCGTGACGATCGACCGCCAGGAGCTGCCAGCTGCCTGGCACGCCGCGCAACTCGACGCTGCCGCGGTCCTCGAAGCCTGTGCCCGAGCCGACGACCAGGTCACGCACGGTGCGGGAGACCAGGATTTCGCTCGCGCCTGCGTGGCCGAGGATCCGCGCCGCGATGTGTACGGCGAGCCCGGCGATGTCGTCTTCCAGCAGTTCGCACTCGCCGGTGTGGATGCCCGCGCGGATCTCGATGCCCAATGTCTCGGCATCGGCGCGCAACGCCTCGGCGCAGCGGATCGCCTGCGTCGGACCGTCGAAGGTGATCAGGTGGCCGTCGCCGGTGCTCTGCACCACCGTGCCGCCGAAACGGTTCGTGAGGTCGGCGGTGACCTCACCAAAGCGCTGCAGCACCGCTCGCCACCGCTCATCGCCCGTGGCCGCGGCATGTGCCGTCGAGGCGACCATGTCGGTAAACAACACGGTGCGCAGGGCGCGATGGGACTGCGACGGCGCCGCGTGGCTGCCGGTGAGGAACTCCTCGATCTCGCTCGTGATTGCGTCGGGATCGGTGAACCAGGGCGCGTTGTCCGTTCCATCGACGTCGAGCCACCGCGCGCCGGGGATGTGGTCGGCGAGGTACCGGCCGCCCTGCACCGGAACGAGGTCGCCGCTGGCATGGATGACGAGGGTTGGCGTCCTGATCGTCGACAGGATGGGCCGCACGTCGATTCGGAACGCCGATTCAATTGTCGCCCGCGCCATCCCCGGGCTCGCGCTCATGCGCTCCAACATCGCGAGCTGGCGTGTCGACCGGACCGACGGCAGGAGATCCCTGAGTGCCGCACCGCCGCCCCACGCCGAGCGGATGGCGCGGCCGAGTTCCTGCAAGCGCACGATCTGCTCCGTGGACGGCGTGTAGTCCGCACCCAGCTCGGGAAGGATGCGCGCCCGCAGCTCAGCGGGGTCGCGTTCGATGTCATCCCACCCGGTGAAGCCGAAGAACGAATACGAGCCGGTGAGGATCAACGCCCGGGTTCGCTCCGGTCGTGTTGCCGCGAAGACCATGGCTGCCGGGCCGCCTTCGCTCACACCGAAGAGGGCCGCCCTTCCGAAGCCGACGGCGTCCATGACGGCCTCGATCTCGGCCGCGCGATCATCGAGCGTGCGAACTTGCGGGACCGGGTCCGACAGACCCACCCCGGCCTTATCGAATAGGAGCACCCGACAGAACGTGGAGAGCTGCTCCATGAAGGCCTGAAATTCGGGCAGGGTCCAAAACAGCTCGACGTGGCTGACGAAGGACCCGGCGAAGACGAGCTCGACCGGCCCGTCGCCAAACACCTGATACGCCAGGCTGAGATCGCCGCACGATGCGTACGACGTTTCCGCCACGCCCTTAAGCGTATCGATGCCTGGCGCGACGACTTCGGACTTTGCGCAGTTGTCGCCGCCACTGCAGATATTGCTCCAAAGTTTGGGCGCGGGTCTTGAAACGACGTGGGATTTAGGCGGCGACCTCCAATGGGGGTCGATGCAGCCAACGCATACGCGCCGATGCGAGACCGCACTTGTTGATGGCCTTATGCATCGGCCAGAAAATGCACTCTGACCTGCATGTTGTGTGGAGCTGCCGGGAATCGAATCCAGCGCATATATCGGCTTGACCTGCGAAGTTACCGAGGCTGACGACGCGAAAGCACGCGAAACGACGCCAAATTTCCTGAGGAAACGCCCGGCGTGCTGATGCCATCAACATGGAACCCTCGAAATCGAGGCCGGTGCCTGTCGTAACTGGCACATCAATACCGAACAGTCCGACACTGGCACATCGAGTGGCACCCCGAGCCCTGTCCCCATGGCGGCCGCCCAATTCTCCGAGTTCGCCGCCTCCATTTACTAAGCAGATCTAATGTTTCGTATAGGCTCGACACAAACTTGTTTCGCCGAGCGAAAGGACTCCGATGGCTAGAAGCGACGATGACACCTGGGACATCAACGAGAGCGTCGGCGCGACCGCCTTGGGGGTCGCCGGAGGGCGGGCGGCCGAGACAAACAGCGCCGATCCGCTGATCAATGACCCATTCGCGCAATTGTTCCTCGATGCGGCCGGCGACAGCATCTGGCGGATGTATCAGGACGGCGAATTGCCGTCCGAAATGGTCGATCTCGATCCGCAATTCGCAGACCGCATGCAGGCAATGCTGGGCTACACGGCATGCCGGACGAAGTTCTTCGACGAATACTTTCTCGTCTCGGCCGACGACGGGATCCGGCAGTCCGTGATCCTCGCCGCCGGCCTGGACGCACGCGCGTGGCGACTCGCCTGGCCTGCTGGCTGCGTGGTCTACGAGGTCGACCAGCCCAAAGTGCTGGCGTTCAAAACCGCCACTTTGGAATCACATCAGGCCACCCCGATCGCGTCCCACATCAGTGTCGGCATTGATTTGCGCCAGGACTGGCCAACAGCGTTGGTGGAGTGTGGGTTTGACCCGTCGGCCCCGACGGCGTGGTCGGCGGAGGGACTGTTGCCCTATTTGACAGCAGAGGCACAGGACCTGCTTTTCGACCGTGTTCAGTCGCTCAGCGCCGCCGGGAGCCGGGTCGCCGTGGAGGCCTTCACAAACGAATTCTTCAGCCAAGACAGCTTCGCGCGCCGGGAGGTGGCG
>Ga0207642_10000882_pt1 | contig 9378 bp, 10 predicted proteins | sample KBSMisM22_FD_184309 | JGI IMG/M metagenome (GOLD analysis project Ga0207642, IMG submission 184309) | Miscanthus rhizosphere microbial communities from Kellogg Biological Station, Michigan, USA - KBS Miscanthus M2-2 (SPAdes) (version 2) | ecosystem: Host-associated > Plants > Roots > Rhizosphere... | reverse complement strand
CTAGCCGACACCCCCGATGCCGAGCTCCTGCTTGACCTGCTCGAGCATGGGCCCGACCTTGCGGACCGCTTGCCGGATTTTCTCTTCCTTGGTCTCCAGGGTGCGCGCCCAAAACTGGAGCGCGTCTGGATTGTCGGCGTCGATCGTGGCCGGATCGGGCGGAGCGTAGCTATTCCTATCTATTTTCATGGGTTGGGCAATCCTCAGAGTTGTCATCTTTCGTTAGACAGGGGGTTACGGCGGGGTTTCCCACACCCGCGCCGAGGCTTTCCCGATACGCTTTCCGCCCATGCCCAGACTCGATCGAAGCGGTCACTTTCCGGAGCGCCTGGTAAGGCAGGGCCTTGTTTCGCTGGCAGTTGCGGCGCGGATGGTCCACCGGCGGGCCTACCCGCAGCAGTACTCGATCGCTGAGCCGGCGCTCTCCGAGCGCCAGCTCGACGCCCTCGCCCACGTCATCTCCACGCTCGCCGCGGTCTACACGGTCAACTACCGCAGCGCCCGGTTCCGCCAGATCGGTGAATCCGAGCTCGAGGGCGGGGTGTTCCGCGGCGGCGCACGCGAGATCGCGTTCGGCGACGAGCGCACCCCGATCGCCTACCTGGCGGCGCGGGTCGAAAGCGTGCTGGTGGTGGCGCGCAAGCTCCGCGAGATCACGCCGGAGCGCGACGACGTCGCGCTGATTCGTACAGACAGACTCCCGCCGACACCGACACGTTGAGGCTCTCGACCTCCCCGCGCATGGGGATGCGCACGAGGAGGTCGCACGATTCCCGCGTCAGGCGGCGCATACCCTCCCCCTCGGCGCCGAGCACCCAGGCAATCGACTCCGGCAGGTCGGCTTCGTAGAGGGTCTTGTCGGCGCGCTCGTCGGCGCCGACGACCCAGATAGTGCGTTCCTTCAGCTCGGAGAGCGTCCGCGCCAGGTTCGTGACCATGAGGTAGGGGGTCGACTCGGCGGCGCCGCTCGCCACCTTCGACACCGTCGGCGTAACCCCCACGGCGCGGTCCTTCGGCGCCAGCACCGCATGCGCGCCGGCGCCGTTCGCCACCCGCAGGCAGGCGCCGAGATTGTGCGGGTCGGTGACGCCGTCGAGCACCAGCAGCAGCGGACGTTCCACCCCCTCGAGGATTTCGTCCAAGGAATCCGAGGTCTTCTTGATTTCGATGCGGGCCACGACGCCCTGGTGGCGACCGCCGCCGTAGAAACCGTCCAGGCGCCGGGTGGGCACGCGCATCAGGTGCACCTTGGTGCGCTCGGCCAGCGCGGCCAGGTCCCGGGCGCGTGCGTCGTTGCGGGTCTCGTCGAGGTAGATCTCAAGCACCGACGAAGGATCGGCGCGCAGCCGGGCGAGCACGGCGTGGAAGCCGAAGACCACACGCGGTTCGCGGTCTGCCTGGCGGCTCATGCCGGAACGAAGTCGATCTTGCGCTGATCGAGGTCGACCCGCACGAGCTTCACGCTCATGCGGTCGGCGAGCCGGAAGCGCTTGCCGGTGCGCTCGCCGATGAGCGCGTGATGCGCGGCGTCGTGCTGGAAGTAATCGCGGCCGAGCTCCGAGATGTGCACCAGGCCGTCGACGAAGTAGCCGTCGAGCGTGACGAACAGGCCGAAGGGCACTACGCCGGTGATGGTGCCGCTGAAGGTTTCTCCGACATGGTCGCGCATGTGGTAGCACTTGAGCCACATCTCGACGTCGCGGCTCGCGTCGTCCGCGCGCCGCTCGGTTTCCGAGCAGTGCCGCCCGAGCGCCTCCCAGTCGATCCCGGAATACTGACGGCCCGAAAGGACCGCCTTGATCGCGCGGTGCGTGAGGAGGTCCGGATAGCGCCGGATCGGCGAGGTGAAGTGGACGTAGGCGTCGAAAGCGAGACCGAAATGGCCCGCGTTGTTCGGGCTGTACACCGCCTGCTTGAGCGAGCGCAGCAGGATCGTCTGCAGCAGCGCGAAATCGGGACGCTTGCGGATCTTCTCGAGCAGCTGGGCGTAGTCGCGCGGGCGCGGGATCTCGCCGCCCGGGAGCGAGAGGCCGATCTCGGCGAGGAACTCGCGCAGCGCCGCGACCTTTTCCGCCGCGGGCACGTCGTGCACGCGATAGAGCGCCGGATGCGCGTGCGCGGCGAGCAGCCCGCCGGCGCACACGTTCGCCGCCAGCATGCATTCCTCGATCAGCCGGTGCGCGTCGTTGCGCGGCTCGGCCACGATGCGCTCGATCTTCCCCTTCGCGTCGAACAGCATGCGCGTCTCGGAGGTCTCGAAGTCGATCGCGCCGCGCAGGTTGCGCGCATCGAGCAGCACCTTGAACACCGCGTGGAGATTCTGCAGGTCCTCGTTCGCGCTTCCCGAGGAAAGCGCCTGCCACACCGCGGTATAGGTGAGCCGCGCGGAGGACCTGAACACCGCGGGGTAGAAGTCGTAGCGCGCCACCTCGCCCTTTGGGCCGATCGCCATCTCGCACACCATGGCAAGGCGATCGACGTCCGGATTGAGCGAGCAGATGCCGTTCGAAAGCTTCTCCGGCAGCATCGGGATCACCCGCCGCGGGAAATAGACCGAGGTGCCGCGGCTGCGCGCCTCGAGGTCGAGCGCGTCGTCGTGGCGCACGTAGTGGCTCACGTCGGCGATGGCGACCCAGAGGCGAAACCCTTTACCTTCTCTCCTGCAGTAGACCGCGTCGTCGAAATCCCGGGCGGTCTCGCCGTCGACGGTCACGAACGGGAGTTTTCGGAGATCTTTCCTTCCCCGGAGATCCTCTTCGCGCACCGTGTCCGGGGTGGCCTTCGCCTGCGCCAGGCCCGCCTTCGAGAATTCGTGCGGCAGGTCGAACTTGCGCACGGCGATCTCGATCTCCATCCCCGGATCGGCGTGGTGGCCGAGCACCTCGGCGACGCGTCCGATCGGCTGGGCATGGCGGCTCGGCGGCGCCACAAGATCCACCGTGACGACCTGGCCCGCCTTGGCGCGGCCCGCTTCGGCCGGCGGCACCAGGATGTCGTGCGCGATGCGCCGGTCGTCGGGCACCAGAAAAAGCACGCCGTGCTCGGAGTGCATGCGCCCGACGATGCGGCGCTTCGCGCGCTCGAGGATCTGCACCACGGCGCCGAGCGCGCGGCCGCGGTGGTCGCGTCCGCTCACGCGCACCGCAGCGCGGTCGCCGTGCATCACCTCGCGCATCTCGGCGGCCGGCAGGAACACCGAGGGTCCCCCTTCGTCCGGCACGAGAAAGCCGTGACCGTCGGGATGGCCCTCGATGCGCCCGGCAACGAGCGCGATCCGCTTCGCGACGAGCAGCGCGCCGGCGCGGTTCTGCATCACCTCGCCCGAGCGTTCGAGCGCGGCGAGCGCCTCGTCGAACGGGTGGCGCTCGCGCTTCTTGATCTCGAGGCGCTGCGCGAGCTCGGCGGCCGTAAGCGGCGCGCCGGCGCGGTTCAGCGTCTCGACGATCTCGCGCGTGTATTCAGCAGCCGCGCTCGTCGGCCGCTCGGCGCGGCCGCGTCGGCGAAGCGCTGTTTTTCTTGCCTTTTTCTTTGACACTGTATGGTCGTGACACTAAAATTCCGCCTCCCTTGCCGAGGTGGCGGAATTGGTAGACGCACTAGGTTCAGGTCCTAGCGGTGGCAACACTGTGGGGGTTCGAGTCCCTTCCTCGGCACCAACCGAATATAACCCGTAGCGCCTGTCAGGTCGGCCGCGATCCCCGGTTTTTCAGGCCTTCAACTCTGCGCAATGCTGGGCGTCATCCATGGAAGCTTCTCCTTGGCCGCGCGCGAGGCGCGCAGCGCTTCCAGGCTGTAGAGCCGGCTCGCGTAGAGCTCGAGCGCGTTCAGGATCTGCTGGCGAAGGAATTCGACGCCCGAGGTCGAGTCGCGGCCCCACTTCGAGTGATCGCGCTGCGACAGCATCTCGGCCGCGTATTCGCCAGTGAGGCGCAGCTTCTCGCGGCAATAGGCGTCGTCCACCGCCCGCGCCGCCGCCTCGCACAGGCCGAGCACCCGCGCGAGCGCCCTGAAGTCGGGCGATTCGCCGACGTGGCGCGTGAAGAAATCCCGCAGCGCAGCGTGCAGCCACCGTGCTTCTGCCATGTTGGATGTCGTCGTCATTGCGCTCCTCCCGGTAGCCATTGTCGGCCGCGCGCGCAATTTCTCCAGTCGCGCGGAACCGGTTCGCGAGGTCGAGCGGGCACGACGGCGCGTCGAATCGACGTGACAGGAATTGCCTGTAAAACTTGCGCTGGATGGCGCTTTTTGCTCAGCCGCCACCCTGGTTGCAGCGCGGCAGGCGGTCGAAGGCCGCCTTGTACTCGGCGAGCAGCTCCGTTTCGCGGGCCGCCGGATCGAGGCTGATCTCCCAGCCGTAATGGGTCGCGCGACTCGTGCAGAACCCCGCCCGCCCGGAAAGGTGCTCGAGAAGCGCGGACTGGATGCTGATCAGGTTGCCCGAGGCGCGCCCGTAGTAGATCAGCTCGTCAGCCTCCCACAGGGCGTAGACCCCCGGATCGGCGGGCGCACCCTCGACCATGCTGCGCGTGAATCGATAGCGACCGCCTCCGAACGGCATTCGTTGCGCTCGACTCCGGAAAACCGGAGGCATGCGATGCAAGAGCGGGGCCGCGCCGCCATAATGCCGCGCTTGGCCTCCCTTCGCCCCCGGCGCGCGAGCCCCGGTTCACGCATCGGCCTGCGCCAGCTCCTGATCGGGTTGTCGCTCGCAGGCATCGTGCCGCTCGCGATCGTCGCTACGGTGCTGCTCGTCGCCCTCCTGCGCACGCAGCAGGCGCGGCTCGAAGAGACCGCCGGTGCCGAAGCGCATGCGCTTGCCGCTCTCCTTGTCATCGTGCTCGTGGCGAGCGGCCTGTTCGCCTGGCTGATCGGGCGCCGCATCGCAGGCGCGATCCACGCCGCCGCATCCGCGGCGGCGGCCATGAGCTCGGGCAAGCCCTTGCCTCTGGTGCCCTCGCGCGTCGAGGAGGTGCAGAAACTCATGCAGGCGCTCGAGCGCGCGTCGGCGCGCCTCGCCGCCGCCGAAGCCGATCGCACGCGGACCGTCGCCGAAGTGGATACCGTGCTGCAGCAGGAGCGCGCCGCGCGGCTCCAGGCCGAAGCCGCCAATCGAGCGAAGGACGAGTTCCTCGCGATGCTCGGCCACGAGCTGAGGAACCCGCTCGGCGCGATCGGCGGCGCAATGCGCGTGCTCGAGCGCCTTCCGTCCACGAGCGGCGACCACAAGGCGGCGCGCGACATCATCGCCCGGCAGAGCGCGCACCTCGCGAAGATCGTCGACGATCTCCTCGACGTCGGCCGGCTGGTGAGCGGACGGATCCTGCTGCGGCGCAATCTGGTCGATCTCGCGCACGCAAGCGCCGCCGCGGTGGCCACGGTGCGCGCGGCCGAGCGCGAAGGCGAGCACGAGTGGCTTCTCGAGCTCGCTCCGGTGCTGGTGAGCGCCGATCCGACGCGCATCGACCAGGTGCTCGCCAATCTCCTCGGCAACGCGGCCAAGTTCACGCCCTCCGGCGGGCGCATCCGCGTGCGGCTTGCCGAGCAGGCCGGGGAAGCGGTTCTCACGGTCGAGGATAACGGGCCCGGCGTACGGCCGGATCTTCTGCCGCACATCTTCGAGCTTTTTTCCAGGGACGCGGCCGCGGGCGACCCCGGCGGCCTTGGCATCGGCCTCGCCTTGGTGCGCCGCCTTGTCGAATTGCACGGGGGCAGCGTCCAGGCGGAAAACCTGGTTCCCCAGGGCGGAGCGCGTTTCACGGTGCGGCTTCCCGCGATCCCCGAGCCAGAACCGGTGGCGCACCACGACGCACGCCCGCTGCCGACCCCGCGCCCCGCGCGGCAGGCGCGCGTGCTCATCGTCGAGGACAACGACGACTCGCGCGTCACGCTGCAGCGCATCCTGCAGGCGGACGGCCATCTCGTCAGCGCCGCGCGCGACGCCCGCGCCGGCCTGGAAGCCGCCGCAGCCGGCTCGCCCAACATCGCGGTCGTGGACATCGGCCTTCCGGGGATGGACGGCTACCAGTTCGCGCGCGCGATGCGCGAGCGCCTGGGAGGCGGCGTGCGCCTCATCGCGCTCACCGGCTACGGCAGCGAAGCCGACCGGCAGCGCTCGGCCGAGGCCGGCTTCGACGCCCACCTCACCAAGCCGGTCGACATCGACCGGCTGCTTACGCTGATTACGGAAGCGGCGAGCTAGTTACTTCGCGTCGAAGGGGTGGCGCCGCACGATGGTCTCCTCGCGGTCGGGCCCGGTGGAGATGAGGTCGACCGGCACGCCCGCGAGCTTCTCGATGCGCTCGAGGTAGGCGCGCGCGCCGCTCGGCAGCGACTCGTGCGACCTGATGCCGACGGTGCTTTCCATCCAGCCGGGAAGCTCCTCGTAGACGGGGTGGCAGCGCTCGAGCTCTTCGGCGCCGACCGGAAGGATTTCCGAGAACGTTCCCTCGAGCTCGTAGCCGACGCAGATCTTCACCGCCTCGACTCCGTCGAGCACGTCGAGCTTGGTGATGCACAGGCCGGAGACGCCGTTCAGCTGGATCGAGCGCTTCAGCGCCGCGGCGTCGAACCAGCCGGTGCGCCGCGGCCGGCCGGTGGTGGCGCCGAACTCCTGTCCGCGCTGGCGCAGCCGCTCGCCGACGTCGTCGGACAGCTCGGTCGGGAACGGCCCGCCGCCGACGCGCGTTGTATACGCTTTTGTAATCCCCAAAACATAATGCAGGTGATGCGGGCCTATTCCAGCGCCGGCGGCCGCGGCGCCGGCGACGCAGTTGGAGGACGTGACGAACGGATAGGTGCCGTGGTCGATGTCGAGGAGCGAGCCCTGCGCACCCTCGAACAGCAGGTTCTTGCCCGCGCGGTTCGCGTGGTACAGAGCGCGCGGCACGTCGGCGATGAGCTGCGCGAGCCGCGGCGCGAGCGCCAGCGTTTCGTCCAGGGTTTTTTGAAAGCCGATCTCTTCCTGGTGGTAAAAATTCTTGAGGACAAAATTATGGAACTCGAGCAGCTCGCGGAGCTTCTCTGCGAAGCGCGCGGCGTCGAAGAGATCCTGCAGGCGGATCGCGCGCCGCGCCACCTTGTCCTCGTAGGCCGGGCCGATGCCGCGGCCGGTAGTGCCGATCTTGCGCTCGCCCTTCGCCGCTTCGCGCGCGTGATCGAGCGCCGCGTGATAGGGAAGAATCAACGGACAGGCTTCGCTGATCGAAAGCCTCGGGACTACGCCGCGCACGCCAGCCGACTCGAGCTCGTCCATCTCCGCCACCAGCGCCTGCGGCGAGACCACCACGCCGTTGCCGATGAAGCAGTCGACCTCGGCTCGCAGGATGCCCGACGGGATGAGGTGGAGAACGGTCTTCTTGCCTCCGATCACCAGGGTATGGCCGGCGTTGTGGCCGCCCTGGAAGCGCACCACGCCCTGAGCGCGGTCGGTGAGCCAGTCGACGATCTTGCCCTTGCCTTCGTCGCCCCACTGCGTGCCGATCACGACGACGTTGCGCGCGGTCATGCTGCCGCCCCGGCAAGGCTCCTGAGGTCGATCGAAAAGCCGGTCGCGGGGCGCGCGCGACCGAAGGCCTTCCCGACTTCGTGTAGCGCCCGCCTCTTGCCACCGCGCCCGCTACGCCATCGCAATACGCGTCGAACACGACACCCGAATGATAGTGGTAGCCGCGCAGCTCGGCGAGATCGAGGCTCACCGGCAGGCTGCAGGCGCCGACGAGCCGGCGCAGCGTGCCGAGCGCGCGCGTCAGCTCGGGGAGCTTCGGCAGCTTCTTCTCGGCGAGATCGAGCACCTCGGGGCCGCCGTACAGGTCCGGCAGCGCGAGCAGCGCCTCGCGGGTTTTCGCATCCAGCTTTTTCGTCAGGCCGAGCAGCGAGGGGCTGTCTTTTTTCTGCAAGGCTTCAAAAAGCTGCGCCTCGAGCTCGGCGCCGAGCTGCGCCGCGCGGGCGATGGCGCGGAACACCGCCACGTGGCCGATGTCGACGCGCGCGTTGCGCACGCCCGCGAGCTCGAGCGCCTGGCACAGCAGCCGCAGGATCTCCAGGTCGGCCTCGACCCCCGCGTCGCCGTAGAGCTCGGCGCCGAGCTGGATCGGCTCGCGCGTCGCCGCGGGCCCTGCGGGACGCGTATGCAGCACGCTGCCGCAGTAGCACAGGCGCGTCACGCCCTCGCGGTTGAGCAGATGGGCGTCGATGCGCGCCACCTGCGGCGTGATGTCGGCGCGCAGGCCCATCATCCGGCCCGAGATCTGGTCCACCACCTTGAAGGTGCGAAGCTCGAGATCGTGCCCGGTGCCGGTGAGCAGCGAATCCGTGTACTCGATGAGCGGCGGCATCACGAGCTCGTATTGCCTGCTGAAAAACAGATCCAGAATCGAGCGGCGCAGCATCTCGATGCGCATCGCTTCGGCGGGAAGGATGTCGTCGATGTACTCGGGCAGGATCCAGCGCATCACTGCAGCCAGGTCTTGGCGTAGAGGATGAGCAGCCCGATCAGCATCGACGAGAGCCCGACGAAGCGGATCTGGCCGTCGGACATCTGGGTGATGCGGCGAAACGTGTCGCGCCAGAGATTAGGCGCGAGGAACGGAAGCACCCCCTCGAGGATCAGCATCAGGGCGAGCGCCAGGAGGAACGTGGTGCCCATGCGTCATTTTCGCGGCTGCGAGGGCTTGCCCATCGAATCCCGGAAGTAGCGCAGGAAGTCCGAATTCGGCTCGATCACCATCAGGTCGTTGCGGCCGCGGAAGGTGCTGCGGTAGGCCTCCATGCTGCGGTAGAAGGCGAAGAATTCCGGGTTCTGGCTGAACGCCGCGGCGTAGATCGCCGACGCCTTGGCGTCGCCCTCGCCGCGCACGCGTTGCGCGTCGCGGTAGGCCTCGGCGAGCAGCACCTCGCGCTGCCGGTCGGCGTCGGCGCGGATCTTCTCGGCGTCGGCCGCACCGGTCGAGCGCAGCTCGTTGGCGATGCGCTTTCTTTCCGCCTCCATGCGCCGGTAGACGGACTCCGAGACCTCCGTCGGCAGGTCGACGCGCTTCAGGCGCACGTCGATGATGGCGACGCCGATGCGCTTCAGGTCCTGGTCGACCTTCTCGCGCACGCGGCTCATGATCTGCTCGCGCTCGCCCGAGACCACGTCGTGCAGGATGCGCGCGCCGAACTCGTCGCGCAGCACCCCCGACACGGTCTGCTTGATGCGCGTCGCGGCGCGAAACTCGTCGCCGCTCACCGAGACGTAGTACTGGCGCACGTCGATGATGCGCCACTTGACGAAGGAATCGACCAGCACCGGGCGGTTGCCCTGGGTGAGGAAGCGCAGCGGCTCGGCGTCGTCGAAGGTGAGGATGCGCATGTCGAATAGGCGCACGTTCTGGAGCAGCG
>Ga0207642_10000862_pt1 | contig 9455 bp, 8 predicted proteins | sample KBSMisM22_FD_184309 | JGI IMG/M metagenome (GOLD analysis project Ga0207642, IMG submission 184309) | Miscanthus rhizosphere microbial communities from Kellogg Biological Station, Michigan, USA - KBS Miscanthus M2-2 (SPAdes) (version 2) | ecosystem: Host-associated > Plants > Roots > Rhizosphere... | reverse complement strand
TTCGGCGCCGGTAAAGATGGCTTTCGGAATCATTGCATGCACGCCTTTGTTGCCATCGACGAGCTGCGTGATGTTCAGATCGGCGGCGACACTTGCCAGCATGTAAGCGTCGTCGCGGGTCAAATGCTTTTCATTCACCAGGAAATCGATCATCTCGCGCAGCGCCATTTTGGTCGCTTCGTTCAGATCCTCGTGAATACCCATGGTGATGTAGTGCGTCGCAGTCTCAGCCCGCGGCCAGCGCAGCTTCATGTCTTTGCGCACGATCAACTGAAACGTTCCCGTCAGAGAAGTTTCGAGCGCGGTGATATCGACTTCGCCGTTGCCCTGACCCGCATGACCATCGCCGGCAAGAAACAGCGCGCCCTTCACATGCACCGGAATGAAAAGCGTCGTCCCGGCAACCAGTTCTTTGTTGTCGAGATTGCCGGCATGGATCCACGGAGGCGCGCTCGAGATACGGCCGGAAACTTCCGGCGGCGCGACACCGATACTGCCGAAGAAAGGACGCAACGGAATCTCGATGTTATCGGCAAAGCGAGCAATCATTCGCTGTTCGTCCAGCGGAATGATCCGCATGCGCGCGTACGGAAAATCTTCGGGCAGGTAACCACGGCCGGGACTGAATGCGTTGTAAGCATAAGGAATCGCGAGCCTGACTTCTTTGATCCTGACTTCGAGCACATCGCCGGGCTCGGCGCCTTCGACAAAGACTGGGCCAGTCAGAATATGTCCGCCCGGTCCTTTGTTGGTGACTTCCCGCCAAATATCACGCAGCGATTGTTCGACGTCGGCCGGTTTCACGCCCGCGCCTTCGAGCCGCGCCGGGCTTGACGTGATGAGTGTCTGGACCTCAATTGAGTCACCCGATTTGACTCGCATCACCGGCGGCGTCGCAGCGTCGTAGTAACCCCAGGCGATTGTTTTCGGCGTGGGTTTGAGCTGAAGGGATTGCTGGGCGTTGGCGGTAAGAGCAAACAACAGGATGACTGGAAACAATATCGCTGGTTTCATTGGTTTTACCTTCCAGGTCGAAGCTCCAATGAGTGGGACTATCTATCCCTCTCTCAGGCAGCGACGTGCGGACGAATCGTGTTGAGGACTTCTGATTCGGCTTGTTGTGTCTGGTACAAATCCCAGCGCAATTGCAGATTCATCCAGAAGTCGGCGGACATGCCAAAATACTTTGCGAGCCGAAGAGCGATGCTGGGTGTAATGCTTCTCTGTTTGAAGACAATTTCGCTGATACTTTGCGGTGAAACGTGAAGAGACTTCGCGAGATCATCGGCGTCGATCTCCATCGGTGAGAGAAACTCCTCGCGCAGCATCTCGCCGGGATGTGTGGGTGGCCGATTTGTGGGAATGCGAATCATGGCAGGTATTTTACGCCAGTCAATGGTAATCGACTATCTCAACATGCTTTGGGCCGGCGTCGGTCCAGCTGAAACATAGCCGATACTGCTGATTGATGCGAACGCTGTGTTGACCTCTTCGATCCGCCGCCAGCGCTTCCAATTGATTGCCGGGCGGAATGCTCAGCTCATCCAGCTCGGTTGCTGAATCCAATTGATCGAGTTTTCAGGTCGCAACTTTCCACAACGACTGCGGACATGTGCGTCGCGCCGCCTTCGTATTTTCACCGTTGAAAATGTCTTCTGTGCCTTCGCCCTTGAAGGACAAAATCATGCGCTTGATACTAGCACAAGGATCTATTCCGATTTACTGCTTACACTGCCAATTCCGCTGACGTGCTTATTGACGACTTTGGGATTGCCGCTGTACTGCACACTGCCGGCGCCGGCGACCGTAACATCCAATTGCTCGCTCGCGTTGACCTCGACGCTGGCGGCGCCCTTCACGTCCACGTTTGCCTTTTCGGCAATCAGATTACCGGCATCGACTTTGCCCGCGCCGGTCGAAGAGATGGTTACGGTTTTTGCTTTACCGGCGGCTTCGATTGACGCCGCACCCAGCGATTCCAGCTTCAAACTGTCGCTGTTGGCGTCCACGATATTGATCTCGCCCGCGCCCCGCGAGGTGACCGCGGCCAGTTCGGGTAGCGTAACGCGCAGGCGCACGGACCGCGAAGGATTGATACTTTGCTCAGTAGTCACGAACAGGGTGTCGCCGCGGACCTCAGTTTTGATCAAGGGCACGATGTTATCGTCGGCTTCGATCTCAAAGCTGGCCGGCTTCTGGGCTGTGATATTGATTTCGAAGGAGCCGGTTGTGTCAATGGTTTTGAAAGCTTTCAATTCGCGCGCTTCCGTTTTGCGGGTGCCGGATCCGCGAACACCGGAGTGGTGACCAAACTTGCACGAGGAAGAGGTTAAGATGATAACCAGTAGCGTTAATAGAATAACTCGCTTCATAGGGACCCTCCGTTACAATAGTTGATGCGCATGGTAGTCGGTGATCCTCATAACCTCAAGACGAGGGCAAGGCGTCTCATTCACGCCTCGCTTCAGCGAGGCGGACGAAGGTTAAGAGAAAACCCTCAACAGCCGTTTTAACGGCTTCGCTTTAGAGGAAACCGTTGAAACGGTTTTTGGAACGTTCGCCCGCTGCCAGCACCTCGCTGAAGCGAGGTGTGAATGAGAGTGTTTCTGCAAGCTACGTCCACTAGCCCCCAACGCACGCCCTTCGGTATCATGAGTCAAACCAAATCTATTAAGGGTGAAGCATGATTAAGTTTTCGCTGGTCGTCATTTTGCTAAGTGCCGTCGTGCTCATGGCTCAAACTTCTTCCCGCAGATCGACTGCGACTGCGCCGCCGGCAAATTGGCCGCTCGAAAAGTCGCAACCGATAATCGATAAAACTCAGACTATCCGTCTGGCGCCGGACGTTTCACACTTAACTCCCGGTGAACGGACCGCCGTCGACAAATTGCTCGAGGTAGGCAAAATTTTTCAGGGCCTCTACGAAGATCAACGCCACCGGCAGGCGCTTTCTTCTTTCCGCGATCTGGCGCAGTTGGACAAACGGACCGGCTCAACCGCAGCCACGCAAAATCTGCTGACGCTCTACCGTCTGAACCAGGGGCCCATCGCCACGACGCTGGACAATAAACGCGAGGCCTTTCTGCCGGTTGATCCGGTCACCCCCGGCAAGAACATGTATCCCTGGGGCGTAAGCAAAGAGGAATTAGAGAAAGCCTTTGCCGCCGGCACTGCGGATCGGGAAGAGATCCTGGACCAGCGTTCGGTGGCCCGCCGCGTGACGCCGGAAAATCTCCGCGGAGATTTAGCCACGCTGAAGCAATATCCGGTGCTCGACACGCTGCACCCCGGCTTGCGAACTCACTTGAGCGAACTCTCTGCTCAATTGATGCGCCGCGGTTCGCGAGCGCGCGTTCCGCAGACTGACTTTTATGCGGTCCCGTATTCAGTGGCTTACGCTGAAGAATTAATCCGCGCACATTCACTGCTCAACGACGCCGCCAGCGCCCTGCAAAAAGATGATGAAGAGTTTGCCAGGTTCCTGCGCAATCGCGCGCGCGATCTGTTGTCAGACGATTACGAATCAGGCGATGCCGCCTGGGTGACCGGCCATTTTAAGAACCTGAATGCGCAGATTGGTTCATACGAGACTTACGACGATGAGCTCTATGGCGTAAAGACGTTTTTCGCCTTCAGCCTGCTGGCCACCCGCACGCAGGAGACGACCGCGCTGCGCCAGGCGATGAAAGGTTTGCAGGCGCTGGAGGATTCACTTCCGTACAACCGTCACAAGAAAGTGCGCGAGGACATTCCGGTTGGCGTCTATGACGTGGTGGCGGATTTTGGCCAGGCCCGCGGTGGAAACACCGCCACCATTTTGCCGAACGAAACGTACCTGGCGCGCCGCTACGGCCGCACCATTCTGCTGCGCGCCAATATCATGCGCAACGAGAGCATCTTTGGCTCTTCGTCTCGCACGCTGGCCGCGGCTCTCGGTGAAGAAGGGGCCAAAGCTTTGACTCCTGACGGCAATTTCTATCGCACTCTGTGGCACGAAGTCGGTCATTACCTCGGTGTGGATCAAACAAAAGACGGTCGCGATCTCGATCAAGCTTTGCAGAACGACGCGGACGCGCTGGAAGAAATGAAGGCCGATCTGGTTTCGCTCTACGTGGCCGAGGCATTGCACAAACAGGGCTATTACACTGATGCGCAGCTGCGCAGCGTTTACGCCGGCGGGGTTCTGCGTGTGCTGCAAAACAACCGGCCGCGGCGTGACCAGCCCTACAACACAATGCAGTTGATGCAGTGGAATTTCTTTCTGGAAAACGGGCTGTTGACTTTTGAAAACGGCAAGCTGCGCGTGCACTATGACAAGTATCACGACGTCGTCGGAAAAATGTTGAAGCTGGTGCTCGACCTGCAATCCGAGGGAGACAAAGCCGCCGCCGATCGCTTCATAGACCAGTACACCACCTGGCGCGATGACCTGCACGGAGTGATTGCCAGAAACATTCGCGACAGCCAGCAGTATCGATTCAGATTGTTCAAGTATGCGGCGCTGGGTGAGTGAATCTTCGCATGGGTCCCCTCTGTCCTATATGTCCCATGTGACCAGTGGGACATATAGGACTAAGGCACCACTCCGCGGATAGTCCCATGGCACAAGAGCGCCGCAACATAATCCTCACCCTGGGCCGTTGCCTGAAGCTGCGTTGTCCCGCTTGCGGCCAGGCATCAATTGTCGCGCGGCCTTTCAATCTGAAGCATCGCTGTGATTTTTGTGGCGTGATCTTCAAACGCGAGGAAGGCTTTTTCGTGGGCGCGATCATGGCGAACGTGGTCGCCACCGAAGGGATCATTCTGGTCGTTTACCTGGCCTGCATCATTTTCACCAACCTCAGTGATCGAACGATGCTGACGATCCTCTTTGTGATTGGTTTGGGTTTCCCGCTGGCCTTCTATCATCACGCCTGGGCGCTGTGGCTGGGAATGGACCATTTGATCGAAGGCCTGTCGCGCACGCCCGGCCGGCTGTAAGCATTTTTGGAGTCGCTAGCCCACTTCTGTATACGGCTCCAGCGCGCTTCGCAAATTTTCCGGCACGGGAAGCGGTTTCAGCTGATGGCGATCGGTCGAGACCAGCACAAAGTGGGCCGTAGCCATTAGCGCCTCTTCAATCTCTCCGGAGTCGAGCCTCCGCCGCACTTCGAAGTTCAAACGCAATGAAGTCCGGCCGAGCTTCGCGACGTAGACGCTTACCTGAAGCAAGTCGTCCATCTGCGCGGCACGATGAAAATCGCATTCGAGGTGCACGCGCGGCAACCAGATGTCCAGTTCATCGAAAACTTTGCCGTACGGAATCCCCGCGGCGCGAAACAATTCGGTTTCGGCTATCTCAAAGAACCGAATGTAGGATCCATAAAAGATGATTCGCGCCGCATCGACATCACCCCAGCGCACGCGCTCTTCGATAGCGAATTTGGTCATAGGCAGATACCGTGTCAACGAGGCCAGACCACTCAGCGGCGAACACTTCCCAGAAACGCAGCCAGTGCCTCGTTGAATATATCCGGCTGCTCCATATTGGTGAGATGGGCGGCTTCGTCAATCACCAGCAATTGAGAATTCTGAATCCGCTCATGCATGAACTCGGAATCGGCGACCGGACGAATCGGATCTTCGCGACCCACGATAATCAACGTCGGCACGTCAATCTTTTTCAGATCGTCAACATAGTCACGCCGGGCGGCCATGCCGCGTTGCGCTGCCGCGGCGAGAACAGGATGCGTATTGGTGATCATTTCCCGCACTTGTTTGACGACGTCCGGCTTGGTGCTAACGGAATTCGGCGCCAGCAGTTTCGGCACCGTCGCGATCGAAATCGGCACCATGCCGGCGCGCAGCATCGTCTGCACCTGTTGTTCGCGACCCGCTTTCTCCTGCTCGTTATCAGCAGGCGCGCGCGTTCCCGCCAGCACCAACGCCCGCACTCGCTCCGGGAACAGGTGGGCAAATTCAAAGGCTACGTAGCCGCCCATTGATAGTCCGCAAATCACTGCACGATCAATGCACGAACGGTCCATCAGCGCGGCTACATCGCGCGCCATTTCGTCCATGGTTCTGACCGCGGGTGAGTATTCCTGCCCCGATGCCGTGACTACTTTCCGGTTCAGCTCCGGCGCGCCGGCGGGATAGCCGCGCGCGCCCAGAAACCCAAGCTGCCCGTGCCACATTGAACTATCGAAAGGAAAACCGTGAAGCAGGAGCACGGCCGATTTGTGGCCGCGCGTTTCTGTTTTTAATGATTCAGGTGCGGTTGGCGAATTATTTGAGTGGTCCAATAGTTTGATTTTCCCCGTTTGAAACTGTGTTATGGCGCCCGCAGCTAGGCCGCACTCGCGCCTTCGGCCAACGCCCGTTGCCGCGCGAAGTGATCGACAATTTCGCCGGCCGTCTTGCGACCGACGAAGGGCGCCAACTCTTCCACACTGGCTTCTGAGATCTTGTGAATCGATCCAAAGTGACGCAGCAGACGCGTCTTCCGCTTTTCTCCAACGCCCGGAATCTCGGACAGCTCGGAGGTGAAGTCGCGCAGCTCGCGCCGCTTGCGATGATAAGTCACAGCGTAGCGATGCGTCTCGTCGCGGATCATCTGGATCAAGCGCAGCACCGGCGAATACGAATCGAGATATATAGGCGCGTCTTCGCGTCCTTTGACCAGGAGATACGCCACCTGATTGTGATGCAGCGGCGGCTTTACGACGCCAATCATCGGCACCGCTTCCAGATCGAGTTCCCGCATGGCTTCCCCGGCCGCGCTCAACTGTGATTTGCCGCCGTCGATCATGATCAAATCGGGCAGGGCCTTTTCTTCATCCCGAACACGCCGATAGCGACGCAGCACGGCCTCGTGCATGGAAGCAAAATCGTTCGCGCCTTCTGCCCAGCGAATTTTGAACTTGCGATATTCGCTTTTGTTCATCTTGCCGTTTTCGCAGACGACCATGCCGGCCACATTCTCAGCGCCCTGAATGTGCGACACGTCGAATGAATCGATGCGGGCCGGAAATCGCGGCAGCTCCAGTGTTTCCTGCATCTCTTCCAGCACGCGTTTCATGTCGGGCTTCAACACGCGAAAGCGTTGTTCAAACGCCAGCTTGGCGTTCTTCTCGACTAAATCAATCATGTCGCGCTTCTCGCCACGCTGTGGGGCGAGGATACGCACGCGGCGGCCCTTGCGCTCGCTGAGCGCCTTCTCCAACAGCTCGCGATCGCTGAAGTCGATCGGGACATGGATCTCGCGCGGCATGAAACTGAGGCGCAGATCCTGTGTTTGCAGATCGACCGCGGGAATTGCCGGGCCGGCATCAGCGCTGCTGTAGTACTGCGACAAAACTTCGCTCAGGAATTCCGCTGGATTGAAATCTTCTTCCGGCAAGTCTTCCCAGAAAAACTCGCGACGGCCGACGATGTCCCCTTCACGCATGGTAAAGAGCTGCAGCGCCAGCCGCTTGCCTTCACGATAATAGCCAAAGATGTCGACGTCGCTTTCGGAAGTGGTCGCCATCTTCTGCTGCTCGGATAATCTGATTACCGTGTTGCGCAGGTCGCGGTACTTCGCTGCCAGCTCGTAACGCATTCCTTCGGAAGCATCAAGCATGCGCTCTTCCAGCATGCCTGACAGCTCGGTGTTTCGTCCTTCCAGCAGCATCCGCACGTCGCGCACTGCCTCCTGATATTCTTCGGGCGTGCAAAGTCCCTTGACGCAGGGACCGAGACATCGTTTGATGTGATACTCCAGACAGGGCCGCGGCGCCTTGCCGTCGATTTCAATGTCGCAGGTGCGCAGCTGAAACGTGCGATTGATTAGATCGATAGTCTTGCGGGCCATCGCCGCCGGCAGGAAGGGCCCGAAATAGAGCGCGCCGTCATTCTGAATCCGCCGCGTGATTACGCATTTCGGGAACGGTTCGTTAACGGTAAGTTTCAGATGCGGGTAAGACTTGTCGTCCTTGAGCTTGTAATTGAAATACGGCTGATGCTTCTTGACCAGCGAGGCTTCGAGGATGAAGGCTTCGACTTCGTTGTCGGTGACGATAAATTCCACGTCGGCAATTTGGCGCACCAGCTCTTCGGTCTTGATGCCGTAGCTGAATTCGCCCGCGCGGCCGGCCTGAAAATATGAGCGCACACGGTTGCGCAGGTTCTTGGCCTTGCCGATGTAGATGATCTTCCCCGCCGCGTCCTTGTGCAGATAGACGCCGGGCGAGCGTGGGATTTCCTTGAGTTTTTCGTCGAGCGTCATTGAAATCTTAGGCAAGAATCATTTTAGCCTTCTAGTTTCAACTCCGGAAACCTCCTGGTTCGGAAGGTGGGCTTGCCCCCGCTAATTGCTTGCGACTCAGAGCGGGCGCAAGCACCCTTCCTGACCCATGAGGTAACTATATTTGAGCCTATGCGCTTACCTTTCGATCTTCCTGACAAAAAAGATTTCGACGCCGTAGGCTTCGGGCTCAATGCCGTCGATCATCTGATTGTCGTTCCCGAATATCCCGCCTTCGACACCAAGGTCCGCTTCACGCAATACGAAAGATCCGCCGGCGGGCAGACGGCTACGGCGATGGTGGCGCTACAGCGGCTTGGTTTGACGACAGCCTACGCCGGACGCTTCGGCTCAGATGATGATGGTCGTTTCGGGCTGCGGTCATTGCAGTATGAAGGAGTGAACCTGGATTTTGCCGAGACCATTGAGGGCGCTGACAATCAGGTCGCGTTCATCATCATTGAAGGCAGCTCCGGCGAGCGCACCATCATCTGGGATCGCGACGAGCGGCTGTCCTATCGCCCGGACGAGGTTCCGCTCGCGCTCGCACCGCGCGGCCGCGTCCTGCATCTTGACGCTCACGATCCACCGGCATGCGCGGTCATGGCGCGTGACGCGCGCGCCGCGGGCGCAATCATAACGGCGGACATCGATAACGTCTACGAAGGTCTGCCTGAGCTGCTGCCGCTGATTGACGTCCTGATTACCTCGTCCGAATTTCCTCATCGCCTGACGGGAATCCGGGATGAACGCGCCGCGTTGATTGAATTGCACTCGCGCTATGGCTGCGGGATTGTAGGCGCGACGCTGGGGGCGCGCGGCGCGCTGGTCTACTGCAAGCAACAATTCATGGAATCTGCGGCCTTTGCAGTTCCGGGCGGATGCCGGGACACGACTGGCGCCGGCGATGCATTTCACGCCGGGTTCATTTACGGGATGTTGCACGCAGAAGACGTGGAAGGTTGCATGCGGTCGGGTAATGCGGTTGCAGCTCTGAAATGCCGTTCGCTCGGCGGCCGCGCCGCACTGCCAACTTCAGATGAGCTGCATGACTTCATGGCGAGTTGAATACGAGATTTCATTCTGACGCTACCGCCTTACCGTACTGCCGGCCGTATGCGGCGCCAAAGTAAATGGAAATCAGCAAGGCTAAGATTTGGATTGCCGCTGCCGTCCAGAAAGTCCTGGC
>Ga0207642_10000857_pt1 | contig 9470 bp, 8 predicted proteins | sample KBSMisM22_FD_184309 | JGI IMG/M metagenome (GOLD analysis project Ga0207642, IMG submission 184309) | Miscanthus rhizosphere microbial communities from Kellogg Biological Station, Michigan, USA - KBS Miscanthus M2-2 (SPAdes) (version 2) | ecosystem: Host-associated > Plants > Roots > Rhizosphere... | reverse complement strand
CTACCTGTGGGTTTGCAGAGTTCTCATCGAAATGGCGGGCGCACTTTTCTCATCTTCGTGGCGGATCCTAGAACCGTACGGTGGTACATGACTCGCTGTCAGACGAGCGTAATGACGATCTTGCTCGTAGCGGTTATCAAGTTGCGCAAGGGCTCGCCGCACGGCGGCATCGCGCGCGAGTCTCACGTCGACGATCGGTCCGGCCACACCTCGAAGCGCAGCGACGGGTCGCCAGCGGCCGGGGACGGTGACGGATCGTTGCCGCCGTTCCAGACCGTCGGCGATCGCGGCCGCCGCCGTCTGCGGCTGAATTCGCTTGAGTATGAATTTCGGCATCGCTGAGAGCAGGGCGGATACGTGTGGATCCGCGTCCACGCCCTGACGGATCATGTCGGTCTCGATGAGTGAGAAGTACGCCGTCATCGCCGACGCTCCGTGGCTCGCCAGTTCCACGCTAAGGCCACGGCCGAGTTGCTCGACCGCGGCCTTGCTCATCGCGTACGGGATGGCACCCGCCCCGTTGATGTACGCGAACACCGAACTCACCAGCACGATCTGCCCGCGGCTGCCGATCACCGATTCCAGCGTGGCCGCCACCGTGTTGACGACTCCAGCCACGTTGACGGACATGACACCACCCACTTGGTCGGGCGTGAGGGTGCGGAACGTGCCGCCACGTCCGAGAACGCCTGCGTTGGCGATCACGACATCGATGCGCCCGAACTGCTCCAGCGTCAGGCGCACAGATTCCTGGACCGACGCGAGGTCGGTGACGTCGCATTGCAGCGCCAAACCATGGTGCCTCGGGAGGGCCGCCGCAACAGACTGCGCCGTAGGCAGATCAATATCCGCAATCACAACCCGTGCGCCGCGCTGAGCGAGTGCGGCGGCGGTGGCTGCACCAAGCCCACGACCGGCCCCGGTGATCAGGACGACCTTGTCGGAGAGTGAATAGCGCGTCATGTCATAGACCGCGCTTGCGCCCGACGGAAACGGTGCCGTTGCGGCGGAGCATCGCGAGCATGGTGGCGATGCGACCGCGATTGAGGTCGGGCGTGAGACCAGCACCGACGCGGTGCAATTGGTCGGTGTGCCAGGAGAGTTCGAGAATCCCGTCGAGTGATTTGATGTCGACGAACCGGCCAAGGACACGGCGCATGCCGGCGCGTACCTGATGTGAGGCCAGAGTCTCGGCGCGCCCGGCCAGGATCACCTCGGCAGCGTCGGGAGTCGTTGCGGTTGGCCGCCCCAGACCGATTACGTCGCACTCACCGGCCTGCACCGCCTCGTGCATCGCGCTGCGAGAACGGAAGCCGCCCGTGACCGCCAGCGGGATGTCGCCGGCAAGGCTGCGCACCGTGCGCGCGTACTCCAAGAAGTAGGCCTCGCGCGCTCGGGTGCTGTCTGCAGCCTTGCCCATCATGGCGGGTTGTTCGTAGCTGCCGCCGCTGACCTCGATCATGTCAATGCCCTCATGCGCCAATGCCGCCACCACGGAGCGGGATTCATCTTCAGTGAACCCGCCGCGCTGGAAGTCGGCCGAGTTGAGCTTGATACCCACCGCAAAACCCGGCGACACCCGCACGCGGATACGGCGCACCACCTCGAGCACAAAACGCATCCGCCGCTGCGGGTCACCGCCCCACTCATCGTTGCGATGATTGGACAACGGCGATAAGAACTGCGCGACTAGATATCCGTGCGCGCCATGGATCTGCACACCGTCGAAACCCGCTGTCTCGCACACCACCGCCGCAGCGGCGAAACGCTCGATGATGTCTTCGATCTCAGCAGGTGTCAGCTCACGAGGCGTGGCCGCACCGGGAAGACTGAGGGCGACTGGGCTCGGCGCCACCGGGGTGTGACCGAGTGCCAGCGGGTTGGACTGGCGCCCTGGATGATTGAGCTGCACCCAGATCGGGACGCCGGCGTCCTTGGTGGACTTGGCCCAGCGCGACAGCGCGTCCAGGTTGCGCTCGTCCTCGATGACGACGTTGCCCGGCTCACCGAGCTGGGTGCGATCGACCATGACATTGCCGGTGACGATCAGACCGTATCCACCTTGGCTCCAGCTGGTGTAGAGCTGTTCGATTCGCTCGTCCGGCGAATTCTGCTTGTCGCCGAGCCCTTCGCTCAATGCGGCCTTCATGATCCGATTGGGCAGCACTTGGCCGCAAGGCAGGGTCAGCGGATCGTGCAGGGAAGTCATCGCGATGGTCCTCTCAGGTGGGCAGCCCGCAACGGAGCCTTGTCCGTCTTGGCGACGGCGTTCTTGGGGATGGCGTCCATCACGGTGATCGTGGTGGGGCGTTTGTAGCCCGCGAGTTTGCGTGCGCACAGTGCGTGCAGCGCTTCAGGATTGATCACGCGGCCGGGTCGTGGTTGGACGTAGGCAGCGACGGTTTCGCCCCACTTGTCGTCGGGTACGCCGATGACGGCGGCCTCCAGCACAGTGGGGTCGCCGGTGAGGACGTCCTCGATTTCCTTTGGGTAGATGTTCTCCCCGCCGCGGATGATCATGTCTTTCGACCGCCCCACCAACGTCAGGTAGCCCTGCGCGTCGAGGTGGCCGATGTCGCCGGTGTGCAACCAGCCGTCGACGATCACGCGCGCGGCTTCGTCGGGACGGCCCAGATAGCCGCGCATGACATTGGGGCCGGCGATGAGGACCGCTCCATCGACCCCCGCCGGCACCTCGCCTCCGGCGGCGTCGACGACGCGGATCTGTTGACCCGGGAAGGCGATTCCCACCGTTCCGGCTCGGCGTTCACCGTCGACAGGATTGACGGTGGAGGCGCACGTTCCCTCCGAGAGTCCGTAACCCTCGATCAAGGGAAACCCGTAGCGGGCTTCGAATCGGGCCAGCAATTCTGCGGAGGCCGGGGCGGCGCCACAGATGCCGAACCGCACCGACGACGTGTCGGGAACTACTTCGTCGGGCAGCGCGGCAAGCATCGTGTAGATGGTGGGCACCCCCGAAAAGAACGTGGGTCGGTGGTGTTCGACGGTTTCGAAGAAGGTGTGCGGATCAAACTTCTCGGTGATGATGACACTCGCACCCGCAAGCAGTGGCATCAGGACGCTGACCACGATGCCGTTCACGTGAAACAGGGGCAGGATCAGCAGACACCGATCCGTCGACCCGATGTGAAGCGCCTGGCGCCCCATCTCGGCCATCGCACCGAGATTGGCGTGATCAAGCATCACACCCTTCGGTACACCGGTGGTGCCGCTGGTGAAGATCAGAAGGGCCAGCGCCGAAGGATCCACCACTGGTGGCCCATCCCAACCAGGCCCCTTCGCGTATAGATTCCCGACGGCCAGCGTCGCAACCCCGCCCGGACCGATCGCCCCAACCTCGACCACCAGCAGCCGCGCGCCGGAGGCCTGGAGTTGTAGCGTGACCTCGGCGTCGGTCAGGCTCGGATTGATCGGCGTCACTGTGGCGCCGAGCCGCCAGCACGCGAACAAGAGCACGACGAACTCAACCCGATTACGCAACTTGAGCGCCACCACATCTCCGGCACCGACACCGAGCTCGTGGAGGTGTCGACGCGCTGCTCGAACGCGCTCCAACAACCCAGCATTGGTCAGCGACCGAGTCTCGTCCGACACGGCAGGCCCATTGGGGTCGAGATCCGCCCGTCGGTCGGGTAACGAAGCAAAATTCATAGTGAGTATGCCTATCCGGGCGCGGGTATCGCGAACATGGTGAGCCTCGCGCACACCGAGTGATAGATGCCGATGAGGAAGGCGATGTCGATCAGTCCGATCCGCAAGCGGCAAGCGTCCGCCCAAGGTGTCGGTTTGATCGGACATCACACGACAGCTCCGGCCGGCTGCAGCTGGCGAGTGAGAAACTCGACCTGGTCGCGTACCAGCGCTTCGAAGGGCTCGCCGAGGTAGAAGGTGAAATGGCCGGCGTCGTAGCGCTTGATCTCACCTCGAGGTGCGGTACGCGCGTATCGCAGTGTTTGGGCCGGTGGCGTGACGCTGTCGATGTCGCTGACACAAAACAGGATTGGGAATGTGATCTTCTTCGCCGCACGCCCGGGCCGATAGGTAGCGATGGTCGGAGCGACCCGCGCCGCTACCTCGTTCCGGAAGGTCGTCTCGGGTGGCAGCAGCGCCTCATACCCGGGAAGGGCGTCCGGGGCGTTCATCAGGGCCAGCGACCCGGGTGGGCCGGCGAGCGGGATCATCGCGGGCGGCCTGCGCAGGACCTTGGACGCAAAGTCTTTCGCGACTGACGGCAACACCTTCAGGGTTTCGGCCGGGCCCAGCGCGAGCGCTGAGGCTAGGCCGTCCGTGAATGGGCATTGAGCGACCGCCGCTTTCAGTTCTGGATGGCGTGAGGCGACGGTGATGGAATGACCGCCGCCGAAGGAGCTGCCCCAGACGGCAATGCGGGTTCCGTCGACGTCACGACGATTCTTCACCCATGCGATGGCGGCATCCCAGTCGGCGAGTTGTCGCTTGATCGACAGGAGCTGCCGAGGCTGGCCGCCGCTGTCGCCGAAGTGCCGATAAGTGAAGGCCAAGGCGGCGATGCCGGCCTGTGCGAAGCGCTCGGCGAAGGCGTCAAGGCGCATCTCGCGTGTGGCGCCGAGGCCGTGCCCGAGGATGACTACGGGCGGCGATGTAACTCCGGTCGGCAGGTAAAGCCAAGCGGCACAGGTGTCCTCGCCCGAAGTAAACGAGACGTCGTAGCGGGTGAAGGGCTGTGCGGTGCTCACTTCTTCACCGCCCCGTTGGTCACACCGACCCCGGGCACCTTGCCCGATTCGAGCGCTTGCGCGTAGGTGTCGGGGCGGTAGAGAGGTAGCTCGCCGGTGGCCTCGGTGGTCGCAAGATAGGAGACCATCAATTCCTGACCGGCCTTGGATTGATCCGTGCCGAAGAACTCGGTCCGCTCGACGTGCAAACCTTCCGCCAGCGACATCGAGCCACCGAAGTACACCGCCCTCTTGATGGCTTCGACCGAGCCTTTGGTCCGCTTTCCGAAATGCTCGGCCAGCTCAGTCGCCCGCGGAACCACGTCGTCAGGCGCCACGACATCGTCGACGGCGCCGTTGGCCAACGCTTGCGCCGGCGTGAACGGCTTACCCTCAAGGATCGCGACCAGTGCCTTATGGGTGCCGATCAGCCGGGGCAGTCGCTGGGAGCCGCCACCGCCCGGCATGATCCCCAGAAGGACCTCCGGCTGGCCGATGAAGTAATCCCCATCAGCCATCACGCGCAGATCGCACGCCCACGCGAATTCCGCCCCCAGACCCAGGGCCGAACCGTTCAGGGCCGCAACAAAGATGACGCCGCTGGCGTTCATCTTCATGAACGTCGCATGCAAGCGGTCGAGCTGGCCGGCTCCCCGCAGCGGAGTTCTGTCCACAACCGGCTCCGGGACGCCGGCGCGGTCCATGTTTCTGGCCAGCCGCAGGGCGGCCGAGGCGCTGCGTCGGCCTAACTTCGGTTTCACAGCCCCCCCTTCCTGCAGCCACCGCACGTCGGCATGGCTGACGAACCGGCCAGGGCGCGCCCCGGTGAACACGACGGCGTGGACGCTTGGATCACGGTCCACGCGGTCGACCAACTCATCGAGCTCATTGGCGATGCCGACCCCGAACAAGCTGTGGGGGCCGCCGTCGACTCGCACGATCAAGGTGGCGCCGCGGTCCTCGATCCGGAAGTGGCTGCTGTCTTGCTGTGTCATGACTTCTTGCTTTCGTTGTGACTTCGTCAGGAGTGTTGACGTGCTATAACGAAGTTATTGCGTACTATAACGAAGTTATATCGGCAGTGGCAAGTGCCATTTGCGTGGGCAACGAAACTCAGACCCGAAGGCAGGTGGAAGCATGCGGGACATGCCCGAAGGTGCGGCGCCCGATGGCGTGCCCGAGCGCCTCGTTGAGGCGGCCATCCGGCTGCTGGCCGAGCAGGGGCCGTCCGCCATCAAGGCACGCACCGTGGCGTCGGCAGCCGGACTGTCGACGATGGTTGTCTACAGCCACTTCGGTGGCATCCCTGAACTCACCCGTGCCGTCATCGACCAAGGTTTCAGGGAGCTCGAAGCGGCGTTTTCCCAGCTGCCGGTGACCGATGATGCGATCGCGGATCTCGCCGTCCTGGCACTGACGTGCCGGCGGGTCGCCCGCGACAACCCCCACCTGTACGACCTGATGTTCGGACTGTCGACACGAGGAAGCTATCGGCCACTGCAGGCCGCACACTACGGCGCGAATGGACAATCGCCGGCCTTCCGGACCGCCTACGCTCACGTCGCAGAAGCGTGCGCACGACTCGTGAAGTCCGGCCGAGTCAACCAACAGGACCCCGACGGGATCACCGCTCAGTTGTGGAGTTTCGTGCACGGCTTCATCACCCTCGAGCTCGCGGAGACCTTCGTCTCCTTCGATGACCCGGTGAGGCAGGTCCTTCTGCCATTGGGAGTGAATGTTTCTGTCGGACTGGGCGATACGCGTGAGCGCGCCGAGGCCTCACACCAGGCCGCTGCGCGCCGTTACGCATCGATCGCTCTCGAAGGTGACGGTCGCGCGGCGCGGTGACTTTCGGAGGCGGGCACGATTTGGTCATGTCTTCCCAGTGCCTCTACCTCACGCTCCAGCGCCGGTGTCACGTCGGCCGCGAAGCGCCTCATCCACGGCCACGCCGCTGGCGAGTTCAGCGCAGCCTTCGCCCAGTTGGCGACGATAACAGCGCGCGGCACGTATACGCGGCTGCGCCTGCGCACGAGTCCCCGGACTATGGCAGCGGCCGCCCGGTCGACGCTTGTGGTGACGTTGCCCGGGTACGGCAGCCGCCCACGTAACTCCTGGAACGACGGGAGATCCGCCTCGGCGCCTCGGACGAGGTCGGTGTCGATCCACGAGGGATGGACAAGTCCGACGGTGATGCCGAGGTGCGCCACCTCTTGGCGGTAGGCCAGGGCGAGCATCTCCACGCCTGCCTTGCTTGCGGCGTAGGAGGCGAGGCCGGCGAGCGGTGTGAAGGATATCGCCGACGCCACCACCATCGCGTGGCCTCGACTTCGCTCCAGGTGAGGTGTCGCGTACTTGAGGGTGCGGAAGACGCCCTTCAGGTTGATGTCCAGGACTCGCTCGAAGGACGCCTCGTCGGCCTGCCGCACCGTGCCGTAGGCGGCAACGCCCGCGTTCGCGACGATGATGTCGATGCCGCCCATGGTCATTGCGCAGTTGTCAATCGCCGAACGCAACGCGATGCCGTCGCGCACATCGGCTTCCCACCATGACGCGGTGGGCCCGAGTTCGTCGGCGAGGGCACGCAACCGATCGGGCTCGAGGCCGATAAGGGCCACATGAGCACCGCGGGCGGCGGCAAGACGTGCCACCTTCTCCCCGATTCCCCTTGCTGCTCCGGTGATTACCAGCTTTCGACCCGACAAGTTGCGGCGCATCAGGCGATGCTCGTGACGGATGAGCGGTATTGCGGCGGGATGCGGTAGCCGCCAAGGGCCTCGGTGAGAAGTGCTGCGAACTCCACGGTGGTGCGGTCGCCCCCTGGCGGTGCCATCGCCTGGATGCCGATGGGTAGGCCCGCTGCGTTGGTGGTGATGGGCATCGTCGTGGCCGGCGCTCCGGCAATGTTCGCCAATGCGCTCCACTTGGTTTGGTCCCAGTAGGAGCGGGCGACACCTTCGACGTCGATGGTGCGGCCGAAGCGGTCATGGTCCTTGTTGTGATGGCCGGGAGCAGCGGTGGGAGTCACCGGCAGCAGCAGCACGTCGAACTCTTTGAAGAACCCGACCCAGCGCTGCGCGATCTCCCGACGAGCCGCGTCGCGGAACAACCACGCACGATGACTTTGAATTGTTCCGCGCATTGCCGCGGCGGCGTCGCCGCGAGGACTCGTGAGGGAACGGAGGGCAAGGGCGGCGCCGGAGCGTGGACTGATCGTGGACCGGTCGACCGAGAAGGCGGCCATAACCAGGCTCAGGAAGAGTTCGTGCGAGGTGGCCAAGTCCACCGGGATGCTGGCGGGGTGCTCAACGACCCGCGCACCAACGGACCGCAGCGCAGCGACCGCGTCGTCGATGGCCCGGCGCACGTCGTTATCGACGGGGCAGTCCGGATCGTCGGCCCACACCGCGACCCGGAAGTCCTTGAGTGCCGTTGCCCGCGGCGGGGCGAGGGTGTACGAGAACCCGCCGTCGGGGTTCAGCGGGCCGACCGTGGCTTCCAGAGCGGGGATGATGTCGCGGGCACCACGCACCTGCACCCCAGCACAGGCCATATCGGCTTCCCCCCATCGTCCAGGGTCCCCCGGCCCGCCGGGGATGTGGCCCGCCAGCGGGACGGACTGCCATGTCGACTTGTGACCGTAGAGGCCACAGAAGTGAGCCGGAATCCGGGTCGAGCCACCGATTTCGGACCCGAAGTCGAAGCTGATCAGCCCGGCCGCGGTAGCGGCGGCGCCGCCACCGGCGGAACCGCCGGAGGTACGCGACCGATCCCATGGGTTGTTCGTCCGGCCGAACACCGGATTGCTGGCCTGCACGTCCGCATTGCCGGTCGGCATGTTGGTCTTGCCGACGATGATGGCCCCCGCGCGACGCAGGCGGGCGACGGCCTCGGCGTCCTGCGTCGGCACGTAATCGGCCAGGTCCGGCCGACCGCAGACTGTGCGCATACCAGCCGTCTCGTAGCTGTCCTTCACGGTGATCGGCAAGCCGTGCAGGGGTCCGAGGTCATCTCCGCGCGAGCGTGCCGCATCGGCTTCTGTTGCCGCGCGCCGCGCAGCGTCAGCGCCGACGGTGACGATCGCGTTCAGCGAAGGGTTATGCGTGCCGATGCGCGACAGATACAGCTCGACCAATTCGGCGCTGGACACGTCCTTGGCGTCTAGTGCCGCAAGTTGTTCAGTCGCCGATAACCAAGCGAAATCGTTTGAGACCAAGGAGGACACGGGCGTCTCTTTCTACTGGTGAAGATTGCCAGTGAACACTGGGTATACCGATCAGTCTACTGGCTAGATCGCCACCGTAGTACACCGACTGGTATAGTGCAAGTCATGCGAGTACGGGAGCGGCTCACCGCAGCCACGGCGACACTGATGCAAAGACAGGGTGTGGCCGGCACTGGCATTGCGGAGATCTTGTCCACCAGCGGCGTGACACGACGATCGATCTATCTGAACTTTCCTGGCGGCAAGGCCGAACTGGTCGCCGCGGCGACGCGGTCAGCGGGCGATGAGCTGACAGCGCTGTTGCGTGACTGTATCGAGCAGCGGGATCCGATCGCGGCGTTCACTCGTGTGTGGAGCGAGATGTTGATCAGCACGGATTTCGAAGGTGGCTGCCCCATCGTGGCGGCCGCATTCAGTCGCGCTGAGGCCCCTGAGGCCGCCAGCACCGCCGCCGATGTTTTCGCCGAGTGGGGACAGCTGCTAGCGGACAGACTCCGTGAAGACGGCATCAATCGCGCTGCAGCCCAATC
>Ga0207642_10000835_pt1 | contig 9598 bp, 19 predicted proteins | sample KBSMisM22_FD_184309 | JGI IMG/M metagenome (GOLD analysis project Ga0207642, IMG submission 184309) | Miscanthus rhizosphere microbial communities from Kellogg Biological Station, Michigan, USA - KBS Miscanthus M2-2 (SPAdes) (version 2) | ecosystem: Host-associated > Plants > Roots > Rhizosphere... | reverse complement strand
TGCTGTGCGGCGCCGGATATGGCCAACGTAGCACCGAGCGCACCAATCAGCGCGGCTATCGGCATCGCGAATTCGATACGCGGACAGGGACGTTGGATCTGGCGATCCCCAAGCTGCGGTGCATGCATTGATCGCGGTCGGGGTCAACGCCGAGGGCTACCGCGAAATTCTGGGCGTCGACGTCACGACCGCCGAGGACGGGGCAGGCTGGCTGACGTTTCTGGGGTCACTGACGGCGCGAGGGCTCTCGGGGGTCAAACTGGTTACCAGCCACGCCCACGCTGGCCTTTGGCGACGATCGGTGCCACCTTGCCGGGTGCATCGTGGCAGCGCTGCAGAACGCACTACGCCACCAACCTGATGGCGATCACCCCAAAGTCCTCCGGGCCGTGGGTGCGCACCCTGCTGCACTCGGTGTTCGACCAACCGGACTCTGAATCTGTTGGTGCACAATATGATCGGATCATTGATGCGTTAGCCGACAAGCCGCCCAAGGTCGCTGCCACCTCGAGGACTGCCGCCTGTTGCGCAGGTCCTGCGCAGCTGTGCGAGAGTCCGCAGTTTCACGGCACTGAGTGCCCGATCTGACCGGCGGCAAATGGGTCCGGTTCGATGATCAGGGCCGGCCATTGGGCGGGCGCGTTGAGTCCGATCTGGTCGGACCCCTCGCCGGATTGGTGTTGACCGAGTCCGCCGCGTAGAGAGTCGAAGATTGCCAGGCCCGGTCCCACCAGGCCGGTGGCGATCTCACCGAGCTCGTCGGCGCCGTTGAGGACTGTCAGGTTTGCCCCCGATAGACCCTGGGGGCGGCCTGCTTGACGATTTCGGGAAGCTTGTCGATCAGCATCCGGTCCAAGGCGACCCGGTCATGCGCGGCCGCCGCTTCGGCTTGAATCTTCATCTTCTCAGCGTCGGCGAGCGCCAGAATCCGGACGCGTTCTGCCTCCGCCTCGGCCAGGCGCACCCCCGTCCCCTTGACCGAGGTCACACGTATCGATGTCGACGGCGTCGACACCCTTGGTGTGGGCAGCGGAGGCGGCCGGTGCGTCGGATATCCCGTTTTGCCTGAGTGGGGTGCAGGGAGTTCTGTTTCAGGGTGCCCTCGCGGCGGCCGAGCTGACGGAGCTGTCGAGGTCTTCTCGTCGATCACAAGGCGTGGGCGGGCTTGACAAAAGGGCGGTGTCAACGATGTTGGCCAACGCTGTTGACACAGGTTCGAAGAGGGTGTTTACTTAGGCGTCTAGCAGCAGAAACCACGCACCGAATGATTGCCATTCCTTGGCAAATCGTTCCTTTTCGGGATCGCGTTCGGCGCGGTGGCGCTGTTGGGGTCCGCGTGCTGCTGGCCGACCCAGGTTTCCCTGGCTCGGTCAGTAGTCGCGGGTTCGACAACCGACGGGCACTCGGTACGTTGAGAGGTCTTCGTGAGCAACCGGGCACTTCCGCTGCGAAGTTGAAGGACTACACGCGCGCATTGTCGAGAGGTACGACCTGACTATGGACCAGATTGCCCTATGAACCCAGATTGCCTTGGACGCAATCAAATCACGATTTGCGGAGCTGACTTGAGATCCGTTTATCAGAAGTCACAGGGGGAAGTCGGTTGACGGATTACACGGGAATGGCCGTGATGGAGTTGCAATGCCCGAATAGGCACCTCGTGGGCCGAATTGTCAAACATTCTGTGGTGAGTCCGCTGCTGCTCGACATGCCAAAACGGCTGCGAGAGGATTGGAAACAAGTCTCCGAGCGACCCATGCTCACCACGCACTGTGGGGTGTGCAAGCGGGCGGTCAGCAAGGCAACCGACACGGTTAAGGAGCGAGTTGACAGGCTGATTGATGACGAATGGGAGCACAAGAACCAGTACGTGCTGCCGTTCCTAATAACGAGTGAGGACTGGGCGCAAACTGCCTACACCGCTCCATGAGCGGTGTAAGGGGCCTGGCACAGCGTCAGGCAGCCCGGCGAAGCCCAACAAGCGAGTCCCGCCCGTTGATAGCCGGAATGTGCTGGATGTAGCAGACCCGCTTTGTCATGCGCCGCCACGTTCGTTCGCATGGCTGGTGTCACCTAGCCGAGTCAGGTGCTGATGGCCGAGCCGATTCGCGAGGCCGCGCTCGAGGGGGTGCGTGACGAGTTGCCGCACTCGCTGGCCGTGGTGATCGACGAGGTGACCCCTCGTCCGGACAACGACGATCTGGTCGACGTGCACGCGATCCGCTACGTCGAGCGCGAAAGTCAGAAGGGCATCGTGATCGGCAAAGGCGGTGCCCGGCTGCGCGAAGTAGGCACCGCTGCGCGCACGCAGATCGAGAAGCTGCTGGGGACAAGAATTTACCTCGACCTGCGTGTCAAGGTCCCCAAGAACTGGCAGCGCGACCCAAAACAGCTTGGCCGGGCTTGGGTTTTAAGGGCCCGCGAAGTCGCCAACGGCGGTCATCTTGTTGCCGTCCCAGGCGGTAGCGAAGCCGCCTGCGGTGAAGGCGCAATTCAAGATGATCGCGCGGTGCGAAGGACTTTGCATCCACAAGTCGAGCGCTGCGGTCGGAGTCGCAGCCGATCCGGTGCCCCAGTAGACGATCTCACCCGTGTACCCGGTCTGGGTGTAGCCCGCATCCGCGATACGGGCTTGCGGTGAAGAGCCGTCCGAACCGGTATGGCCGTCCACGCCAGTCGTCAGCATGTCGTTGGCGTGCCGTTGCGCCGCCACGGTCAAACGCGGATCGTCGCCGATCGCCGCGCATGTCTGGCGAAGCCGGTTGACGCCGTTGTACACCGCAGTCCCCAAATCGTCTGCGCGCGCAGGGAAACCAGCAACGGTGCCCAGAACAGTGATGGAGACAGTGCAAATCGAGGAGACCGCGACGATCTGGCGTTTCGTCGTCATGTTTGCCTCTGGCGATGGGCTCGCTGTGCTGTTTGCAGCAAGCAATGCTACCGACTGGGGCCTTCGCGATGGTCGGAATCGGGCCGACCGGTCTGTCCAAGACCGCCCGCCGGGCGCCTAGCCGCAGCCTCCCTCCCATACCGGGCCGGGCCAATTTGTCGATCTCCGTAGTTCGAGTTGTGTCCGATGAATACCGCACCGTTCCGCTGTTCCGCAGCCGATTCTGGTAGCGCTGCACCCAGCAGTCCGGGCGATCATCGAGACCGGATACAACCGCACGACTGACCCCTCGCAGCGGGTCCAGTTCGCACTCCTGCCGCCGCCGTCGGCTTGGGCTACCGACGCCCAGAACGTTGCCGCTGGATTCGCCCAAACCGCCCAGGAAAGCCGGGCGCTGTACTGGCGAGCCTGCGAGCGCTCGGATGCCGGTGGTGAGCCCATCATCGAGCCCTGACGTCGGTGTCGCAATCAATACCCCTCACCGGATCGACCACGAACTTGTCGAATTCGTCTGGCCCACAAACATTCTCACCGGTACAGCAAAATGTCGCCCCGAAGCAGACCATCGTTTCGGGCGGCGATGCAGGCCCGTTGACGCCAACTCCTAATACGTCCACCCCGCGCAACCAGCAGTCGAGCGCCACACTGCCCTCACTGAGAACGAATCCGATCACGAACAGTAAGCCATTGGGCACGAAGCCGACCTCACGGCCAACCAGCACCGGGAGCGGAACACCTTCACAGACAGGCGACTCACTTCAAGGCGCGGTGACCAACGTCAAGAAGGCGATTGGCTCGCGTACCGGCGGTCCGAAGCAGCGCAACGTCGACGAGCAGCACGTTCGCCGCACACCTCATCTGCACCGTCGTAGGCCTCAATACTGCTGGTTCGCGAAGAAGGACACGGTTCGGCAAACATCTGCGGGCCGCGCGTGTCCTCACCGGCTCACGCGTGACCCGCTCACAGGCACGAGTTCACCCACATCATCACCTGCACGCTCAGCGGCACTCCAGTTCGGCGTCATCATCGCCGCTGGTCAGACACACGGAGGTGGACAGCAGGTGCCTTTATGCTTGACGCGAGTCGCGATCATTGTGACGACTGGAGGGCACCTGGATGGATTTCCTACCGCTTGGGGATGTCGAGCTGCACTACACCTCGCTGGAGTTCCTTGACTATGGAGTAGGGGGGCAGCACTACGGAACATTGGACGGCTGGCTGCGCGGGGAGGACGTGCGTGGTGAACTGCGGCTGACGAACCTCGCGCCGCGGCGTCCCGACAACGTCAACCTCCCCACCTTGCGGGGACTGCTCACGACGGAGGACGACGCGCAGGTCTACGTCGAGATGAACGGCATCGCCACGCTTCGTCCGGTCGATGACGCCCGGGTCTTTGTCACGTCGCTCACGTTCCGCACGGGCGATGCGCGCTATGGCTGGCTCAACACCCTCTTCGGTGTTCTTGAGGGCGTATTGGACACGGTCGCATTGACCGCACGGGGCCGTGCGTACCGTTGCCAGCCCACCATCGGAGTCCCCGAACCCGGCCCGGGCTACCAGCCATAACGCTTACCGGCCTCCTGGCGTGCCTTACCGTCCGCGATCTGCTCGCGGTATCCCAGCGACGTAGTCGGGGGGCACGCTAGCTGGCTGGTACCCCATTTCGTTGGCCAAGGAGCCGAATGACACAGGCACAGCGATGATTTGGTGTCGATGCGGGGTCTGACAACACCCGGTGCAAGGATGACCGACGCAGACGCTGACAGCACCAGGTCACATGACATCTCGTGGCTGACGTCGATCACGCCGCCCGGACGCAGGTGTAGATCCAAGGGCACCTCGATGACGACCTGGCCTTGGTTGGCGAATTGCTGCGCCAAAATGGTGCGGGTCCGTTTGTCGGCGTGCCCGTCGGTCGTTGAGCACCACGACAGTTCTGTGCATTCCGAGGGTGGCCAGCCATTCCATGGTTTGCGCAGTGGCTGATGCGCCGTCCACCCACGGCGAGGACACCACGATCAGCGACCTCCCGTTCCGGTCGACTGAGCAACCACTGCCTCCTAGATGCGCTCTGGCGGCTGCACAAGGGGACGGCTTCAAGAAAAGGAGTAGTGCAGTACTCGCGCCAGGCCACCAGATCCGGGTGGACGATTCCTTCGCAACCATTGGCGGGTTTCGCACGCTCGCGGGGAGCGAGGAGGTCAACGATGCACTCAAAATGATTCGACGCAGGCGCCCAGCAGTTTGGATACTGCTGCTAGTAGGGCTTCTGCTCGCTGTAGTAGCTGGCGCAGGTGGAGCTTACCTAGCGCTGAAACACAGCGGATCGGATAGGGAGGAAGGGTTCCTGGCTCACGGCCAGGTTTCGGCGGCAATCTTCGGGGTCGACGTCGATACGGCTCAGAGCAGGCGGTGCCTAGCCAAATCCGATCAGGCGGCCACTACTATTCGGCAAGGGATTCCCGTGACCATCAGCCTCAACGGCACGGCCGTTGGAGTTGGGCATTTGTCAGTTGGCCACCTCACACGGGAACCGGTGCACCAGGGAAATCCTGGTTCGCTCCGGGCGTCCTGCCTATATACGTTTACAGCGCCCGTGACGGAGAAGAGCGAGGGCAAATTTACGGTCGATATCGGCACAGCGAAGGTACCGTTTTTGATGGATGACCTTCGGAATGGGGTCAATATCGGATTGTCGTGAGAGCGACCCACCAAATGCGCTTGCAGGAGGTTGTCCCGAGTTGACTCGAAAATGACTGGTCGTGACCCGGTCAAGTGACCACCGGTTCGAGGGTGACGCGGTAGCCGAGGCGTTCGAGCTGGAGCAGTGCGCGGCGCGACGGTGCTCAGGGTTGTCGCGGACGATGAAGTAGTCGCCACCGAGATCGTGGTAGCTGGTGTGGGTGGTTAGGACGTGGACTGCGCGAATGCCGGCGGCTAAGCGCCCCAGCGAGAGTCTGGATGCCCCGCGCGACAGGTACGGCGACTTCGAGGTCAAGCGGGAGTGGTGGACCGGGGATGCGGTCCCCGACGTCCAGGTGGTGCGGCGCGAAATCGCTGGCATGCCGCATGTCCAGGTGATCGGCTCGTCCAAGGAGAAGGTGGAGCAAGCTCTCTTTGACACCGTTGTGGAGATCCGAGAGAGATTAGAGGACATCAAGCTGAGCCCTCGCCAGCGCCCCTAGCTCATCAGGTCAAGTTCGAGCGCCCGTTTTCCACGTCGTTCCGCATTTGGGCAACAGGCGGGCATTTGGGCAACAGGCGGGCCGTACAGCAATGCCCCGTCCCTTATCAAGGCGCTGTCGAGTCGGGTCGTACTATCCGGTCATGCCGTTGAGTAACGGTGAGACCTTAACTGGCTACAAGATCGTTCGGCTGCTCGGCTCGGGGGCATGAGGTGTATCTGATTCAGCGTCCACGCCTGCCACGTAGGAATGCGACCGTCATTTCGCCGTGTAATTTCCGATACGGAGTTTTTCAGACCCTCATATGTCGTCTATTTCAAGACACTGCGGTTGTCATGGTGGCCTCATCTGACGAGTCGAACTGCAGTCCACAGCGGCCACGGCGGCGAGATGACCCCTCTCGCGACACAAACGTGACATGTTCGCTGAACTAAGGGCGACGCAGTGATGACTTGATGTAGCACCTTCACGACCCCGATCAATCCGGCAATAATGTGCGCCAATCCTTGGGATACCGCGCACCCGAGGCCCAATACACCGAGCCGGGTCCCATCGTTGTGGGCAGGAGACCCGGTGTCGTCGAGGAGATGGTCATGATCGCTCGGATGTGGCGAGGCTGGGTTCGGACCGAGCAGGCGAACGCCTACGTCGCCTACATCACCGGCACAGGTTTGCGTGAGTATGCGGCGACGCCGGGCAACCTTGGCTGCCAGATGTGGACGAGAGACCTGGGAGATGGTCGGACCGAAGTCCTGACGGTCAGTTGGTGGGAGTCACGGGCTGCCATCGTTGGGTTCGCGGGATCCGACATCGAGGCCGCTGTGTTCTACCCCGAGGATGACGAGTACCTCGTCGATCGCGAGACCACGGTCTCGCATTTCGAGGTTGCGGCCGCCCAGGCCGGTTGATGTCGCCGCGCAGTTGTGCCGTTAGGGCTTGCCCTCCCGCATTCGTCAATGTCCAGGAGATCGCGAACGCCCCGTCCACATCGGCAGCGGTCCCCATCGCGCTCGGTGACGGTGGGCGCTGCGGAGGTCAAAACTCGTCGTCCGCCTCGGCGAACTCGGTCGGATGGCAGGTGGTCATCATCGTCGAGGAGCGTCCGCCTCGACGTCAACCCTGGATGCCGCTCCAGCTGCTCCACACGACAGCTCAGCGTTACGAAAGAGGATGTTGCTCAACAAGGACCACCTACCGACGTGCGTATCGGCTTGCGTCGCATGGTGACCCGTGTCCGGGTTGGCCTCCCCTGAAGACTCCCGGCGCTTCGGAGATACCGACCTGAGACAGCCGTACCACACGATGCAGACAATCCTCACAGCTCGGCCAGCTCCTCGGCGTGCGCCACAAGGATGCGGATCTCGGCGATGGCATCGGCGCGGTCGCGGCGGGTCAACAACCAGGCCCGGTGCGCGGTCTCGGTGGCGCGCTGGTCCCCGACGCACCGCAGCAGCTCCACCACATACGGGATCTCCTGACGGTCGTGGCGGGCGGTGAACGCCGACAGGACGCGCTTCCACCACAGGGCCTGCAGTTCGTACTCGTTGGTCTCAGCCATCGGAGTCGTCGTCCTCCTCGTCTCGCCGGGCGATTAGTTCATTGAACACCGCGTCGTCGCGGGCCGCGGTGATCGCGGCGGCTCGGTTCATTGCGCGGGCCTGGGGCGCGTTCGGATCCAACTCACCCGCGTGCACGCAACGGACGCCGTGCAAGCGGTGGTCCGCCATCGTGCCTCCTCGGAGGTTCCTGGGTGGTCAACGCGAAGGCTTCTATCGGCCGGTCGCGGGCCGCGTAGCGCCGGCTGCCGTCGCGACCCATGCGCCACGAGATCGTCTGCGACTCCGGCCGCGACGAGCAACTCCCCTCCCGCGGCCGCTTGCTGCATACGCGCCGCGGCGTTGACGCTGTCGCCGAGCGCGGTGAAGTCCACCACCGCACCACCGACGTTGCCGACGTACGCGGGACCCGCGTTGACCGCCGCCCCCACATTTAGCCAGGGCCCACCGTCCCTTCCGTAGCCGATGGCGCTGAGCAGCTCCAGCCCCGCACGGACGGCTTGGTGGCGATAGTCCGGGCCGCTGATGCCCCGCACAAAGAACGCCATCACCTCATCGCCGATGAGTTTGTCGACGACGGCGTCGCGCCGCAGGAGCGTCTGTGTCGCTGCCGCGTAGAACCGGTCGAGCAGCGTGGCGAAGTCCGCGGCCGGGGTCTGCTCGCCGAGCGTCGTTGACCCGCGAACGTCGGCGAGCAAAACGGCGATGTCGACCTCGGCTCCGCCGTGCGGCACCGCGTCGCAGCATCGGGTACACAGATCGGGGTTCTTACGAGACGGTTTGAATCCCGCCACGCCAAGAATGCGGCCGACGGGACGGCCGAATGGGTTGTTACACATCTTGCAGCGAGGTGCCGAGGGAAGGTAACGAAACACACGCCGGGCTCTGACGAGAGGAGCGTGGCCTTCCGTGAGTAACCGGTACCACTGGTCAGAGTGTGGACGTCGCGTCTGACCGGACGCGTCGAGCGTGTTGTGATCGTTCATCTCACACCTGCCGCGGCTAGCTCTACCAGAGTTTTTCCCCGCGTTGCGGCGCGGCACGTAACCGGCTGGGGTGACCTGGCCGACGTGGACGACCGTCACGGGAATGCCGTTGCGCGCGCCGTTTCCCGACGGTTCGTCGACGAACGTCGGCGGAGACAGCGCGTTGGTGTTGACGCCGGGCGAGCCGTTGGCAACAGACATTCGGGTGCCCGGCCTACCGTGTCCCCAGCCGGGCGGCAACGACACCACACGGGGTTTGATCGCGCCGGACAGCGGCTCGATCGCCGTGCGCAACACCTTGTCATGTGTTGGTGCTCGCAGTTGAGCGGGTACGGTGGCACGTAATGGAGGTGCGATTTCTCGGGTTCGGGTCGATCGAGGTCGAGGGACGAACGTATGGGCACGACATCGTCATCGACCGAGGTGTTGTGCGCAAACGGAGCAAGAAGCCCTCGAAGCCATATCGCGACAAGTTCGGCCACACTCCGCTCTCGGCTGACGAGGAGATCCCCTGGGGCGGACCCCGCTTGATCATCGGCACCGGGGCCCATGGCTCGTTGCCGGTCATGGCTGAGGTGGTCGAGAAGGCCGCGCGCCGAAACATTGACCTTGTGGCTGTGCCTACGGACCAGGCCTGCCGACTGATCTCGGGCCTTGAGCCAGGGGAGGTCCGCGCGGTTCTTCACGTCACCTGCTGATCCGACGATCTGCACGATCCAAGCGTCGTACTTAGCTCGAACCGAGAACTCGACGGCATTGCCATCCAATCGCTATTCAGGAACCCGCCAAATCCACACATGAACTTCCTCAGCCTGTCCGTCGTCTTCTTAGATGCGAGGAGGTGCAGACAAGATGCATGACTCCGACCGAGCCTGGCTGGCACTGGCCGCTGGCGTGGCCGCCTACGACCTGATCGCCACCGACAACGAGCGGCTATCCGACGCGGCGCGCCGGTACTTCACGTCTCAGCCGTCGCCACC
>Ga0207642_10000826_pt1 | contig 9629 bp, 7 predicted proteins | sample KBSMisM22_FD_184309 | JGI IMG/M metagenome (GOLD analysis project Ga0207642, IMG submission 184309) | Miscanthus rhizosphere microbial communities from Kellogg Biological Station, Michigan, USA - KBS Miscanthus M2-2 (SPAdes) (version 2) | ecosystem: Host-associated > Plants > Roots > Rhizosphere... | reverse complement strand
ACGCGACCTGGATGCCGAGCGGAGCGAGCAGCCGGCCGAGCCAGCCGTTCTCCGCATAAAGGTTGGTCAGTGCGATCCCGGCAACGGCGGTCGGCAGCGCGAATGGGATGTCGACGATGGCGTCGAACACTCTCCGGCCCGGAAACTCGTAGCGCACCAGCGCCCAGACCACGGCCGATCCGAACAGGAGGTTGACCGCGGCCGCCGCCAGGGACAACCCGAACGACAGTTGCAACGCATGCGCGACCCGCGGGCCGGTCACTATACGCAGGAACTGATCGAGCGACAGTTCGGTGGTCTTGAGAAACAGCGCCGCGAGCGGGATCAGAACGATCAGCGAGAGCCACAGCAAGGTCATTCCAAGAGTGATCCCGAATCCCGGAATCACCCGCCGATACCGAGCGATCGTAGCCCCGCTCACCGCTTTCCCCTCATGTCCGTGCGCAGTCGCTCGAGCCGTATCCTACACGCCGCGCGTCACTGCGCGTAGATGGAGTCAAATATACCGCCATCCTTGAAGTGCGTGGTCTGCGCTTTCCGCCAGCCACCAAACACGTCGTCGATGGTGAAAAGGTCGACCCTCGGGAAGCTGCGTTCATATTTCGTCGCAACGACCTCATCGCGCGGGCGATAGAAGTGCTTGGCAGCGATCTCCTGTCCTTCCGGCGTGTAGAGGAACTTGAGATAGGCTTCCGCCGGTGCGCGGGTCCCCTTCTTGTCCACTACCTTGTCGACCATCGCGACCGGCGGCTCTGCCAGGATGGACAACGAGGGGATCACGACCTCGAACTTGTCCTTGCCGAACTCGTTGATCGAAAGAAACGCCTCGTTCTCCCAGGCGATCAGGACATCCCCGACATTGCGCTCGACGAAGGTCACGGTCGACCCGCGCGCGCCGGTATCCAGCACCGGCACGTTCTTGAAGAGGCTTTGAACGAAATTGCGCGCCTTGTCTTCGCCGCCGTATTTCTTGAGCGCATAGCCCCAGGCAGCGAGATAATTCCAGCGCGCACCACCTGACGTCTTGGGGTTGGGCGTAATCACCTTCACATTGGGCTTGGCCAGATCATCCCAATCCTTGATGCCCTTCGGGTTGCCCTTGCGGACCAGAAAAACGATGGTCGAGGTATAGGGGGACGCGTTCTGCGGCAGCTTCTTCTGCCAATCCGCCGCGATGAGCCCGCGGTCGGCGATCTCGTCGATATCGTAGGCGAGCGCAAGCGTGACCACATCAGCCTGAAGCCCGTCGATCACGGAGCGCGCCTGCCGGCCCGAACCGCCATGCGACTGCTTGAGGTCGATGGTCTTGCCGGTCTCGGCCTTGTATCTCGGAGCGAACGCCTTGTTGATGTCGGCGTAAAGCTCCCGCGTCGGATCATAGGAGACATTGAGGAGCGTGATGTCGGCGGCATGTGCGGCTCCCGTCAACACAGCCGTGAGCACGAAACTTGCAACGAAGCGTGTCATGAATGACCCCGGGCGGCCGGCATCCCCCGGCCAAAGCGTGTTGCTGTCTGGCATTCCGATCGTGGTGCCGGCTTTGCCGTTCCACCTCGCCTGCCGCGTTTCCTCGGAGACGGTCCGCGCCTGCGCGCGCCCGCAATCTGCCCGCGTCGAAGCCGCAACGTTCCCGTTCATGGATGTACTCAAATTCCGAATGACGGCGGCAAAGCCAGTTCCAGGGGCACGTCCTTCCTCAACCCCGATCGCTCCGTTCCGGACGTGCCATGAGTTAACGCGCAAACGCGGCCATCGGGTCGATGGATTCTTTGCCGCACGCGCGGATGGACTTTTGCGAGCAGGCGGCGCAGGAGACGTAAAAATTGCTGCAAAATTCATTGGAGGAACTTTCGGGTTGACGAGAATTATTTGCCATATACAAAGGCGAACGCGCCGGCAAATAGAAAAATATTCTACCAATTGTGAGTGTAAGCGTGGAAGAAAAATGAGGGTCGATATCAAAAAAGAGACCGCTATTGCCTCCGGCCAGCAGTCGGCGGCCGGTCCGGTCGAAGCGACACAGTTGGACCGCCTGGACGAGTTGGAATCGCAGAGCATCTTCATCCTTCGCGAAGCGTTTGCGCGCCTCAAGCGCATCGCCATCCTTTGGTCGCTCGGAAAGGATTCGAACGTCATGATCTGGCTCGCGCGCAAGGCCTTTTTCGGCCGAATGCCCTGCCCCGCCATGCACGTCGACACCGGCAAGAAATTTCCTGAGATGTACGCGTTTCGCGACCGTTATGCCAAGGAGTGGCAACTCGATCTCCTGGTCGAGCCGTGTCCTCCGATCGACGCCATCGATCCGACCCTGCCGCCCGCCGCGCGCTCGGCCGCCCGCAAGACCGAAGGTCTCAAGCTCGCGCTCGCCAAGCACGGCTTCGACGGATTGGTCGCCGGCATCAGGCGCGATGAGGAAGCCACCCGCGCCAAGGAGCGCGTGTTCTCTCCGCGCGGCGCCGAAGGCCTGTGGGATGTGCACGACCAGCCGCCCGAGTTCTGGAACCACTTCAACGCTTCGCCGCCGCCGGGCGCGCATCTGCGTGTGCATCCGATCCTGCATTGGACCGAAAGCGACATCTGGGCCTATACCAAGCGCGAAGGCATCCCCATCATCCCCCTTTACCTGGCGCGCGACGGCAAGCGCTACCGCTCGCTCGGTGATGCCGACATCACCTTTCCGGTCGAATCGAACGCCGGCACCATCGATGAGATCATCGCCGAGCTGGCGGCAACCAGGATTCCCGAACGTGCCGGCCGCGCCATGGATCACGAATCCGAGGATGCGTTCGAACGCCTGCGCAAGGCCGGCTACCTGTGAGCGTGGTGCGCTCTGAGTCCTCCCAAGGCCAAGAAGAAGTTGCCATGAACGTCCAGATATCCCGTCAGCTCCACCCGGTCTCGCCCGCTGGCGCGCGCGCCCTGGTGCGCATCGTCATCGTCGGCCATGTCGATCACGGCAAATCGACCCTGATCGGCCGCCTGCTGCACGAAGTGGAAGGCCTTCCGGACGGCAAGCTCGACGCGCTCAAGGCCGTGAGCGCGCGCCGCGGCATGCCGTTCGAGTGGTCGTTCCTGCTCGACGCCCTGCAGACCGAGCGCGATCAGGGCATCACCATCGACACCAGTCAGATCCGGCTGCGCACCCCGGCGCGCGATATCGTCCTGATCGACGCGCCCGGACATGCCGAGTTCCTCCGCAACATGATCACGGGAGCGGCGCAAGCCGATGCCGCCGTGCTGATCGTCGACGCGACCGAGGGCGTGCGCGACCAGACCCGTCGCCACGGCTATCTCCTGCACCTCCTCGGCGTGCGCCAGGTGATGGTCGTCATCAACAAGATGGATCGCGTGGCGTTCGATGCCGGCAAGTTCAGGGAGATCGAAACTGAAATCGCCGCTCAACTGGCGGGACTGGGCCTGACGCCGAGCGCCATTATCCCGATTTCCGCCCGCAACGGCGATGGCGTGGCGCGGCACACGTCCTCGACCGCGTGGTATCGAGGGCCGACGGTTTTGGCCGCGCTCGATGCGTTCGTGCCGGCACGCCCGCCACACGACCTGGCGACGCGCCTGCCGGTGCAAGCCGTCTACAAGTTCGACGATCGCCGCATCATTGCCGGTCGGGTGGCGAGTGGCCGCATTCGGGTGGGTGACGATGTCCTCATCATGCCGGCCGGCAAGCCGGCATGCATCAAGTCGATCGAGGCATGGCCGGAGCGTGAGACCTCGCAGACGCCGCGCGTGGCGATCGCCGGGCAATCCGTCGGCATCACGCTCGATCGCGACATCTTCGTCGAGCGCGGCGACGTCGTCTGCGCGTCGACGAGCCCGGCCGCGTCCGCCCGGCGGCTGCGCGCGCGGGTGTTCTGGTTACACCAGCGTCCGCTCGCCGTCGGCGGCCATATCACCGTGCGCATCGGGACCGCCGAATCGACCGCCGTGGTCGCCGCCATCGAGGAAGCCGTGGATCCCGGGCTGCTGGCTTCGGATGGCGCCGAAGTCATCGCCCAGAACCATGTCGGGGAAATCGAGCTCGCGCTGTCGCGGCCGATCGCGATCGATCCCTACACCGCCGATCCCAATACCGGGCGCATCGTGCTGGAGTTCGAAGGACGCATCGCGGGCGGTGGCCTCATTCTCACGGCGCAGGCCGCCGCGCTGGACACGACGTCAGGCCCCCGCCCGGGCAAGGTCGCGTCCACAGCGCGCGCCTCGCGTACGGGCGTCAACTCCGACGAACTGCGAGCGAAAGCCTCCGCGCTGGCGCAGGTGTTCGCTTCGCTGTCCCCGGCCGAGCGGATTGCCCACCTGCGCCGGGAGGTTGCCGGCAAGATCGTCTTCACCACCAGCTTCGGCCTGGAAGACCAGGTGATCCTGCACCTGCTGTCGGAGCGGACCGACGACATCGCGGTGGTGACGCTCGACACCGGCCGGCTGTTCCCCGAGACCTACGCGCTGTGGGCGCAGACGGAACGCCGCTATGGCGTGCGCATTCGTGCCCTCCATCCGCGCCATGGCGACCTCGAGACGCTGGTCGAGCGCGACGGGATCAATGGCTTCTACGACTCACGCGCGGCCCGTCTCGCCTGTTGCACCGTGCGCAAGGTCGAACCGCTCGAGCGTGCGCTTGCCGGCGCGCGCGGCTGGATCGCGGGGCTGCGCGCCGAGCAGTCGGCGCACCGTCAGGACATGGCACTGGTCACCGCCGAAGCCGAGCGCGGTTTGATCAAGCTCAACCCGCTGTTCGACTGGACGCGCGAGGAGCTGCTGGCCTTCGTGTCCAGCAACGATCTCCCGGTCAACTCGCTTCACGCACAGGGCTTCGCGTCCATCGGTTGCGCACCCTGCACGCGGGCGATCGCCCCCGACGAACCGGAGCGCGCCGGACGCTGGTGGTGGGAAGAGGAAAGCAAGAAAGAGTGTGGGCTTCATTCGCATCGCCCGTAGGCGGCACGGCCTTGCAACAGGGCGTCCGGGAGAGCGCGAACCTGTTATCCAGACTGCAGTGCGAGATTCGTACTCGTTGTACGTGCAACGGGCGCGGAAGTGTTGCCGCATGAGAGGTCGGGAGATACGATCCTCGCGGCATCATTCGTTGCGGAGGTCTTCCATGAGCCCGCGGAGCGCGATCGTCGTCATCGACCTGCTCAAAGGTTTCTTCAAGAGCAACCCGACCTTGCCGGATCCGCTCGACGCCAAGCGCTTGTTCGCCACCGTGCGGCGCGTGATCGACGCCGGCCGCGAACGCGGCGTCACCATCGTCTTCATCAAGGACAACTTTCTGCCGGAGGAAGTGCCGATCGACAAGCACTTCAAGATCTTCGGCCCGCACTGCATCATCGGCACCCCCGACGCCGAGATCGTCGACGAGCTCGATCCCAAGCCGGGCGACTTTCAAATCCAGAAAAAGCACTACAGCGCGTTCAATTCGACGCGGCTCGACGCCGTACTGCGCGAACTCGACGTCAAGCGGCTTTTCTTCACGGGCGCCTGGACCGAAGCCTGCGTCCAGCACACCGTGATCGACGCATTCTACTTGAACTACGATATCTCGGTGATCTCCGATGCGGTCTCCTCACCGCACCGGGACGCCCATGACTATGCGTTGAACTACATGCGGCAGTATCACCGTGCCAAGATCATCACCAGCGATCAGGCGCTCGCGCAGTTTCGCACCGACGCAGCCGCGCCCGGCGGCGATGATCGCCCTGCCCCGGTGGCGGCTGCGCGCCCCTCCTATGCGGAGTGGGGCCGCGCGTCGCGCGCCGGCTGAAACCAGCCGGCGCGAACGAAGAACAGGGATCGGCGCCAACACGACCGGCCCGGCACCACGCCCGGCGCGATCACCGTCCCGCAGTGCTGGCGGCGTCAACGCCCTTGTCCGAGCCTTCGCCGGTTTTCGAGTGAGCCCAGTAATCGGCGGCCGATTTGGTCTGCTTGAGCTTTTGGGAATCCTCGTATCCGGGCGCCATCGACGCTGACGTTCCCGCCATGACCTCGTGATGCTCGATATTGAGGAGCCGCAGCCAGCTCTGCTGCCCGAGCGTGAGGCCGATCATGCAGCCGAGCTCGACCAGCTCCGGCTCGCTGAACTGCTTGTGCATGCGGTCCCAGAACGCATCGTCGGTGGTGAGATGCCAGGTGATCGCCTCAGCATACGCAAGCGCCGCCTTCTGGCGCTCGTTGTACGTCGTGGACTTCTCGAAGTTCAGCAGATCCATGACGTGGTCCTCGATCAGCGCACCGCTCGTCGTGGCCTTCACCGAACGCTGATTGCCGCAATACTCGCATTGCACCGAGCGCGACACGTAGAGCCGGCACAACTCCTTGATGGCATGATCGAGTACGCCGTTGCGGAAGAGATTGTGCCAGGAATTGGCGAAGAACCAGAATGCGGCCGGCACGTGGGCACGCACGGCGGAGCTTTCCGGCCGGGGCGTGCCCTCACGCTGGCATCGTTCCATCTCCTTGCGCATCTCCGCATCCATCTTTTCGAGCGGGACGTAGCTGATCCGCTGTTTGGCCATGGTGTCCTCCTTTTCGTTGTGAACCTTCAATGTGACCGCGCCTTCGGATGTCGAAAGCGCCTATGGCCCGGGCCGCACGCCGGGTGCCTGTTCCGCCAGCGAGCGGAGCAATGCGAATGCCTCCTGCGAGAGGTTGCGCGTCAACTCCGACGCGCTGGTCGGGCGTCCCAGGGACGCGGCCTGTCCCGCCCATAACGGGGTGAAGTCCGGCAAGCCGCGGCGAGACCCTTCATTGCTCAGCGCCTGCACCGCTCCCGCGGCCGCCGGGAATTGGGGCGCCACGTCGCTGATCGGGCCGACCTCCCGCACCAGACGATTGACTAGGCTGCGTGCGGCCCGGCCGGTAAACACGTTCGTGAGCGCGGTGCCGTCGTCGCGCGCCGCCTTCAGCGCTTCGCGATGGACAGGATTGACCTTCGCTTCCGGGCAAAACAGATAAGCGGTTCCAACCTGCACGGCATCGGCGCCGAGCGCGAACGCTGCCGCTGCTCCACGGGCGTCGGTGATGGCACCCGCCGCGATCACCGGCACGTCGACTGCATCGACGATTTGCGGCACGAGCGCGAACGTTCCAACCTGCGTGTTGAGATCCATGTCGAGGAACATTCCGCGATGCCCGCCGGCTTCGAGGCCCTGGGCGACGATGGCGTCGCAGCCGAGATCAATCAGCCGCCGCGCTTCCGCTACGGTGGTCGCGGAGCTGATGACGACGCACCCCGCCTTCTTCAATCGTTCCACCAGCCGGGGCTCCGGCAGACCAAAATGGAAACTCGCCACCTTTGGCCCGGCGGCGACGACGGCATCACATATCTCTTCATCGAAAGGGGCGCGGTTCGGCGCCGACGCGCTCGCGGGATCAACGCCAAGCTCGCTGTAGTACGGTGCAAGCCGCGATCGCCAGGCCCGCTCCTGCTCCGGCGTGACCTCGGGCGCGTCGTGGCAGAAAAATCCGAGATTGAAGCTGCGATTGGTCAGCGCACGGATTCGCTCCGCCTCTTCGATGACCTGCGCAGGCGACAGGCGCGAGCAGCCATACGACCCGAGTCCGCCTGCATTCGCGACCGCCGCCACGAGCTCGGCCGACGAGGCACCGGCCATCGGCGCCTGGATGACCGGAACATCGATGCCGAGCAGATCGAGCAGCTTTCGCATGGACTGCATGCAATCCTCCACATCGTGGGCCGTTGGCAGATCGCGACGACGATACCGATCGCGTGCAGGTGCCTGAACCCCGGCGTCTCACGTTGCATTGGGCGGTTGAATTCTTTTCTTGGTCTGGTCGCGCACCGGTTCCGTTGTGATCGTCGTCTCCAGAAATCCGAGCTGACGCGAGAGATTGCGCGCCGCCTGATCCAGCGCCTGCACGACGGGTTCGCCCCAGTCGCTCGGCATTCCGCTCGCTCGGCCCACGACGCACATCACCGCCATTAGTTTGCCGCGCACGTCGAACACCGGTGCTGCGACTGCATCGACGCCGGGGATGAGCACGCCGCGCGCCCGCGAAAGACGCCGTTCGCGAATATGGGCAAGCTGCAGAGCGAGATCGTCACCGGCCCGCGGCGACGTCGACGCCGACGCCTGCTCGGCGGCAACGAGATGCCGCGTCAGCGAATCCGGCAGGTAGGCCAGGAAGACCTGGCCGATGGCGGTCGTCGTGAGCGGCAGGACGGAGCCGATGCGCACATTCATGGTCACGACGTGACCGCTTTCCTCCATCGCGATGATGGTCGGGCCGGTGTCTCCCCAGATTGCCGCCGTCACCGTCTCGTTCACGCGGTCCCGCAGGCGCGGTAGCGCGTCGTTGAGCTGGCGAATAGGGCTCAGGCGGCCGAGCCCGACAAGGCCGATCGTCACGGCCGCGGACCCGATCGCGTAGTGGCCGGTTTCCGGATCCTGGGTGATCAGCCCTGCATTACGCAGGCTGGACAGGTAGCGGTGAACTTTGGCGCGCGGCATTCCGGTCGCCGCCGCCAGGTGTTTCAGCGCGAGCACGCCGCCAGCCGCCGCCAGCGCCTTCAGAATTGTCGCAGCAATTCCAACGGACTGAACGCCGCTGCGCTCGGCGGCCTCTTCCGGCGCGGCCTCCGCGCCTTCGATTCCTGATTTCGAGCCGCGCATGGTTGACGCTTTCCTGTATCGGAATATGATACATGTTTCTTATTGCGGAACAAGGTCCGCACCAATGACCCCGCATGCCCAACGGCACGGGCGAAAGCTGAACCGCCGGGAGGTTCGCCATGACGACTGCAAGGAACGTGAAGATTGCCCCCAAAGGCATGGGGCTCAACGACTTCGTTGCAATGAAGGAAGGCTATTTCGCCGCCGAGGGACTCGACGTCGAATTCGATTGGAAAACGTTCCGGGGAACGCAATCCAGTTGGAAGGAGTTCGACTATTTCCAACGCCCGCAGGACAAGCCCTACACGGAGTCGAAGGACGACGTCATTCAGGGCGCCTGCGTGTGGGGCACGATCTGCAATGCCAGCGCCGGGATGGGCAAAGTCGTCGCGGACGCCTACGGCGATTCACCCTGGGCGATCTTCGTGCGGCCCGACTCGAAGATTCGAAAGCCGGAAGACCTCAAGGATGTTCCGGTATCGGTAGGCTTGCGCGCCGGCAGCCACTTCAACGTTCCTTACCGGCTCGAACGCTATCTGCCGCTGGAGAATATCAAGACGGTCAATACCGGGGGCTTCGGAGCACGCCTCAAAGCGCTGCTCGACGGCGAGGTCGAGGCCGCGAGCCTGTTGCCGCCGCAGATCGCGATGGCGGAACAACTCGGGCTGCGCAAGATCATCGAGGACAGGTTTCATACGCTCTGGTGGGTCCCGGATCGCACCGCGCCCGAAACGCTCCGTGCCTATCTCAATGCACTCGATCGCGCCGAAAAAGCGATGGATGCCGACATCGAGAAATATCTGCCGCTTTGGAAAATGGCGGTGCCGGCGGAATTCGAGAACCACCCCTGGGACTTCAGCAAATTCGGGCGCGGCGAGCGTTTCGTCTACAAGCCGATCCCGGAACAGGAATTCCACGAAACGATGGATCAGGTGAAGCGCTGGGGTCTCGATCAATATCTCAAGGAACACAAATTTGAGAATC
>Ga0207642_10000816_pt1 | contig 9707 bp, 17 predicted proteins | sample KBSMisM22_FD_184309 | JGI IMG/M metagenome (GOLD analysis project Ga0207642, IMG submission 184309) | Miscanthus rhizosphere microbial communities from Kellogg Biological Station, Michigan, USA - KBS Miscanthus M2-2 (SPAdes) (version 2) | ecosystem: Host-associated > Plants > Roots > Rhizosphere... | reverse complement strand
ATGTGCAATCCACTTTCCAGGTCGGCATCGACGACCGCGTGGCCCATCGCGGTCAACTGTGGCGTCAGCGCATCCAATGCGGTGCCTTTTTCGAGAATGGTCCGGCCATTGAGGTTGAGCATACGAGGCGCCGCGGCCGCTGCCTCGGCACCCATCCCGCCGTCGATCATGTCGATCAGCGATTGGGCGACGAAATCGATGATCGCCGGTCCGCCCGGCTCCATGAAGACTGTCCTGATGCTGAACATCGTGGACAAGATGGGGTCCGACGTCCCGACTCTCTATCATTCCTCCGACTCCGACGACTTCACCATGGCCACTCGTGTGCATGCCATGAAGTCGGGGATGTCCACGGATGAAGCCGAGTTGGAGATTGCCCTTAGGCCCGAGCTGGCCTCAGATTCCCTGAAGAAGTTCAGCCACGTCAAATGGTCCTTCCATGCAGCACCCACGCTGGACCACATGTGGAAGGAGGCGGAGGCATTCCATGAGGTTCACGGCACGTACCCGCACCACACTGTCATCGACATCCTCATGGACGTCGACTACGAGGGTGCATCAGATCAGAACTACTGGGCGCTCATGTCTGAACTCAAGGTCATGGCGCGAGACCAGCAGACAGCCCTCACGATTGTTCACCACACATCAGAGGCTGCCAAGGGCGGAACTCCGCCGCCCCGCTCCGCCATCATGGGCAAGGCGAACCAGCTTCCGACCTGTATCCTCACGCTGTGGGGTGACGCTCACCTTGGCACCCTGGATGTTGCGGTCGTCAAGAATCGCTTCGGTCCGCAGGATGCAATGGCGAAGAAGTTCTTCAGGATGAAGGCTGATCCCTCCATCTGTCACGTCGAAGAGTCGGAGGCGTCGGAGCTGATGTTCCGTGATGGCACTTCCGTCGATGACGACGAGAAGATCGATCTGTTCAAGGAGGACTGATGTGCACTTGTGGTTCGTGTCAGGATCTCGGGTGTGACATCTGCCCCTGTCATGCGAACAAGGAGTAGCCATGTGTTGCGACAAGCCCTGCCTGATCCCCGACTGGCGTGACGGCGTATACGGAATGTACTGCATGAACTGTAAGCAGTGGAGGCCGGTATGACATTCGGACGTTGCCCAGTCTGTAACTGGCCAAAGTCGAAGTGCTGGTGCCCCAGCTTCCTGCGTCGGGGCAACTGCCCCAAGTGTGGCAGAGAGCAGCCCTGCTTCTGCTGACCATGAAGGAGATGTATGGCCACACAATCACGTAAGCATCGCGGTTACCGCAGCCAGAAGGTGTTCGCCGAATACATCAGGGACATCTTCCCGTACGCCGAGCCCACTGGCGCTGGACGCCAGGGGCAGGACATCCTCAGTACTCCAGGGATCTGGTTCGAGCTGAAGGCTCGGGCCGGTTTCGATCCCAAGTCTGCACTCAAGCAGGCTCACCGGGAGGCTGACGTAAGTCATGCCGCCTACCTGACAGCCCTGGAGTTTGGGGTTGATCAGCCTGCGCCACTGCCCATTGCGGTTCTCCGCATGAACGGGCAGGGCGAGAGCAACATCGGCGAGTGGGTGGCCTGCATGCGGGTCGACACTCTCCTCTCCCTCCTTGAGGAGGCGGGCTATGGTCCGGAGGACGACGGAGGATAAGCAATGGCCGGTCTTTCCGATCGGTCCTGTCCTCGAACATTACGGCGGCGAAGACGTCATGGAGGACAGGGGCTGGTATGCGTACAAGTGCCCGTTCCACGGGGACCGTAGTGCATCAGCCTCTGTCAATACCATCCTGAATGTGTTCGTCTGTCACACTTGCGAGATGAAGGGTAACGCCGTTCAGCTCGTCATGAAGAAGGAGAACATCCCCTATGGCGACGCTCTCCGTCGTACAAAGGAGATCGCTGGAAAGGGCTCTGGTCACGTACCAGAAGCACCTGGACGAAGGTCTGGAGTACCTGGCAGGCAGGGGAATCGATCGGGAAGCCGCGCTCTCCGTAGGACTTGGCGTAGTTCGTGACCCCATTCCGGGTCACGATCACCTGGTCGGCAGGCTTGCCATTCCCTACCTGACCCCATCGGGTCCGGTGAACTACAACTTCCGATGCATGAAGGACCACTCATGCAAGGATGCCGGTCACGGCAAGTACATCATGTGGTCCGGTCTGTCGGCCAACCTCTTCAACGTCAACGTTCTGGAGTCGGCCGGTCAGTCCCTCGCAATCTCTGAGGGCGAGATCGACGCCCTCAGTTCCACCCTTGCGGGCATTCCCTGCCTGGGCGTATCAGGTGCCAACAAGTGGCAGGAGCACTGGAACAACGTGTTCGAGGACTTCACCAACCTGTACGTGTGGCAGGAGGGGGATGAGGCTGGCAAGAAGTTTGCCGATCGTGTAGTCTCTGAGGTAGGGGCTATTCGAGTCGCACTCCCCGACAAGCAGGACGTCAACTCTATCTGGACAGCTTCCGGCGCGGAAGCTCTGAGGGCAAGGGTTCGCAAATGAGCAGCGTGTTCATCATCCTCAACGAAACCACGTTCCACGGAACCGAGCAGGTCACGTCGGAGATCGTGCCGCCTGTCTACTTCTCCCTTCAGGGGGCAATGGACGCTCTGCACGACATCGCCGAAGGTATGGACGCTGTTGTCGAGGAGGATGCAGACAGCGTCGTGGTGTCCGGTCCTTACGGTACGGGCATCGACACGGACGAGTACTACATCATCGAAGCGGAGGTCAAGGAGTAATGGGCAAGCACAGCGGAAGTCAGGACCCGAACGACGTAGAGGGTCCGTTCGGCACCGGACCTCACCCCACTCCCGAGCAGTCTCAGGAGCTGGCTGACAGCTTCGAGCGGCAGTGGAGCAACAACCAGGCTCGAGCGGAGGAGCGCAAGTGATCCTGCCCTACGGACAGTGCACTCACCCAGCCATCGAGAAGCGTGCCGACGGTCGTTGGTACTGCACTGAGTGTGGACAGCTGAGGAGCTAGCATGAGAACTGACTCGTTCGGAGTCGAGGTGGAAGTGGGCGACATTGTCCTCTCCTGCCCGAAGCACAAGTGGTCAGGCAAGCCCGAGGTTGGCCGAGTGTCCGGAGTCTTTGACTCCGGGCGGGTCACCATTCAGGTTCCGCAGAGGGTGACCATCTACGCTTACCAGCGTGGAGCGCCAGACAAGGAGGTGGAGTCCACTCGCTGGGCTCCTGACGAGAGTCAGCCTCTGGACAGGTGGGGCCGCAGGCCCTACGTTCAGGTGCCCTACACGTACATGTCCAAGGACTATACGGTCGTGGGCGTGGAGTGGAAGTGGATCCGCAAGCAGGCCGCTGACATCACTCTCATCGTCCTGCGCAAGCACGGCGAGGAGGAGAAGGGCCTCGAAGAGATCCTCGCAGAGAGGGTCGGCTTCAATGACCTGACCAGGAACCTGAACCTGGACTACGATGCGGACAAGCCGGACATCGAGGAGGACAAGTGACGGACGGGGGCAATCCCACCGCGAAGTTCCAGTTCGATGTGGGCGATGAGACCGTTACGGTTGAGTTGGAGTTTCACCTCTCGGACAACGTGGAGAAGTTCTTCAACGTGCATGATCTGGTTGAGGGCATGAGCGCGGCCATCTTGCGCGACATGATGTGAGAAAGGTGATAGTCGAACGCCTGCCTGATGGCAGGCTTCGGCTGACCATCGTGAAGGAGCATAAGTGAAAAGGTCCGTCAACGCACGGGTCATCGAATGCGGACAGCCGCTGAAGGCCGTGTACATGGGCACTTACACCGATGGCTCCAAGCATTACGTGGAAGTCCGGTACGGCAATCGTCAGACCCGTAAGTGGATCAAGTCTGACAAGGTAATGCTGGACCTTGGGGTCCAGCTTCGATACTGCGAGAAGGTGACTGAACTTGGGTAAGAAGTATGAGGCGTGGATCGACGCCTCTCAGGCAAAGCGCGCAAGCGAGATGGATCTCGCAGGCGCTCAGGGTGGGTGCACTGAGGCTCGCCTCACGGAGGCGAACAACAACGTCCAGCAGAATCGCCTGAACGAAGAGCTGACGTACCGCGAGTGGCGACAGGACCCCAACGGATGAGCGAAGAGAAGCGCACGGCAGAAGACACCGACAACCTTCCAGCCAAGACAGTGAGGCCCATCAAGTGAGCGTTGACACGATCCGAGCAATCGCCCGAGCCACCTCCATCGCTATCGTCAAGGAGCGGGGGACCGACGTCGACCGGCTGGCCGTATCAGAGTGGCTGGAGCATGACCTTCCGGGTCTGGACCAGGACTTTTTCGACCTGGCGGTCGACATGACCCTCGCCTATGTGACTTCGGCTGAAGTCGAGGTCTACGTCAAGGAGCACCTGGTGCGAGATGACGGAACGGTGAAGACCCAGAAGGAGTTCGAGGCCGAATGGGGCAGCCGGGACATAATCGACTCCCGGCTGTAGAACGCAAAGAAAGGGGCACCCTCACGGGTGCCCCTTTTCTTACTTGGTCAGGCCAGCAGAGTCCTCGGACCCTGCGTACTTACCGAGCCAGGCCTTGAGCAGGCTTAGCGCCGCTGCGGCTCCTGCGATAGCAGCATCATCACTGGTGCTGATATCAGAGAAGCTGAAGACGGAGAGGAACGTGAAGGCGAAGGTCGCCAGCACGCGCTCTACGAGATCCTTGAAGTATGGACTCATTACACTCCTTATGCGCCATATGGCCAGATGTGTTCGATCTGTTCTGTCGTAGCATCGTCGATGATGCCGGTGGTTCGGAGGCCGAACAGGGATTGCAGCCCACGAATGTGGGACTGCGTCTCGCTGTCCAGATCTCCGGTCTCTCGGAGACCCAACACGCGCTGGACATACTTAACAGCGTCGGCCTCTCGATCGTTGGTCACGGCGTAGATGCGCTTCTCATACCAAGCTGGCTTCATGCTCCCACCTTCGATGCGATCCTGTCCACTACGCCGCGAACTTCCTTGACTTCTACATGTACGGCCTCAACCTCTGCACGCTGGGTCACTAGATCCTCAAGGATCCCGACCCTGCCACGCAGGTCGGCAAGCTCGTCGTCCTTGACACGGCCCTGCCTTTCCAGTTCGGCTACTGCTACTTACAGAAGTTCCACGGTGTTGACCGCAGCTGACTGCGCCTGACCGTTCCCTAGTCTCTTGCCTCCGTAGAAGCCTCCCGCTGCTGCGGCTACGCCAGTCACCAGCGTGATGTACTCGTTCGGATCTAGAGCCATCTCTCTCTCCCTTTTAAGTGGACTCAGCGACGGTGCGCATAACCACCGTCAGATACCCCCCCAGTGCTCCACGGTTAGGGCCGGGCGGAGCGGACTGCCTGAACTCCCAGTCGTCGATGACGACCTGAGTGGCGATCCCCTCCTGTAGCTCCTGGTATGCGATCACGTCGCCTGCTCGGGCGACTGCCTTGAAGTCCTCGAACCTGGCTCGTGAGTATCCGTCATAACCGATCCTCTGGCCAGTCCTGTCGGTCTCCTCGTCGAAGACCTGGAAAGTCTGAGTGACAACCCTCTGACGAATGGAGCCAGGAAGGGCCTTCACCTGCCATCCATTCAGGACACCACCGAAAGCGGTGTCCGATCCTCGACTGAGAGTGAACTTCATCTTGATCCAGTTCTGAGGACTGGACGGAGAGCTGATGCCGACGTCCTTCGTTCCCGCTCCAGCTGCTGGAGTGTAGGTGATGTGAGTCACCTCTCCTCCGCCCTCGGAGAGGACGGCCACCGACAGGTTTCCCTGTAGTGGGGATGGTGCACGGATGCTGAAGAACTTGTACAGCTTCGGCTCTTCGGTGTTGAACCTGATGCGTCCGGTGGTCAGATACCCACTCGATACGAGACTGCTCTCAGTCTCCCTGTAGGCACCGACTCCCGTAACGGTGAAGACCTTGCGGTCGCTAGCCCCGAGCATAGTTACGGATGTGACAGCGTTAGGCGAATCCACCTGATAGATGTCACGGGCGTACGCATAGCGTACGGCCCTCGTGGTCTGCTCCTGGAGAACGGATCCTAGGTCGATCCTGTACAGACCGGAGTGCGTGTCGTGCTGGTTCGTAGTGCCGGTCCACATGAAGCGGTCCCTGCCGATGATGCCACGGCATCCGTCGGTCACCTCGAACAGGAGTGGACCGTAGGAGATGTCGCCATTGGCGTCCATCTCTCCGACCCTGAACCCCTTGCTGGTGGCGATGCCCACGAAGGATCCCACGTACTGGTAGATGTCCCTGATGACCTCACCGGTAGGCATGGCAGCAGTGACGCCGGTCCAGGCCAGGACGGGAAGGCCGCCAGCGTCCAGCGTGGCGGAGAACTTGTGGATCTCAGACCTCGTGCCTGAGTCGCCAGCCACGTAGATGGCGTTCGGTCCCTCAGTAATGGACTTCCACGTCCACGACGCGTCCTGGTGTGTGTACACGGCAGTCGGGATCGCCACAGGCGCGCCCGCTGGTGCGGTCACGAGCTGATAGACGCTGGCGTTGAAGCCCAGGATGAGCCTCGCCTTCACGAACTCCAGCACGGCAGTGCTGTTGAGCGCCGTGTTATAGATTTGGGACGGAGCGCCAGCGTCAGTGCCCTTGTAGACTCCGTTGTCCCGTGCGATGAAGTAGGTCTCGCCGGATGACGTCAGGTCCCTGATGGTCGAACCGCCAGCCGCGATCACGGACGTATCGGTAGATGCCGTGATCTTCCTCAGCTCGTCCTGCGCACTCACCCATGCAGCGTCTACGCCTGCTGCGGTGACGTATCCCCTCGCAAGGAGGGGAACCTTGGCATTCGAGTGAGCTACGGCGGTATCCCTGAGAAGCTTCACCTCTCCAGCCGTCCACGGGTCGATGCCCAGGCTGGTGTCAAACCTGAGGTTGAACTGATTGTCCGTGTCTGGGTCCTGGTACAGGATGCCAGCTCCACCGCCGAAGGTGGACTGACTCCTCAGCCACCACCCCTGAAGGGACTGCTCGCCAGGCTCGGCGAAGTTGTCGAACTGCTGCTTCCTGATCTCCGCCATTCGCTCAGTGTATGGACGTGAGTCCTGCGTGGCGGAGAGGAAGGGAATGCCAGCAACGGCGTAGTCGTACGCATTGTCCGTCAGGGAGTAGTTACTTGAAGTGGCTACTCCGAGTCCACTCAGTTCGTCGGGAATCCTGCGAACCATCGTCGCCATTGCTTACTCCTTACGCCTGTCCGGCTGCATGCCAGTTAGCGGTCAGTCCAGTAGTGATGGTCGTTCCGCTCACCGTATTGAAGAACGCGGTGAACCCTGTGGTCGTAGTGTTGATGGCCGACACTACGACCGGCGAAGATCCTCCAGGTGCGTTCGACTTGGAGATGACCACATTCGGAGCACTCGGGTATGCGGTGGCGAAGACCACCGCAACGCTGACGTTAGAGTCGGAGCTGAAGTTCGCAGTAACAGAGCCGGTCTGCATGGGCAGATAGCTGATGTTGCTGACACTGTTCTTCGCGGTTCCAGCATTGATCGTGGTTCCGTTGACCGTAGTCGCGGTCACGGTCGCAGCACTGACCGTAGCACTCGAAGTGACATTGCCAGAGTTCATCGTTCCGGCAGTGATGTTGCCTACCGCGAGGAAGGCACCGTCGGTCTTCAGCGTATTCGCTGCGGAGCGGTACAGGAAGGTGTCCCTGGCTCCGGTTCCAGGCCCGATCTCTATGCGGCCGTTGGCCAAGAGCCTGAACGTGTCGTTCACGAACGCGCCATAGATAGCCGCCAGTACTACGTCTGTAGCGTTGGCCCTCTCAGACTGAACCAGTCCAGAAGTGGTTACCGTTCCGGTGAACTCCGGGTTGCCAGAGAATGTCGGGTTACCGGCGAAGGTTCCCGTGAGGGTTCCGCCTCCGGTCAGCGCCACTGCTCCGGTGAATGTGGGAGTTCCAGCAATGCTGCCACTGATGGTTCCAGCGCTCCAGGTGGACGCACTGATAGTCTTGTTGGTCAGTGCTTGGACCTTGGATGCACCTACGAGCACATCGCCAGGAGCCAGGCCGTGAATGCCGTCATCTGCATTCTCGTGCTCGCGTGAATCGCTGAAGTCGCGAGCGGAGCTGACATGACGAACGCGAGCACCGGCCGTGTGGCCGGTCGCGCTGGTGCCATCGATGGCCCTGGTGATGGTGGCCGTGGTTCCGACGATCGCCGTGACCTCGACAAGCTCCTCGCTCGCCCCCTCGTAGTCCAGGGCGAGAGTGAACGGCGTCAGGCCCGGCAGACCTACCGCTGACCCGATCGTGATGCTGGTGGCGGAGCTGTTGATGGTTCCGCTGAGCGTGGTCTCTGCTGCTGTACTGCTGTAGTAACGGGTGGTCATGGTTCTCCTTACCCGTTGAAGGTCTGGTAAGAGTCGTACAGCCTCTGGAGCCTGGTTCGCTCCTCGTTGAGCCTCTTGGAATAGAGGGCCAGGAAGAACTGAGAGGCCTGAGATGCTGCGCTGGTGGGCACCAGAGGTGCTCGCTCAGTTGATTCGATGGAGGCCTGCTGAAGACGTCCAGCCTCATATGATGGCAGCAGCCTCCAGGCTGCGCCATAAGTGACCATGTCTACGTATCGCTCGGGGAACCCGGTGATCGTAGCGAAGTCGTCAGAGTTGTTCGACAGAACGGTTGGACCCTTGGTGTAACTGACTCGCACGTTCCTTCCGGGAACGATGCGGTCATAGATCTGAACAGACTTGCCAGTTGGCGTAGGGGTTGGCTTCACCTGACCGGAAGTGGTGGAAGCCATCGGATTGAAGCGCCAGCTCTGGGCTGGAAACCATACGCCGCTCGGGCCGATCGTGTTGACGACGACCTTGTACACATCGTCAGCATCTGCCGGAACTGGGTACTCGTACCGTGCCGCAATGTACGGGAACTCTGTCTGCGCAAACACCCACAGATCTGGATACAGTCCGAGGATGGTGTCGTTGATGGCTTCCTTGATCCTCGCCCTGGGGAACCGTGGATCGTTGGTCACCAGAGCATTCGTCAGGTGAGTGGTGGCAGTGGTGCCGTCAGCGCCACGACCGTTGAGTCCCGCCATGACGGTGACCGTACCGGTGGTGCGGTCGAACTTCTTGACGAGGATCATCTCGTCGTCGATCTCGACGAGTCCACGACTCAGGTTGGTTGCGGTCTCAGGGTCGACGGTGAGAGTCGTGTCCGTGGCAGTCGCATCCGCAGTTAGGTACGACACGGACGCCTGGTCCTTGGTGTAGCCGAGAAGCTGCTGCTTCGTGCGGTCTACCAGTTGTGCGAACGTGACTGCCACGTCGTCTCCTTATATAATCTTGATAGCGGTGAGGCTGCAAGCCACGCCAATGTTGGGTGATCCGTCAGCCACTGCTCTGAGTTGAACGGCCGTAGAGCCGTTCAGCGTCAGATAGAAGTCATACTCATACCACACGCCGAGAATTCCCCCGCTCGCCAGGGTGTAGGAGTCGCTGCCGACGAACAGCCTGCTGTTGTTCGCCAGGGACGGAGTGCCCGCACCGTAGGCGATACGGTTTACTCGGATGCGATATGATCCTGCGGCGGGAGTCAGGGTGCAGAACACGTTACCCGCCAGCACGGGGATCTGAAACCCCGCGTCATGCAGGAATGTCCCTGTTGGGATCTCCCTGCGTATTCCCGTAATGCCGGGCACTAGGCCCCCTTGTATGCCTGACCCGTCCTTTGAGAGATCTCCTCTGCTTCGCGGATCTTGGCCATGATCGTACCGGAAGGCT
>Ga0207642_10000786_pt1 | contig 9825 bp, 8 predicted proteins | sample KBSMisM22_FD_184309 | JGI IMG/M metagenome (GOLD analysis project Ga0207642, IMG submission 184309) | Miscanthus rhizosphere microbial communities from Kellogg Biological Station, Michigan, USA - KBS Miscanthus M2-2 (SPAdes) (version 2) | ecosystem: Host-associated > Plants > Roots > Rhizosphere... | reverse complement strand
GTGTTTCTTTTTTGTCATAGGACTCATAGCTGTAATCTCCAGATTTTTTCTGCAAAATCAAATTTAGAGTTACAGTGAGTTCAGGGCAAGAAAAACCCTTATCCGCAGCTATTTACGCAACAAAGCCGTTTTATAACCTCATACTCTTTCTGATCCATTTCAACAAGACGTGGGTCAAGCTGTTTACCTTTTAGAGCGTCAGCTTCGCTGGCAAATAAATCTCTATAAGAAAGTAAATAAGAGTCTTCATAAAACCCTTTAAAAATTGGAGCAAATGTGGTTGGTGTTGGTATGACAGTAGTGTGACTCATTTTTCCTCGTTAAAGCTATCGTTTTGCGTTGTCTTGAATTTGCTGATGCCGTTGCTTTGCTGTTTCTAAGCTTTGCAAGAATGTCGTTTGGTTTTGGTTGACAGCTGCCATTTCAGTAGAGACACTGTCAATTTGTTTTTGAATTGCTCGATAGTCCAAATCTTTTGCATCAAACAAAGTTTTGAGGACATCGCCGGCTTTGGAGCCCCACTGAATGCCGTTCACTGCGGTATACCGTCCTGTGGCGCTTCCCAGTCCACCGACTACAGGTGCAGCAATTTGTAAACCAATTCCCAAATATTGGCTTGTTTTTTGCTTTGCAAAGCACTCTTTAGTCTTCTTGATCAGATTGTCAAGCAGTTCGCAGCAAGCAGGGCGCTGGGCTGCGACGGATCTGCCGACAGCTAAGATGAGATCTTCAAATTCATGGGCGACTCTTGTCATAGTTACTCCTAGTGCGCCATGGCGGCGCTGTTTATTCTATTGTAATTTTGCAACGTTCTTTTGGTTTGCGAGGCAAAGATATTCGCATTATCGCCAAGCGCTTCATTTCGTCGAGTAATCGGATCGACTTTTCTCGTTGCGAGGGTGGTTTGGGCTTGGATGTCGATGAGATGGACGTCGGCGATTCCTTTTTTTGCCGTGGTATAGATGGCTCCGATGCTGAGTGTGGTATTGATGTAAGAGAGGCTTGAGTTGATCCACGCCATTAAGTCGTTTTGAGCAACGAAATACGCGTTATAGGTGGTGTAGGCCATCGTGAAAAGTGAAACGGCATAAGGGAGGAGGCCGGTCGCATATTCGACTGTCGCGTTTCCAAAGGAAACGAGTTTTGAGAGAGCTGTCCATGCGCCGAGATGATCCATCAAGGTATTTGCGAGGGTCACAGAGCCTGTGAGGATGAATTTTTGTCCTTCAGCGTTGCCACTTGCCATGAGATACATTCCGCCAATGATCAAAGCGGCCGAGGCTCCAAAAGAAAAGAGCAGCCGATTATAACCCCAGCTGTTGTGCGTTTTTTCAGCTTCAATCACTTCCTTGATGGCATCCATTTCTTTGAGGGTGAGCTCATCGAGCTCTTTATGAAGGTCTTTGAGAGGAGCCATGCTCAGCCGGGTCTGCTTATCATTGAGCTTCTTGACTTGTTCTCGGAGTTCAAACAGTTCATGTTGAACCGTTCCCCTGGGGAGTGCAGAGGTCTCGGGGATTCTTGAAGACTCTTTTGAAACACCTTCAACCATAGATCTTAAGCTTTATTCGCTCTCTGATTGATACGATCAATCAGATCGTTTGCGCTTTTCAAGATTTCTTTCCAAATCGGGACCAGCTCGTGCCAGTCTTCAAATAACCGGTTGATCTCGGTAGCCTTTTGATTGATGTCATTTTGAATTCTGTCGCTGCGGCGGGTAAAGACGGTGCACAATTTTTCGGCTTCATCCCGTGTCCAGGTTGAGCGGGAAAGATATTCGTGATCGAAGAGTTCTTTCATTTTTTCGACGAGCTGGCTTTTATCGGCAAGCACCACATCTTTATTTCGGGGATCAGAGAGCTGTTTGCCGACATGCTCGAGGAAACTCGTGATGGTCTCAACTTTGTCTTTTAATTTGCCAAGTTCGCCGTTTTTGACATGGATTTCATTTTTTTTGGCCTCTTCGGTCTTCATAGCGAGCTGAACAAGCAGGTAGCGGACGTTGATCTCTTCGTGATGCTTTTCTTCTACAACGCGTAAATGTTCGGGAAGCTCTTCTGTTTCAACCGGGATAAAGGGTTCGAAATTCGATGGTGATGATGCATCAATAGCTGTTGTCATAGAGATCTCCTCATTTTTTTAGTGACACCAGCATAACATTAAGAAGAGTTTTTTGGAATTAATAACCTCAATTTTGAGTTCGATTCGCTCGCTGCCATGGAGAGTTTTGGCGAATTTCCCTCTTTTTTGCCTCATGAATAGAACCTTCGGCTATGCATTTCGGCAAAAAAGAGAGAAATTCACTCAAAATCTCCTATGGCAGCGAGGAAAACGAACCCAAAACTGAGGTTAATAATTTTTATTCCATTTAAAAATATACTTACCTTGGCCGTTAAAGCGGGTCTCTGCTTGCAGGGCAAAGCCTCCTTTGAGCTCAACTTCGACGACAACATGGCTCTGCTCAGTGCTTTGGGTGAGGGTGATCATGACCCCTTCAGTGAGGTATTTACCGATCTGGACGGCAACTTTTCCGGTCTTTTCATTCGTTGAAATGCCTAGTCTGTCAATGCCAAGATTTTTATGGATTTTGTCTAAAAGAGAGGGTCCGGAGCCTCCGGAGAGACTGATAATGGTATAGGCGAGCTGTCCGGCCTGGGCGGGATTGAGTTCTGAGACATCTTTATTAAACAAAATTCTAGCGAGGATCGAGCTCGTCGGCAGGGGAGGGTTCGATTGGAAGCTGAGCTGCGGAGCTTTGAAAGAGCCCCGGAAGGTCACCGTTACATTCAGATCGCTGAGGTCTAAGTTGCTCGTGAGGTTGATGAAGCTATCGCCTTCTCTGAAAGAGACTTCGCCTTGAGTGATTTTAAAATCTTTGCCTGCAAAGGAAAATTTTCCTTTGCTCGTTTTTAAAGTCCCAACGGTCGTAATGGCCATATTTTCGCCGGTCAGGTGGAGATCGCCGATCAGCTCGGCATCGATGCCATGGCCTGTCAAATGAATATTTTTCTCACCCCGGATCTGTAAATCATAACGGAACGGAGCAGGAGTCGAGGGCTGGACTGGCGGGACGTATGACTCAGGCTGGTTAATGAAGGTGACGGGAAGCGTCGGCAGCTCGGAGGGGAGCTCATCGGGGATTTGAATCTCGGCCTCATCGATGGTAAGCGTTCCTTGGGCGAGAGCTTCATCGGTAGTGCCGGTGATTTTAAAAGGTCCGGTGCACGCGGCAGAGAGCCAATCAAAGTGCACGAGGCGGAAATTGCCGATATGTCCTTCAATGGAGAAAGGAAGCGCCTTCTCGAGCCTGATCTGGCCGCTCGCAGAGGCAGTACCTTGGCTGTCATCGGTTAAATCGATATGGTGGATATCGATGGTGCTGCCGCTGGCTTCCCCTTGCAGCTGGGTGTTTTTCAGAGAGATGCCGATGACATAGTTTTGATAAAACCCGTTTTGAATGGAAAGAGGCCCGTAGAGAAGAAGATTTTCGCATGTTCCGCTGCTGACGAGTTTTGCGGATAAAAACCCTCCAAATCGCTGCGTGCCGATATTGATAAAGTCAAAGAGTTGTTCGATATGGCCTTCGACCGTACACTCTGCGGCCCAGTTTTTATCTTTTTCGCAAGCGAGTTTGAACGGATAGACTTGATAGGCGAGGGGGATTGTCGCAGTGAGTTCGACAAATTGCTCACCGGTGGCAACGATGTGGGAGTGGAGTTGGAGTTTGTTGTGGTTGAGGGTGGCTTGGATATTGGCTTTGGTCTGAATCGGCTCGGTTGTCCCTGCGGGGAAAATGTCGGCATGCTCGAGTAGGAGGTTTAGATGGCCTGCGAGGTCGGTATTCGATCCTTCGAGAGCGACATCAATGGAAGAAAGGCCTCGTAAAGAGAGGCGGGGAGAGTGCAAGGTGAGGAAGTCGACAGGGAAATGCTCAGCCCGGATGCCGATTTTTGAGCTTTCAGGAGTGATGGCAAAAGAAGAGAGGATGTAGCCATTGTTGACATTCAAATGGAAATCAGAAAGAGAGACCCCGTCTTTGGAGGAGTGGAAAGCAAATGGCTGCGCTAAGTGTAGGTTTTTCTGTAAGAGAGTTCCGGAAAAACGGTCGCAATGGAAGTCGAAAGCGCCGGCTTGATAAGAAAAATGTCCTTCAGAAGCGATATCAAACGGGTTTTTCCACTGCCCTTCAGTTTTGATGGAATACGACCAATCGCGGGAATTCCAAAACAGGGAGGTGCGCCCGGAGGTGAAAAAGATATCGGCAAAATACGATTTTTCAATTTCTATATCGAATTTTCCTTTAATGGATTCAAAAAGGTCGGTGGCAAACAGATCGATGACGACTTGGTCAGAGATAAAAGGGCCTGCTTTGCACGATTTAGCAATGGCATGGGATTGTAGAGTCGATTCTTTGAAATCGATCTGCCCTCCGATTTGCCCGGCAAGAGGCAGCGGGGAGAGCTCAGAGTAGGGCTTTAGATCGTTGAATTGGAAAGCAATACCGCCAGAGAGGTTTGTTTTGTTTGCAAAATCAATGGCGACATCACCTGTGACAGAGCTTTCCGGAGCTTGGAAAGATAAATTGGACAAGGCGAGTTTTTCCTCACCATAGGTGAAATGGCTGGAGCCTTTGAATCCGAGAGCTGGATGAGAGGCAGCGGTATCAAAAGAGCCTTCCCATCCTGCGGGCGTCTTGTGGGCCCGCAGATTGAAATGGCCATTTGTGAATTCGGCTTTCCGGAGATTGAACTTGTCGCTTTTGAGGACGAGGCGGCAATCGTTTTCTTTGAGCTCAGCAGCTCCTTTGATCATTCTGTTGAGATGAGACCCAGTGAGATGTGACAGGGTAAAACGACAATCGAGGGTTTTCGGGATCAAATGGGCATCAAAGCGCCCTTTTCCTTGGAGATTGATCAGGTTGCTTTGAGCGGTGAGTGAGGAGAGCTCGAGAGATCTGTCAGAAAATAGGGAAAACTTGGCTAAGAGTTGAAGGTGTTCATCAAGATGGTGAAGCTCGGGGAGGGCAAACTGATCGATCGTGAGCTTAAGATCTCCGCTAATAGCACCGGCATTTTGAGTGGAAGTGAGAAGTGATTTCCAGGTTTTCCACGCTCCGGCAGAGCGTGCCTCTAAGTGGAAGGCTGTTGGATAGGGGATTGGGGCGAAGGGAGCGAGGGCTTTTTCTGAACGGATATGCAGATCGAAATCGGTCGTGATGTTGTCGGTTCTTTTATTTCCTTGGATAGCTCCGGTAAAATCGAGGTCATCGGAGTGTATCTTCGCAAAGAGATCAAAGGCTCTTTTCTTAAAGCTGCAGCTACCGGTGAGGGTATAAACGGCTTTTTGCTTCGTTGACCGATTGATGGTCTCAAAGTCGCTTAACTTCAGCATGCGGATCGAAAAACCTGTCGGCAGGGGTGGCAAAGAAGCCGAAGGCTCAGTTGGGGTAAACTGATAGACGGCATGGTCTGCGCTTAGATAGCTGATCCTGAAATGTCCTCTGAGCAGTGGCATAATGGAGAGCCGGAGACGGATCCGTTCGATATCAAGGGTATCGGTTTCGTTGATTTGAAGATGGATATTGGAAAGTGTCCACTTAAGAGGCAGCTCGCCGTCGATTTTGTCGATTTTGAGGGTTAAGCCTTGTTGTGAAGCGATCTCTTCCAAGACCGTGCTGATTTTATCTTTGGCCCACCGGCTTTGGACAAAAAGAATTAACCCTAGGCCTAGGAGCAGGATGCAGACACCGGTGCTAAAAATCCATTTAAACCATTTCATCAGAACGTTTGACCTATGCTGAATAAGATTCTATAAAACGGATCGATGTGCTTGCGTCGATCAAGCGGAAACGCAATGTCAAGCCTGAGCGGTCCCAAAAAAGTAAAATAACGGAGTCCTAGTCCGACTGATTTATACCATTTTTCATCGAATTTCGGAAACGGTGTCAAATAGACGCTGCCCAAATCGAAGAAAGGGACCACGCCGATCGTACTGCTGACTCTAAAGCGGGTCTCAAAGGTATACAAGATTCCCGATCTTCCTCCGATCGGTTTTTTTTTGTGATGGATTTTTTTGTGATGGAGTGGGCTGACGGAATGGTATTTGTAGCCCCTCAAGTCTTGATCGGAGCCGCCGAGCACCCGTTTAGGGACAGGGACGGCGTCTAAATTCGTGCTGACGATTGAATCGAACGTTACCTGCTGAGCAACGACTAAGAGTTCTTTGCCGGCTCTTCCTCCAACAAGGCCTCCAACAATGGGAAAATAACACATGTAAGTGACGTTGTTAACAAGATAAAATGGGTTGCCATGCGAAACGTTGAATGTCGGGATGGTCTTGAAGACAAGTGTTGCCCCGCGAGTCGGATTCAAGAGATGATTCGCCGAGCTCCATCGGAAGTAGAGCGGCACCTCTAGCAACGTAAACGTTCGGTTATGCACGGATTTGTTAACGAATAACCGTTCACCTTTGAGGCCGATCGAGACACGATAGGCAACTCCGATCTTCCGTTCGATTCGGTTAGTGATGCTGTAGGATTGCTGGCGGTAGGCCAGGATCTTTTCTTGTGCCGATTGCGCCTCTGCCACATAGTCTTGGTCGACTCGGAGCCAATCAGGCATAAAAAACGTGCCGGTCCCTGTATGCGTGTGCGAGGTGACGTCGCCTTGCAGCGTCAGTTTTCTGCCAAGACCGGAGATATTTCGGTTTTCCCATCCGAAGGTCAAACCGGGCCCGAAGAAGGTCTCATAGCTGGCACCGACGTTGATGCTATGATGTTTGGTTTCCGTCGCCTCGATTTTCATCCCGAGCTCCTGCTTGGAATTGGGCTCTAGATCGTGCGAGACAATAATGGAGTTAAACAGGCCTGTATCGAGAAGTTTCTGTTGGGTCTTATCGATCAGCCGCGTGTCGTAGGTCTCTCCGGTTTTCCAGGTGATTTTGTTGTTAAAAAGCTTTCGTTTGACATGCTCGGATCCCGTGATGGCTGTCGGTCCGAATTTTAATGGAGGACCGGCTTCAATTTTAATTTGAGCAGCAAACGTCTTCGTTTTATAATCGGCCTCCATCGCTTGGCTTTCGATCGTTGCAAGTGGATGGCCGCATTCACCTAAAAGCTCGAGTGCTTTTTCTTCCGCTGCTAAAATCTGGATTGTGACGGCGGGTTTGCCGAGTTCGATCCCTAGATTGATTGGTTCCAGATCGGGGCAATCGAACGGTTTTCCTTCCGAAAACGCTTCGACTTTAAATTCGGTGAGGAGGTATGCCGGCCCCGGCAAGATCATGACAAAGATCTGGACTTCATCCTCTTCTTCTTGGATGCGGATCTGCACGGTCGCTTCGTAGTAACCATGCGCCTGAAGCGCCTGGATCATCGCAGGAATATCCGATTCCGCTCTAAACCGGAGGGCATTGAGAGACGTCGGCTCTTTATTCTTCAGTGTTGTGAGAAAGGAGGCGGCTTTTACTGTTTTGAGTGCCTCTGGATCATTAAGACCAATGAAATGGACAGCATACTCTAGGCAGCTGGCCATCAACGTCGGTAAAATAAAGATCATGATCCGCTTAAACATGCATCTATTCTGCCACATTCAAAGATCATTGCAAAGTTTGACAATTTTTTTTACACTCTATCATCGTGCCAAATCGATCCAGAAGCAAAGCAATTTTCCAAGAGTCTTGTGCTGTGATCCCTGGAGGAGTAAATTCTCCGACGCGCGCTTTCCCCGGTCTTGATATGACGCCGCTCATTGCTGCTCGCGGAGAAGGAGCCGTCGTGTGGGATGCCGATGGACATCCGTATATCGATTATTGCTGTAGCTGGGGAGCGCTCATTTTAGGCCACTGCCATCCTGCGGTGGTTGAGGCTGCGACCGATCAAATGCAGCGAGGGGCAGGGTTTGGGATGGCTACTCCTATAGAGCTGCTGATTGCCCAAAAAATCCGTCGCCACTTGCCCTCTCTTGAAAAAATCCGTTTTGTCTCGTCCGGGACGGAAGCGACCATGAGCGCGATTCGTGTTGCTCGAGGCTACACCGGTAAAGATAAGATCATCAAATTTGAAGGCCATTACCACGGCCACAGTGATGGTTTGCTCATCAAAGCCGGTTCAGCTGTTGTCCAAATCAATCCTGAAGCTTCGTCGAAAGGCGTTCCTGTCGATTTTGTTCGGCATACCGTTTGCCTTCCCTTTAACGATCTCAAAGCCGTTCGGGATTATTTTCGAAAACACGACGATATCGCGGGTGTGATCATTGAACCGGTCGCAGGCAATATGGGTCTTGTTCCTTCCGATCCTGATTTTCTTCAGATGGTGCGTGAAGAGACGGAAAAAAAGGGGATTGTTTTGATTTTTGATGAAGTGATCAGCGGCTTTCGTGTCGGGTTACATGGAGCGCAAGGCCTCTACAGGATCACCCCTGATTTGACATGCCTTGGTAAGATCATCGGCGCCGGTTTTCCTGCAGCGGCTTTTGGCGGTAAAGCCGCCATCATGAACCACCTTGCGCCGCTAGGCGAAGTTTATCAAGCAGGGACGCTTTCAGGCCATCCTGTTGTCATGCGCGCTGGTCTTGCCGGCCTCGAAGAACTCGAACAGCCCGGTTTCTATGAAAAACTCGAGAAAAAAACGGCGCTTCTTGCTGAGTCGATCCGTCAACATATGCATGACCAAAAGATCGCCGGCTGCGTCAACCAGCTCGGATCGATGTTTACGCCGTTTTTCGGAGCGACACAGGTCCGCCATAAAATGAGACTCGATCAGCAGCTCTATTGCAAGTTTTTTAAATTCCTTTTCCAGCAGGGGATCTACCTTGCTCCTTCGCCCTATGAGGCCAACTTCGTCTCGAGCGCCCATACAGATGAGCAAATCGAGCGTACATGTCAGACTTTCGGTCAAGCTTTCCTTGCCTTTTAGGACTTTTTTGATTATACTTTTGCCTTTTCGGAGGCATTATGGAAGCGATTCTACGTTTTATTTTCTCACTCTCTCTTTCGATCCCCGTTTTTGTTTCTGCGTTAACGGTCGGCGTTGGAAAAACAGAGATTACACCTCCCCTTGGAACGCCCTCTGCCGGATATCAGGAACGGAAAGGGGCGGCGATGGAAGGGTATCATGATCCTCTGCTCGCAACGGCTTTGTTTATCGATAATGGTGAGCAGAAAATCGTTTTTTGCAATGTCGATCATTTGGGATTTATGACCGACATGTTTGAGCAAGTCAAACAGAAAGTTCAGCAAGAACCGGGTCTTGAAAACTGCCAACTCTTTCTCGGGTCGTCCCATACCCATTCCGGCGGCGGCGCTTTCATCAACGTTCCGATCATCGGACCTGCTTTGGCCGGTCGCTATGATGCCGCTATCACGGCCTTTTATGTTGAGAGAACCGCTCAGGCGATTCTCCAGGCAGCTCGAAATACGATCGAAGGAAAAATCGGCATTGGATATGGGCATGCTGAAAATTTAAGCCGGTTTCGCAGCACCTGGCCAGAAAATATCTCACCGCTCTCCGACGTTGCCGTCATCAAGGTTACGCGTCAAGATGGAACTCCGTTTGCTGTTCTATTTAATTACGCCATGCATCCCACCGTGATGAGAAGCGCTAATCGTCTTTTTTCTGTCGACTTCGTCGGGCCGGCAAGAGACCACCTTCAGTTGCTTTTGGGAAAAGATGTTCAGCCGATTTATTTCAACGGCGCTCAGGGCTGCCAGCAGCTGAATTAAATCTACAGATATCTATAAAAAGCTATCTAATTTTGCATAGATATTCATGCCAATGGAAAGTCCAAGAAAAAATATTTCCCAATAAATAAACGTGTTGATAATATT
>Ga0207642_10000780_pt1 | contig 9867 bp, 10 predicted proteins | sample KBSMisM22_FD_184309 | JGI IMG/M metagenome (GOLD analysis project Ga0207642, IMG submission 184309) | Miscanthus rhizosphere microbial communities from Kellogg Biological Station, Michigan, USA - KBS Miscanthus M2-2 (SPAdes) (version 2) | ecosystem: Host-associated > Plants > Roots > Rhizosphere... | reverse complement strand
GTCAGGATCGGTCGGTAGCGGGACGTGATGCCCCACCGTCTTGTCGACGAGATCGTAGATACCCGAAGCGTCCGGCGCGGCCGGCGCCGTGGTCGTAGCAGACTGCTGCTGCGAGAGCGTGTTGGCGACGGCCACGTGCGGCGCGTCGTAGGCGTCCTTGACCTCCTGCTCTTGGGTCCCGTCGATGAGACTCGGATCGGCGTCCTTGATGGTGACCTTGCCGCCCTTGAGCGTGATGCTCGTCTTGTCGTTGTCATCCATCTGCCGGGACGCGACCTCTTTGGCTTGCCCCTGCGCCGCCACCTCGGCGTTGCCACGCATCGCCGCCTCTGTGAGCTTGAGGATCGGCGTCTGCTCGAGCGCTCCTTTGGCGCGCGTGAAGATATGGTAATCGGCGCTCATGACCTAGTGCGTCCCGCCGTACGGGTAGGCCGCCCCGCCACCGCCAGCGGCCCCACTGGACGCCCCGCCGGCCGCCGCTCCGGCGAGCGTGTTCGCGAAGCCGGAAAGTATCTGCCGTTTCTGCGAATCCTTGGCCGCGCGCATCGTCAGCGCATTGAGAATCGTCGTCAGGCCTCGGTTCTTCTCGTCTTGACCAACGGCCACTTCCATCTTCCGAATACCCTCAAGCCGGTCGAAGAGCTTCCCCTGCTCGGTCAGCGTGGCTGACGCCTCGGCATTCGCCACGTCTCCAGTGCCACGGAACAGGCCCTCACCTGCATTGCGGCGGTTCTCGGCATCCATCGCCGCCACCTGTTCAGGGGTGAGCGTGCCGCCGCTCTGTCGTGCAAGTTGCGCTGCGCGCGCGTCGCCGGAGTTCACCATCCGCGTGAAGTCGTCCTGCAGGCCGCCGCGCGCGCGGGTGAAGATGCCGCGGCCGACCGCGCCCAATGGGTCGTTGAGGCGATCGCCGTACGTCTTGTCGAGTGATCGCAGGCCGCCGAGACCCTCCTCGGTGAGCGACGTTCCGCCCGCATAGTCGGTGTTGCCGAGCGCGCCGTAATCCTTGATGCCCTTCGTGAGCGTCTTGTCGTAGATGGAGATGCCGAACAGTCCCATCACTCGCCTCTCTTCGCGTTCACCTTCGCGACAAATGCATCATGCGCCTGCTGGATCTCATCTGTCGAGGTCGGGAGCGCGGCAGTAACCATCGCCACGATCTCTTCGTCGGACGGGATCGCGTCCAAATTGCCATACCGTTTCCTCATAGGGAACCCGCTCGCCACCGGCCGGACATCGAGGTACAGCGTCACCCCGTTGTCGTGAATCGAGCAGTCGACGATCTTGTAATCGCCAACCATAGAACCTTGAATTTCGCGGAACCCGTTCAGGCGCTCCGCTTTCTTCGCGTGGTACGCCTCTAGCTCCGCGGCCTTTGCGACGACCTGCGCCGAGGTCATGCCGTGCGTGTCGAAGTGGTAGGACTGATGCCAGCCGTCCTCGCGGCCGTCGATCTTCAAAACCGCGCGCGCCCCGATGTGCCCATCCTTTCGGCGGTACGGGTTGCTGAGTTCGAGTTCGGTCGTCATGGCTGATCGAACCTTCTCGCGTCACCGACGCGCACCGTTCGACTGTCGCCCTCCGGGTCGATCGGCGTCGTCGGCACCGGCAGCGAAATCGTGGGATCGCCCATGTCGGCCGTCCACTGCGCAGCGGCTTCCCCTGCATTCAGCATAACCCGCCTGACAACGATCACCCCCGTCGTCCCGCTATCCCACTGGAAGTTCACCCTGACCTGCCGCGTCGGATTCACGGCCGAATCGAGTTGAAACGCCGCCTGGTATCTCGACGACGTGCTCGTGATCTCGCTCCCTGCAATCTCCAGCGCCGTGGACGAGGTCACGATGTTGCTGTTCGTGTCCCGGTAGCGCCGCTTCGACTGAGCGCCGAGGACGTTGTTCGCATACTGCTCGACGTACAGGCGCAGGATGCCGTTCGGCTGCACGCCCGTGTGGCTGAAGTACGCCGAGAGCGTGTAGACCTCGCCCTTGCCGAGTTTGAGGAACGCGTTCCCGCTCAGCTCCTGCCATGCGCCGATTTCCTGATAGACGTAGTGGAACTTCCCGCTCCCTGGCGCCGGGATGTGAATCTCGTCGCCGTTCTCGAACGTGCAGATTCCGGCCGCGCCGGACCCGCCGTCGTTCGACTCCCACCGCGTATAGCCGCGGAAGCGTCCAAGGCCATTCGCCTGCCCGCTCGCCGCGCCGTAAGGTCTACCGGGCAGGTTCGCCGCGTCGGTGGCGATGAAGAAGTCCTGCGTCAGCTCGTTTGCCAGAACCTGATTCCCGCCGGTGCCGGTCACACAGCCGTTGTAGACGTAATTCTTCCCCGCATTGCGGCCCGTCTGTGTCGGGTCGATCTCGTTGGTGACCGACTGGCGGCAGTTGCCAGTAGAAGCGTTCGCCGCAGACTCGTCGCCGCGGGTGTTCGTCGTCGTCACGTACCAGACGAAAGCGGCGTTTGTTTCGAGGTCGTACGGCGTGAACCTCGAGTCGTGGAACTGCAGGCGGGCGTAGACCGAGCCATCCACAACGTTCGAATTCTGCCTGACCTTGTCGAGCAGGACGGTCCCTGCGGCAGGCGTCGGCGGGCTGTTCGACATACCGGCATCGACCGAGTTCCCATCCGAGCGATAGACGTTGTAGCCGTCGATCGTGCCGCCCGCGACCTGATCCCATTCGATGATGACGTCGACGCCGGTGTTGGAGATGTAGACGTTCGCCGGCGCGTTCGGGGTCGAGAGGTTCCCGTCCATTAGGACGTCGACGTACGGCGCATTCTCGATGTCGGCGCGTCGCGTCCCGGCCTTGCTCACTGAGACGATGAAGATCCGAGGCTTTCCGATGATGACGAAGTCGGATGTCGCGACTCCGTCCCTCGGCCAGTTCCCGACCGTCGTGATGGCGGTGTCCGTGATGCCGGAGATTTCAAGCTGCTCGCCGAGAAGCTCGAGCAACTCCCCGACCTTCGCGATCGCGAGAAGTCCGCCCGCCGCAGTGAAGCTGTTCGAGGCGTTGGTCGCAGTGAGGCTGATGCTCGCCCGGCGGCGCGGGATCGGATAGAGCGGCGCGAAGTTGATCCCACCCGAGCCGCGCCACTGGTGAAAATACCCCTCCTGAATGTCGCCTAGGGAGAGGTAGTCCTTGAGGTACATCTGCACGCCACCGAGATTCGACGCATCGGCGGGCGGGTCGCAGGTCACCGAAAGCTCGCTGAAGACGGTCCCGTTGGAGACCTTGCCCGATTCGCTGATCTGCAGATGAACGACCGGGCCGGGAATCGTCGTGTCGGTTCCGGCGCGCGTGATCTGCGCGGGCTCGCTCGGCGCGCTGTGCGTGTTGTCGCTGCCGACGCCGCAGACATACCAGAACCCGGCCGCCTTATCGGTGAAAACGGCGCTCGACTGCGTGTGAGCGACGTCGGTCGCCGGAATGGACGGGGCGAGACAGATGGCGCGCGCGAATCCCGCAGCCTTCCCGGCGGCGGTTGTCGTGTCGACGGTCTCGGCCCAATAGACGTCGTACCGCACCGCGCCGTTGAGGCGGCCGAGCGGCCCGTCATTCACGACCGTGACGCGCACACCCGCGCCGGTGTCCTCGACGACGACCTGTAGCGGCGGTAGCGGCGGCGCGGTTTGGCCGGGAAGCAGATCGTCGCGGAGGCGATCGTCGGTCAGAAAACCCTGATCGTCGTTTGCGCGACGCTCGATCACGACACCCGCTCCTCTGCCACCTTGAACCCGAACACGAGCTTCTCGATCCAATTCGCCGCGTTCTCGTTCGGGAAGGTGATCTCGGACTGCAAGGCATCCGTGCGCGTCCTCAGCGTGTGCGACGGCGTCCAGACGAGCTTCTTCCCCTGAGCCGACTGCGACTTGTACGGCGCGACCCGGAACGTGAAGGCCGACACGGTGCCGTCCGTCGCACCCGTGCTCGTTTGTTCGTGAATGAAGATCCTGCCAGTCCACGGATTCGTCGCGTCATGCACGTAGAGCTCGATGTAGGAGAGATCGCCCCACGCCTCCTCCGCCAGCGGGCGCAAGATCGACGTCTTCACCACCGGCACGAAGTTCGCGCCCGCGTCCTGATTGCTCCCGCCGAGGAGCCGGTAGATCGCGCCGGTCGAGTCGCCGCCCCATAGCTGCAGCTCACCGGTCGTAGCGTCGTGAACCGTGGCAAATGCGCTGAAGCCAGCGTTCCATTCCGAGGCGACACCGCCCTTGTCGAGGTCGAAGACGTACGTGTAGTCGTTGGCCGTCGACGCCCCCGTCGAGGGAACCGAGAGCAGCAGCAGGTTTCGGTTCTTCGCCGCGAACCAGTGCAGGCGGACCTTGCTCAGCAGGGAGTCGCGGACGGTGTTCAGCTTGTCCTGGATGGCAATCCCGACGTCGTCGCCGCCGGGGAAGACCATCAGCCGCTTGTCACGGTAGAACTCGACGAGCGTCCCGTCGACGCTGGCGGCCGAGTAGAGGAAGCCCCCGCTGTACCGCGTCTTGAGCCTGAACACGCGGAAGGTCAGCGGGTCGAAGCCGTCGATCGAGTAGTCGCCGCGCGCCGTTTGAATGACGATAGTCTCGCTCACCGATGACCCGCCGACGACCTGCAGGCCGCTCGGCTGAGGTACCACGCGCGAGAACTGCGGCAGTGACGGCCACGATTCGACGGCGACACCGAACGGCTGCTCGAAAAAGGCCAAGCTGTACCGCAGGCGGCCGTCGATCGTCAGCGCCCAGCCGCGGTCCTGATGGAAAACAAGACAGGAGATCCCAGCGGGCGGAGGCGTGTTCGAGTCGAACGGCGCAAGGTCGGTCGTCAGGTACGTGTCGGCGAATTTGAGCGCGGTCTCGACGTAGGTGATCGCAGTGCCCGCGTTGTTGTTCGCCAGCTTCTCGTTGAGAGCGACGAGTGTGTAGGCGTTCGCGGGCGGCCGGAAGAGCTGAATCTGCGTGTAGCCGTTGTTGTACGCGGCCGTGTTCTCCGCGCTCCCGGCGATGGTGATCGTGATCGTCCGCCCGAACTGATTCTGCTCGGTCACCTCGACCACCGGCGAGACGTTCGACGAGTGACCCGTCACCGGGTTGTAGAACGAGAAGCAGTAGCGCGGCCCGGTGAGCCAGTCGCCGACGCCGCGGAAGATGTTGTAGGCGTACGAGTTTGTCGCCTCTTTGAAGTTCTCGGTGAGCGTGATGTGCGTCCCGTCCGTGAACGAGAGGATCGTGTAATCGACCCCGTTGATGGAGATGTGCTTGCCGACCATGCCCGCCGTGAACGTCGTCCCGATCCCGAGCACGGCGGCTGAACCCTGCGTCATCGACACCGTGCCCGTGTTGTACGGGGGATCGTTGGTCGCGAGCGAATAAGTCGGCGCGGCAGTCGGCGCGGTCTGCCCGGCGAGCCGCCAGATGAGGCGCTGGACCGTCGCGCTGATGTTCCCCGTCGCAGGCGAGGCGCCGCCGGCGAAGGTGTACGTGAACGTCGTCGCGCCGGTCACAGTGACGACGTACGAGCCGTTGTAGGCGGCGATCGTGGACCCGGCGATAATGACCGTCTCGCCGGTCGAGAAGGGATGCGGCGCACTGGAGGTCGCTGTCGCCGTCGTCCCGGCCGAGGTCAGCGTGATCGACGCGTACGCCTGTGACGCGATCAGAAGCCGGTCGCGCCCATTGCCAGCGACGACGCTGTTGTCGACCTGGCGGAAGAACCAGCGCCCGCCAACCGTGGGGCTGATCGGAAGCGTCTGGCCGCCCCATGACGCGCCACTGTTGATGGAGGCGTAGATGTACGACCCGGCGTTGATCGCGCCAAGGACGTAGGTGTACGTCGCCCCCGTGGCCCGGTCGGTGAAGACATACTCCTCGATGGTTTGAATCTCGGTACCGGCGACGTTGCCGAGCGTCGCCCCTTTGCCGTCGCGTTTTACGATTCGGTTTGCAACATCGGTGATGACGTCGCGGAACTGAACGAAGGTTCCCCGCTTCCCGCTGTGCTGCGAGACGTTCGAGACGAGCCCCATCGAGCCGTCGATCGTGATGCGGAGGTCGGAGATCTTCGCCATTCATCCCCTCGCGCGCTCAAACAGTCCCCTCTTCTTCCCTTTGGCGCGCGTAACCATCCCTTTGTGTTCCGGAAGGTTCCTGATGTCCTTGGTTTCGTGCGCGGCATGGCGCGGCACGGGGGCCAAGTTACCCTTCCGCGCGTCGCTCATGGCTTCTCCGGCGCCAGCGTTTCGACCGCGATCTTCCGCTCCTTCTGCTCACGGTCGGTCATCGGCTGCTCTTTCGTGGTCCTGTACGACGCGTAGAGCCGCTCCTTCTTGTCGTTGGCGCGCGCGTAGACCTCCTGCCAGAACGGCTCACCGTGGAAGCGGCGCAGCTCGGCCTCGGCGGAGTCGAGCAGGAGCGTGTCCTCCCACCCCTCGGGGAGCATCGAGAACGAGTTATTGGCGTCGGTCATCGCGACCGGGATCAGCTGCGCCATGTAGGGGATCGACAGCGTCCCCCCGCTGGTATTCGCTGGCTTGAACAGGAACGTGTCCACGCCCGCGACGAGAGCGATCGTGAAGTAGGACGGCTCGGCTTGCGAGGCCTGCCGGTACGTGTCGATGTTCGTCCGGAACCAGTCGGACTGCGGGACGTACTCCAGCTCCCCGTCGCCCGACGCCCGGCCGAGCGTGATGGCCTTGCCGCGGTCGATCGTCGTCGGCACCGCGACCGAGTTTCCGCCGCCGCTCGTCAGCAGCGAGAGCGTGCCCTGCGCGGCAAGAAAAGAGAGCGAGTGATCCTGTAGCTCGTTCTGCTGCGAGACGTTGAGTTGCCGGAGCATGTCGGGGCGCACCTTGACGGTGTCGGTGTCGTCGAGGTCGAGCCGCTTGGCGAGGTCGGTGATCAGCTTGTCGGCGGAGGTCTTAGCCATCCGTCACCCCGATAAGACGCTTCCATTCTTCCGCCGAGCGCGGCGCTGGCATAGGCAATTTCACGGCATCGCCAATGTGCGCCTTGACGCCTTCGCCGCGTGCGAGCCTTTCCGTGAGTTCCAGCTTGATATTCGCAAAGAATGTGCGGACGGCCTTTACGCCGTGCCGCTCAATGACATCATGGAGAAACTCGCGAGGGATGTGCTCAACAACATAAACGACGTGATTTTCGTCGATTATCTCGTACGCAACAATGGCGTTATTCCACGGATGTTGATGAAATCTCCTAACGCGAATTGTCATTTCCAGCTCACCGACCCCGCCACGTTCGACCCGTAGAATGTCGGGCTGAAGCCCGTCTGCCCCGCCCGCGTCCCCTGAATGTCGTTCTCCATCGCGGCCTGACCATCCATCTCCGTCTTCATCTTTCGGAACGCCTCGGCCTTCAGCACCTTGTAGTGGTCCTTGAACCGCACCGAGAAATGCTTCGGCGTCGAGTAGTAATCGACGCACGCCTGAATCCAGTGCATGTCCTCGAATTCCTCCGGCCAGTCCGGATACGCGGCATCCGTCGCCATGATCGACGGCCGGCGGAAGTACCAGCCGTGATAGACGCGGACATCGGACGGGGCCGGAAAAAGTTGGAACTGCGGTCGCGGCGGGTTCTCCGTCGTCTGCTGCATCATCGTGAAGCAGTAGGGAATCCCGGTGAGCGTGTTCTGCGCCGCGCGCTCTTTGAGAAACCGGCTCTGGTTGTAGAAGAGAAGGCGCCCGCGATCGGTCGGAAAGCGGATGTCGGACCGCTGCGAAGGGTCGTACAGCGCCATGAGGCGCGCGTAGCCGCAGTCGGTGGGCAGCGCGTACGTGTCGCGGTAGAGGTTGTAGGCGCCGCCCGTGAGGTCCGCGCCGGGGTAGTTGTCGGCGATCGTTGCCGTCGTCGTCGTCGGAAACACCGTCACGTCGTACGGCTCACGACGCCCCTGAATTTCCATGCGGCGCATCGACGGTGCGGTCGCCCACGAGGTCACCCATGCGCCGCCGGTGAGCGTGACAGCCGTCGTGTTCGCGAGGATCGCGATCGTCCCGGTGTTGTACGGCGGCTCGGTCTGGAGCGTGAAGCGCTTGAGAAGGTGCGCCCACGAATTCTCTTGGCAGTTCTTGATGTACGCGTCGTTGATGCGCTGGCGAGCCTCGATCGGGCCGATCGTCGAGATCAGCGCGGTCAGTTTCTTGGCCTGCTCGCCGAGAGTCATCACGTCTTCATACTCTCCTGCGTGATCCTCGCCTGCGCCGCCGCTTGGAGCTCGGGGTTCATCTCCGTGTCGCGGATGAGCGTCAGGAACGCGATATCGCTCGTCGCCTCGATTGAGCGGCGCTTCGCGTCGTTGTTTCGCTTGAAGTATTCGGTCAGCTTCGCCATCGCCGCCGGATCCGCCGTCTCCTTTTCCTTTTTCGGAACGGCGCCCTTCTTGTACTCCGTGCGCTTCAGACCGCACGTGTCCTCGAGCATGTGAATCACTTCCACGAGCGCGTCGAAGCGGTCGGAGTACGACTTGTCGGTGCTCGGCGTGAGCCCCGCCATCTCGCGGCGGCGGCGAAGAAGCTCAGGCATCGCTCGGCCGGGGTCCATGCCCTGCGTCGGCTCCGGAGGCAGTTCGATGGCCTCGCGCTTCTTCACGCGCGCCATGAACTCTGTGGACGATTCCCAATCGCGCTTCACCGTCACGCCGGGGTGCTTGTCTTCGTACAGGTCCGCCTCGATCTTCTTCTCGTCGAGCGTCCAGAACGATTTTGCCTTCAGCGCGAGCACGGCGGAGATCGGAACCTCGCCGGAGCCTGCCTGAAGGAATGCGTCTGTGGCCATTCAACCCTCCAATGAAAAACGGAGAGGGCGGCGCCGTCCGCCGCCCCGTCCGTAGAGAAATTACTTCTTGGCGGCCTTGGCTTCAGCCTTCGCCGCGGCTTTCTCCGCTTTGGTCGGCTCCGGCGGCTCCGGCACGATCAGCTTCAGCGTGCCGTCCGCCACCAGCGCGGCCACCTTGTTTGCCGGGTAATTGAACTTGGCCGGGACGAACTTCGCCCCGACCTCCAGATGCAGCGGCACCTTGTCGCCCATCACATCGCGCACCCTGAACGACTCGTCGGTGTACTCCTTGAGAACGTCGTACGTCATCGCATCCTCCTACAGGATCGGGAACGGGAATGCAGCGTGAGAGTTGATGAACTGCACGAGCCGCATGCCCGTGGCGTTGTCGGTGAACGCGTCCCACGCCCGCGCGCAAACGAACGAGATGCGAAGCTCTTCGGCGCCGATGGTGGTCGCGTTGTTGTCCGTGAGAACGTGCTTGGTCAGAATGCCAGCCGTCGCGGACGGGATGAGGAGATCGCCAGCGACGAGGTCCGTAGTGCCGTCGACCTTCGCCAGACCGAAACCGAACGGGAGCTGGATGATGCCGAAATAGTTGTCGGTGATGACGGTCGAGCGCACGACGCCCTGAAGAATCGAGGTGCCGAGCGCGTCGAGATCGGTCTTCACGACCTCCCACGGCGCGAGCAGCGTGTAGTCGTACGTGTTGTCGAGCGTGCCGGTGAAGATGTCGACCGACGTGATGTCGGTCCCGCTAGGACCGTCCTCGGGGTGGGCGTTCGCCACGCGCAGCGTCGACGCGGTCGTAGCGGCGACGTTCGACTTCACGTCGCGGATCTGCATGTCGTCGGTCGTCGCGAGTGCGCCGGCCGTGATGACGACGCGCGAGGGCCACGCCTGATCGCCGGTGACGTCGGTGTCGTGCGTGTCATCGGTCAGCAGGTTCGCCGCGGTCGTGCCGGTGGCGAGATTCCCGGTACGCGTCGCGTCGCCCACGTTGAGCGAGACGCAATCGCCGACAGCGAGATCACCGCCGGAGCGGTTCTGCACCACCTGGTAGAGGCGCCCCTTGATTGCGAATGCAGCGC
>Ga0207642_10000765_pt1 | contig 9936 bp, 8 predicted proteins | sample KBSMisM22_FD_184309 | JGI IMG/M metagenome (GOLD analysis project Ga0207642, IMG submission 184309) | Miscanthus rhizosphere microbial communities from Kellogg Biological Station, Michigan, USA - KBS Miscanthus M2-2 (SPAdes) (version 2) | ecosystem: Host-associated > Plants > Roots > Rhizosphere... | reverse complement strand
CGCCCTTCTCACCGGCGTGTTCGCCCTCAAGGCGTGGGGCGGAACCGATGGACTGCTCGGGGGCAATCCTTCACAGCTGGGCATTCAGGCCATCGCCGCATTCGCCTCGATGGCATATGCCGGCATCATGACCTTCGTCATTCTGAAGCTGCTGGCCCTGGTGGCTCCGCTCCGGGTGGCGACTCCTCTCGAGGGCCTGGGGTTGGACGTGACCCAGCACGGGGAAGAAGCCTACAGCAGCGGCGAAGGCTCCATTCTGGTGCTGCCCGAAGTCGAGGTCCCCGCGCCGGCTCCCAAACTCACTCCTCAGCCTGTCGCACGCTGACCATCGAGGCCAAATCATGAAACTCATCATCGCGATCATCCGCCCCGATCGTCTCAACAACGTCCTGGAGGCGCTCTACCACGCCGAAGTCCGTGGGCTGACCGTGTCCCGAGTCATGGGACACGGCGGGGAGACCGAGCGGGTGGAGAATTATCGTGGAACCACAGTGAAATTGGGGCTGCAGGAGAAGGTCCGACTGGAGATCGGCGTCTCCGATTCCTTCGTGGACATCACCACCCGTGCCATCCTTGGCTCCGCCCGCTCCGGAGAGGTGGGAGATGGAAAGGTGTTCGTCCTGGACGTCGAGCAGGTGCATCGCATCCGGACCGGCGAGCGGGATGAGGCCGCCGTCACACCCGCAGTGCCGGAGCCGGTCTAGAGCCGTCAGCCGTCTGCCATCAGCAAAAAGCCGTAGGCCTCGAGTGTTGGAACTCATGGCCTACGGCTTTTTCTAACGCGAACGGCTAACGGCTTCTACCCCTCACGCGTCATAGTACAGGAAGAACTCATACGGATGCGGCCGCAGTGAGACCGGTGCCACATCCTTCTCCCGCTTCATCGAGATCCAGGTATCGATCACGTCCGGCGTGAAGACGTCGCCCTCGAGGAGGAAGGCGTGATCCTTCTCCAGCGCGTCGAGGGCCTCGGAGAGCGAGCCGGGCACGGTCTTGATGGTCGCCTTCCGATCGTCATGCAGCTCGTAAAGATCCTCATCGATCGGCTTGGGCGGCTCGATCTTCCGCTTCACCCCATCCAGTCCGGCCATCAGCATCGCGGAGAAGGCGAGATAGGGATTGCAGGAGGGATCAGGGGCCCGGAACTCGACTCGCCGAGCCTTGGGGTTGTCGGAATAAGTCGGGATCCGGCAGATCGCGGACCGGTTCCGCTGCGAGTACATCAGGTTGACCGGCGCCTCGAAACCCGGCACCAGCCGCCGGTAGCTGTTGGTGGTGGGAGCGCAGAGGCCGAGTAGCGCCGGCGCGTGGGCGATGAGACCGCCGATATACCAGCGCGCCGTGTCGGAAAGGAGCGCGTAGCCCTTCTTGTCGAAGAACAGGGGAGTGCTGTCATTCCAGAGCGACTGATGGCAATGCATCCCTGAGCCGTTGTCGCCGAAGAGCGGTTTGGGCATGAACGTCGCCGTCAGACCCAGGTTGTGGCAGACGTTCTTGACGATGTACTTGTAGGTCAACAGCCGGTCGGCGGTCTGCACCAGCGGGCCAAAGCGGAAATCGATTTCCGCCTGGCCGGCGGTCCCCACCTCGTGATGCTGCACCTCGACCGGCACGCCCGCCGCGATCAGCGCCAACATGATCTTGCTGCGGACATCCTGGAGCCGGTCCACCGGCGGTACCGGGAAATAGCCTTCCTTGTGCCTCGGCCGGTGACCGGCATTCGGCGTTCCATTCCGGCCGGAGTTCCAGATGCCCTCATCCGAGTCGATGTGGTAGTAGCCTTCGTGCGCGTTCTGGTCGAACCGAACCGAGTTGAAGATGAAGAACTCGGCTTCGGGCCCCCAGTACGAGGCAGTCGCGATCCCCGTGGTCTTCAGGTACTCCTCGGCCTTGAAGGCGATGAAGCGCGGATCCCGCGAGTACGGCTCCAGGGTGATCGGGTCGTAGATGTCGCAGATGATCGAAAGTGTGGGCACCTCCAGCACCGGATCCACAAACGCGGTCGAGAGGTCCGGGATGAGCAGCATGTCGCTCTCGTTGATCGCCTGGAACCCGCGGATCGACGAACCGTCGAAACCCAGCCCCTCCCTCACCATGTCCTCGTCGAGCGTCTCCGCGGGAATCGAGAAATGCTGCCAGGTGCCTGGAAGGTCGGTGAACTTGACGTCGATGACCTTGATCCCGCGCTCTTTGATCAGGTCGGTGATGCGCTTCAGCTCGCCAGCCGAGCGAGGCTTGGCGGCTGTGGGTTTGGTGGTTGCGGCCATGGATGTCGTCCAGAGGTGGAGGGTACGCGGAAGTCGTTCGCCGATCCAGAAAAAAAGAATGCTCGCCCCAGCCAGCATCGTTGGGTGGTGACCTCCGATGCGGAGGTCGGGCGCGGGAGTGAAAGTCCCACGGCTCCGGAGAAAAATCTCAGGGTGTGACCCTCTTCCTTCCGCCTGGGTGTTAGAGTAACGATGGGTTTGCAAAGTGTCAAGCAAAACGTGCAGTTATTGCAAACTATTGACTCCACTTATGCACTTTTTGCTGAATATTTCCACAAATGTTGATGGGCTGAATGACAAAACCGCACCGGATGTCGGGTGCGGTTTCGGGTCATAGGTCGCCAACTCTGCCATGTGCCATCGAATAAATCGTGGCGCCGCAATGCGTTACATCGGTTAGACCCCCTGATCGGTCAAATGGTCCACGCTCCGGTCCCAATGCCACTCCATATAGTGCGCGGCTTCCTCCGCCAGCTCCTCGCCCAGGAGCCGCTCCACCACATGCAGCGCCATATCCACTCCGGCCGAGACTCCGGCTGCGGTGATCACCTTGCCGTTATCGATGAAACGCTCGCGGCCATCTACCCTGGTGGAGGGGGCGAGGTCCTGTAAGAGGTTGAGCGCACCATGATGAGTGGTGGCTGCGAGCCCGTCGAGCAATCCTGCCTTTGCGAGCAAGAGCGAGCCGGTACACACCGAGATCAGCAACTCGGCTTCAGCCGCGCGGCCTCTGATCCATCCCAGCAGGGCGTGGTTATCGAGCTCGCGTCGGGTGCCATATCCCCCGGGGATCAGCAGCACATCGATGTGAGGGACCGTGTGGATCGTGTACTTCGGCTCCACCATGAACCCACCCCGCATGGTGACGGCTCCCTTGCCGATTCCGACCAGCGACCACGTTGAACGGTTAATGCCGCTCCGGCGGCCGGCAATCGAGAACACCTCGAAGGGGCCGGCCACATCGAGCACCTCGGCCTCGTCGAAGACGAGCACACCTACGTGACGCTGGTCAGGCACAGCTGCTGTCCGCCTGCTCGATCGACTTCATGACGGTGCCACCATGAACCTTCCCGCCGAGGGTGAGCCGGTGCGGGCGCGCTGCGGTCATATCGCGAGCCACTGGAGAGGTGGTTTCAAATTACAGGCGACCGGTGACAGGCGACAAGCGACGTCGGGAGAGACAGCAGGCCGCCCTCCCTACCACCGACCGGCGCCCACCCCCAGATTCCAGTCTATGCCCCCTGAAATACCCTGTCCTACCTGTCGCACTCCTATCCCTGCGACGGCCAACTTCTGTCCCGGCTGTGGCAAGGGGCATCCAGGAGCAGCTGCAGCGGCGACGTCGTTCGCGACCGACGTGCCGGTACAGGAACGCCTCGCCCGGGCGCTGGGTCAGAAGTACGAGGTCCGCCGCCTGCTGGGGCAGGGTGGTTTCGCCGAGGTGTATGAAGTCTGGGACAAGGACCTCCAGCGGCGGCTTGCGGTCAAGGTACTCAAGCCCGACATCGCATGGTCCGCCGGGATGCTGGACCGTTTCAAGCACGAGGCGCGAGCAATTGCTCGGCTCAATCACGCGAACATTCTGGCGATTCACTTCGTGGGAGATGGCGAGGGGCTGGTGTACTACGCCATGCCCTTCGTCGAGGGACAGTCCCTCGCCGAGTTGTTGCGAACCCGTGGGGCGCTGGATTCCGATCGCGCTCTCGCCCTGACCCGGCCCTTGCTCGATGCCCTGTCCCACGCTCACGAGAGCGGCCTGGTTCATCGGGACATCAAACCCGACAACGTGATGATCGAGGCCTCGAGCGGCCGCCCGCTGCTGGTGGACTTCGGGATTGCCAAGAGGGTGGACGGCGAGGTGGCGCACTTCACTCAGACCGGTTTCGTCGTGGGGACGCCGCAATACATGAGCCCGGAGCAGGCGCTGGGGCAGGGCGACGTGGACGCCCGGTCCGATCTCTATGCCATGGGCGCGGTCCTCTTCCAGATGGTCACCGGCACGCCGCCCTACGAAGGGGAATCGTCTCAGGAAATCGTCGGCAAGCACCTGAGCGAGCCGGTGCCGATCGCTACGACCAAGAACGCCCGGATCCCGATGTGGCTGTCCAACGTGATTGTACGGGCAATGGCTAAGCGTCCAGCCGACCGTTTCCAGTCGGCCACGGACATGACCGAAGCCCTCCACAGCGGACGGAGCACCGGACCACAGGGCACCGTGAGTGCCGAACGGGTTGTCAAGAAAATTCAGAATCAGGATTCAACCGTACTACTCACCAGCCACGAACGGCCGGCGGCAGGAGGCCCTACGGTCGTCAGCAAGCCTCCGGCAGCTCAGAGTGGACGGCGGTGGCCAGCGCTCCTGCTCCTGGTGCTCCTGCTTGGCGTGGCGGCACTCCTGGTGATTGCCCGCGGAGGCCCTGTTCTGGCGGTCGAGAATCAGCTGATCGAGCCGATCAACCTCGTGGTAGATGGCGCGACCTACAAGATTGCGCCCGGTGAGGTCTCGTCGGTCAGAATCCGCCGGGGGCGACCACTGGCGGCACAGTGGTTCCTGGTGCGTCCACAATCGGCGTCGGGGAAGCCGATGGGCGTGGATGTTCAGGGAACGATCACGGAGGCCAGGCCTCGCGGCCGGCTCAATCGGCTGGTCGACGCGGGCGCCGGAGCGATGCCGATGTTCGCCCCGCTGGTGACCAATATGACTTCGGGTGCTCTCGGTGTGACGATCAACGCTGGGTTGGCGGGCGCGGCCGACTGCAATTGCTCGATACCTCCCGGCACCACCCGAGCTCACGTCGGCTACTGGCCGCTCTTCCTGAATAGCACCGTGCAGGCCTACACCCCCACCGGGACCCGCGCCACCTTCCAGAACCTGGGGCCCGAAGCGGACCGGACTTCGGGGAACCGTGGGGCTCCGTTTCGAGGCCAAAGACTTCCGCTAGCCTGCCTCAGGGATTCTCGAAGGTGCTCCGATCTCCCGGCAACGGAACGCGGCAGGCTTGGACGTTCCCGATTTCGCAGGGCGGCGATACAGCGCGGCCGCGCGATCCGGATCGTGGTCTACTCCCCGCCCATTCTCGTACATGTTCCCCAGCAGCACACAGCCGTTGGCGTCGAGCTCCTGGCAAGCCTGGAGGTAGAGCGCCGCCGCTCGACCGCGATCCTGACTCACTCCCTGGCCATTTTCAAAGAGCGTACCCAGCTTCACGCAGGATGACTGGCGGCCGAGTCCGCAGGCCTGGCGATAGTAGGAAACCGCATTGGTGGAGTTCTGGATTACCCCGGTGCCTTGCTCGTAGGAGGTGCCAAGCCTGGCACATCCTTCGGCCGAGCCCATCTCACAACCGCGGCGAAAATAGGAATTGGCCCGTTCCCGGTTCGGGTTCATCTGAACACCTGACTCGTTCCAGATCCCCAGCTGAGTGCAGGCAGGTGCGTAGCCGTTGTCACAGGTTCCAGTCAGAATTCGCACCGCCTCGTCGTTGGATTGGGTCACTCCGCGCCCGCCCGAGAGCAAATCCGCATAGTGGACGCATTCCGGGTAATCACCAGCCTGACAGGCCTGCAAAATCTCCTGCGGTGTCAGCGCGAGCTGTGCCTGCGCCTCTGTCGTTGTTGCGGCCGCCAGCACCAGGCCCGCCAGAATCCATCTCATTCCCGCTCCTGTCTCCTGAGCGGCAGCGTTTCCGCCGTCGCTACTGCATCAAACCCGAACTTCTTCCTCACCTGATCTATCGCGGTGGTGAGTTCCCGCAATCTTGTACGCTCGACCGGCTCAAAGAGATCCTCGGTGGCCGATTCCACGATATTGGTCGCCGCGACACCGAGCAGCCGGACGCCCTTCTTCCTCCGTACCACGTCCTCAAACGCGCGATCGAACAACGCCCGGGCGGCGACCAGAATCTCCTTGTCCAGAGAAGTCGGTTCGTCCAGCGTGTGCCGGCGGGTGACGGTGTAGAAATCGCCGTGCCGCAACTTGAGGACCACGGTGCGCGCGGCGAGTCCTTCTTCCCGAAGCTGACCCGCTACCCGGCTCACAAAAAGCGCCAGCAGCGGATCGAGCCGGCCCTTGTCGGTGGCATCGCGGGAAAGGGTCGTCTCCCTGCTCACCGAGCGAGGGAGCCGATCCGCGCTGAGGCGGGAGGACCCATGTCCGTGTGCGCGGAGCTTAAGCTCGCGCGCACCGTCTCCCAGAATCCGCTGCAGGTTCTCCAGCTCCATTTCCTGGATCTGGCGGACTTCGGTGAGACCCAGGCCGGCCCAGCGCTCTGCCGTCTTGGGTCCTACGCCTGGCAACGCGCGAAGCGGGAGTCCTGCCAGGAATCCTTCTTCCCAACCCGCCCGAATCTCCATTAGTCCCCTCGGTTTGGCCTGATCCGAGGCCAGCTTGGCGATCATCCGATTGGTGCCGATCCCGATGCTGCTGTCGAGTCCGGTCTCCTGCTTCACCGCGTCCCGGATCCGCTCCGCTTCGGGCAACAGGGAGATCGGAAACATGCGTTCTGTCCCGGTGAAATCGAGATACGCCTCATCCAGAGAAGCCATTACCACCGTGGGCGAATACCTGCGGAGGACAGCAAGTACCGCCCGCGACGCGTCGCGGTAGTGACGGAAAGCCCCTCGGAAGAAGGTGGCTTGAGGACAGCGTCGCGCGGCTTCCGCGATCGGCATCCCCGCCCGCACTCCAAATTTCCGCGCCGCGTAGGAGGCTGACTGCACGACTCCCCGTTCTTCTCGCCGGCCTCCGACCACCAGGAACTCGACGTTTCGCAACTCCGGGTGACGCTGCCGGCACACCTCGACGAAGAAGGCGTCCAGATCCAAATGCAGCGTTCGTGCAGCCATCAGGCCTCCATGCTCCGACTCCCTACGGAAGCTTCACTTCCACAACACTCGCGCTCGAGTCGGTCGCTCCGGCGTTCGCCCCCCAGGGCATGTTGAGGTTCGCCAGATAGATCGCATTACCGGCCGCCTTGAGCTCGGCCGGGAAGTGCATCGGGCCACCCGGTCCATTGACCGCGATTTCGGTGATTTCTCCCGTCTGGGTCACTTTCACCAGTGCGTTTCGTATGTTGCAGGCGATCCAGAGGTTGTCCTGCCCGTCGACGATCACGCCGTCGGCACCCATCAGCCGGTCATCCTTCACGAAACTCTCGATCTTGCCCGGCTTGTAGTCGGGCTTGACCTCGAGCCGACTCACCTCGCCGGTTCCGGTGTTCACTGTGTAGACGAGCCCCTTGGAGTCCACTGCCACACCGTTCACCGTGTAGGACCGGACGCCTACAGTGGTGTCGGAATTCATCGGGGAGTAATCCTTCGCAAAGACCTGCGCCTTTCCCCCCTTCGGTCCTACATGGTAGAGGACGTGACTGTCTCCTCCACCAACCCAGAGATGTCCCGAACGGTCGAACGCGAGACCGTTGGCTCCCTTCGCGCCGGTGGCGAACTTCGTAACGTCCTTGGTGGCGCTGAAGTCCGACGCGCCAATCCGGTCTGCGGCGACCTTCAACACCAAGCCTGAATCGGGCACAGCGAAATAGAGATTTCCGGCGTCATCGGCCGCGACGCCGAGTATGCCGACGCCCGGTACCGGAAGCACGGCGACCCGGGTGGGCGCCGGATTCGCCGGATCAATGCGATAGACCGCGGCGTCCTTCCAGTCCGCCACGTATAGCTTCCCGCCATGTTCGGCGATTCCCTCGATATGGGAACCCGGACCCCCTATGACGGCCAGAGTCCGTGCGTTCGATTCCGCAGGCTCCTTGTTTTCTGCCTTCTCTGCGGCTTGCTGCTTCGGGGCACAGGCCAGGGCAAACGCCAGCAGCCCAAGCACCATCCCGCCGCTCAGAATTGACGACCTCACTTTTCCTCCAGGCGAATAGCGGTGAATTCCATTCCTCGGACATGGAAATCTACCCTCGGCCATTCACCCGGCTACCATGCCGGTGCCCCCGCACTTAGCCTTAGCCCACTTATGCGAATCTCCTTCCTCGGTCTGGGTGCGATCGGTCGCCCGATGGCGGCTCATTTGGCGCGCAGTCACGAGCTTACGGTATGGAATCGCACCGCGAGGCGGGCGGTCGAATTTGCTCAGCTGCATGCCGCGCGCGTGGCACAAACCCCGCAGATGGCGGCCGAGAATGCCGATGTCCTTCTCACTTGCCTGCCAAACTCGGGCGAGGTGCAACAAATCCTCGAAGGCCCCGAGGGAATACTGTCAGGAATTCAAACAGGCGCACTATTTCTTGACTGTACCTCTGGCGAGCCCGCTGCTTCGGTCCGCATCGCAGCACGGCTGGAGGCCCAGGGGGTGGACTTTGCCGATGCCCCGGTGAGCGGTGGTACGAACGGCGCAGAGGCGGGCACTCTGACGGTGATGGTCGGCGGCAGCGATGCGACGTTCGAGCGGGCCAAGCCGATTCTGGCCCAGTTTGCCAAGCGGATCGAGCATATGGGGCCGGTCGGTGCCGGTCACGCGATGAAGGCGATCAACAATGCGCTCCTTGCGGTCGGCATCCTTGCGTTCGGTGAGGGAATGGTAGGGCTGGTTAAGGGTGGTGTTCAGGCCAGGAAGGGGCTCGACGTCCTCAATGCATCGAGCGGGCGCAGTTTCGTGAGCGAGGTGCTGGTTCCCGACCGGGTAATGACCGGAGCATGGCCGGTGACGTTTCGCCTTGCGCTCTTGGCGAAGGACGTGGATATCGCCTGCCGATTCCTGGAGGAGCAGGGCATCAAGTCTCCGCTGCTGCACCGGGCGTCGGAACTGCTGAATGAGGCCCGTGCGCGTCTGGGCGAGGGTGCTGATTATATGGAAGCGATCCGCCTGCAGGAGCAGGACGCGGGCACCAAGATTCGAGGCTAGGAGGAGACAATGGCATCTACCCAGTGGGCGGCAACTGAAAGACAGCAGGTTCGGGTTCTGATGGTTGAGGGGATGTCCATCGACGGAGACCTCCACCTGCAGCCCAGCACCGCGCTCCACGAGTCGCGGGAGACCCCGCTCGAACTGCTCAATCGGGAGGAGAATTTCTTCCCGCTCTCGCTGCCCGGCGGCGACGTTGTCTTTCTGGCCAAAGCCCAGATCAGGGTTCTCGCCTACCAGGGTCCGAGGAGTCATGACCCGGAGCGGGAATCCGCCGCTCTCCACATTGGGCTCGAGGTCATCATGAGCGGCGGTGACGAGTATCGTGGCTTTGCCGCAACCGAGCTTCCGCCCAACCGGAGCCGTGCCTCCGATTACCTGAACGCGCCCGAACGCTTTTTCAGTCTTGTTGTCGGCGACACCACGGTTTGTCTGAACCGTAGCCATGTCCGCGCCGCCCGTCCCCAGAGCTGAGGATTTCAGTGCCCCGTCTCGACAAGTTCATCCAGGCCATGCATGAACACGGCGCCAAAAGCCTGGCGCTCCACGCCGGCAAGCCGGCCTCCCTAATGGTGGGAGACTCGACTCGCCCGGTCACCAAAGAACCGCTGACCGCGGCTCAGGTGACCATGCTGGTCAAGGAAATCGCGCCGAGTCAGCTCCAATCCAACGTTACCGACGGGGCGAGCTTCGCGTTCGGCTACCACTCGCCGAGCGGGAAGGTGGACGTCGAACTGACGAAGGGAAGCGCCACGATCCGCCCGCCTGACGGCACGGTTGCGCCCACCCTGACGCCGACCAACGGAT
>Ga0207642_10000729_pt1 | contig 10162 bp, 10 predicted proteins | sample KBSMisM22_FD_184309 | JGI IMG/M metagenome (GOLD analysis project Ga0207642, IMG submission 184309) | Miscanthus rhizosphere microbial communities from Kellogg Biological Station, Michigan, USA - KBS Miscanthus M2-2 (SPAdes) (version 2) | ecosystem: Host-associated > Plants > Roots >... | reverse complement strand
CACCTCGGTCACGCCGGTGGCGATTTCGGTGGTGTCATACCGGGCGCCGATAATTGCATTGGCGCCAATCTCCGACGCGTGTTGGACCATGAGATCGAAAGCATCGCGGCGGGTTTCTTCACACATTCTGGTCCAAATAGTGATGTTGCCGCCGACCATCTGTTGAAAGGTGGCGCCCAGCGTGCCAAAGACATTGCGCGAGCGCACCACGATGCCGCGCACTACCCCCAGCGTCTGCATCACGCGAAAGTTGGGCAAGTCGAAAGCGGTGGTGACCATCTGATGGGAAACGGAGTACTGGCGCGGGCTGACTTCATAGGGCGCGCGTTGGGGGACGGGGTCGATGTTCATAATTTTTTCCGCGGTTTGGGTTCCGCCTTCAGGCGGTTTTCTATTTTCGATAAAGCGCGGCGCGGGCCCTGGCTTTCTTGCTTTGAGTCGGCTTTCGCCGCGCCTGCTTCCAAAGGAATTTCTCGAGATCGCAGCGGCCGTGGTCGTCAAACTCGACACCTTCGTTCTCGAGCATGCGCTGCTGCTTATCTGTCGGCAGCACGATACGCCCAGTTGAGCAGCGGCCCTGCGAATTGATTACGCGATGCCATGGCGTGTTGTTCTCGTCGGCGCCATGCATGACAAACCCGACTGTGCGTGGCGTGTAACCTTCGCCGAGCATGTACGCGATTTGTCCGTAGGTCATCACGCGCCCACGAGGAATTCGTCGCACAATGCGGTAGACGCGCTCGCGGTACTTTGGATCAGGCTCTTTAGTTTTACGGTCCGCCATTTCTGTCCGCTAAATGGTCCGCAGCACCGCGCGCGCCGGCGCGCCATCGCCGCTACCGTCGGCAATTTTGAGCGGCAGGCAAATCAACTCGTAATCGCCCGCGGGTACCGCTGCCAGGTTTAACCCTTCGACGATTACGACGCCGTTGGCCAGCAAGGTTAAGTGCGTGCGGTGATGACCGGAGTGAAACTTCTCAATCGACAGATAGTCACAGCCGGCCAGCTTGACACCTTTCGCTACCAGCAGCGCCGCCGCTTCGGGCAGCAGATGCGTAAAATCCTTCCGAAAGCTCTGGTCCCAAAAACCTGAGTTGCGGGTGCGAAAGAGCACGCGTTCGACGCCGTCGAGATCGCAACCGGAAAGAAAGGCAGAATCGATCTCAGTTAAGTCTTCCGGAACATGAATAACGCGGGCAGGACCGATCAGGACTTCGAGCGGAAGTTTATCAATCGTGTTAGCGCCTTCAATGAAGTGCGCCGGCGCATCCACATGAGTGCCCGTGTGCGCCCCAAAATTCAACATCGACACATTTGACGAGTCACCTTTGGCGAAAGCGGACCAGGCATCAATCTTGACTCCGGGATCGCCTTCGTAAACCGGCATGTTCGTGCGAATGGGAACTGTAATATCGTAAATTGGCATCAGGACTCGACAATATAAACGCAAAGCGAGTTCGAGCAAAGACGCGTTCAGGCGTTGGTATCGTTCAGTTTAGAAAAATTCATATTCACGCCGTCGCTTTAGCGCGGCGGTGTTGTGTTAGGCGATGTGGGGAAACCGTTTAAACGGCATTGATATACTTGACTACTCAAACGGAGAGTTTTTCGGTCGCAGCATCTCTCTTGAGCAGGCTGGAACAAGCGTCCAGAACGAAGACTGTCTTTCTCCCTCTCCCATTGGGAGAGGGCCGGGGTGAGGGTCTAGCGCAAAGTATTTTTTATTTTCATCGCGCGGCTACGCCGCGCGGAGATTTACAGAGGGGAGTCCGCGTAAGCCCTCACCCTAACCCTCTCCCAGTGGGAGAGGGAACAAGAAAACAATGAAGGACATGAATCAAACTGAGCTACCACGAATTGCCGCTTCAAGTTATTTGAACACGGCGCCTCTGATTTGGAGCTTTATTCACGGTTCGCAGCGTGAGGCGGTCAAACTCTTCACCGACAAAGCGCCGGCGCGTTGCGCGGAAATGCTCGCGCGCAACGAAGTCGACGTCGCCCTGGTTCCGGTAATTGAACATCAAAGGCTGTCCGACGTGCTCATGGTTCCGGATGTGTGCGTGGGCTCGCGCGCGGCCGTGCGCAGTGTCGTGCTCGTCACCCGCCGGAATAATCTGAAGAAGGTCGAGCGCGTGGCGCTGGATAATTCGTCGCGGACGTCCGCGGCGCTGGTCAAAATTATCTTTCGTGAATTTATGGGTTTCGAGCCGGAATGGAGATCCGCATCGCCGGATTTGAAGTCAATGCTGATCGAAGCCGACGCGGCGCTCATCATTGGCGATCCGGCAATGCTAATCCCGCGCGATCAGTTCCAGATATTTGATCTGGCCACGCTGTGGCGAGAATTCACCGGCTTTGGATTTGTGTTTGCGATGTGGATGGCGCGCCGTGATCGGATCGAAAGGGCCCGGGCGATTGATTTCGCGGCGGCGCGTGATGAAGGTTTGGCGAACTTTGAGGCAATCGCCGCTGAAACCGAAACCGAGATTGGATTGTCGCGAGCAGAAATCAAGAGTTACTTAAGCGAAAACATTTCATTTAGCTTGAGCGAGGAAATGGAGAAAGGGTTGCGCCTTTATTTCGACCTGGCGCAAAAACACCGGCTCATCGATTCGAAGCCGTTGGAGTTCATCATGTCTTGATCTGACTTTCAATATTCGCGCAATCGGTTTCGGCGTTTGCCCGATCGACATCCTTAAGTGTTCGCGAGACTTTCTGAAGTTTCTTCACGATTTGAATCTTTTCTTCGAAGGGAAGATTAGCAAGTCGCTTTCGCCGCTCATCTTTGGCGCGAAATAGATCTTCGACGGTCATATTTGAAAGATCCAACTCCTCTTCCATCACTCCTCCGGAGCGAAACGCTTCACAAAGTGAGCCCACTTCTCCGTGAGGCCATGACGCTTAATGATGTTGTGCAATGTGTCTTTGTTTACCTTGCCGCTGTCCAGCAATGCGGCCACTCGTGCCAGGTCTTTTAGCCGGCCGGAACGCAACAGCTCTGCGGCGAGATATTCAGGAGAGAAGACTTCAGTCGTTGTTTGCCCGTATGAGATTGTAAGCGCGTTCTGAAGTGCTTCCTCCTGGACGCTGTGGAAAGTAGGGATGAACTGCACTAGCCAATCCTCAATCAAAACACCTTCTCTTACCGGTTGATGACCCAAGTTCTTCAAATATGAATAGATGGGTTCCAGAGAAACTAGACCGGCTTCGCCCTCACTGACAGCAGAAACTGGAATGAAAATATCCAGATCGTCAGTCTGATACGGCTCGATGTAATAAATCGCGGCGATGCCACCGCCGATCGCGTATTTTTCGATAACACCATCGGCTCGCATCTGATTTAGCGTTTGAAGAACTCGCTCCATGCAAACGCTACTTCGCCATCACCGCTTCGATCTCTTCGGCGTCCTTTGGCACCTTGTACGTCAGCACCCGCGGGCCGTTTTCAGTGACGAGCACATCGTCTTCGATGCGGACGCCGATGCCGAGATATTTTTTCGGAATGTCCTGGTTGAAGCCTTCCGGAATGCGACTGGTATCAGGCGAGATGTACAGCCCCGGCTCGATGGTCATGACCATGCCGACTTCCGCCGCCCTCGATTCACCTTTGAAGTAGTAACGGCCGGCATCATGCACGTCGATGCCCAGGTAATGACCGAGGTTGTGCATATAAAACTGCATGTATTTCTTTTCTTTGATCAGCTGCGCCGGATCGCCTTTCAGCAAACCCAGCTCGACCATGCCTTCAGTCAGCAGCTCAATTGAATGAGTTTTTAGATCTTCCAGGCGGACACCGGGGCGGACCATGTCGACGCACGACTTCTGCGTCTTCAGCACCAGGTCATAGATGTCCCTTTGGGCCTGCGTGAATTTGCCGTTAATCGGAAAGGTCCGCGTGATATCCGAAGCGTAGCCTTTGTATTCCGCTCCGGCGTCAACCAACAGCAGGTCGCCCTCGCGCAACTGGTCCTTATTATCGATGTAGTGCAGTACCGTGGCATTCCCGCCTCCACCCACAATCGAGGTGTAAGACGATCCGGCGGCGCCGTGTTTGCGGAAATAAGCTTCGAGCATCGCTTCAACTTCGTATTCCATCATGCCCGGCTGGACGGCCTTCATGGCTTCGACGTGGGCCTCGGCGGCAATGTCGGCAGCGCGCTGCATGATCTCGACTTCTTCCGGCGATTTCAGTACGCGCATTTCGTGCAGGATCGAGGTGGGATCGATGATGGCGTGGGGCGGCTCGTAAGGGCGGCGATTGCTTTCACGCATCATCGTCAGCTGCCGGATGATTTTGTGATCGATGTCGCTCACACTGTGGCCAAAAGCGTAATAGAGCACCGCCGGGCCATCGAGAATGTCGGTCAGCTTCTCGTCGAATTGCTCCACCGGAAATGCTTCATCCGCGCTGTAGTCGGCAACCGCGCCTTCGACTCCGGCGCGGTAGCCGGTCCAGATTTCCTGTTCCAGGTCCCGCGGCCGCACAAACAGAGTGAATTTCTTCTCGCGGGACGGAGCGATCACCGCAATCGCATCCGGTTCTTCAAAACCGGTGAGATAAAAGAAGTCGGAGTTCTGTCGATAGCGATAGTTGGTATCGTGCGAGCGAACGGCTTCGCGAGCGGCCGGAATAATGGCGACGGAATCCTTATCCATGCGACGCATGAATTCGGCGAGCTGCGGTTTGATCATCGGTTCTCCTCGTTGGGTATGAAATGGAGCCGTATTGTAACGCAAGCCATTCCCGCCACCGAACCGAGCAGAAAAACAACTATGCGTTACATCGCTTCTAAGCGATAATTGCAAACATGGCGCAGAGCATGCCCGCTAAAACGACGGGCGCCGAAATCATTTGTCACAACCCGGCGACCGGCGAAGAGATTGGCCGCGCACCGCTGTTGATGCCCGAAGAAGTGGCGCGCGCTGCCGGCCGCGCGCGCGAAGCTCAACCTGCCTGGGCCGCAAAATCTTTTGACGAACGCGGCAGCGTAATCATGGAAGCGCGCCGCATCATCCTCCGAGAGCTGGACGAGATCGCTTTGCTTATTTCGCGTGAGACGGGCAAGCCGGTCGCTGAAGCAATCTCTTTGGAACTCGTGCCGGCGCTCGATTTGATGCAGTACTTTGCGCGGCGTACGGCTAGATTGCTAAGTCCCCAACGGATCGCGATCGGCCAGTACTGGACGATGGGCCGTTCGTCTTACGAAGTTTATAAGCCGCTCGGCGTGGTGGGCATCATCTCGCCGTGGAATTTTCCCTTCGCCACGCCACTCGAAGAGACGGTAATGGCCCTGATGGCCGGCAACACGGTCGTGCTGAAGCCGAGCGAGTTGACGCCGCTGTCGGCAGTGAAAATCAAGAACATTCTGACGCGCGCAGGCTTGCCTGACGGCGTGTTGCAGGTGGCGACCGGGGATGGATCGACGGGGGCGGCCCTGGTGGGCGCGGGTGTGGACAAGATCATGTTCACGGGCAGCGTCGCGACCGGCCGGCGAGTCGCCGAAGCAGCCGCGAAATATCTCATCCCGGTGGTGCTGGAGCTCGGCGGCAAAGATCCGATGGTCGTTTTGGACGATGCGCATCTCGAGAACGCCGCCCGCGGCGCCGTGTGGGGGGCCTTTGCCAACTCAGGCCAGTCGTGTTCATCGGTCGAACGCTGTTATGTCCAGGAAACGATCGCCGAAAAGTTCATCGCCACCGTAGTGAGCGAGACCAAACGATTGCACCAGACCGTCGGCACGGATCCAACCTGCGATGTCGGATCGATGTCCAGCGAACGACAATTGAGGATCGTGGAACGTCAGGTCTATGAAGCGACAGCCAGTGGCGCTGTAGCGCTCACCGGCGGAGAACGATTGGCGGATGCGCATGGCCCGTTCTTTCAACCGACCGTGCTCACGAATGTGGATCACTCGATGGAGGTCATGAGAGAGGAGACGTTCGGGCCCGTGCTGCCGATCATGACATTCAAGACGGATGACGAAGCCGTTCGTCTCGCCAACGATAGCCATTACGGTCTCACGGCCAGCGTGTGGACCAATGACATCGCGCGTGGGCGGCGGCTGGCCGAGCAAATCGATGCCGGTACCGTGATGGTGAATGAAGTGCTGTACAGCCACGGTATCGCGCAGGCGCCCTGGGGCGGCGTCAAGCAAAGTGGCCTCGGACGCACGCATGGCCGCGCCGGATTATTGGAGTTGGTGCATGCGCAGCACATTCACGTAAACCGGCTGCCGTTCCTTCCTGACCTTTGGTGGTTCAATTACTCGGCCAACGCGGGCCAACTTTTCAGGGGATTTGCCCGCCATTTCACCACGGGCTCAGTGCTGCAAAGCAGCCTGCTCCTGCCGCAGATTATTCGTAGGTGGCGAGAGCGGCCGAAACAAAATTAGAACAATTCCCCCGCAGACTTTGTATTGCCTGACGGGTTTAGGTGGTATAGTAACTTCCCTTGCAGCCCGACGTAATCCACTCGGCAAACCGGTTCGCAAAGCTAACTACTAGGAGGACTTCAGGAATGAAAAGGTTTCTCGCGATTCTTGCCGGCATTAGTATGCTTGCACTGATTTCTGTTTTCAGCGTTTCTTATTCTCAGCAATCTCAGGAATTGGGAGACTCTCCCAAAGTAATCGCGCGTTCGCGTAATTACCACGGTGAGCAACCGTTTGGTCCGGCTAAACCCGGCGCAGCCAAACCTGGATCAAACGGGATCACTTATCATGGCGGTCCGCTGATGGGAGTGGTGGGGGCAAGCCCCGTGTCTGCTTACTACATCTGGTACGGAAATTGGAGCGGCAATACGGCCACCACCATACTTACGGACCTGATGCAGAACATCGCTCCGTCGCCCTACTACAATATCAACACCACCTATTACAACGGCAGTGGTGCACACGTCGTAAACTCCGTGACTTACGGGGGCAGCACTAATGACAATTACTCGCGCGGCACGAGCCTCAGCGATTCGGCCATTCAGGCAATTGTCAGCGACGCGATTACCAGCGGCCGGCTGCCCAATAACACGAGCGGCATTTATTTCGTGCTGACTTCTGCCGATGTCACCGCCAGCTCAGGCTTCTGCACGTCTTACTGCGGCTGGCATACATACGGCACCATCGCCGGGAGTAATATCAAGTATTCGTTCGTCGGCAATCCTGATCGTTGTCCGTCGGCTTGTGCCGCCCAGACAGTCAGCCCGAACGGTAATGCCGGAGCTGATGGAATGGCTTCGATTATCGTTCACGAACTCGAAGAAGCTGTTACCGATCCAAACATCAATGCCTGGTATGCAGGGCGCTATCAGGAGAACGCCGATAAGTGCGCCTGGACGTTTGGAACGACGACGACGCTACCCAGTGGCGCCAAGTACAATATGACCCTGGGCTCGCGCAATTACCTGATCCAGCAGAATTGGGTCAATGATGCCGGAGGTTACTGCGCTAAGAGTTATTAGAACGTTCATCAAAGAGGTTCAGCTTTACCGCCACCGGTGACCCCTATGGGCTGCCGGTGGTTTTTTTGTTCCACCGTCTCTCACGAGTTGATTGAAGTCTGCGTTCAGACCGGGGAGCCGCCGGTCCGGACCTGCGCAACGTAATGCGGACCCTGACAAAAAAGAACCCCGCGGTGCCATTTTGTTATAGACTCCACCGCTCGAAATTCTTACCTAAGGATGTCGATGATGAGAATCCCCCGACTAGCCTGGATAACGCTGATTTTGTTGGCTTCTTCGTTGCCGGCCGTCCCGCAAAATAAGAAGCCCGTGCCGGCCTGCACTCAGCTCGCTTTTCGCGCGCTGCGCGAGTTTCCCAAGCTGGAATACGAATGTCCGGAAGGCGTCAATGACTTCGACGAGAAGATTCTGAAATTGCCGGAAAGACAAACGGCGCTCACCCAATTGATGTCCGGGCTCGAAGCCTTTAACAGTGCCGATTGGTGGCAAGCCGATACAAACGAATTGATTGCCTGCCGCATTCACGGCAGTGTGGGCCAGTTGTCTGATGAAGAAAAACAACAATGGCGGCAGGGAGATTACCGGCTCGACCTGGAAGGGAATCGCCAGATGCGGCTCGTGCTGCTTGACGATCCTTGTTACCAAACCGGCTTTGCAGGTTCAAACGGATTTTTGCTTTATCGGAAAACCGGAAAAGTTTACGTGTCGCAGGTGCTCAACGGTTATTACTCACGCGTCGACAATTCCGCCGGGTTGGGTTTTGCGACCCTGAACGGCGAGCAGATCATCGAAATCTCCACGGCCAACAGCATGCCCCCGTCGAGGGTTTACTATTATTTCGCCATCGATCCGCGCACGAACAAAGCCGTGGCGAAAAATATTTTTAAGGACGGAAAGAAACTGACCAACCAGATCTATTCAGATATGTTGATGGAAGACCCGAAATTTTTTGGTCTGCCCCCCAACGCGAGCGAGTTGAACATTATCGTGAAGGGCCGCCTGGCGCCGAGTTTCAGCGCGTACGAAGTAAGCGACACCGGGCGCATCGAATTTCAGGGGCAGCATCTGCAGCGCATCGTCTATCACTGGAACGGCCGTTTCTATGTGCCGAGGTGAAGGACCGGAATGCCTTTGTATAATTCACCAGCGGTTACTCAAAGACCTGACCACAAAACAACCCAAACTGCGAGCCGTTGACGTACAAGCGACCCCACGCTAGTATCTGCCGCAATTTGGAAAAGGAGCCCTCGTTAATGTCGACTCGACGATTGCATTTACTTGTATTCGCGTTCGGTCTTTCCCTAATCATCGTCGCCGGAGCACAGGCGCAGTACAAACTCGAAACCTGTGAAGATCTGAAAATCACCGAGGCGCATTACGGCATCAATACCGTCGAGACAGCTACCTGTGTTACTCCGACGAAGACCTTCAGTCCGAAGGGCACGCTCCGCAACATTCATGTGGTCTATACGTTTCCGCCGGTGCCCACCGGGGCAGGCGTAACTTTCATGATTACCAAGGACACCGCCGAGGGCGAGTATGTTGAGAACAAGGATTATCAGGTATCGCCACAGCACACGACGGCCTACGCTCAATTCACCATCAACACTCCCGGAAAATATGTGGTGCGGCTGGCGAACTATTACAACAAGTCACAGGTTTGGGCGCAGAGCGATTTCACTATCGGCGCCGACACGGTCGGACCACGATCGGTCGGCAATACGGCCGCGGGCGGCGGTCAGGTGTCTATCTGCAAAACGGTCGATGACAACTGGAACTGCGTGGGCGGCGCGAGTGAATGGAAAGCCAACGAGGGTTTCGATGTGCTCTTCAAGAACCCCACGCCGGTAGGCGTCGATTTCATCGGGATCATTTTTTACAAGCAGGGCGCTGATGGAAAAGATGCCGAGTTCATCAACGAATATCAACAGAACATCGGCGACAAGAACCGCTTTTACGCCACCGTCAACAACGAGCTCAAACTATCCGCGCCCGGCAAATATTCCGTTTACATCATCGCCTGGGGCAAGCGCGAAACCATGGTCCACAACGGGAATCTGACGGAGTATTTTGCGAAGATGACGCTGACGGTGAAGTAGGAAAAAGCGATTCAAAAAATCGATCCGCTCGCCCGAGCCGTTTTACCGGCGCAGGCGAGCGGACGTGTTTAGATCCCAAACTAATGTTCAGGATCGTCTTTATCCCATCACCACCAAAGGACGCATCATGTCATGTTCTTCGTGCTCCAGAATATGACAATGCCAAACGTACTCATGTGCAGTGCCTACGGTTCCTGCCGGCAATCCCAGCGGGAATGCGAGCCCGGCGGCGCGTGGACTGGTGGGCACCGCAAACGGCACAGTGGGAAGTTTGAATTGCATGATCACGGTAGTAACTTCACCGGGATTCATGCGCACCGTCTCTTTCCAACCGGCTTCGTTCGGATCGGGCGGACGAGCAGGACCGATATAGGTCGGCACGCCGCCGCCGTAATTGGTGGCCCTGAAGGGCTGCCGAGATACGATTTGAACATTCACCAGATGGAAGTGAATCGGATGGGTGTCGGCGGTGAGATTTATGATTTGCCACACCTCGGTCGCATTTCGGTTCACTACCTCGGTGGCCGGATCCGTATACATCCGGGCAAAGCCGCCACCCTTGTTTTTCATCGCCGTCGCGGTGCCGAGAAACTGAATCAGCCTGCCAAAC
>Ga0207642_10000728_pt1 | contig 10170 bp, 10 predicted proteins | sample KBSMisM22_FD_184309 | JGI IMG/M metagenome (GOLD analysis project Ga0207642, IMG submission 184309) | Miscanthus rhizosphere microbial communities from Kellogg Biological Station, Michigan, USA - KBS Miscanthus M2-2 (SPAdes) (version 2) | ecosystem: Host-associated > Plants > Roots >... | reverse complement strand
TGGGGCACCAACGCAAGTCCGCGCGCCTTCGATTTCGCTTCTTACGTGAGCATGCTTACCGCGCACGGCCATAACTTCACGATTCTCTGGCGCACCGAATTGCCGAAGTTCTGCGGCCTGATCACGACGGCGAGCAACCCGCCCGACTTCACGGTCGCCCAGCACCCCTGGCAAAGGACCGGTCCGGGGCTGGCCGACGACGGCGGCTTGAAATTCGACCTGACGAAATTCGATCAGTCGTTCTTCGACAGGCTGCGCGCGCGGGCGGTGCAGCTCAACGATGCCGGGATCTATGCCGGGGTCTACTTCTTCAGCGGCGAGTGGGTCGCCCATTTTCGCTGCGCGGGAGACGGCTATCCCTTGACCGGAACGAACAACGTCAACTCGATCGACGGCGGCAGCGGGCCCGACAGCATGCTGATGAGCGCACCCAATGCGATCACCGCTGTCCAGGACGCGCTCGTCAACAAGATCATCGATACGCTGAATGACCTGCCCAATATTCTCTGGCTGGTCTCCGAGGAAGCACCGATCAATGCCACCTGGTGGAACCAACACCTAATTGCCCACGCTCGCGCCTACGAGGCCAGCAAGCCCTTCCAACATCCCATCGGCTTTGCCGTGCCGAACGGCGCTCCGGACTCGGATGTCCTGAACAGCGACGCCGACTTCGTCGCGCCCGGGAACAACAGAGTATTCACCAGCTCGCCCTGCGGCAACGGCACGCCGGCGTGCAAGGTGATCATCAACGATTCGGACCACAGCTACTTCGGCATGTGGACCGACTCGGCGATAGCCAATCGCAACTTCGCCTGGGAAAACTTTCTGAGCGGCAACAGCGTCGCCTTCATGGACCCCTACACCGTCTATTACCCGAACGGCGGCAGGAACCTATGCTCCAACCCGGTGAACGGCATCTGCGATGCGGCCGATACTCGCTGGAAGAACTTCCGGGACAACCTCGGGTACATGGTGAAATATTCGGTCCGGATGAACCTCGCGCAGATGACGCCACAGCCCTCGCTCGCGTCCTCCGGCCGGGCCCTGGCGCACGCGTCAGCCAACCAGGCCGAGTACCTCGTGTATCAGCCAGGCGGCGGCGGGTTTACCGTGAACCTCTCGGCGACGACGCAGATGCTCAATGTCGAGTGGCTGAATCCGTCGACCGGTGCGGTCACCTCGGGAGGTCAGGTGAGGGGTGGATCTTCCGCCATGGCATTCACGCCGCCGTTCACCGGCGATGCGGTGCTGTATCTCGTCGACAGCGCGGGAAACGGGCGGCCCTGACCAGGCTGCCTCAGTCCCAGGTCTTCAGCCACGCCACCGAGATCTTCTGACGATTGCGGCGCTCGGGGATGCCAATTATTTGTAGACTTGAGCCGCCCAGCCATGTCCGACGATTCGGAAAAAGAAAGGCTCGAGCGGCTCCGCGGCCTGACCGATCAGGCGTTCGACGACATCAAGGCCGAGATGAAGCGCCTCGGCCTCGACCGCGGCAAGGCAACCTACCGCAGGCCGCTCGACCTGCTCGAGGAAGCGTATCTGGCGATCCGATACCCGGCTTCCGCGCAAGGCGCTGCGTCGTCGACCCTCCTCACGCTGCGAGGCGCCATCGACTGCAGCATCGAGGAGCTTTTCCGGAAATGCCCGGTGCAGGAAGAAGCGGGGAGTCGTCGCGACCGCGTCCTGTCCATCGGCCTGCACTGCGGCAGGAACGGCCTGGCCCTTGCGCACTTCGATTCCCTTGCCGCCGATGACGAAGTCGTGAACCGCGAGCTGTCCGGCGGGGGGAGAAAGGCCGTGATGGAGCGGCCCGAGCTCGCGAAGCAATTCCTGCGAGGCGCCGAGTTTCTGCGGGCTCTTCTCAGGTCCGTGGACGAAACGCTGCTGCGGCGCTAGGCCGCGCGACCCACCACGATGGTCCTAGTCCCAGGCCTTCAGCCACGCCACCGAGATCAGCACCAGCAGTAGCAGCAGCATCCACAGTTCCACGGTCGTCGTCCTTCGATCGATGAAAGCGAATGGTGCCATCGGCTTGATCTCTTCGTCCGCTCTCTCAATCAAAACTACAAAGGCTCGCGCCCTCGACAGCAGTCTCGAATCCTTTCTGAAGAATTCACCGCTCCAGGTGCGAATTCCGACCGCTCGCGCAGCGGTTCGCCATGTGGCGCCGGTCCAAGGGCCTCGGTCAGGATTGTCCTGGCCGGGCACATTCCCCGGCTAGACGGCGAAGACCATCCGATAGACTCGGCAGGGATTGGCTGATGCTGATACATCCGGAGGAGATAGCAACAACGCCGAGCTTCTCGACCAGCGGCTCATGCCGATTGCCGTGGTCGTGAAGACCGGACAAGTTGTCGAGCGGCACTGGGAGTTCTTCAAAGCCACTTATTCGTCCGGCATGTCGGACGAGGCTGCGCAGGCGGCGCTGCTCGCGTGGGCCGAGCGAAACGGAATCAAGGCTTCGCTGCTTTCGTCCTTCGACGATTTGAATCGGTCGCTCCGCGTGACGCACGTACGGGTGACTCCTTAGCTTCTCCGGGTTGCCACTTCGTTGACACTGCGGCGAAGAAGATCTCGCATGACCTTGCGTCTCCCTTGCGAGACGGCGCGGCTCGCAGCGCACACCGCCTGTAGCGGTTTCGCTACGCGATTTTCGGGGAAGCCGCGACAGAATAGTTACTAGGGATATTCCTAGCGGGAGACTAGCATATGCACCGGGGAGCATAGCTATAAGGCCAATACCAAATGGCGACCATCACGAATCTCAGGCCCGTTCCTAACGGGAAACGTCGAGTGCTGGTCGTAGAGGACAACCTCGACTCCGTTCATTCGATGACGGCGCTGATACGGATGATGGGGCATGAGGTGCAGTTCGCGATCAATGGATTCGCGGCCCTTGATGTGGCACGTAAGTATCGACCCGATATCGTCATCCTCGACTTAGGCTTGCCCGACTTCAGAGGCGAGCACCTGGCCACCCAACTGAAGTACGAGCCCGGCCTGGAGCAGACCCGGATCATTGCCATATCCGGCTTGCCGCAAGCGAATCTGGAACAGTGCGCGCGAGAAGCTGGATGCGCAGAGTTCTATCGGAAGCCGATCGATCCTACGAAGCTGGAAGAAATACTGGCTGAGCCGGTAAATAGCTTCAGTACCGCTAACGAGTCCAAAGACAGTGCCGAAACGGGACATAGACGAGGCGAATAACCTCTACGCGGCTCTCATGCGGGTGATCGTTGCGCACCCGGGAGGCTACGACGATCCCGCCGCCAGGAGCCATGTGTCGGATCTCTGCGCGCGAGCCGTTAAAACGATCAATGACGACGATGTGCGCAGCATCGTGCGGAGCATCGAAACCCTGGCGAAGCTTCTCTTTTCCGCCGGTGGCGACGTGGACGCGGAGGCCGGGCCGCTGCGCGGCGTCGCCGCGCTGAAGTTCCATCTATTTAATGCTCTCAGCAACCTTCGCGGCCGTCTTCAGATGCTTGAGCGAGCTGCTCCGTCGATCCCGGAGTTGCCCGCGCTCGAGGCCAAGAAGAACCGGCGCGTTCTGGTGGTGGAAGACGACCACGATTCGGCACTGAGCCTGAAGAAGCTGCTTGAACTTTGCGGATATACCGTCGCCGTCGCTTTTACCTGTAGTGAGGGCTTGGAGGCTGCAGAGAAAACGCCCCCCGACATCCTGCTTTGCGACATTGGACTGCCGGACTGCGACGGATACGAGTTTGTGACCGCGCTGCGCAGCAAGCCAGGAACTGCGCGGACGAGATTGATAGCCGTGACCGCCTACGGGAGCGAGCAGGACAAGGAGCGCTCGCGAGTAGCGGGTTTCCACCTACATCTCGTCAAGCCGGTGAAGCCGGAGGATCTTCTCCACGAACTGGACAGGCCGCGAAAGGCGGCGAACGGAAAGTAGGAACGGAGAAGACGCGCGCCTAGATCACTTCTTCGGCGCCTGCCGCTAAACAGCATTGGTGCCCGGGGCCGGAAATAGGCTGGACGGCCTATTCCTGCTCTCGGCGGACGATGGCCTACCTCTAGACGTTCTTCGTTTCGTCCTTGGACACTATCGCTCTCGCCTTGGCGCATTCGCGCCCAGACTCAGCCAGGTTCTCACTAAGCAATACGTCCACTATCTTGGTGAAAGCATCCGAAGGTATCGGCAGCAGACCCTCAAGCCAGTATTCGATCCGATCGCTGGACTCGTCGAGAATTCGCGCCAATGACTCAGGACTGCCGACGATTTGAACCGCTCGCTCGAGCGCACGCCGTTCCACGCTTTCCATGGTCCACCTCTCGGCGAAAGTATGCTCGCGTGCAAATTCAACAGCGCGCTTGTCGGTACGAAACGCACCAACGAGCGGGTCTGCACGGCCGCGACGTAGACGAAGAACGGGCGAAGTGGAATGAGCAGAGGTGACGGTCTGGCTGGCCCGTACCCTTTAGAACTCAACTCGATTTCGTAAGTCGGACGTGGCTTATTTCGAGTGCCCCGCCTTTACCGGCGTAGGACGTAAGTAGCACAGCATTTATGTTGTTACGTCCGGCCCAAGCAAGCAGCGTGGCTTGGGCGAGCTCATCAGACATTCCGGGGAAATAGGTGGTTTTAAACATCTGCCAATGCCGCTCGACAACCTGTCCACTGCTTACAACCACGGCAATCGGGACGAGGCGCAGGTCGACAAGCGTAGCGTTGTCATTCTCATTTTTGGGTGTATCAGCCATCCCTCCCCCGAAAGCCTCCATCGAGCGGTCGAGGCCGGGCCGGAGTCTATTGGATGGTTTTCGTCGCTTACGCGAGAAATGTGCGCGGCCAGAACAATCGCGCGCGGCCAGAACAATCGCTGACGCTATTACAGGAGGCTATGCTGCCAGCGAGCACCTGAGACAGAAGCTTTCCAAGCCTAAGCTTGGGGTGCGATGCACGAACGCTAGGGGCGGTTGGTGCCCGGGGCCGGAATCGAACCGGCATGGCTTGCGCCGGGGGATTTTAAGTCCCCTGTGTCTACCAGTTTCACCACCCGGGCTCAGGCCGAGACGGCGTTGCAGGTGCAGGAGTCTGGAGGCGGAGGTCGGAATCGAACCGGCGTACACGGCTTTGCAGGCCGCTGCATGACCACTCTGCCACCCCGCCAGAGCCTGAAGCGAAAAGGGGAAGGCCCGTATGCGGCCGCGAGCCTTCCCTAGCCTAATCTGGAGCGGGAAACGAGTCTCGAACTCGCGACCTCAACCTTGGCAAGGTTGCGCTCTACCAACTGAGCTATTCCCGCATTTTTGTGAAGGGCCGCATTATAAGCCCTGGCAATACCCCTGCTCAACCCGGGTTTATTCACGTACCGACGCATATGGCAGGGCCTTGCGCAGGTAATAGAGCATCGAGATCACGGTGAGCACGGCGGCCACGTTGATGAGGATGGTGCCCAGCCACTGGCAGTCCAGGCCGAGCAGCGGCTCGTGGAAGAGAAGCAGCGGGATCGCCACCATCTGGCTCACGGTCTTCAGCTTGCCGATGAATGCCACCGCGACGCTCTTCGCCTGACCCACCTTGGCCATCCACTCGCGCAGCGCCGAGATCGCGATCTCGCGCCCGATGATGATGAGCGCGACGAAAGCGTGCACCCGCGGCGGCTCGAGGTGCAGCAGGACGACCAGCGCCGCCACGACGATCAGCTTGTCTGCGACCGGGTCGAGGAAGGCGCCGAAAGCCGACATCTGGTTGAGCTTTCGCGCGAGGTAGCCGTCGAGCCAGTCGGTGATCCCGGCGAAGATGAACACCGAAGTCCCGATGGCGTTCTGGGCCTCACGCGTGAGCCAGCCATCAGGCGTGTAGTAGACGCCGATCAGGATCGGGATCAGGATGATCCGCGACAGGGTGACGAGGTTCGGGGTGTTGAGGATCACGGCGCGGTGTGCAGGTGGCGGTAGATGCGCTCTGCGAGCGGCCGGCTGATGCCGGCGACCTTGGCGATGTCGTCTATCGCGGCGGCCTGGACGCCTCTCAAGCCGCCGAAATGCTCGATCAGCGCCTGGCGGCGCTTGGCGCCGATGCCCGGGATCTCGTTCAGCATGGAAGTAGTGCGAGACTTGCCGCGGCGCGCGCGATGCCCGACGAGCGCGAAGCGGTGCGCCTCGTCGCGGATCTGCTGGATGAGATGGAGCCCCGGATGCGAGGGCGCGAGCTCGAGGCTGCGCTCCTCGGACTCGAGGATCAGCTCCTCCAGGCCGGGCTTGCGCTCCGGCCCCTTCGCCACGCCGACCACGCAGGCCTGGTGCAAACCGAGATCGGCAAGGGCGGCTCGCGCCGCGCTGACCTGGCCCCTTCCGCCGTCGATCAGGATGAGGTCCGGGATCTTGCCGCCCTCCTCGCTCACGCGCTGGTAGCGGCGTTCGAGCACCTGGCGCATCGCGGCGTAGTCGTCGCCCGGCGTGATGCCGCGGATATTGAAACGGCGGTACTCGGATTTCTGCATCTGCTGCCGGTCGTAGACCACGCACGAGGCCACCGTCGCCTCGCCCATGGTGTGGCTGATGTCGAAGCACTCGATGCGCTGCGCGCCCTCGGGCAGGCCGAGCGCCTCGCGCAGCGCCACCAGCCGGCCCTCCTGCGTGGCCCGGTCGCGCACGCGCTGCGCGATCGCGAGCAGCGCGTTCTTGCGCGCCATGTCGACCCACACCCTGCGCTCGCCGTGGGACGGCGTGGCGACCTCGGTCTCCGGCAGGTTCAGCTCCACTTGCTCGCTTGAAATGATTAGCGAGGGAACCGGCTGGTCGAGGTAGTGCTGCGTGAGAAACGCCTCGATGACCTCGTCCTCGGCCGCGCCTTCCGCGTTCGCCGGGAAGAAGCTGCGGTCGCCGACGTGGCGCCCGCCGCGGATCATGACCAGGTTGACGCACGCGATCGCGCCGTCGATGGCGCAGGCGACGACGTCGGCGTCTACGCCGCGGTTCGACTCGACGTACTGGCGCGCCTGGATGCGCGAGAGCGCGCGCACCTGGTCGCGATAGGCGGCCGCCTCCTCGTAGTGCTGCGCCTCGGAGGCTGACTTCATCTTTTCGCTCAAATTGCCAATGACGTCGTCCTCGCGGCCTTCGAGAAACAGCATCGCGTTGCGCACGTCCTCGGCGTAGGGCTCGGTGCCGATCATCCCGGTGCAAGGCGCGGTGCAGCGGCGGATCTGGTACAGCAGGCACGGGCGCGAGCGGTTCTCGAACACCGTGTCCTCGCAGGTGCGCAGGCGGAACACCCGCTGCAGCAGCTGGATGCTCTCGCGCACCGCGTACGCGTGCGGGAACGGCCCGAAGTAGCGGTTCTTCCGGTCCTTGGCGCCGCGGTGGAAACCGAGGCGTGGATACCGGTGTCCCGTGACCATGAGGTAAGGATAGGACTTGTCGTCGCGGAAAAGGATGTTGTATCGCGGCGCGAGGCTCTTGATCAGGTTGTTTTCGAGGAGCAGCGCCTCGCCTTCCGAGCGGGTCGCGGTGACCTCCACCGAGGCGACCTGGGTGAGCATCACCTGGGTGCGCGGGCTCGCTACCTGCTTCTGGAAGTACGAGGCGACGCGCTTCTTCAGGTCGCGCGCCTTGCCCACGTAAAGCGCCTCCCCGCCGGCTCCGAGCATGCGGTAGACACCGGGCAGATTCGGCAATCCGGCGACGAAGCTTTTCGGGTCGAACATCCTGAATCGATTATAAATCGTGTAAAATTCGCGCCCTTTTCCCGAAGCCGCTCCAGCCATGGCCAAAGTCGAAGCCGTCCAGATCCGTCCGGGTCAACTCCTCGAGTGGGACAAGCGCGTCTGGCGTGTGCTGAAGGCCTATCACGTCCACGTCGGCGGCCGCGGCGGCGCCTTCATGCAGGTCGAGATGAAGGACATCGACAAGGGGACCAAGACCAACCAGCGCTTCCGTACCGAGGACAAGATCGAACGCGCCTTCGTCGACCCGCGCGAGATGCAGTATCTCTACCAGGACGGCGACCACTACGTGTTCATGGACAAGGAAAACTACGAGCAGCTCACGCTGGAGGCCGACTTCCTCGAGGGCCAGGCGGGCTACCTTCTGCCCAATTCCGACGTCCAGATCAACTTCTACAACGGCCGCGCCATCGGCGTCGAGATCCCGCCCTCGGTGATCCTCACCGTGGTCGACACCGAGCCCGGCATCAAGAACGCCACCGCCACCAACACCTTCAAGCCGGCGACGATGGAGACCGGCATCACGGTGCAGGTCCCGCCCTTCATCAACAAGGGCGAGCGCATCAAGGTCGACACCGCCGAAGGCACTTACATGGAGCGCGCCTAGGAATCCGGCGCCGCGGCCTGAGCCCCCACGCGCTCGCTCGCCAAGCGGCCTTCCTCGAGCATGATTTCGCGCACCAGCCGGGCCACCACACGCACGGCGACCGTAGCGGGGCGTCGCGTCCCGACGGCGAGCCACGTAGTCTGCCCGATCGCCGGCTTGACGATGCGCGAGGCGGAGAACTGCCCGGACTTCTGCCGCTCCAAATGATGACGGGCGAATACCCCGCATAGGCCGGAACGGGCAACCGCGTCCATGATGATCGCCGAGGTGCTGCCCTCGAGCACCACGTTCAGCACGATACGCTGACGCGCGGCAAGCTCCGCGAGCACTGGGACGAGACGCACGGGCAGCGCGAGCGGCAAACCGCCGATGACACGCAGCGGTACCTCTTTCTGCCGCGTCGCGGGGTGGCCGCGAGGCGCGACTAGCATCATGTCGGACTGCAGCACTTTTTCCGCACCCGGTACCTTGCCGGCGCGGAAGCGCTGGAACAGCCCGATCTCGACGTGGCCGCTCGCGAGCCACTCCTCGACCTGTCCACTGTAGGCGTCGTACACGCGCAACCGGATCAGGGGATAGCCGCGTCGCAAGCGTGCGGAGAGCCGGCTCACGAGCGGATGCGCCACCCCGGGCACGACGCCGAGGCTCACGCTGCCAGACGGTTTGTCGCGCACGCCGCGCGCCTCCAGCAGCAGCTGCTCCGCCTCCGCGAGAAGCGCCTTCGCGCGCCCGCGCACCGCCTCGCCAAGCTCGGTCGTGCTGGCGCCGCGGCCGGAGCGATGCAGCAGGCGCCCGCCGAGCTCGACCTCGAGCGCCGAGACCTGCCGGCTGAGCACCGATTGCGCAACGTCGAGCGCGGTCGCGGCGCGGCTGAAGCTGCCGGCGTCAGCCACGCCGCAAAACGCCCTGAGACTTTTCAGGTCCACGCAAGGCTCCTATGCAAAAATGGCAAATCTAGTTTATCTGATTTGATGTTGCTGCAAGGCCGGGCGGCGCACTAGAGTGGTTGTTCAGGAGGTGCGAATCATGGAATGGCTGCCCATGCTGCTCGATGACGTGGTGCGCGTGCTGCAGGTCTCGGCCGGGCTCGCGCTGGTGTATGGGGCGTATCTCTCGATTTCGTATGACGACGCGGCGCGCACGGACCCGTAGCCGGCTCCTCGGGTTCCTCCTCCTCGCTTGCGCGGCGGCGACGCCGGCGCAAGAGTGGCCGAAGCAGCGTCCGATCACCTTCGTGGTCGTCAATGCGCCGGGCGCCATAACCGACCTCCTTGCGCGGCTGGTCGCGCAGAAAGCCGGCGCGGCGCTCGGCCAGGTCGTACTCGTCGACAACCGCCCGGGCGCCGGCGGCAACATTGCGGCGCAGCGGGTGCGCAGCGCCGCGGCCGACGGATACACGATCCTGCTCACGAGCGCCGCCTACGCGGTCAATCCGAGCCTTTACGCCAACGCCGGCTACGATCCGCTCAGAGACTTCGCGCCAGTGGTCCTCGCCGGCAGCGTGCCCAACGTGGTGTGCGTGCATCCCTCGGTGCCGGCGAAGAGCCTGCGTGAGCTGATCGAGCTCGCGCGCACCCGACCGCTCGCGTACGCGTCCCCCGGCATCGGCACAACGCCGCATTTGTCGATGGAGCGCATCAAGTCCGCGGCGAAGATCAACCTCACGCACGTGCCGTACCAGCCGGCGGCGGCGCTGACCGCCGCCGTCGCCGGACAGACCGAGGCGCTGAGTCTTTCGCTCAGCCTGACGCTGCCGCAGCTCAAGGCCGGAAAGCTGCGGGCGCTCGCGGTGACGAGCGCGCGGCGCTCAGCCGTCCTCCCCGACGTGCCGACCGTGAATGAGCAGGGGTTCGAAGGCTTCGACGA
>Ga0207642_10000724_pt1 | contig 10207 bp, 10 predicted proteins | sample KBSMisM22_FD_184309 | JGI IMG/M metagenome (GOLD analysis project Ga0207642, IMG submission 184309) | Miscanthus rhizosphere microbial communities from Kellogg Biological Station, Michigan, USA - KBS Miscanthus M2-2 (SPAdes) (version 2) | ecosystem: Host-associated > Plants > Roots >... | reverse complement strand
CTTCGATAACCTAGTGGATCAAAATGAGCCATAAATTAACCCTTGATTCGGGTAATATTCGGCTGTAGATTGGTGTCTAGTAAATCAGTGACTCAAAATCAACCATTTTAAGACCCGGAGCCAGACATGGCCGCAGAAGAGCACAAACTCGACGCCGATCGCCGCAAGGCGCTCAATCTGGCTATCTCCCAAATCGAAAAGCAGTTGGGAAAGGGCTCCATCATGCGGATGGGCTCAGAGTCGCCCCGGGTAAGGGTCTCGGCGATTCCGACCGGCGCCATCAACCTGGATGCCGCGATCGGAATCGGCGGAGTGCCTCGCGGCCGCATCACCGAGATCTACGGGCCTGAGTCCTCGGGCAAGACCACCCTCACGCTCCACATCGCGGCCAATGTGCAGCGGGCTGGCGGAGTCGCGGCCTACGTCGACGCCGAGCACGCGCTGGATGTGGAGTACGCCAAGAAGCTCGGGGTCGACGTGGAGAATCTCCTGGTGTCGCAACCCGATACCGGCGAGCAGGCCCTCGAGGTTGTGGAGATCCTGGTCCGCTCGGGAGCGGTGGATCTCGTGGTGATCGACTCGGTCGCGGCTCTGGTGCCCAAGGCCGAGATCGAGGGTGAGATGGGCGATAGTCACATGGGGCTCCAGGCCCGGCTCATGAGCCAGGCCCTCCGCAAGCTGGCCGGCGCCATCAACCGCTCCAACTGCGCCGTGGTGTTCATCAACCAGCTGCGGGAAAAGATCGGTGTCATGTTCGGCAACCCCGAGACCACCACGGGAGGGAAGGCGCTCAAGTTCTACGCCTCGCTCCGGCTCGACATTCGTCGTGTGGGTCCGGTGAAGGAGCGGGAGATCGTGATCGGCAATCACGTCCGGGTGAAGGTGGTGAAGAACAAGGTGGCGCCGCCGTTCAAGCAGGCGGAGTTCGACGTGATGTTCGACGAAGGCATCAGCCATGCCTCGCTGGTGGTGGATATCGCGGCCGAGGCCGGGATCATCCAGAAGTCTGGAGCGTGGTACTCCTATGGTGATCAGCGGATCGGCCAGGGTCGGGAGAATGCCAAGCTGTTTCTTAAGGACAATCCCGCCCTCATGGCCGAGGTCGAGCAGAAGGTGAAGGACTCGCTCGGCGTGAAGGGAACCACCGTGGTCGGAGTCGGGGCTGAGGAGGATGAGTAGAACCATCACGGGACTGGACCCGGACCCGGCGCGTGCCGGTTTCGTCCGGGTTCAGCTGGATGGAGCGCCGTACTGCAGCCTTCCGGTCACCCGGATCGCCGCCGCGGGGTTTACCGCTGGAGATGCGCTCGATGCCAGGGGAGTTCGCGAGCTGAACCAGGCTGCGGACGAGGAGGCGGCCTATCGGACTCTGCTTCGGACCCTGGAGCGGCGGTCCTTCGCGGTCGCCGAACTGCGCCGTACCCTGGTGCGAAAGGGTCACCCGAAGGATGCGGTCGAGGCGGCGCTTGCCCGGGGAGTGCGGGCCGGGTTGCTTGATGACGCCGCCTTCGCTGTCAGGTTCGTTCAGTCGCGCACGGAGCGGGGTCGCGGGCCTCTCCGGATCCGGCGAGATCTGCTGGCATTGGGGGTGGATACGGTCGTCGTCGAGAGAGCGCTTGACGCGGCCTTGCCCCCTGATCACGATCCCCAACTTGCGGCCGAGGCGCTGGCCAGGAAACGCCTCTCCCAACTCCATGGTTTGTCCCCTTCGGTCCAGCTGCGCCGGGTGACGGCGTATCTCGGACGTCGAGGATTCAGCGGCAGGGCTGTCACTGAGATGGTGAGGCGAACTATTCAGGAGCGGGAGGTATAGCCGTCAGCCGTCAGCCATCAGAGGAACCGTAGGCCATTAGCCGTAGGTCATCAGCAAGCCTGAGTGTGGTCCCCTCCCCCTCACGCCTCTGCGTATGGCCTGCGGCTTATGGCTTTAGGCTTATGGCTTAAGGCTCCTGCCTTCCTGTATATTCCTCCAATGCAATCCAGTCAGATCCGACGTCTGTTCCTCGACTTTTTCGTCGCCCAGGGGCACCGAGAGGTGCCTTCTTCGTCACTGGTTCCGGCCGACGATCCGACGTTGCTCTTCACCAACGCCGGCATGGTGCAGTTCAAGCGGACGTTCCTGGGACAGGAGCGTCGCGATTATCTGCGGGCTACGACCTGCCAGAAGTGCGTGCGTGCCGGAGGCAAACACAACGATCTCGAGCAGGTGGGGCACACCAAGCGGCACCACACTTTCTTCGAGATGCTGGGCAACTTCTCCTTCGGCGACTACTTCAAGCGTGAGGCGATCGCGTTCGCCTGGGAGTTCGTGACCGGGGCGAAATATCTCGGGCTGGCTCCCGACCGGTTGCGGGTCACCGTGCACGAGACCGACGATGAGGCGCGCGCCCTCTGGCGCGAGGTGGCCGGGCTTCCCGATGACCGGATCTATGGTCTGGGGGACAAGGACAACTTCTGGCAGATGGGGGACACCGGTCCTTGCGGTCCCTGCTCGGAGATCTATGTCGACCTCGAGTGGAATGAGTCCCACAAGGGAGCGAGCACCGCCGTGATCCCCAAGGCGGAATTCGAAGAACAGGCCGAGGCGGGGCGCTTCCTCGAGATCTGGAATTTGGTGTTCATGCAGTTCGATCGCTCCGCGGACGGCAAGCTGACCCCGTTGCCGCGCCCTTCGGTTGATACCGGCGCCGGCCTCGAGCGCATCGCCGCGGTGATGCAGGGCGAGGATTCGAATTTTCACACCGATCTTTTCCTGCCGCTGATTCACCGGGTCGAACAACTCGTCGGGCAGCCCTATGACCGGGGACCCGCGGGTGCCTCATTCCGGGTCCTCGCCGACCACGCGCGGGCGGTGACCTTCCTGCTGGGAGACGACTGCTTCCCGAGCAACGAGGGAAGGGGGTACGTGCTGCGCCGGATTCTTCGTCGCGCGGTTCGCCATGCATGGCTCCTGGGGCGTCGGGAACCCACGCTCACCCCACTCACTGATGTCGTCGTTCACGAAATGGGAGAGGCGTATCCCGCACTCCGGGCCAAGGCGGGCCAGATCCGTCAGTGGACCATGATGGAGGAGGAGCGGTTCCTCGAAACCATCGAAGGCGGGCTCACCAGGTTGGATTCTCTGCTAGGGTCCGGGGCAACCGTGATCCCCGGCGAAGAGGTCTTCAAGCTCTATGACACCTTCGGATTCCCCCTCGATCTCACGATGCTCATCGCGGAAGAGCGGGGGGCGTCGGTAGATGTCGCCGGATTCGAGACGGCGCTGAACAAGCAGCGCCAGCGCTCTCGCGACGCCCGGGCGACCCAGCAGGGCGGAGGCCCGGCGGTGCATGTGGATCGACCGGGCGAGTGGCGTGAGCTGAGGCCGGATACCCAGCAGTTCGTAGGGTACGAGTCGGACGACGTGGAGACCGAGCTGCTCGCCTTCCGCCAGGAGAGCGGGAGAGTCGAGGTACTATTACGGGAGAATCCTTTCTACGTGGAGTCCGGCGGACAGGTCAGCGATACCGGAATCGTAGAGGGGCAGGGGTGGGACCTTCCGGTTGACCAGGTGCGTAAGGACCCCAGGGGGACAGTCATTAGCGGGACCTTCGGTCAGGAGTTCGAGCCGACCTCCAGCCGCGCCAGGGTTGACGCACTCCGCCGCCGCAACATAGAAAGAAACCACAGCGCCACTCACCTGGTTCACGCAGCGCTGCGCAGGTATCTCGGAACCCACGTCCGGCAGCAGGGTTCTCTGGTGGACGAGAATCACCTCCGGTTCGACTTCTCCCATCACGGGCCGATCAATCAGGATATGCTGCAGACCATCGAGCGGGAGGTGAACGCCCGGATCTGGGACAACGTCCCCGTGACCACGCGGCGCATGGCCTATCCCGACGCGCTGGCTTTGGGGGCGATGGCTCTCTTTTCAGAGAAGTACGGGGATGTCGTGCGAGTCGTCTTCATGGGAGACTCCTCCATCGAACTTTGCGGCGGGACTCACGTTCGGAGCACCGGACAGGTTGGACTCTTCCAGTTCCGGGCTCAGGGGGGAGTCGCCGCGGGTGTACGCCGGATTGAGGCGGTTACCGGTCCTGAGGCGTATATGATGGTTGAGGCGCTCCAGTCACAGCTCGACCAAGCCGCGAAGGCGCTGAAGGCGCAGCCGGAGCACCTGGTGCGGAAGCTTGAGCAACTGGTCGAGGAACGTGAACGCCTCGCTGCCCGGGTTGCCGAAATGGTGAAGGGAGGCGGTGCGGCCACTCCACAAGGGAAGACGCTCGCAATCAACGGAGTGACCGTGACCCTGGCGGACAGCGCTGCCGAGAATCGCGATGAGATTGCAGCGATGGCCGATGCGTTTCGCAGCGGGAAGACTCGCGCGGCTCTGATTCTGTTCGGCACCGGAGAACGGGCGGCGGTCCATGTGGCCCTGACCGATGACCTGGTAAAGGCGGGACGCAAGGCGGGAGACCTGGTCAGCCGGATCGCGGCGGTGGGCGGTGGAAAGGGTGGGGGAAGACCGCACTTCGCCTCGGGGAGCCTGGGTGACGGGTCGCGGCTCGCCGCCGCGCGCGACGCGGCCGGCTCTATTGTTCAGACCTGGTTGGAGGGATCGTGAGTCTGCGCTCCTGGCTCGAGGCGCGAACCAGCCAGGCCCCGGTTCCCCTGCGCGAACGGGTGTTGGAGCACGCGCTCACGCCACCCGGAACCGGATCCTATGCCGAGCACCTGGGCCTCACAGCGCAGGAGCTGCTGAGCAAGGTTGAGGAACATCCGGGCGACCGATCGGTCGCCCTCGATCTCCTCGCCGCCGATGCGCTGATCACGCTCGCCCTGTTGGCCCGGGCCGAGGATGCGCCCGAGCGGCTCGCGGAGTTTGCGACGGAACTGCTTACGGTAGATCGCGGGGGCTGAGTGATCGATCTGCATTGCCACCTGATGCCCGGAGTGGACGATGGGTCGCGCTCGGTTCACCAGTCGCTAGGCGTTCTGGAGGAGTTACAGCGCCAGGGCCTCACCCATGTGTGCCTGACTCCGCATGTCTTTGCCAGCAAGGCAGGAGATGGAGTACCCGAAATGCACGACCGGGCCTTCGAGGCGCTGGCGCCGCACGTCCCTTACGGCATCAAGCTGCTGCGCGGCGCCGAGGTGATGATGGACAAGCCGCTGCCCAACGTGGTGGCCGAGCGGCGCGACCTCACTATCAACCGCACCCGCTACATCCTGATCGAATTCCCGCGGCTAGTCACGGCACAAACCGTGGCGCAGGCGATCGCCGGGGTGACGGGGATCGGACTCATTCCACTGGTGGCACATCCCGAACGCTACTCCTGTTGCACGCCCACATTGGTGAGCCGGTGGAAGGCGGCCGGCGCCGTGATGCAGGTGGACGCGACCACCCTCTTCATGCCTCGCACGCGGGGGGAACGCGCGCGGGCCCTGGTCGCCGACGGTCTGGCCGATATTCTCGCGGCCGACAACCACGGAGACGAGCGCAGTGTCGCCATCGCGTTCGAGGCGCTCAAGGACCAGCATGGATTCATGCAGGGTGAGCTGCTCGTGACCCGAAATCCCAAGGCGATCATCTCCGACGGCCACGTCGAGCCGGTCCCACCGCTCGCCGTCAAGGTTTCATTGCTCGAACGCCTGCGCACGCTGTTCGAACGCGAAGGTTCGTGAGCGCCGACCGGGCTGCTCAGTCGCTGCGTGCCCTCGGGGCACTCGCCGAGCGTTGCGCGTCACTCGCCCCGCAAATCGAACGAATCGCCCGGCGGTATTCCGAGACTCTGCGACGGGGCGGCACGCTCTTCTTCGCCGGGAACGGGGGCAGCGCCGCGGATGCGCAGCATATCGCGGCGGAATACGTCGTCCGCCATCAGCAGAAACGGCCAGGTCTCGCGGCCCTCGCTCTGACGACCGACACCTCTCTCCTCACGGCCGCCTCCAACGACATGGGTTTCGAGGAGGTATTCGCCCGCCAGGTCGAGACTCTCTGCCGGCCGTCCGACCTCCTCGTTCTCCATAGCACGAGCGGACAAAGCCCCAATCTTCTTGCGGCCGCCCGTGCGGCGCGGAAGCGCGGCGTTGCCATCGTTGCCCTGCTCGGGCGGGACGGCGGCGGTCTCATGGAGATCGTGGACGAGGCCCTCGTCGTGCCTTCCTCCGAAACCGGCCGGATTCAGGAAATGCACCTCGCGATCGAGCACGTGGTGTGTGAGTTGGTTGAGGGGGAGCTTGGGGTGGGGGCCAAGTGAAGAGGTGAAAGGATGAGGACTGAGGAAGTACCGGGTACCGAGGAATAGGGGGGACGAGGCATGATTGACCTGCGCAATCGTACCGCACTCGTGACCGGTGGATCCCGGGGGATCGGGCGCGCGACGGCGTTGCTGCTGGCGCAGGCGGGGGCGGATGTCGGCATCACCTATCTGACGAGGGCTGAAGATGCCGAGAAGGTCGTGGCCGAGATCCGAGCCCTGGGGCGACAAAGTTTTGCGGCGGGTGGCCATCTGGGAGATCCGGCGAAGGTGGAAAAGATCTTCCAAACAGTGAAGCAAGAGTTCGGCCGTCTCGACCTATTCATCGGCAACGCCGGGATCTGGCCCGAGGAGGATGTGCCGCTTCAGCAAATGGAATATCGACGCTGGCGGGGCACACTCGGTGCCAACCTCGACGCCATCTTCCTCACCACGAAGGCCGCGCTGGCTCTGATGCCGCCGGGAGGTCGGGTCGTTCTGGTTGGCAGCACCGCGGGCCAGCGCGGCGAGGCGATGCACGCGGACTACGCCGCCACCAAAGGGGCGATGATCTCGCTGGTCAAGTCGCTCTGCATCGAGTGCGCGCCGGGTATCACGGTCAACTGTGTGGCTCCGGGCTGGGTCGATACCGAGATGAGCGAACCCGCCTTCGGCGGCGGAGGCCGGGAGCGGATCGCCCAGACCATTCCGCTGCAGCGCGTCGCTTCGGCCGAGGACATCGCCGGGCCCATCCTGTTCCTCTGCTCGGATCTGGCGCGGCACGTGACGGGCGAGATCCTGAATGTGAATGGGGGGAGCGTGCTTTGCGGGTAATTGAAAATTGCAAATTGAAAATTGAGAATTGAAAGGCAGTGTTCGAGTCTCTACCCTCAATCTGCAATTATCAATTTTCAATTTTCAATCCTCATGATCCACCTCATCTTCACCGGCGGCACGATCTCGATGCAGCGCGATGCTGCAGCCGGCGGCAAGATCCCAAGTCTCGATGGCAAGGCCCTGGTGAACATGGCGCCGGGGCTCCGGGAGCTGGCGCCGATCAAGATCGATGATTGGGGACGCCACCCGGCCTGTCATATGGATCAGGCCAAGCTCTGGGAACTGCGGGAACATGTGCGCAGTGTCGCTACGGCCTCCAGAGCCTCAACACTTCCTTCCGGCATCGTCATCACTCACGGCACTGACACGATCGAGGAAACCGGATACCTCCTTGCTCGGACCCTCGACCTGGAGCTGCCGGTGGTGATCACCGGAGCGATGCGGACGTCGGGCGATCCCGGCTGGGATGGCCCGGGCAATCTCACCGATGCCGTCCGGGTCGCCACGGACCCCGGAAGCAGGAACCGCGGCGTGATGGTTGCCTTTGCCGGTCAGGTGTTCGCGGCGCACCAGGCCGTGAAGACTCACACCAGCGATCTCGATGCTTTCTCGGCGCCGCATGCCGCGGCGTTGGGGACCGTCTCCGCAGCCGGGGTTCATTTTCAAGCCCCGGGTGCCAAGCCCGCGGCGCTGACTCCGTCCGGACTTTCGGCGCGGGTCGCGATGATTCCGGTGATCACCGGCGACAATGGCGAGATCCTCGATCGTGCGCTGTCTTTTTTTGACGGTGTCGTCGTCGTGGGCTACGGAACCGGAAACTGCCCGCCGGGCATCATCCCCGCCGTCCGACGCTGGCTCGATGCCGGGAAGCCCGTGGTGCTGGCCAGTCGCTGTGTCCGGGGCGAGGTGAGCGCGACCTATGCATTCCCGGGAGCCGGCGGGGACCTTATTCGGCTGGGAGTCGTGCCGGCCGGCCCTCGGGCTCCCTCCCAGGCGCGGATGGAGCTGGCGATTTGCCTTTCGGCGGGCTTGGCGTATGGGACAGAGGGAGTAGGTGGTAGGGTGTAGGGAGTAGGGCGAAGGCTTGCAGATCTTTCCTCTCGCCCTACACCCCACTCCCCACACCCCACTCCCTACTTCCTACTCCCTCTGTCCCATCCGCCATCCACTCTTACTTTTCTCCCATGCATTTCCCTGATCGCCTCGAAATCCCCGAAGATGTCCTGGAAATCGCCGAGACGTTGCACGCCGCCGGTCATGAGGCGTGGTGTGTCGGCGGCGCCATCCGGGACACGCTGTTGGGCGAGGTGAACACCGACTACGACGTGGCGACTTCGGCGACACCCGAGGTCGTCAAGAAGCTGTTTGAGCACACCGTCCCGGTGGGAGAGCGGTTTGGCACGGTGGCGGTGCGGACTCGCCGGCGTCATCACGAAGTCACCACGTTCCGCAAAGATGTTTCGACCGACGGTCGGCACGCGGTGGTGGAATACGGGGCATCGCTCGACGAGGACCTCGCCCGGCGCGATTTCACCATCAACGCGATTGCTTATGAGCCGCTCCGGCACGAGTGGCGGGACCGGTTCGGCGGCCTGGCCGATCTCGAGGCCGGAGTGATCCGTGCTGTAGGCGTGCCGCTCGAGCGCTTTCGGGAAGACTACCTGCGGATCCTCCGGGGATTCGTTTCGCCGCCCGTTTCGAGTTCGCCATCGATCCAGCAACCTGGGAAGCGGCTCGAGAGGCAACGCCCGGCCTGGCTCAGCTCTCCGCTGAACGAGTGCGGGAAGAGTGGTACAAAGGACTGCGTGGCTCGCGCTCGATCAAGCGCCTGGTTGAGCTATGGTGGGACAGCGGAGCTGCGGCGGTCCTGCTGCCGGAGTTGCTTAAAGAGGGTTCTGAACTCTCGGCCTCGCCCGATACGGCTCCAGAGAATCCGCTGCTTCGCCGGCACGAGCTGGTGGGTCGGATGGGCCAACAGGCGGCTTCGCTGGCCAACCGTGCCGAAGACCGGGGCACGATGGTCCGCCAGGACCCCGTGCTCCTTACCACGATGCTCTGTCTCGATCCGGTCGGCGTGCTGGTGCGGCTCAAGGCCTCGGGCTCCGATATCGCGCGGGCTGCCGCGGTGTTGTCCGGTCCCGCGGAGCCACCCTCCCTCAGTGTGACTGCGGTGCGACGCTGGATGGCCGCGGTCGGAGATGCCGCCGATGATCTGACCGCGATCTGGCATATGCGCAACGGCGTCGAGCCTCTCTGGGAGCCTGTCATGCGAGGGATTCGCGAGCGGGGCGAGCCGCTCACCCGGCGAATGCTGGCGGTCAGTGGCGGCGATCTTCAGGCTGTCGGCATCGCCCCGGGTCCGTCAATGGGCCATGTCCTTGACCGCCTGCTGGCGCTTGTCGTGGACGATCCCTCTCAGAACACCCGCGAAGCCCTGCTGACCCACGCCCGGAAACTCGCGTGAACGCACTTTATTTCGCGTTGGTTGCCGCGGCGGCGAACGTCGTCGGTGCCCTGGCGGTGGTGCGCCACGAGCGGCGCAGTCTCACCGTCATCGAGACCTTCATGGCGTTCGGGGCCGGTTTCATGCTCGCGGTGGCACTGGTCGAAGTGGCCCCGGAGGCATGGGCTCGCGGTGGCCAGGCCCCGCTCTACATGCTTCTCGGCTACCTGGCGGTCCATTTCACGCAGCACGCTTTCGTTCCCCATTTTCACTTTGGTGAAGAGACCCACCGCGTCTCGGCCGGAGCCGGTCTCACCGCGCTGATCGGGCTCCTGCTCCACACCTTCTTCGACGGCGTTGCGATCGCCAGCGGCTTTGCCGTCTCGAGCGAATTGGGTCTCCTCCTCTTCCTGGCGGTGTTCCTGCACAAACTCCCCGAGGGAGTTGCCATGGCCAGTGTGGCGCTCGCGAGCGGTCAGGGACGTCGCCGCGCCTTGCTGGCAGCCGGAGCGTTGGGGATCGCAACGATCGTGGGAGTCGTGCTGACCGACACGCTGGCACCGCTTCAGGCTCACGGTCTCGCCCTCTCCGCGGGTGTTACCATCTACGTCGCCGCCTCCAACCTGGTGCCGGAGATCCAGGGTCAGCATGGCTGGCGGATGCCGTTGGCTCTACTGGGAGGGGCGGTTGCGTTCTTCCTGAGCAAGAT
>Ga0207642_10000714_pt1 | contig 10286 bp, 8 predicted proteins | sample KBSMisM22_FD_184309 | JGI IMG/M metagenome (GOLD analysis project Ga0207642, IMG submission 184309) | Miscanthus rhizosphere microbial communities from Kellogg Biological Station, Michigan, USA - KBS Miscanthus M2-2 (SPAdes) (version 2) | ecosystem: Host-associated > Plants > Roots > Rhizosphere... | reverse complement strand
TGCGTCTCGCAGCGCCCAGCCGCGGCTTCGAGATCAGGCGTCGGGACGAACAGGAGCGGCAAGCCATAGAGCAGAGCAACGGCAGCGATGCCTGCTTCCACGCCCTTGTCTGCCGGGGTGGCGATGGCACCGAGCTTGTCCTGGGCAAAGCCCGCGCGTTCGAGCGCGGCTGCAATCACGGCCTCGATCTCGGCGGGCGAAGCTCCTTTGCGGCAGCCGATGCCGGCCACGATCACGGTTTCACCCATACCCATTGCGTCACGGGCATCGCGGCGCGCCATCCCGTCTTGCCGCCAACGGCTTCCGCGCGTGAAATGGCGATGCGCGTGAGCGTGCCGCCCAGGCCCGCGTGGCGCGCGGCGAGTTCGGCCTCGGTCTCGAGCGTGACGGCATTGACGACAAGTCTGCCTCGAGGCCGGAGGGCTGCGATTGCCGCATCGAGCACGCCTTGAGTGCTCGCCCCTCCGCCGATGAAGACCGCATCTGGAGTAGCAAGCCCGCGCAAAACTTCGGGCGCATGGCCTTCGAGGACTTCTAGTCCAGGCACACCGCAGGCCGCGGCGTTGCGGCGGATGCGCGCGGCGCGATCCTCCCTCGCTTCGATTGCCATGGCCCGCATTGATGGGTGAGCCAGCATCCACTCGATGGCGATTGAGCCTGAGCCAGCACCAATGTCCCACAACAATTGTCCGCGCAGCGGCGCGAGCGACGACAGGGTAATGGCGCGAATCTCGCGCTTGGTTATCTGGCTGTCATGCTCGTACAGCGCATCGTCTAGGCCTGCGCTAAAGGCGATGATCCGCGCGCCAGGTGCAGCCTCCACCTCGATGGCGACGGTATTGAGCGCGGCGATGTCCGCAAGGTCGAAGCTCGCTGCCGTCGTGGCGCGGACGCGCCCGCTCGCGCCGCCCAGTGCTTCGAGCACCGTGAGACGCGAGGCGCCAAAGCCAAGCTCGGCCAGGAGTCGCGCAAGCGCGGCAGGACCTTCGCTGTCGGAGGTCAAAGCCAGCACGCGAGCGCCGGGATGGAGATGCGGGCGGATGCGGTCGAGCTCACGCCCGTGCACCGAGACGAGCGCAATGTCGGGGAGGGCCCAGCCGAGCCGCGCGGCAGCGAGACTGAAGGCCGATGGCGCTGGCACCACCACCGTCTCCTCGGGCGTGACGTGGTTCGCAAGCACCGAGCCCACGCCGTAGAAGAAAGGGTCGCCGGAAGCGAGCACGCAAACCTGGCGCCCGCGCTCGGCCAAGACTTCACTGACCGCGCGCGAGAACGGGCTAGGCCAGGGCTTTGCCTCTCCGCGGATCAGCTGGTTCGCAAGCTTGAGGTGACGCTCGCCGCCGAACACGATTTCGGCGCCCGCGACCAGGCCGCGGGCAACTGGGCTCAGGCCGTCGATGCCGTCTTCGCCGATGCCGACGATGGACAGCCATCGCTTCGGTGAGGCAGGGTCCGGCATGGTCCGTTCAGCGCGCACGAGCCGCACCCTCATCCTTGGCGGCACGATCGAGGCGAGACTGCTTGCCGACGCGCTCGCCAAGCGCCCAGGCGTGACCGTGACACTGTCGCTCGCAGGCCGCACCGCGAACCCCCTGCCGCAGCCTGTCCCGGTGCGCATCGGCGGTTTCGGCGGCGCTGACGGTTTGGCCGCTTATCTTCGCGATGAGCGGATCGACGCGCTGATCGACGCGACACACCCTTACGCCGCGACCATCTCGGCCAACGCGGCCGAGGCTGTGCGCGCAACCGGCGTGCCACTCGTTGCGCTTAGACGTAAGGCGTGGACCAAGGTCGATGGCGATAGCTGGGTCGAGGTTGCGACCATGGATGAGGCGGTGCGCGCGCTCGGGCAGGCGCCGCGCCGCGTGTTCCTCGCGCTTGGCCGCAAGGAGCTTCAGCCTTTCACGGCAGCGCCGCAGCACGTCTATCTCATCCGCAGCGTCGATCCGGTCGACCCGCCGCTCGCCGTGCCGCACGCAATCTATATCGCCGCGCGCGGACTGTTTAGCGAGGCCGAGGACCGCGCGCTGCTCAAGCGCCACCGCATTGATGTGGTGGTGGCGAAGAACAGCGGCGGGAGCGCGACCTACGGCAAGATCGCCGCGGCGCGGACGCTCCAGCTTCCGGTGATCATGCTGGCGCGCCCAGCGCTGCCAGAGGTTTCCTCCGTCGCGACGGTAGAGGAGGCGCTCGTCTGGCTCGATCATGCGATCGCCTCCTCGACGGCACGCGGCGTGTAGACGAGCGGCGCACGGCCCTCGCGGGCGATGACGCGCGTCTCGCGCGATCCCACGATGATGAGCGTCGCCATGTCGGCAAGCGTGTCGCGTGCGTGAGCGAGCGTGGTTACCGCGAGGCTTACATCGCTGCGCCCAATCGCATGACCGAAGATGACGGGCGTCGCAGCCGGCAGATGGCGGGCGAGCCGCGCGAGCGCCTTGCTGAGCTGTAACGGTCGCGCGCGGGAGACAGGATTGTAAAGCGCGATGACGAAGCCGGCGCCGGCGGCCGCATCGAGGCGACGCTCGATCAGCTCCCAAGGCTTGAGATTGTCCGACAGCGACAGCGCGCAGAAATCGTGCCCGAGCGGCGCTCCTGCGCGGGCAGCGACCGCAAGCATGGCAGTAATGCCGGGAACGATGGCGACATCGAGCGCGCGCCACGAGTCGGGGCCGACCGCAATCTCCTCGCACACCGTAGCCGCCATGGCGAATACGCCAGGGTCTCCGCCTGATACGATGGCTACATTGGTGCCTGACGCCGCGCGGCTTAGCGCGGCGCGGGCGCGTGCCGCTTCCTCGCGATTGTCGGAAGCATGCCGCGATTGGCCTTTCCGCAACGGAACGCGGTCGAGATAAGGCCCGTAGCCGTAGAACGCTTCAGCTTTAGCGAGCGCATCGAGCGCCTCGCGCGTGAGGTAGCGGTCATCGCCGGGCCCGAGCCCGACGATTGAGAGCTTGCGGCTCATGGCCGCGCCTCCCAGCCCGGCACCAGCACGATGGCGAAGTAGGGCGCATAGGTATCGAGCTTGTCGACGAGAGGCATGACAGCGGCGTTGGTCATGGTGCCGCGTTCGACGTAGATCGCGCGTTCGAGCCGGCCGGCGCGATCGAGCGCGCGTCGCACCTTGGCGAGATGGCGGCCGATCTTCATCACCACCGCGGCGTCGGCATCGGCGAGGCGGCGCTCGAGCTCGTACTCGGGCAGCGTACCGGGCAGCACGGTGAACACGTCGTCGCCTTGCGCAATTGGCTCGCCGATGGCCGACCAGCAGCCGGACATGCCGGTCACCCCGGCGACCACCTCGGTCGGATAGCGCGGGGCGAGCCGCACATGGAGATGCATGTAGGAGCCGTAGAACAGGGGATCGCCCTCGGCGATCACGGCGACTGTGCGGTCTTGGTCGAGATGCCCGGCGATTTGTGCAGCCGCACTATCGTAGAACTCGCGCAGCGTTTCGCGATAGGCTGCATCCTCCTTGGGGATCTCGGTCGTCAGCGGATAGAGCAACGACAGTTCCTCGACGCCAGGTTTGAGGTGCTTTGCCGCGATGGTTCGCGCGTTGCTCGCGTTTCCTGCCTTGGTGAAATGCGCGATCACGTCGGCTGCATTGAGCGCAGCGATAGCGTTCAGCGTGAGCAGCCCTGGATCGCCGGGCCCTACGCCCACGCCGATGAGGCGCCCCGTGGTCATATTCCCTCCTTGGCGAGTGCATTGACTGCGGCCGCCGTCATAGGGCTGCCGCCGATGCGGCCACGCACGATGAGGTAAGGCACGCCTGACACGTTCGCCGCGAGCGCCTCTTTCGATTCGGCTGCGCCGACGAAGCCTACGGGAATGCCGATGATCGCAGCCGGCTTGGCGGCACCCGCCTCCAACACTTCGAGCAGGCGAAATAGAGCGGTCGGCGCATTGCCGATGGCGATCACAGCGCCCGCAAGCATATCGCGCCACAGTTCGAGCGCGGCGGCAGAGCGCGTAGTGCCGAGTTTCGCGGCAAGATCCGGGACGCGTGGGTCGCGCAACGTGCAGATGACTTCGCTCTTGGCAGGGAGCCGCGCGCGAGTGACGCCGTGCGCAACCATCTCGGAGTCGCACAGGATCGGTGCGCCGCCGCGCAACGCCTTGCGGGCTGCTGACACGAACTCGGGCGCAAATTCGATCAAGCCGGCGACTTCGACCTGACCTGCGGCGTGGATCATGCGCACTGCGACCTCGGCTTCTTCCGGCGTGAAGCGCGAGAGGTCGGCCTCTGCGCGGATGATTGCGAAGGAGCGCTCATAGATGGCGGCGCCGTTCCGGAGATAGTCCTGCTTAAGCATCGACGGTTTCCCTCGGCTGTTGCGCGTACCGAACTTGGGCGATGAGATCAGCCGGATCGACGTAGCGTTGCGGCGTGGCGCGGGCTGAGCCGTTACGGACGATGCCGCAGCCTTGGCCCGTGCCGACGATGGTGAGAGGAGCGGCACCGGGATGGGCGCAAGCCTTGGCGCAGCCAGAGACGTGGACGGCAATGCCGTCGCGGGAAGGCGGCAAATGCTCGGCGAGCCGCGCTGCAAGCCGTCGCGCCTCCATCAAGCCTGAGGCGCAGGATGGCGCGCCGGGACATGCGACGATGCGGCGGCGCTGATCGCGCGCATCCACCACGAAGCCGAGATCGTCCGCCGCCGTTGCAAGCACGAAGCCGGCCATCTCATCGATAGGCCCAAGAAGAAGAGCGCGACCCGGAGCAGGTCTCACCCAGGTCGCACCGTTTATACGAGCTACACGGGCAAATGCCATCAAGTCGCCGGCCGAGGCATGACCGAAAGCAAGCGCCACACCGATGGCGCATTGCCCGCCCCTTAGCCTGTGCAGCCCGATGGGCTCCGCGCGTGGCCGTTTTGGCAGAGGGACGGCCTCCAGTCTAGATCGAGCCGCCGCACGGAAGATGCCGGTGCCCTCTCTTTGCAGCAGATCGGCAGCCCGCGCCGCGGCGCCGCGCGATGCGATCAGCGCGAGGACGCTGATGGCGGCGTTAATCGCCTCTTGGGGCGCAACAAAGCGGAGCGGCGTCGCAGATGCTGCATCACCCGCGAGTGCAACATGAAGCTTGATGCCTTCCTCCGTCTCAATTGCGCGCAAGCGCAGATCGGCGGTGAGCGCATCGAGATGAAGCCGCCCGCCTCCGTCGACAATCACAGACACTTTCGGCGCGAGCACAAGCCCACGCGCGGCGATAGCGCGGCGAAGCGCCGAGGCGAGCGCATCACCATCGATCAGTGCCGTCGGATCGTTGGGAAGCGGGCTTGAGATCACCGGCACGCTATCGCAAAGCTCGATGTCGAGTTCTGCGACGGCGGAGGCAAACAACGGCGCGGAATCCGGCGTGAGTCCGCGCACTTGCAGGTTGCCCCGTGCGCTGATCTCCAAGATGCCGTTGCCGTGCTTCTGCGCGGCGGCGCGGAATGCAGCAAAGGCATCGATGGGGATTGGCCCCGCAGTCACGAGGCGCGCGAGAAGGCCGTCACCGGTCTGCATGGGCTCTGCCAGACGCGGGCAGTCGCCGCGGATGTGAAGCGCGGTCATGCCGAGGCTTCCGCGTGCATCTTTGTCAAAGCGATGTCGTTTCGGCGCGGGTGCCACAGCCCTTTCCGCCGCGCGCCCTCGAGCCGTTCCGCGATCGCCTGCGCGGCATCGGGGTTTTCGCGCAACAGGAACTCGCGAATTTCGGGGTCGGCGAGATAGGTCTCGTGCACGAGATCGAACAGGGCGCTCGAGACTGCGCCGGTGGTCTCGGCGAAATCGACCAGCCGGTCCACGGTCTCGGCGAGCTCGGCCGCGCCGCGCGCGCCGTGGCGCATCATGCCTTCGATGAAGAGCGGATTGGTAGCGCGGCCGCGCACGATGCGGGCGAGCGCCTGAGGCAGCGTGCGCGCTCGGGGCTGTCCAGGGTTGGTTGTATCGAGCACGACGAAATCCGGCGCGCGACCGAGCAAAGAAGCGGCAGCGGCAAAACCGCCGATATGCGCCACGTCCTCTGCGCCTTCGAGCAGGTCGCGGGTCGGATCGTTGCTTGGGTGCAAGAGCAAGTCGGCGCTCGCCACTTGCTTAGCAAAGCCGACATCGGGCCTACCCTCGCCTTCGGCGCCGCCATAGGCGTGGGAGGTAGCGGCGAGATAGGCTGCACCGATATCGGCCTCATCTGTGTCGCAGCCCAGCAGGTCTTCGGCGCCCGCGCCGTAGGCGCCTGGAGCGTTGCCGAAGATGCGGTCGAGCCTGCCGCCGCGGGCGACGCGGACTGCAGCAGCGAGAGGATTCTCGTCGCCGTCCTCCTCGCGTTCGGCAACGAGCCGCGTCGCGGCATCGAGCAGCGCGATCTGCGCCGGGAAGAGATCGCGGAAGAGCCCCGAGATGCGCCAGGTGACATCAACCCGCGGACGACCCATGGCGGCGCATGGCAGAACCTCGATACCGGTGACGCGGCCGGTGGCGCCGTCCCAAACGGGGCGGCAGCCCATGAGCGCAAGACCTTGGGCGATCTCCTCGCCGCCGGTTCTGAGCGTTGCGCTCCCCCACAGGTCGATCACGAGTGCGCGCGGCATCTCGCCGTGGGTCTGGAGATAGAGACGGATCACCTCGCCTGCGGCGAGGCGGCCAAGCTCCATTGCGGTCGGCGTGGGCAGAAGGCGCGGGTCGGCAGTGAACAGATTGCGCCCGGTGGGCACTACGTCGCGGCGGCCACGCTGCGGCGAGCCAGCGGGGCCTGGCGCCACGCGCTTGCCGTCGAGCGCAGTGATAAGAGCCTCGCGCTCGGCGTCGGCGCTTGCCTGCCATTGCGGGTCGGTGGTCTCGGCAAAGATGCGACCATAGACGTGCAGCCCGTCCTTGATGGCGAGGTCCTTGAGATCGCACAGCCAGGCATCGATCTTGCGCAGGGCTTCGTCGGGATGGAGGTCGCGTTCGGCGCCGGCCTCGCATGCCAGGCCGCTGTCTCGCGCGGTGTCGATAATGAGCTTGGCGAGGCGCTCGCGCCGCCTGCGGTCGAGCCCGTCGGCGATGGCATATTCATCGACCAGGCGTTCCAGTTCGCGCGCTGCGCCTGACAGGCTGCCCTCGGTAAGAGGTGGGGGCAGATGGCCAATGGTCACTGCGGCGATGCGGCGCTTGGCCTGCGCGGCCTCACCCGGATTGCTCACGATGAAGGGGTAAATCACAGGCAGCGGCCCGACCACCGCCTCGGGGAAGCAGGCGCCTGTGAGCGCCACGGCCTTTCCTGGTAGCCATTCGAGCGTGCCGTGCGCGCCCATATGTAGGAGCAGATCAGCCTTGAAGCTGTGCCTGAGCCAAAGGCCGAAGGCGATAAGCGCATGGCGCGGGGGAAGCGCCGGATCGTGATAGCTGGCGCGCCGTTCATGCACATTGCCGCGCTCAGGCGGCAAGGCGACCAGGATGTTGCCGAAGCGCCCGGCGCGGAAACGGAAGGCGCCGTCGCGGAAATCGGGATCGTTTTCCCGATCGCCCCACGCTGCAGTGATGCGGCGGCCGATCTCGGCGGGCAATTCGGCGAGGAGCCGGGAGTAGCCGGCGAGTGAAAGGGCGGGCTCCCGCGCACCGAGTTCCAATTGCTTGAGCAGCGCTCGGGAATTCTCTGTCCTATCGCGTACGTCATAGCCCGCGGCAGCAAGGTCGGAGAGCAGCGCGACGATGCTCTGCGGCACATCGAGACCGACCGCGTAGCCTGTACGCCCGCCAGCGGCAGGATAGTCAGGCATCAGAATGGCGACGCGGCGTTCGCCGCGCGGCAGCCTCCTCAGGCGAACGAGGGCTGCAACGCGGTCAGCCACGATAGCAATGCGGTCAGGTTCGGGTCGGCTGGCAAACGCGGTGAAGCCGAGCGCGTCGTCGGCTGGCAGCGGATCCTTGAAGGCGATGGCGCCCAAGAGCACGCGTCCGTCAAGCTCTGGCAGCACCACATGCATGGCGAGATCGGCTGGCCCAAGCCCGCGCGGGCTCTCCTGCCATGCCGCGCGCCGTGTCGTGGCGATCACCCCTTGCAGGATCGGCGCATCCGTCGCGTCCAGCGCGGAAGCCTCGCCGTCGCCGCCGGCAGCAAAGGCTGTGGTGGTGACCACCACCGCGGGGGCGAGACGTTGCAACGCGTCCCGCACGAATGCGCTGGCTTCAGAATCCTTTAGGCTGGGAACGAAGAGTGGCGCCGGAGCGAGTCCGCGCGCGGCGAGCGCGCCGCAAAGTGAATCGATTGGCGCAGTGTCGGCGGCGAGCAGCGCGCGGTAGAACAGGATCGGAACGACGGCTCGCCCAGACGCCGCGCAAAGTTGATCGAGAGAGACCGCGCCGGTGCCCGGCAGATAACCACCCATGCGTGGGAGGGCTCGCGGCACTTGAGCCGGGAATGAATAGCCCGCATAGGTAGCGAGGCGGCGAAGCAAAGCCCGCAAATTCTCCCGCCCGGCTTCGCGGAAATAAGCGAGAAGCGCCGCAAGTTCGCCAGGCGCCAACGTCGAGGCCTCATCGAGGCGCTTGTCGTCGCGATCCTCGCCGGGAAGGACAGCAAGCGTGATGTCGCGTTCGCGCGCCATGGCAGAGAGCGCATCGACTCCGTAGCGCCACCAGTCGAGTCCGCCGAGCAGCCGCACCACGATCACCTTGGCGTGCCGCGCGCATTTGTCGATCCAGAGATCGATCGACATCGGATGGCGCAGGTCGCGCAGATGCGCGAGCCTCAGGCTCGGGAGGTTCTCCTTCTCGGCCGCATACGCAGAGGCAAGCCCGGAAAGATCGCTGTCGGCGAAGGACAGAACGACGATGTCGCCCGGCGTCTGACCGAGGTCGCGCGGTTCGACGATGTCGTCGAGGGTTGCTGACGTGGTTTGGAGGAGATGCATGGCCTAGGCTGCGAGAGATTTCACCACCGCGACACGGTCGAGGCCTTTCAGGCCGATCACCACGAGGCTCCCCTGGCGAGACTCGCCCCACGGCTTGTCGTAATAGTGGCTGACGCGGGGGCCGACCGCCTGGATCAAGAGCCGCATCGGCTTCCCGGTGACAGCCAAAAAGCCCTTCATCCGCAAGATGTTATGGGCTTCGGCAACCGCGGCGATGCGGTTCGCGGCAGAGGCAGGATCGCCGACCTCACCCATGTCCACGACGAAGCTTTCGAAGTCATCGTGGTCGTGCTCCAATTCGTCGTCGTGGAGCGTCTTGCGGTTCTCGATGTCGTCCTCGGTGCCGACGCCCAAGCCGAGAAGCGCAGCTGGATCGACCTTGCCGTCTGCGACCGTCACCACTCTCACTGCGCGGGGCAGCGCGCCGGACACCATCGCCACCGCCTTCTCCATGCCGGCGTCATCGAGCAGGTCGCGCTTGTTGAGCACAACGAGATCGGCGCACGCGATCTGATCTCCGAACACCTCCTCGATCGGGTCGTCATGGTCGAGAGCGGCGTCTGCCGCGCGCTGGCGCTTGAGCGCGTCGAGATCTGCGGCAACCTGGCCGTCAGCGAGGGCTGCGCCATCGACCACCGCCACCACGCCGTCGACGGTGACGCGGCTTTTGATCGCGGGCCAATGGAAGGCCTGGACCAGGGGCTTGGGCAGAGCAAGGCCGGACGTTTCGATCACGATGTGCTCGACCGCTGGCTCACGCGCGAGAATCTGATCGAGAGCAGGCACAAACTCGTCGGCCACAGTGCAGCACAGGCAGCCATTGGCGAGCTCGACGATGTTCTCCTCTGGGCAGGCGGCATTACCGCAGCCTTTGAGAATCTCGCCATCGATGCCGACATCGCCGAACTCGTTGACAATGACGGCAAGCCTCCGCCCGTTGGCATTGGCGAGCACGTGGCGGATCAGAGTCGTCTTGCCCGAGCCGAGAAAGCCGGTGACGATGGTGCAGGGAACGCGGGCAAGCGACGTCATTCATTGTCCTCCACGAAATCGAGCGGCGGCACGCGCGCGATCAGCCCGCGCTTCAGGACTTCGGGGCGTCCGCACCAAGGCATCAGGCCATCCTCCGCGCGGGCGAGCAGCCGCGCGCCTTCGATGAGCGCTTCAGCATCCCTCTCAGCCTCGAGGCCGCCGAAGACGTAGGTCCAAGTATCGTCGCACCTGATCGCGGCGCTCAAAGCGCGATTGCAATTGGCAAGGCAACGGACTTGGCGAACCCCGACGCCGGTGCCCTCGGCCGCACGCGAGGTTGCGCGGGCGAGCGCAAGGCCCGGGCGTGGCGCGTCTTCGGGATCGGTCGCGCGCCGGCACTTGATGCAGACATAGACCGTCGGCGAG
>Ga0207642_10000694_pt1 | contig 10392 bp, 5 predicted proteins | sample KBSMisM22_FD_184309 | JGI IMG/M metagenome (GOLD analysis project Ga0207642, IMG submission 184309) | Miscanthus rhizosphere microbial communities from Kellogg Biological Station, Michigan, USA - KBS Miscanthus M2-2 (SPAdes) (version 2) | ecosystem: Host-associated > Plants > Roots > Rhizosphere... | reverse complement strand
CGGCGTGCTGCTGGGACGCGACCCCGGCCTCGAAATGCCGCACCTGCCCGACTAATTCGTCGTCCACTCCAGCAGCTTTTCCGCGGACCATGTGTTGACGATCCGATCGACGGGCACTCCGGCATCCAACGCACGCTGCGCGCCATACCCGAGGAACTCCAGCTGACCAGGCGCGTGGGAGTCGGTGTCGATGGAGAACAGACAGCCGATCTCCAGCGCAAGATTGAGCAAGCGGGTGGGCGGATCCCGCCGTTCCGGACGCGAGTTGATCTCGACGGCGGTACCGGCATCGCGGCATGCGGTGAAGACCTTCTCCGCGTCGAACTTGGATTCCGGCCGGATGCCCCGGCCACCCGTAACGAGCCGTCCCGTGCAATGGCCGAGCACATCCGCGTGAGGATTGTTGACCGCCTTGATCATTCGGCGCGTCATCGACGGTGCGTCCATCGATAGCTTGGAGTGGACGCTGGCCACCACGACGTCCAGGCGCTCGAGTAGTTCGGCTTCCTGGTCCAGCGAGCCGTCCTCGAGAATGTCGACCTCGATACCGGTCAGGATCCGCATCGGCGCAACGGTCTCGCGCAGTTCGTCGATCACCTCGAGTTGCTTGCGCAGGCGCTCGGGAGAAAGGCCGTTGGCCACCTTCAGGCGGGGCGAGTGATCGGTCAGCGCACAATACTCGTGGCCCAATTCCCTTGCCGCGAGCATCATCTCCTCGATCGGAGCCGAGCCGTCCGACCAGTTCGAGTGCACGTGAAGGTCGCCCTTGAGCGCGGACCGGACGTCACCACCGCCGAGATCATTTGCCGCTTTCCGCAATTCGATCAGCGCGTCGGGTTCACGCCCGGCCCACGCCTGCGCGATCACCTTCGCGGTCTTGGGTCCGATGCCGGGCAGCGACTGCCAGCTGTTGGTTGCGCCGTGCCTTTCGCGATCTGCCTCGGAGAGCCCCTCCACGATGTCGGCGGCGTTGCGGTAGGCCATCACGCGGCGCGGGTCCTCGCGCGCCCTGTCCTTGTAGTACGCAATCTGGCGCAGGGCGATGACGGGGTCCATACGGTCCAGTCTGCGCTTAGCGTCGCGCCGGGTCGCGTCCCGTCAGCCCAATGACCCGGTCCAGTGTGGGCGCGTCGTCGGCGACAGGCACCGCTGGCCCGAACAGTCCCTCAACCGGACCCTCGGCGGCGATCGCGGTCACGTGCGGCAGCACCGCGTCCAGCGTGGCCGGGTCGACGTTGTAGTCCTGTCCGGACGCGGCGGCCAGGTCCCAGCCGTGGATCACCACCTCCGTCAGGGCGACAATGCCGGCCATCTCGCCGGGGAAGTCAACACCGCCGGCACGCGACATGCCCTCCCACGCTGCCGGCTCACCCCACGCTCGCGCCAGCTCAGCCAGTCGCCTTGGGTATGCGGTGCGCCAGTCGTCGTCCAGCGGTGCTCCCTCGACCGGCGGGGTGTCCGTGAGCTCGCCGAAATCCTTTTTGGCGGCCGCGGTGAATGCCAGCGCCAGGCCACCCACATGCCCGACGAGGTCTCTCAGGCTCAGCTTCTGGCACGGCGTCCGGCCGTTGAGCTGCGCGTCGGTCACATTCATCAACACTTCGGCGGTGCGTTGGCATGCGGGCGTCAAATCGATCATGTCTGTACTGACCTGGCCGGCGACAGGAATTAATCAGCTTTCAGGACTAGTTTGGAAACACGTGAGATTCGCATTCAAGACATCCCCGCAGAACACCACGTGGTCCGACATGCTGGCCGTCTGGCAGGCGGCCGACGATATCGACGTCTTCGAGTCCGGCTGGACCTTCGATCACTTCTATCCGATCTTCTCCGACTCGTCCGGCCCTTGTCTCGAAGGGTGGACGACCCTGACCGCGCTGGCGCAGGCCACGAAGCGGCTACGCCTCGGCACGCTCGTCACCGGAGTCCACTACCGCCATCCCGCGGTGCTCGCCAACATGGCTGCGGCGCTGGACATCATCTCCAACGGCCGACTCGAACTCGGCATCGGCGCGGGCTGGAACGAAGAGGAGTCAGGTGCCTACGGCATCGAACTCGGAAGCATCAAAGAGCGCTTCGACCGGTTTGAGGAAGCCTGCGAGGTGCTGACCAGCCTGTTGAGCAAGGACACCACCACCTTTGACGGCAAGTTCTATCAACTCAAGGACGCGCGCAACGAGCCGAAGGGCCCGCAGAAGCCGCACCCGCCGATATGCATCGGAGGCAGCGGTGAGAAGCGCACGCTGCGCATCACCGCGAAGTACGCCCAGCACTGGAACTTCGTGGGCGGTGCGCCGGAGGAGTTCGCACGCAAGCGAGACGTGCTCGCCTCGCACTGTGCGGACATCGGGCGCGATCCCAAGGAGATCATGTTGTCCTCGCACATCCGGCTGAGCCCGGATCACCACAATCCGGATACCAAGATCGATTTCGGTCACGCGATCGAGGAGGCCGCCGCGCTCGGCAAGGAAGGCCTGGATCTGGCGATCGTGTACCTGCCGACGCCGCACACCCCGACGGTCCTGGAACCGCTCGCCGAGGCGATCAGGGATTCCGGCCTGCTCACCAGCAAAGACATTGGGCGATAACGATAATATAACGGTTAGGCAAACGTAAGGTCACATCTCGGCTGTTCGACGTAACCAGCCGGGCCGGAATTAGCTAGAAGCCATAACGAAGTAGCTCGGCCGGCGTGATCAGGCGTTCGGCTTTGGCGGGGAATTCACGGCTCTTGACCGGGTGACGGAACCATGACCAGGCGATTCGACTCACCCGAGACCGAGTTAGCGGGTTGAGGTACACGGTGCTCACTCCTGCGAAATAGCAATAGCTGAACCGGGGGCCTACGTTACCGCAGAACCCTCATGAAGTCATTAGATACCTATTACCTGGCAAACTGAACTAGGCACGCCGAACAATAATCTGATGTTTTTGGAGTGACTAATGTGACTAATGTGACGTCACACAGGGTCGCACCCGCCTGCCGGGTTTTGGCGATCGGATCACGTCAACGTGGGTGACCGGCAGGTGGTGGAGATGGCCGATCACCCCGTCATTCAACTGCGTGTCGCAGCTGTTTGTCCCCAACGCAAGCGGGCCAAATTAACGCACGAGCTAGCGTTGCGGCACGGCGGTGGGCTTGATCGGCGCAGGAAGGGCGGTATGGCCCATGAGATACCGGTCCACACCAGCGGCGGCCGCGCGGCCCTCGGCGATTGCCCAGACGATCAGCGACTGCCCGCGGCCCATGTCACCCCCGACGAAGACGCCGGGTACATTCGTCGCGAAATCAGCGTCGCGCGCGACGTTGCCGCGCTCGTTGATTTCGACGCCGAGATCGGTCAGCAGGCCTTCACGCTCGGGGCCGACGAAGCCCATCGCCAGCAGCACCAGGTCGGCTTCCAACTCGAAATCGGAGCCCTCGATCTTTTCGAACTTGCCCGCGTTCATTTTGACCTCGTGACCACGCAGGCCCGTGACGCGACCGTCCTCGCCTGCGAAGTCCTCGGTGTTGACCGAATAGACGCGCTCGCCGCCTTCCTCGTGCGCCGAGGACACCCTGAACATCAGCGGGTAGACCGGCCATGGGGTGGACTCCGCACGCGTCTCCGGCGGCCTGGGCATGATCTCGAACTGGTGCACGCTGGCGGCGCCCTGCCGGTGCACGGTGCCGAGGCAGTCCGCGCCGGTGTCGCCGCCACCGATGATGATGACCTTCTTGCCCTTCGCGTGGATCGGCGGCAGACCATCCTCGTCGGCCACCGGGTCGCCGTTCTGCACCCGGTTGGCCCAAGGCAGGAACTCCATCGCCTGATGAATGCCGTCGAGCTCGCGGCCCGGGATCGGCAGATCGCGCCACGCGGTCGCGCCGCCGGCCAGCACCACCGCGTCGAACTCCGATCGGAGCTGGGCGGCGGTGATGTCGACGCCGACGTTCACACCCGCGCGGAATTGGGTGCCCTCGGCCTCCATCTGCGCCAGCCGCCGGTCGATGTGGCGCTTTTCCATCTTGAACTCGGGGATGCCGTAGCGCAGCAGGCCGCCGATGCGGTCGTCGCGCTCGAACACCGTGACGGTGTGGCCTGCGCGGGTCAGCTGTTGAGCTGCGGCCAGACCTGCGGGCCCGGATCCGACGACGGCGACGGTCTTGCCGGTCCGCTTGTCGGGCGGTAACGCAACGACCCAGCCCCGGTCGAAGGCGTTGTCGATGATCTCGACCTCGACCTGCTTGATGGTCACCGGATCCTGGTTGATGCCGAGCACGCACGAGCCCTCACACGGCGCCGGGCACAGCCGACCGGTGAACTCCGGGAAGTTGTTGGTGGCGTGCAGCCGTTCGATCGCATCGCGCCAACGGTCGGTGCGCACCAGGTCATTCCACTCAGGGATGAGGTTTCCGAGTGGACACCCGTTGTGACAGAACGGGATACCGCAGTCCATGCACCGCGCCGCCTGATCGCGCAGCACGTCGTGGGAGAAGTCCTCGTACACCTCTTTCCAGTCGAGCAAACGCAGCGGGACCGGCCGCCGTTGCGGGGTCTCGCGCTTTGTGTACTTGAGGAAGCCCTTGGGATCAGCCATTGGCAGCCGCCATGATCGCCTCGTCGACATCTGAGCCGGTGCGTTCGGCCTCCGCAATCGCCACGAGCACCCGCTTGAAGTCGCGCGGCATCACCTTCACAAAATTCTTCAGCTCGTTCTCCCACTCGGACAGGATGCGTTGTCCCACTGCCGAATCCGTCGCATCGACGTGGGCCTGGACCATTCCGCGGAGCCAGTCGATGTCGTCCTCGTCCATCTCATCTAGGTCGACCATCTCCGCGTTGAGGTTCTCACCCAGTGCGTCCGCGGGGTCGTACACATACGCAACGCCGCCCGACATGCCCGCCGCGAAGTTACGTCCGGTGGGCCCGAGGATGACGACCTTGCCGCCAGTCATGTATTCACAGCCGTGGTCGCCGACACCTTCGACGACCGCGTGCGCGCCGGAGTTGCGGACCGCGAACCGCTCGCCCACCACACCGCGCAGGAACACCTGGCCGCTGGTGGCGCCGAACAGGATCACATTGCCTGCGATGATGTTCTTCTCGGCGACGTAGTCCGCCGGCGCATCGTCCGATGGGCGCACCACGATGCGGCCGCCCGAAAGGCCCTTGCCGACATAGTCGTTGGCGTCGCCGTACACGCGAAGGGTGATGCCCTTCGGCACGAACGCGCCGAAGCTGTTGCCCGCCGACCCGTCGAACGTGATGTCGATGGTGCCGTCGGGAAGTCCCTGCCCACCATAGGCTTTCGTCAGCTCGTGGCCGAGCATCGTGCCCACGGTGCGGTTGGTGTTCGCGATCGCGGCGGCGAACCTCACCGGCGTTCCCGAATCGAGAGCCTCCCGGCTCATCACGATCAGCTGCTGATCCAGCGCCTTGTCCAGGCCGTGGTCCTGACGCGAGCTGCAGTACAGGTCCTGGTTCATGAACGCCGACTCGGGCTCGTACAGCACCGGCGACAGGTCCAGCTTGTAGGCCTTCCAGTGCTCCGCGGCCCTCGTGGTGTCCAGCGAGCCGACCTGGCCGACCATGTCGTTGACGGTCCGGAAGCCCAACTGGGCCATCACTTCCCGGACTTCCTCGGCGATGAACATGAAGAAGTTTTCGACGAACTCCGGTTTGCCGGTGAACCGCTGCCGCAGCACCGGATTCTGGGTGGCGACGCCGACCGGGCAGGTGTCGAGGTGGCACACCCGCATCATGATGCAGCCGGACACCACCAGGGGCGCTGTCGCGAACCCGAACTCCTCCGCGCCGAGCAACGCGGCGATCACGACGTCACGGCCGGTTTTGAGCTGGCCGTCGACCTGAACGACGATCCGGTCGCGTAATCCGTTGAGCAGCAGCGTCTGCTGCGTCTCGGCCAGGCCAAGCTCCCACGGCGCACCCGCGTGCTTCTGCGACGTCAGCGGCGTCGCACCGGTGCCTCCGTCGTGGCCTGAGATCAGCACCACGTCAGCGTGTGCCTTCGACACACCCGCGGCGACCGTGCCGACGCCGTTCTCGCTGACCAGCTTGACGTGCACACGTGCCTGAGGGTTGGCGTTCTTAAGGTCGTGGATCAGCTGCGCCAGATCCTCGATCGAGTAGATGTCGTGGTGCGGCGGCGGAGAGATCAGGCCGACACCCGGTGTGGAGTGCCGCACCTCGGCCACCCACGGATACACCTTGTTACCCGGAAGCTGGCCGCCCTCACCGGGTTTCGCACCCTGAGCCATCTTGATCTGGATGTCTGTGCAGTTGGTCAGGTAGTGGCTGGTGACACCGAACCGCGCCGACGCCACCTGCTTGATCGCGCTGCGCCGCCAGTCGCCGTTCTCGTCGCGGTCGAAGCGGTTGACGTGCTCGCCGCCCTCACCCGAATTCGACCGCCCGCCAAGGCGGTTCATCGCGATTGCCAGCGTCTCATGCGCCTCGGCGGAGATCGAGCCGTAGCTCATCGCACCGGTCGAGAAGCGCTTGACGATCTCGCTGGCCGGCTCCACCTCGTCCAACGGCACCGGCGGGCGAACGCCGTCCTTGAACTTCAGCAGGCCGCGCAGCGACGCCATCTTCTCGCTCTGGTCGTCGACCAGCTTGGTGTACTCCTTGAAGATCGAGTACTGCCCGGTGCGCGTCGAGTGCTGCAGCTTGAACACCGTGTCCGGGTTGAACAGGTGGTACTCACCCTCACGGCGCCACTGATACTCGCCGCCGACCTCTAGCTCGCGGTGCGCCCACTCGTCGGGTCGGTCAAGGTACGCGAGCGAGTGACGGGTGGCGACGTCATCGGCGATGTCATCGAGTTCGATGCCGCCGACGGGGCACGTCAGCCCGGTGAAGTACTCGTCGAGCAGCTGCTGGCTGATGCCGATCGCCTGGAACAGCTGGGCGCCGGTATAGGAGGCCAGCGTGGAGATGCCCATCTTCGACATCACCTTCAGCACGCCCTTGCCTGCCGCCTTGACGTAGTTTGCCTTCGCCTTGTCGCTTGTGATGCCGGTGATCACGCCGCGGTCGACCATGTCCTCGATCGACTCGAACGCCATGTACGGGTTGATCGCGGCGGCGCCGAAGCCCACCAGGCATGCCATGTGGTGAACCTCGCGGGCGTCACCCGCCTCCACGACCAGGCCGACCTGGGTGCGGGTTCGGTCGCGAACAAGGTGGTGGTGCACGGCCGAAACGCTCAGCAGCGACGGGATGGGCGCCATCGACTCGTCTGATTCGCGGTCGGACAGCACGATGATGCGCGCGCCGTCGCGGATGGCGGCCGACACCTTCGCCCGCACATTGTCGAGCGCCTCCTTGAGGCCCTGCCCGCCGCGGTTGACCGGGTACAGACAGCGAATCACCGCGGCGCGCATGCCGTGCTTGTGGCCGCGGATCTCGTGATCGGGATCGACGCAGATCAGCTTCGAGAGCTCGGCGTTGCGCAGGATCGGCTGTGTCAACACGATCTGTCGACACGAGTCGGCGTTTGGGTTGAGCAGGTCGCCCTCGGGCCCGACGGTGCCCTGCAGGCTGGTCACCACCTCTTCGCGAATGGCGTCCAGCGGCGGGTTGGTGACCTGGGCGAACAACTGCTGGAAGTAGTCGTAGAGCATCCGCGGCCGCTGTGACAGCACGGCGACCGGGGTGTCGGTGCCCATGGAGCCGAGCGGTTCGGCGCCGGTGCGCGCCATGGGCGCCACCAACAAGTTGAGCTCCTCGTAGGTGTAGCCGAAGATCTGCTGCCGCAACACAACCCGGTGATGCGGCATCCGGACGTAGTCGCCGGGCGGCAGGTCATCGAGCTTGAACAGGCCTGCGTCGAGCCACTGCTGGTAGGGAACCCCAGCTGCGAGTTCGGACTTTATTTCTTCGTCGGACACGATGCGGCCCTTGGAGGTATCGACCAGGAACATCCGGCCGGGCTGCAGCCGCATCTTCTTCACCACGGTGGATGGATCGAGGTTGAGCACGCCGGCCTCGGACGCCATCACCACCAGACCGTCGGCACTGACCCAAATGCGTGACGGGCGAAGGCCGTTGCGGTCCAGCACCGCGCCGATCACGGTGCCGTCGGTGAACGTCATGGACGCCGGGCCGTCCCAAGGCTCCATCAACGACGCGTGGTACTCGTAGAACGCCCGGCGCGCCGGGTCCATCGACTCGTTGCGCTCCCATGCCTCGGGGATCATCATCAGCACGGCGTGCGGCAGGCTGCGGCCCCCGAGGTGCAGCAGTTCGAGCACCTCGTCGAAGCGCGCGGTGTCCGAGGCGCCCGGCGTGCAGACCGGGATGATCTTGTCGAGGCTCTTGCCCTTGTCGCGGCTCGCCGCGGACCCGGACCCGAACACGTCGGTGCTGATCAACGCTTCGCGCGCCCGCATCCAGTTCTCGTTGCCGGTGACGGTGTTGATCTCGCCGTTGTGGGCGATCCGCCGGAATGGGTGGGCCAGCGGCCACGACGGGAACGTGTTCGTCGAGAACCGCGAGTGCACGATGCCCAGCGCGCTGGTGAGCCGATCGTCTTGCAGGTCAAGGTAAAACGCCTTGAGCTGCGGCGTGGTCAGCATGCCCTTGTAGACGAACGTCTGACCGGAAAGGCTTGGGAAGTAAACGGTCTCGCGGCCGGGGCCGTCCTGACCGGGTCCCTTGGTGCCGAGCTCGTGCTCGGCCCGCTTGCGCACGACGTACGCGCGGCGCTCGAGATCCATGCCCGTGGCGCCGGCGAGGAACAGCTGCCGGAAGGTCGGCATCGCGTCGCGGGCCAGGGCGCCCAGCGACGACTCGTCGGTCGGGACCTCGCGCCAGCCGAGCACCTCGAGGCCTTCGGCTTCGGCGATCTTCTCCACGGCCTCACAGGCGGTCGCTGCGTCCTTGGAGGACTGCGGCAGGAACGCAATGCCGGTGGCGTAGCTGCCGTATTCGGGCAGGTCGAATTCGACGACGGCACGCAGGAACTCGTCGGGGACCTGCAGCAGGATGCCTGCACCGTCGCCGGTGTGCGGTTCAGCGCCCTGGGCACCGCGGTGCTCCAGGTTGACCAGGGCCGTTATGGCCTTGTCGACGATGTCGCGGCTGCGGCGGCCATGCATGTCGGCCACCATCGCCACGCCACACGCGTCATGTTCGAACGCGGGGTTGTACAGCCCTTGACTGCTGGGCGCCATTCCCACCTGACCCTTCGTGAAGCTTGTGCTAGGCAGCCGTCAGCGACGGCAATTAGCCGGACCGGCGATGGAGGTGCCTTCGTGCAGCATCGAACGATGGCCCTATCCCACTCGCCACAAGTGGAGAAAACGATATGACAAACACCGCCTGACATGCCAACTTAGTCGAACCTAACTATACTCTTCGCGGGGATTGGCTCTGCCGAGGATTCGGCTCCTATAACAATTGAATAACGTTGCCGCTGTTGAACTTTCGACGAGGTTGCGGTACTGCCTGTCTCGTGAGTGGTAGATCACATCTTTGGTCCATTCCTGAACTATGTTTGCTGTGATGGACACCCAAGTGTGTGCGCTGCGGCGATTGCGTCGCATTCGTTTGCGAAAAGCCTAGTCAGATTCTTAGAGAATGGCCTGCACGCTGGCCTCGGGACGCAAATCCAGGCGTCGAAGCAACTGAGCGTTCAGCGCCACCACGACCGTCGAGATCGACATCAAGATCGCTCCGACCGACATCGGCATGACGAAGCCGATTGGCGCAAGCACACCGGCCGCGAGAGGCACCGCGATCAAGTTGTATCCGGCTGCCCACCAAAGGTTTTGCTTCATTTTGCGATACGCCGCCTTCGACAGCTGGATGACCGATAGCACCGAGCGCGGGTCCGAGCTGGCCAGGATCACGCCCGCTGAGGCGATCGCCACGTCGGTGCCTGCGCCGATCGCGATGCCGACGTCGGCCTGCGCGAGCGCTGGCGCATCGTTGACGCCGTCCCCGACCATCGCCACCTTCAGGCCCTCATCCTGCAGCTGCGCCACCCTGGCAGCCTTGTCCTCGGGCCGCACCCCGGCGAACACCCGGTCGATGCCCAGCTGGGTGGCGACCGATTCCGCGACCGCCTGTGCGTCGCCGGTGATCATCACCACCTGGATGCCGAGCTTGTGCAGGGCGTCGACGGCCTGCCGGGATTCCTCACGCACCTCGTCGGCCAGCGCCAGCGCTCCCGCGACGGATAGGCCGGCTCCGTCCTCTTCCAAGAGCACGTGCAGGATGATCGCGCCGTCATGACGCCACGTCTTCGCCTCGGGCAGTTCGGCAAGGCCGGCCTCCTCGAGCAGACGGGGCCCACCGACCCGCACGGTCCTGCCGTCGACCCGCGCCGTCACGCCGACGGCCGGTGCCGAGATGAACTCCGACGACGCAGGCACCGTCAGCT
>Ga0207642_10000682_pt1 | contig 10445 bp, 9 predicted proteins | sample KBSMisM22_FD_184309 | JGI IMG/M metagenome (GOLD analysis project Ga0207642, IMG submission 184309) | Miscanthus rhizosphere microbial communities from Kellogg Biological Station, Michigan, USA - KBS Miscanthus M2-2 (SPAdes) (version 2) | ecosystem: Host-associated > Plants > Roots > Rhizosphere... | reverse complement strand
GAGGTCCTGGGGTGCCGGGGCGACAATCGAAAGTGCTCAGGGATTGGCGGAGCCACCAGGGCCCGCTCGCTCCGTACGCCTTTGGTCTGATGGCGATCCGTCACCGGGCGGTCCGAAGCTCCTCTCCTGACAGGCCGGGCCGCGACCGGCGAGGAGGGCGCCATGTCGACCGGGCGAAGGGGCTCGCTTCTCGTCGCGGTGGTCCTCGTCAGTGGAACGGTGCTTCCCGGCAGCGCGTCCGCGGGCGGCTTCCTCTGGTACGAGATGGGCACGTCCGAGATCGGGCTGGCCTCCGCGGGCGTGACGGCACGCGCCGGCAGCCCCTCGACGCTCCTGAGCAATCCCGCCGGACTGACCCGGGTCGAGGGGACGCAGGTCCAGGTGGGGACGAACCTGATCTACGGGAACATCCACTTCGCTCCCGATTCGCAGACCGATCAGAGACTCGGCACGAACGACGGCGGCAACGCGGTCGGGCTCCTTCCCATCGTCGGTGCCTTCGCCAGCTTCGCCCCGGAGCAGCACGTCCGCCTCGGCGTCGGCCTGTTCAGCAACTTCGGAGCGCCGCAGCACTGGGACCCGGCGTGGGTGGGCCGCTACTACACGACCAAGACCACGCTCCTCGGGCTCTCGATCATGCCGGCGTTCGCCTGGCGCATCGTCGACGGGCTGTCGGTGGGTGGGGCGGTCAACATCATGTCGGGCCACCTGAAGCAGGACGTGGCGATCTCGAACCTCGAGCCGGGCGCCACCGACGGGAAGCTGGAGGTCTCGTCGGCGACCTGGGGAGTGGGGGGGAACGTGGGCCTCCTCTGGGAGCTCTCCCCGGCGACCCGCCTCGGGGTCACCTACACCTCGCCGGTGAAGCTGAACTTCTCGGCGACGCCGGCGTTCACCGACCTCGGTCCAGCCATCTCCAGGGTCATCACCGCGGCGGGGCTCGACACGGCGCGGATCGATCTCGGGGTGAAGGTTCCGCAGACGTTCATGGTCGGCTTCGCGCAGGCGATCGGGAACCGCTGGACCGTGATGGGGGACGTGGGCTGGCAGAACTGGGCCGCGTTCGGGGAGGTCGAGGTCGGGATCTCGACCCAGGACCCCCAAACCGTCGTGCACCACATCGACTACACCGACACCTGGCACGTGGGGGTCGGGGCGGAGGTCCGGCTCTCCGAGCCCTGGAGGCTCAACTTCGGTGTCGCCTACGATTCATCGATGACCGACGACTCCAGCCGGAGCCTCTCGGTCGCCCTCGCCAGCCAGCTCCGGTTCGGCCTCGGGGCCCACGTGGCCGTGGACCGGCACTGGGACCTCGGCTTTGCCTCCGAGTTCCTCTGGGACGGGAGCCCGCGCGTCGACGTGGACCGGGGGCCGCTGTCGGGGCACGTCTCCGGGAGCTACTCCAGCCTGTACCTTCTCTTCTTCAACTTCAGCTTCACCTGGAAAGCCTGACCCCCACCCGAGTGGCGCCAGCGGTCGGTTTTTCGTAGGTATCCCCCCTCCCATGGCGGACTCCATCCAGATCACCCTGCCGGACGGCAGCACCAAGGCCGCCCCGGCCGGCATCCGCGTCGGCGACTTCGTGAAGGAGTCGATCGGGGCGGGCCTGGCGAAGGCTGCGGTCATCGCCCGCTTCAACGGCAACGAGGTCGACCTCACCCGGCCGCTCACCGAGGACGGGAAGCTGGAGATCCTCACCTCGAAGACCCCCGAGGCCCTGGACACCATCCGTCACGACGCCGCCCACGTCGTCGCCAGCGCGGTGCAGAAGCTCTTCCCCGGCACGCAGGTGACCATCGGCCCGACGATCGAGGGCGGCTTCTACTACGACTTCTTCCGCGACCGGCCCTTCACCCCCGAGGAGCTGGAGCAGATCGAGGCCGAGGCGAACAAGGAGATCGCGCAGAACGTCCCCTTCGTCCGCGAGGAGGTCGCGGTCGCCGACGCGATCAAGCTCTTCGAGTCCAAGGGCGAGAAGTTCAAGGTGGAGATCATCCAGGACATCGTCGCCAGGGGCGCGAAGACCCTGACGCTGTACCGCCACGGCGACTGGGTGGACTTCTGCCTCGGGCCCCATGGCCCCTCCACCGGGAAGATCGGCGCCATCAAGCTGCTGAGCACCAGCGGCGCGTACTGGCGGGGCGATCACCGCAATCCGATGCTCCAGCGCATCTACGGGACGGCCTTCTTCGACAAGAAGGACCTCGACGCCTGGCTGAAGCAGCAGGAGGAAGCGAAGAAGCGCGACCATCGGAAGCTGGGCCGCGAGCTGGACCTGTTCGAGTTCTTCCCCGAGGCCCCGGGCGCCGTCTTCTGGAGCCCGAAGGGCACGGTGCTCTACCAGGTGCTGGCGGACCGGATGAAGCGCTGGACCCGCGAGAACGGCTACCAGGAGATCAAGACCCCGCTGCTCTACAACAAGGCGCTCTGGGAGAAGAGCGGTCACTGGGGGAAGTACCGCGAGAACATGTTCCTGGTGCTCGACAGCGAGACCGGCGAGCACGACTTCAGCCTGAAGCCGATGAACTGCCCCTCGCACCACCTGTACTTCGCCTCGCGGAAGCACAGCTACCGCGAGCTGCCGCTGCGCTACTCGACCCAGGACGTGCTGCACCGGAACGAGGCCTCGGGCAGCCTCAGCGGTCTCACCCGGGTGCGGCAGTTCGCGCAGGACGACGCGCACATCTACTGCACCGAGGCCCAGCTGGCCGACGAGGTGAAGCGCTTCATCCAGCTCCTGGACAAGGTGTACGCCGCGTTCGGGCTCACCTACGTGGCGAAGTTCGGCACCCGGCCGGCGGTCCGCATCGGGGACGACGCGCTGTGGGACCGGGCAGAGGCGGCGCTGGAGTCGGCAGTGAAGTCGCTGGGCATCGAGTACCAGCAGAACCCCGGTGACGGCGCGTTCTACGGGCCGAAGCTCGACTTCCACGTGAAGGACAGCATCGGACGCACCTGGCAGCTGGGCACCATCCAGGCCGACTACAACGCCCCCGAGCGCTTCAGCCTCGCCTACGTCGGCGAGGACAACGCCGAGCACCGCCCGGTCGTCCTCCACCGGGCCATCTACGGCAGCTTCGAGCGCTTCATCGCCATCCTGGTCGAGCACTACGCCGGCGCGTTCCCCGCCTGGCTCGCACCGATCCAGGTCCAGCTGGTGACCGTCGCCGACCGGCAGCTGCCCTACGCGCACGAGGTGCTGGAGCTGCTCCGCTCGCGTGGCTTCCGCGCTGAGCTGGACGAGCGCGGGATGACGATGAACGCGAAGATCCGCGAGGCTCAGCTCCACAAGATTCCCTTCACCCTGGTGATCGGCGACCGGGAAGTGGAGCAGCGGGCGGTGGCGCCCAGGCGCTACGGCGGCGAGGACCTCAAGGGCATGCCCCTCGACGCGTTCCTCGAGCTGCTCTCGAAGGAAGCCGCGGTCCCGTAGTCACTCCGCGCCCATCGCCGCGTAACGCTCCAGGATGCCCACCTCGTCCTCGAAGCCTCGCGCCCGGAGCTCGTCCGGAAGGGCGGACGCCGGCCAGCGCCCGAGGCGCGGGAACACCGCCCAGCTGCTCCAGAGTCGCTGCCCGCGCGCGAGGGTGGACGCGGCGGCCGACTTGTCGGAGTCGCTCCCGGTGCGCTCGGCGACGGCGGCCAGGAGACGCCCGCCGGTGAAGAGGTGGACCAGCCACCCGCTCCTCGACATCTGCCAGGCCAGGGTCCGGACCACCGCCACACGCCGCCCGGCCTCGCCCGCCTCGTTCAGCACCCGCTCCAGGTAGCGCTCGAGGTCGATGTCCAGCACCACCTCCACCGCGGTGCTGAGGCCGAAGTCCCGGAAGTCGCCCGGGCTCAGGTGCTGCTCCATGCTCTCCCGCAGGAGGCGCCCGGGAGGACGCAGCTCGCCGAGCTTCGCCAGCCCCTCCAGACGCCCGAGCGCCGCGACGTTCACCGGCGCCGTCTCCGGGTCGGGTCCAGCCAGGGCTGCGAGCTGGAAGAACGCCTCCTTGGGGTGCGCCTCGGCCAGACGCTTCAGCGCCTCCGCCACGACTCCTCGCGCGCTCTCGCGCTGCTCCGGCGTGAGGAAGGGCTCGACGAGGACGGAGACGGCGATGAGCCGAACGCCCTCGTCCGGCCCGGCGGCATGCACCCGCGCGGCGTCGAGCAGCGCCGCGGACGGGGGGACCCGCGGCCGGCCATGGAAGCGGTGCGCCAGCTGGGTGACGAAGGTATCCACCGAGGCGCCTGGGTCCGCGCCCTTCGGCCCCCGCTCGCCGGGAACGCACGTGGACTGGGGCTCGAAGGAGGGGAGGAGGAAGGGATCGCTCTTCAGCTCGGGCTTCCGCTCTCCCGTCCAGGCGGAGATGAGCGCCGGCATCCAGCCCGCCGACCGTCCGCCCTCGGCCACCCGGACGAGGATGCGCGTCACCCGCTCGTCCGGCTTCAGCTTCCGGAGCTGGGCCACGGCATCCTGGAACCCGGGGTCGTCGTTGCGCCCCAGGGCGATCATCGCGGACAGGAACACCCGTCGCTCCGGCCACGGAGCCGTGGTCTTCGGGAGTGCCGCCAGGAGCTCCGCCGCGCGGTCCGGCAGGCCGTTGGTCAGGGCGATCTCCGCCGCCACGTAGGTCGCGTTCGCCCGCGCCGGCGAGTCGCCGAGCGCGGTGCGGGCCCCCGGGTAGTCGAGCCATACCGCCAGCTCCAGGCAGGCCTGCGGCGTCTCCTCGCACTGGCGCCGCAGCACCGCCAGACCCTTCTTCGGATCCGCTGCCACGCCTCGCCCGCACCCCACCGTCTCCGCCCAGAGCACGCATCCGCGGGCCGACCCGGTCTTGCACGCGCCGGCGGCGAAGGTGGCCGCGTCCGCGAGGTCGGGAGGGCGCTGCCGGAGCACGCGCTCGCGTGCATCGAGGCATTCCCAGGGGGTGCCCAGCAGCTCGCAGTAGGCCTTCGATGCCCGGAGCGCCTTCTGCTCGTTCCGGGTCACGAAGCCGGGCATGAACATCCGCCCCAGCCGGTTGCAGACCGGCGCCCTCGCCCCGGCGCACGTGTCGTGGAGGAGGAGCCCGACCGAGGTATCTCCGCGGGGGGAGGGGGGTGCCGCCGACAGCGTCCATCCGGCCAGGAGCACGGGCAGCAGGGCACCCATTCGCTGTGCAGTGTGCGCCTTTCCGCGCTATGGGAAGAGGGGGTGGGGCGTCGCTTGACTTGGGGCGTCAGGCAAGTATCTTGCCCCGCCTTTTGGACCCCCGTGCCGGCTCGGACGGGCTTCCCCCAGCTGGAGGTCGACTCACATCGCTCGTGATCAGAGAACGAACCGGCGGATCCGCGCGCGCGAGGTGCGCGTGGTCGGTCCCGCTGGCGAGCAGCTGGGTGTCCTGACGATCGAAGCAGCACTGGAGCAGGCCAATCAGTTCGGGATGGACCTCGTCGAGGTCAACCCGATGGCCAAGCCCCCGGTCTGCAAGATCATGGATTACGGCCGCTTCAAGTACGAGGAGAAGAAGCGGGCATCGGAGGCGAAGAAGAAGCAGGTCGTGGTTCACCTCAAGGAGGTGAAGATGCGACCGAAGACCGAGGAGCACGACTACGAGTTCAAGGTGCGGAACGTGAAGCGCTTCCTCGAGGAGGGGAACAAGGCGCGCATCACCATCATGTTCCGCGGCCGGGAGATCACCCACAAGGAGCTCGGTCAGGCGCTGCTCGAGGACGTCATCAAGGACGTGAAAGAGGTCGGGGTGGTGGAGCAGGTGCCCCGCATGGAAGGCCGGCAGATGTTCATGATTCTCGCCCCGAATCCCAAGGTCGCCCAGCGCGCCCGGGACCTGGCGAGGCAGCGGGCCGCCCAGCTGGAGGCAGAAAAGAAGGCCGAGCCGGCCGCCACCCCCGCCGTGGCGGCTGCGAGCAAGGCCCCCGCGGAGCCGGGACAGGTTTGAGGAGTCAGTCGATGCCGAAGATGAAGACGCGCAGTGCGGCCAAGAAGCGGTTCCAGGTGAAGAAGTCGGGCAAGGTGAAGCACGCCAAGGCCTACGCGAAGCACCACTTCACCTTCTCCAAGACCGCCAACAACGACCGCCGCAACCGCGGCACCGGCCACCTTCGCGACATGGACGCGAAGAAGGTCATCAAGGAAATGTTCCCCTACGGGGCGAGCTGAGGACGAGTCATGCGGGTGAAGAAGGGTTTCAAGGCGCGCCGTCGCCGCAATCGGATTCTCAAGCTGGCCAAGGGCTACAGGGGCCGGCGGAAGAACTGCTACAAGCGCGCGAATCAGGCCGTCGAGCGCGCGCTGGACTACGCCAGCCGTGACCGGGCCCGGAAGAAGCGGGATTTCCGTTCGCTGTGGATCGTCAGGATCAACGCCGCGGCCCGGCTCTCGGGCCTGAGCTACAGCCGACTCATCGCCGGGCTCGGCAAGGCGAACGTGTCGCTGGACCGCAAGGTGCTGGCCGACATCGCCGTCGCCGATCCGCAGGGTTTTGCGGCCATCGCGAAGATCGCGGCGGCCTGACATCGGACCCCTGCCGGGGGGGATTCAAGACCCCGGCGAGCCGACACGAGGGCTGCCCCCAGGGGCGGCCCTTTGTCGTTTCGGGAGGTGAGGAATGCAGGAGCGACTGGAATCGCTGGCCAGCAAGGCGCGGGAGGAGATCGGCCGCGCGCAGGAGGCGTCTGGCCTGGAGACGCTCCGGGTCCGCTACCTGGGCAAGAAGGGGGAGCTGTCGGCGGTGCTGGGTGGGATGGGGAAGCTCGCTCCGGACGAGCGGCGCCGGGTGGGGGAGATCGCCAACCGGGTGAAGGCCGAGGTCGAGACGCTCCTGGACGAGGCGCAGGAGCGCATCGCCGGGGCTGCGCTGGACGCGGAGCTGGGGGCGCCGCCCATCGACGTCACGCTGCCGGGGCGGATGCGTCGCCCGGGCCGGCGGCACGTGGTGTCGCGGACGCTCGAGGAGATCACCCGGACCTTCCAGCGGCTGGGCTTCGAGGTGGTGCAGAGCCCGGAGGTGGAGCTGGACCTCTACAACTTCGAGTCGCTGAACTTCCCGGCGGACCACCCCGCGCGGGACATGCAGGACACCTTCTACGTCCAGGGGGACTATCTGCAGCACGACCCCGGGGCCATCGTGCTGCGGACCCACACCTCGCCCGGGCAGGTGCGGACCATGCTGGACCGGAAGCCGCCCATCCGGGTGGTGGTGCCGGGAAAGGTCTACCGCGCCGACTCGGACGCGACGCACACCCCGATGTTCCACCAGATCGAGGGACTGCTGGTGGACCGGAAGGTCACGATGGCCGAGCTGAAGGGGACGCTCGACGCGTTCGTCCGGGCTTACTTCGGCCCGGACCGGCGGACGCGCTTCCGCCCCTCGTTCTTCCCCTTCACCGAGCCGTCGGGCGAGCTCGACGTGAGCTGCGGCGGCTGCGCGGGGAAGGGCTGCCGGCTCTGCAAGCAGAGCGGCTGGCTGGAGATCCTCGGGTGCGGGATGGTGCACCAGAACGTCTTCAAGGCGGTGGGCTACCCCGAGGGAAGCGTCACCGGCTTCGCGTTCGGGATGGGGATCGAGCGGGTCGCGATGCTGCGCTACGGCCTCGATGACCTGCGCAGCCTGTTCGAGAACGACGTCCGACTGCTGGAGCAGTTCTAGCCATGAAGGTCTCCGTCGAGTGGCTGTCCGAGTTCGTCTCGCCGCTACCGGCTCCCGAGGAGCTCGCCCGCCGCCTGACCCGTGCCGGGCTCGAGGTGGAGGGGATGGAGCGGCCCGCCGAGGCGCTGCGCGGCGTGGTCGTGGCGCGCATCACCGCGGCGGCGCCGCACCCCGACGCCGCGAAGCTGACCGTGACCCAGGTCGAGGTGGGAGCAGAGCGTCTCCAGGTCGTCTGCGGGGCGAAGAACTTCCAGGTGGGTGACCTGGTGCCGCTGGCGACGGTGGGCACGACGTTGCCCGGCGGCCCGACCATCCAGCGCGCGAGCCTGCGCGGCGTGGAGAGCCACGGGATGCTCTGCTCGGGCAAGGAGCTCGGTGTCTCCGACGACGCGAGCGGGCTCCTGGTCCTGCCGAAGGACCTGGTCCCCGGGACGCCGCTGGCGAAGGCGCTGGGGCTCGAGGACACGGTGCTCGAGGTCAACGTCACCCCCAACCGGGGCGACGCGCTCAGCCACCTCGGGGTCGCGCGCGAGGCGGCGTCGGTGCTGCGGCTGCCCCTGCAGCGGAAGCTGCGGGTGCCGGTGGAGTCGGACGGGCTGGCCTCGGACGCGATCCGGATCGAGATCGCCGATCCCGTGGGCTGTCCGCGGTTCACCGCCCGGGTGCTGGAGGGTGTGCGCATCGGCCCGTCGCCGGCGTGGCTCCGGCGGCGTCTGGAGCGCTGCGGGGTGCGGAGCATCAGCAACGTGGTCGACGTCACCAACTACGTGATGCTCGAGCTCGGCCAGCCGATGCATGCCTTCGACCTGGACCGGATCCAGGGCGGGCTCCTGCGCGTCCGGCGCGCGCGCGAGGGCGAGCCGCTGGTGACGCTCGACGGCAAGCAGCGGACGCTCGTCGCCGATGACCTGGTCATCGAGGACGTTCGCGGCGCGCAGTCACTGGCCGGCACGATGGGCGGCGCGGACACCGAGGTGAACGACGGGACGACGCGGGTCCTGCTCGAGGCGGCGAACTGGGACCCGGGCACCATCCGGCGGATGGCGCGCCGGCACCAGCTCCACAGCGAGGCCTCGTACCGCTTCGAGCGGGGCGTGGACCGGAGCGTGCTTCCCGAGGTGCTCGACCACGCCGCGGCGCTGATGGCCGAGCTGTCCGGAGCCACGGTCCGGCGCGGACGCATCGACGTCCAGCCCCGTCCGGCCGAGCGGCGGACCGTGGCTCTGGGCCGGGGCGACGTGGAGACGTTGCTCGGCGCGCCGGTGCCCGAGGAGGAGGTCCGCTCCATCCTCTCCTCGCTGGGCTTCGTCGCCGAGGGGCCAGGTCGCTGGCGGGTCCCGGGCTGGCGGAACGACGTGGAGCGACCCGAGGACCTGGTGGAGGAGGTCGCGCGCATCCGCGGGTACGAGCACATCCCCTCGGTGCTCCCGGCGAGCTCCGGCGCGCTCACGCCGGAGCCGGCGTGGGTCGAGGTGGAGCGGCGCATCCGCGGCGCGCTCTCCGGCGCGGGCTTCGACGAGGTGGTGAACTACAGCTTCGTCGACCCGGCGGTCCTGCCCTGGGTGACGCCGCGAGCGCTGGAGAAGCTCGGGACGCCGGTGGGCGCCGTCGCGCTGAAGAACCCGCTCACGCCGCAGCAGGCGGTGATGCGGACCACCTTGCTCGCGTCCCTCCTCGGGAACGTGTCGTTCAACCTCCGCCAGCAGCCGGAGTCGCTCCGTCTTTACGAGATGGGCCGCTCCTACCTGCGCGACCCCCACGGCGGGAAGGACCGGCGCCCGGTGACGGAGGAGCGCCTCCATGTCTCCGGCGTGCTCTGGGGACGGCGTGACCCGCGGGGGTGGGCCACGAAGGAGACGAGCAACGACTTCTCCGACGCGAAGGGGGCGGTGGAGGCCATGCTCTCGGCGCTCTCGGCCGGCGAGCTGACCTGCCGGCTCGCCCGCGTGGCGCCGTTCCATCCGCGGGCGACCGCCGAGGCGCGGGTCGGGGACGTGGTTCTGGGGTGGATCGGCGAGGTGCACCCGCTGGTCGGCCAGCAGCTGGGGCTCCCGCCGGGGGTGTTCGCCTTCGAGCTCGAGTTCGCCGCCCTGGAGAAGGTGGCGCGACTGTCGCCGCAGTTCCGGCCGCTCCCGCGCTTCCCGGCGGTGCTCCGCGACGTGGCGGTTGTCGTGCCGGTGTCGATGGAGGCCGCCGACGTGCGCTCGGTGGTGCTCGAGGTGGGCCAGCCGCTGGTGGAGGACGCCGTGCTGTTCGACGTCTACACCGGCGCACCTCTGCCCGAGGGGCAGAAGAACCTGGCCTTCGCCCTGACCTACCGCTCCGCCGAGCGGACCCTCCGGGACGAGGAGGTCCAGGAGGCGCACCGGCGCATCGTGGAGGAGGTCCAGCGGCGCCTCGGCGGGCAGCTGAGGGGTCGCTAAAACCCTCAGCAAGTCCGGTTAGTTGACACGTTCCGGAGCAGGCAGGCAGACTGAGTGGCCATGACGAAGGCCGACATCATCGAAGGCGTCTACGAGAAGGTGGGCTTCTCCAAGAAGGAGTCCGCCGAGATCGTCGAGCTGGTCTTCGACACCGTGAAGGAGACGCTCGAGCGCGGAGACAAGATCAAGATCTCCGGCTTCGGGAACTTCCAGGTGCGCCACAAGAACGCGCGGGTGGGGCGAAATCCCCAGACCGGCGAGGAGATCAAGATCTCCGAGCGGCGCGTCCTGACGTTCCGTCCGAGCCAGGTGCTGAAGAGCGCGCTCAACGGGGCCGCCGAGGCCGCCGCGTCGGGTTCCAGCTCGGACTGAGTGGATTGACCCCCTG
>Ga0207642_10000679_pt1 | contig 10484 bp, 5 predicted proteins | sample KBSMisM22_FD_184309 | JGI IMG/M metagenome (GOLD analysis project Ga0207642, IMG submission 184309) | Miscanthus rhizosphere microbial communities from Kellogg Biological Station, Michigan, USA - KBS Miscanthus M2-2 (SPAdes) (version 2) | ecosystem: Host-associated > Plants > Roots > Rhizosphere... | reverse complement strand
AGCAGGATGCGGACGCCGTGCTCGAACCTCGCTTGCGTTACCGCGCAAAGGATGTGGCATGGAGCGACACGCAGCTGCACGACGTGCCCGGTTTGACTATCCACGACCTGATGCAGCTGCCGGTCGATCGGTGTGCGAAGTTCTTTGCTTCCGTCCATCTTCCGAGCGTTGCGCTGGACGAAGCCACGGATTTGTTGCTCGGCGAAACCCGTACCCGGCTTTCCTACCTGCAGGAAGTCGGCCTCGGTTACCTGACGCTCGATCGGCAGTCGCGCACCTTGTCCGGAGGAGAAGTCCAGCGCATCAACCTGACTACCGCGCTCGGCACCTCGCTGACCAACACGCTGTTCGTGCTTGATGAACCGTCGATCGGTCTGCATCCGCGCGACATGGGCCGCGTGATCGCGGTGATGCAGAAACTGCGCGACGCCGGCAACTCGCTGGTGGTCGTGGAGCACGATCCGCAGATCATGTTTGCAGCCGATCGCATCCTCGACATGGGGCCCGGGCCGGGCGAGAAGGGCGGGGAGATCGTGTTCTTCGACCGGCCCGCAGCACTCGCGTCAACCCCCAATTCCTTGACCGGCGAGTACCTGGCCGGCCGGCGCCGTGCCGATGCAGGACTCCAGCACTTCGCAGTGACGCCAAAAGATCCGCGGCTGGAACTCCTCGGCGCGACGGAGCACAACCTGAAGGACGTCGACGTCGCCATTCCGTTGAATCGCCTGGTTTGCGTGACCGGCGTTTCGGGATCTGGCAAGTCGACCCTGATGCAGAACGTGTTGTATCCGGCGTTGCTCAAGCACAAGGGCAAGCCGTCGGAGACGCCGGGGGCGCATCAGGCGCTGGCTGGCGCGGACCTGGTCGGCGACGTAGTCATGGTCGACCAGACGCCGATCGGCCGGACTACGCGCTCCAATCCGGCGAGCTACGTCGGCGCCTTCGATGCGATCCGCGACCTGTTCGCAAAATCGCCGATGGCGAAGGAACGCGCCTACAAGCCCGGCATGTTCAGTTTCAATTCCGGCGATGGCCGCTGTCCAACCTGCGGCGGCAACGGATTCGAGCATGTCGAGATGCAATTCCTCTCCGATGTCTATCTGCGTTGCCCCGACTGCGATGGCCGCCGCTATCGTCCGGAACTCCTCGAAGTCACGATTGCTCCCGCAGGCATGCCCCCAAAAAGCATCGCCGACGTGCTCGAGATGACGGTGTCGGAGTCAGTCCGCTACTTTGCGGCCTATCCAGAAGTCCTGCGCACCCTGCGTCCGCTCGCTGAAGTCGGTCTCGAATACTTGCGCCTTGGCCAGCCGGTTCCGACTTTGTCCGGCGGTGAAGCGCAGCGACTGAAACTTGCAGGCCACTTGGCAGAGGCGGTTAAGCACGCCTCACCCCGTACCGCTCACGCCTCACCGGAACGCGGAACGCTGTTCCTGTTCGACGAGCCCACCACTGGCTTGCATTTCGAGGACATCGCAAAACTCTTGCGCTCCTTCCGTCGGTTGGTGGAGGCCGGACATTCCCTGTTGGTGATCGAGCACAATCTCGATGTGATTGCCGCATGTGACTGGATCATCGACCTCGGTCCCGAGGGCGGCGAAGCCGGCGGCGAAGTCGTGTTCATGGGGACGCCGGACCAGATCCGGCGCGACGCAAAATCCCATACCGGCGTAGCACTGAAGGAATACGAGCAGGCCATCGAGAAGGGCGCCTTTGCCCAGCGGGCGCCGGGAGTTGCGGAACTGCGGCGCCCCTATGTCGACACGCATCCGGCAATAGAAATCCACAACGCGCGCGAACACAATCTCAAGAACATCGATCTTTCGTTGCCGCGCGGCAAGTTCACGGTAATTACGGGCGTATCCGGCAGCGGTAAATCCACGTTGGCCTTCGACATCGTGTTCGGCGAAGGCCAGCGCCGCTACCTGGAATCGCTAAACGCCTACGCGCGTCAATTTGTGCAGGTTGCCTCGCGGCCGGACGTCGACGCGATTTACGGCATTCCGCCGACGGTGGCGATCGAGCAGCGCACCAGCCGCGGGGGGCGCAAGAGTACCGTCGGCACGCTTACCGAAATCCATCATTTCCTGCGCCTGCTGTTCGTGAAGCTGGGCACACAGCATTGCCCCGACTGCATGGTGCCGATCGAGCCGCAAAGTCCGGATGCAATCGCCGCGCGCATCATGCGCGACTACAAGGGGCAGCATATCGGCCTCATGGCGCCATTGGTGGTGAATCGCAAAGGCGTCTATACCGATCTTGCCAAGTGGGCCAACAACAAGGGTTTTCCGTATTTGCGCATCGACGGCGAATTTCTGTCGACGCAGAAGTTCCCGCGCATCGACCGGTTCAAGGAGCACACCATCGAACTGCCGGTCGCGGATCTGCATGTCAGCGCGGCGGACGAGAGAGCATTGCGTGAAGGCCTGAAGCTCGCACTCGAGCACGGCAAAGGCGTGGCGCATGTGATCTCGCCGCTCGACGGACTGATGAATGGCAAAGGCAGCGTGACGGAGACAGTGTTTTCGACCAAGCGGGCCTGCCCTTCCTGCGCTCGCAGTTTCCCGGAACTCGATCCGCGTCTGTTTTCGTACAACTCAAAGCACGGCTGGTGCGCAAGCTGTTATGGCACCGGGCTGCAGATCGACGAAGTCGGCTGGGATGAAGAACGCTCGCGCAAAGGCACGGAAGACAACGTGCTTGATTCCTGGATCGACTGGCTGCAGGTCGACGAAACCTGTCCGGAGTGTTCGGGCAGGCGGCTCAACCCCGAAGCACTCGCAGTGTTGTGGCGCGATCGTTCGATCGCCGACTACGGCATGCTGCCGGTCGCCAAGCTCGCGGACCTGGTCTCGATGCTGGAACTCGAAGGCCGGGAGCTTGAGATCGCGCGCGATCTCGTAGCGGAGTTGAAGAGTCGTCTTGGCTTTCTGTCGGAAGTCGGCCTCGACTATCTGACTCTGGATCGCTCCGCGCCGACCCTGTCTGGGGGCGAAGCGCAACGCATCCGGTTGGCAGCACAACTCGGCTCCAATCTGCGCGGGGTTTGCTACGTCCTCGACGAACCTACGATCGGCCTTCATCCGCGCGACAACCAGATTCTCCTGAACACCTTGGAAAAGCTGGAGAAAAAAGGCAATACGCTGCTGGTCGTGGAGCATGACGAAGACACGATCCGGCGCGCGCATCATGTTGTCGACCTCGGTCCGGGCGCGGGGCGTCTCGGGGGTGAAGTGATTGCGCAAGGCAACGTCGAGCAGTTGATGCGTTCACCCGCCTCGCTGACCGGACAATTTCTGCTCCATCCATTGTTGCATCCGCTGCAACCCTGGCGCCCGACCGACAGCCGGACACCCGCGATCCAGATGACCGGCGCGAAGCTGCATAACCTGAAGCACGTCGATGTGCGATTTCCGCTGGCGCGTTTGAGCGTCGTCACCGGTGTTTCCGGCAGCGGCAAGTCCACGCTCGCGCGCGACGTCCTGCACGACAACATGGCGGCGCTGGTGGGCGAGCGCAACAGGCGCAACAGGAACGCGTTCGAACCGGCCGGCTGCAAATCCCTTGACGGCTGGGCCACAATCGACCGCGTGCTCGAAGTCGACCAGACACCGATCGGCAAGACGCCGCGTTCCTGCCCGGCTACGTATGTCGGTTTCTGGGATGCGATCCGGAAATTGTTTGCCGGAACGCAGGAAGCTCGCATGCGCGGCTTCGACCCCGGCCGCTTCTCCTTCAATACCGCTGGCGGCCGTTGTGACGCTTGCGAGGGGCAAGGCATGCAGAAGATTGAAATGAGTTTTCTGCCGGACGTCCGGGTGGCCTGCGATGTTTGCAACGGCGCGCGCTTCAATCCGGAGACCCTTGCGGTGCACTACAAAGGCAAGTCAATCGGCGAGGTGTTGAAGATGAGCGTGGACGAAGCCGTGGATTTTTTCTCCGCGCATCCGGCGATCCATCATGCGCTGCGACTACTGCAGGACGTCGGCCTCGGCTATCTCACGCTCGGCCAGCAAAGCCCCACCTTATCGGGCGGCGAAGCGCAACGGATCAAGCTCGTCACCGAGTTGTCCAAGGTCCGCATCACACATGACCTGCCGCGCCGCGGCGCGGGTGCCGGAGGCAGAAAGACGCTGTATGTGCTCGACGAACCGACCGTCGGCTTGCACATGGCCGACGTAGAGAAACTTATCCGGGTGTTGCACCGGCTGGTCGATGCCGGCAACACGGTGGTCGTGATCGAGCACAATCTCGATGTAATGGCCGATGCGGACTGGATAATCGACCTCGGTCCCGAAGGCGGTGAGGCGGGGGGACATGTCGTGGCGCAGGGGATGCCAGAGCAAGTCGCCAGTGTGAGGTCTTCGCATACAGGGCGCGTGTTGTCGAAATTCCTCGCCGTGCGGGGCCACAAGGTGCCCACTGCGATGGCCTCATGAGCGCCCCAGGGCATCTACACCCAACACAGATACCTACGCGCGCCGCACGTCGGAGTACTCTTTTAGGCACAGAGGTCACAGAGGGCACGGAGAAATGCGAAGGGAAAAGTTGCATGCGTGAGGTTTTTCGGCCACGCCGGGACGATATCGCGAGTATTATTTAGCAGCTATATCTGGAAAATTCATTGTGAAAGCCAACGATACCAATCTAACTTTGGCCCCACAGCAGGTCAGTATCGACGTGCTGCTGGAGAAGTATGCCAAGGGCTACGAGCGCAGCATCGAGGATGTGCGACGGCGCGTGGCACGCGCGCTTGCCGCCGCGGAAGCCGAACCCGGCAAATGGGAACCGCTGTTCTTCGAAGCGCTCGAGAGCGGCTTCATTCCGGGCGGGCGCATCAACTCCGCTGCCGGCACCGATCTTTCGGCCACGCTGATCAACTGTTTTGTGCAGCCGGTGGGCGATTCTGTTTCCGAGGTTATCGACGGCAAGCCCGGCATTTACATGGCGTTGCTCGAAGCGGCGGAAACGATGCGCCGCGGCGGCGGGGTCGGCTACGACTTCTCGTCGATCCGCCCGCGCGGCGCGCTGGTGCGCGGCACGCAAAGCAGTGCCAGCGGGCCGGTGTCGTACATGCGCGTGTTCGACCGCAGCTGCGAAACCGTTGAGTCGGCAGGATCGCGGCGCGGAGCGCAAATGGGCATCCTGCGTTGCGACCATCCCGATGTCGAGGAATTCATCCATGCCAAGGACAAGGGTGACCTGCGCAACTTCAACATCAGCGTGGCGGTGACCGACGCGTTCATGCGCGCGATGGAGGCCGACGGCGAATGGGACCTCGTGCATCCGGTGCGGCCGGGCAGGGAAGTAACTGGCGCGCCCGAACACCAGGCCGCTGACGGCCGCTGGATTTATCGCAGGGTCAAAGCGCGCGATCTGTGGAAGCAGATCATGGACTCGACTTACGATCACGCCGAGCCGGGCGTGGTATTCATCGATCACATGAATGCCGACAACAATCTTTCGTACTGCGAGAAAATCGAAGCTACGAATCCCTGCGCCGAACAAGCTCTGCCTCCCTATGGTTGTTGTTGTCTGGGAAGTGTCAATCTCGCGCCATTTGTTTCCCAACCATTTACGCCGAAGGCAAGATTCGACTTCGAAGCCTTCGCCAAAGTCGTGAAGGTGGCCGTGCGCATGCTCGACAATGTGCTGGATGTCACTGTTTGGCCTCTGCCGCAACAGGCCGAAGAGGCCAGAAACAAGCGCCGAATCGGGCTCGGCTTCACCGGCCTGGGCGATGCGCTGATCATGCTTGGCCTGCGTTACGACGGGGACGAGGCTCACAAGGTGGGCGCAAAAATCGCGGAAACCATGCGTGATGACGCTTACGCGGCATCCGTGGACCTGGCGCAGGAGAAAGGCGCCTTCCCGTTGCTGGACAAAGAGCAGTATCTGGCCAGTCCGCGCTTTGCTTCGCGCTTGCCGGAGAATATCAAGCGCGACATTCGAACTCACGGACTACGCAACAGCCACCTGCTTTCGATCGCACCAACGGGCACCATTTCGCTGGCGTTTGCGGACAATGCGGCGAACGGCATCGAGCCGCCGTATTCCTGGACTTACCAGCGCAAGAAACGCGAAGCGGATGGATCGCATAAGGTATACGACGTGGAAGACCACGCGTGGCGCCTCTATCGCCATATCGGCGGCGATGTTGCGAAGCTGCCCCCGCAATTCGTGACCGCGCTCGAAATCTCGGCCCTAGATCATATGCGCATGGTCGCGGCGATCGCGCCGTTCATCGATTCCGCAATCAGCAAGACCGTGAACGTGCCCGAGAACTATCCGTTCGAGGATTTCAAGGACCTCTATCTCGAAGCCTGGAAGGCAGGGTTGAAGGGCATCACAACATACCGGCCGAATGGCGTGTTGGGATCCGTGCTGTCGGTGACCCCGAAAAGCGAGGCACCCAACGACCTCGATACTTCGGACGCCGACCGCCGTATCCGGCTCGATGCCGCGCCGATGCCGGCGCTGTCGAGTTTGCGCTGGCCGAGCCGCCCGCCACTTGCTGCCGGCAATCCGTCGTGGACTTACATGGTGGAGTCGCCGTTCGGACCGTTCGCGATTTTCGTGGGCCATGTCGACAACGGCGACCCCCACGCCTTCGAAGTCTGGGTCAACGGCAACGAGCAACCCCGGGGTCTCGGTGCCGTTGCGAAGACCTTGTCGATGGATATGCGCGCGCAGGATCGTGCCTGGGTGCGCACCAAACTCGACATTCTGTCGCGAACGTCGGGTAACGATGCGTTCGATTGTCCGATGCCGCCGGATGGCGTGCCAGTTCATATGCCGAGTACCGTGGCCGCGTTCGCGCGCATCGTCAATTGGCGAGTGGAACAACTGGGCGGGCTGACGCCGCGGGACGATCGTTCGCCGGTACTGGATGCGTTGTTCGCGAAGAAGGAACCCAAGACCGGCACCGACGGCACCATGTCCTGGTCGGTCGATGTCTACAATCCCAGTTCGGGCGACGATTTCGTGCTGATCCTCAAGGAACTGATGTTGCCTTCCGGGCAAAGACGGCCCTATTCGGTATGGATGGCGGGAAGCTATCCGCGCTCACTCGATGGATTGTGCAAGCTGTTGTCGCTCGACATGCGCATCATCGACCCGGCCTGGATCGGCATGAAACTGCGCAAGCTGCTGAGCTACGCCGAACCGCTCGGCGATTTCATGGCCAGAGTGCCGGGCGGAGAAAAACAACGCAACTGGCCCAGCACCGTGGCCTATGTCGCCCAGCTCATGATTCACCGCTATGCCATGCTCGGCGTGCTCGACGAGCGCGGCTACCCGATCGACGATATGGGCGTGCTGGAAATTCCGCAAGCGGCGCGCGAACGCGAAGGACGCAGTCTTCAGGTCTTGCCCGGCAAACGCTGCCTGGAATGCGGCAACAGCGCGGTGATCAAGAAGGACGGCTGCGAGTTCTGCACCGCGTGCGGCGCGGTCGGCGCCTGCGGGTAGGGATTGGAGAACGAGTGTTCCAGAAATTCTGAGGTTGGTCCCGCGAATCAGCAGAGCAGGGCCGCGTTCAGGAAAAAGATCGCGGCTGGCCGGTGGCTTCGATGACCGACATCCATAAGTCGGCCGTGGTATCGACTTGTTTGCGATTGCGCGTGGCCAGCGGCATGGGTACGTGCACGAAGCGACCGTGCCAGCGGCCGATCAGCATCTCGGTATTGCCTGCCATCGCCGCGTGCACCGCGTTGCGCGCCATGTTCCAGCAATAGACGCTGTCCGATGGCGTGGCGGGTACGCTACGGATGATGTAGCTTGGATCGAAGTACTTCAGCGTCACCTCGCGATTGGCCCGCTCATAGTGTTGGGTAATGCGTTCGCGCAGGAACACCCCGATGTCTTTGAGTTTCGTATTGCCGCTCTTGTCCGTGCCGCTGGCTGTCTCGTCGTCATCCATCAATTCCTGGGCCGCCCCTTCGGCGACCACGACCACCGCATGGCCCTTGCGCGACAGTACCCGGTCGAGATTGCCCAATACGCCGCATTCGCCGTCCAGCGTCGCTTCGACTTCCGGGATCAATACCAGATCCACGTCGGCGGATGCCAGCGCAGCCTGGCAGGCGACGAAACCGGAATGCATTGCAAGGAACGTGCGCAAGTGGCGCCCGAGAGAAAAACAAGAAACCCCGCGACTTTGACCGCAAAAATCGGTATGATGCGGCCCAAGGATTTTGTTTCGCGTCAATCGGTCCGCGTTTCAGCCCCTTCGTGGTAGTTCTGCTTCCCCGAAAAATTTCAACTCTGTTCGATTCTGCCTGAACCGGTTCGGGATGCCCTTGGGCTTCCGCAGGCTTTTTCAGGAGATATCCATCAGTACATCATTTGAAGCGCTTGGCCTTCGTGCCGAGCTGGTCCGCGCTGTTGCCGACGAAGGCTACACGCAACCCACCCCCGTGCAGGCCCAGGCCATTCCCGTCATTCTCGCAGGCCGCGACATTCTGGCCGGCGCCCAGACCGGCACAGGCAAGACCGCCGGATTCGCGCTGCCGCTGTTGCAGCTGCTCGCTGCGCGCACGCCCGGCGGCGATGCGTCCCGGCGCGCGATTCGCGTGCTGATCCTGACGCCGACCCGCGAGCTCGCCGCACAAGTTGAAGAGAGCGTGCGCGGCTATGGCCGTCACTTGCGCATGAAGTCCACCACCGTTTTTGGCGGCGTCAGCATGAACCAGCAGATCGGCGCATTGCGTCGTGGAGTTGACATCCTGGTGGCAACGCCGGGACGGTTGCTCGATCACCTGCAAAGCCGCACCGTGGATCTTTCACGCGTCGAAATACTGGTGCTGGACGAGGCAGACCGCATGCTCGACATGGGGTTCATCCGCGACATTCGCCGCATCCTGATTGCGCTGCCATCCAAACGGCAGAACCTGTTTTTCTCCGCGACGTTCTCGCCGGAGATTCGCGGACTCGCGGATTCTTTCCTGCAGTCCCCGGTGGAAGTGGCTGTGGCGAAAAGTACCGTGACCGCCGACCTGATTTCCCATGTGGTGCACCCGGTGGACAAGGATCGCAAACGCGCCTTGCTCGAGCATCTCATCAATGCCGGCGACTGGCGCCAGGTGCTCGTATTCGCGCGCACCAAACACGGCGCGAACCGCCTTGCCGAACAGCTCGACAAGGGCGGTATCAGTGCCGACGCGATCCACGGCAACAAGAGCCAGAGCCAGCGCACGCGTGCCTTGGCCCAGTTCAAGGATGGCAAGGTGCGGGTGCTGGTTGCGACCGACATCGCGGCGCGCGGCCTCGACATCGAGCAATTGCCGCACGTGGTCAACTACGAACTGCCCAATGTCCCGGAAGATTACATCCATCGCATCGGCCGCACCGGCCGCGCCGGAAGTTCGGGCCAGGCGGTATCGCTGGTATGCTCCGAAGAAGGCGAATTTTTGCGTGACATCGAGCGCATGCTCAAGCGCAGCGTAGAGCGTGTCGTGATCGAAGGATATCAGCCCACCGGGGCGCCGCTCAGGACGGATGGCAATGCAGCAACCGGCCAGCGTCGCCCGCAGCAACGGCAGCAGGCAGGCAAGCCGCGTACGCAGGGATATGGTGCGCGCCCAGGTGCGGGACGGCGGGGCAAGGGCGCGGGCGGCGGTCAGGCGCGCAGTGGAGGCGACCGTCCGCGCGGCGGCAACGACGCGCGTCGTGGCGAGGGTCAGAACAGCAATCGTTCAGTGTCGTCGTTGCTGGGTGGAAACCGCTGATAGATAATTAATGCAAAGGACAATCGAATGAATATTTTCGTCGGTAATTTGGCGCAGGAAGTGACCGAAACCGATTTGGCGGAGTTGTTCAAGCAGTTCGGCCAGGTGAAGTCCACAGAGGTGAAACGCGATCTTTTTTCCGGCGCGACCAAGGGTTTCGGTTTCGTCGAGATGCCAGGAAAGAATCACTCCCTTGCGGCCATTGCCGGTCTCGATGGCAAGGATTTCAAAGGACAACCGCTGCGCGTGAACGAAGCGCGGGAGTTCCCTTCAAGAGGCAAAAGGCGGTAGATGCCGTGTCCCACGAGGGGATACCGGGCTTTGCCCATAACGGATGTAACGACCTGAAGGTTCTGACAAAATACAAAGGGGCCGCGATGCGGCCCTTTTTGTTGTCAACAAGTGCTGACTAAACGGACCAGCTCCAGACCAATCCGGCAGTGAAGCGATATGCTCTCCCCATTCGCCATTCCCCATTCCCGCATCAGCAGCACCGGCTGACCTTGCTCCACTTCTCATCCTGACGCTTCTTGAAAAACTGCTGCCGGCTCAAAGGCGTTTCGCCGGCATGCGCGATCTCCTGATGGGCGATGTAACGCTCGTAGGCATCATCGCCAGTAACGTGCCGCAGGTAATGCCACAGCTGCCTCAGGCTTTGCTTGAGTCCCGTGCGGATCATATGCGTTTCAGTGCGAAGACGTAACCAGGTTCGGATCGAGCTGCGTCCTGACGTACCTCGATGCGGCATCGAAAACG
>Ga0207642_10000675_pt1 | contig 10517 bp, 9 predicted proteins | sample KBSMisM22_FD_184309 | JGI IMG/M metagenome (GOLD analysis project Ga0207642, IMG submission 184309) | Miscanthus rhizosphere microbial communities from Kellogg Biological Station, Michigan, USA - KBS Miscanthus M2-2 (SPAdes) (version 2) | ecosystem: Host-associated > Plants > Roots > Rhizosphere... | reverse complement strand
CGGCCTCGACGCCGACGACTTCCAGCGCATCTACGCGGTCAACGTCATCGGCGCCTTCCAGATGGTGCGCGCGTTCGCGCCGCTGCTCGGCCGCCAGCCCGGCGCCGCGATCGTCAACGTCTCGTCGATCGCCGCGCTGATGGGAACCGGCTCGTCGCTCGCCTACATGGCGAGCAAGGGCGCGCTCAACGCGCTCACGATCGGCCTGGCGCGCTCGCTCGGGCCGGCGATCCGCGTCAACGCGATCGCGCCCGGGCTGGTCGAGACGCCGTGGCTCCAGAAAGGGCACGGCGCGGAAAAATACGCGGCCATGGTCGACGCGTATCGCGCCCGCTCGGCGCTCGACGCCGTGATCGCGCCCGAAGACGTCGCCGAGGCGGCCTGGTTCCTCGGCGTCACGGCGGCCAAGACGACCGGCGAGGTGCTGCTCGTCGACGCCGGCGTGCGCTTGACGCGGGGCTAGTCGCGGGCCGCTTCGATCGGCGGGCGACGCGTCGCCCGCTGATCGCGTCGCCGCGCCCGGGCCAAAGCCATCAGAATGCCGATCGTGCAGATCGCTCCTCGGACCCGCGCCCGCTCGCGCCGACGCGGCGTCGCCTGCTGATTGCGCGAATGCCGACGCGTCCGGTTCCCCTCCGCCACCGCCTGTTGCTGCTCGCCGCGGTGGCGATCCTGCCGCTGGCGCTGATGTCGGGAATCGCGCTGCAGGCGCTCCTCGAGCAGCAGCGCCGCCAGACCGAGCAATCCTCGCTCGACTTGGCGCGCGCGCTGGCGACGGCGGTCGACACCGAGCTGCGCCTGACGATCTCGGCGCTGCAGTCGCTCGCGCTCACCGAGCCGCTCGCGTCGGCGAACGAAGTCGACCTCGTCCACGCGCGCGAGTCGGCGCTGCGCGTCCTCGCCGAACGGCCCGAATGGCGCGCCGTGCTGCTCGCCGCGCCTTCGGGCGAGCCGCTCTTCAGCACCGCCACAGCGGTCGGAACGCTGCCGCCGAAGGTCACCGAGCCCGGCAGCATCGAGGAGGTCGTGCGGGCTCGCGCGCCGGTCGTCGGGCCGCTCACGCGCGGCCCGCTCGGCAACTGGGGCATCCCGGTGCGGGTTCCGGTCGAGCGCGCCGGGCAGCTGCGCTACGTGCTCTCGGCGGTCGTGCGGCCGGAGGCGATCCTGCGCGTCGTCAGCGAGCAGCGCGTGCCCGACGACTGGATCGTTTCGGTGTTCGATTCCAAAGGCGCCCGCATCGCCCGCTCGCGCGAGCACGCGCGCTTTCTCGGCACGGCGCCGTCGCCGTCGTTGCAAGCGCTGATGGCGTCGCTCGGACCGCGCAACGAGCTGGTCGGCGCTTCGTCGACGATCGAAGGGACGCAGGTCCACACTGCGCTGGCCCGGGTCCGCTCGGCGCACTGGGTGGTCGCGCTCGGCGTGCCTTCGGCCGTCGAGGCGGCCGCGCTGCACGGCTCCGCGCTTGCCTACGGCGGCGGCATCCTGCTCTCGCTCGGCCTCGGCAGCGTCGCCGCCTGGCTCCTCTCGGGCAGCATCGCCGCGCCGATCGCGCGCCTGCGCGACGCTGCCGCCGCGCTCGGCCGCGGCGCGCCGGTCGAGGACGCCGAAGCCGGCCTCGTCGAGATCGAGGCGGTCTCGCGGGCGCTCGTCACCGCCGCTGCCTTGCGCACCCGGGGCGAAGCCGAGCGCGAGCTGCTGCTCGATGCCGAGCGCGAGGCGCGCGCGACCGCCGAGCGCGCGCAGGCGCGCCTGCAGCAGCTCGTCAGCGCAGGCGCGCTGCTCTCGCGCTCGCTCGAGGAAGAGACGACGCTGGCGGCGATCGCCTCGGTGATCGTCCCGAGGATCGCCGACATCTGCCGTATCGACCTGCTCGACAGGAACGGCGTGCTGCAGAGAAAGCTCACCCATCACGTCGATCCGAAGCGCGAGGCGGAGATGCTTGCCTTCGTGAGCGAGCACGTGTCGACGCCCGACTCGCCAGGGTCGTTCGCGTGGGCGGTCGCGACCGGCAAGACCTTCTTCGCCAACGTCGAGCCGAGCGACGTCGAGAAATTCACCGACCCGGACTTTCGCGCCTTCGTGGAGGGCTTCGGCATCGTCGCCGCGTGCGTCGTGCCGCTGGTCGCGCGCGGCCGCACGATCGGCGCCATGTGCGCGCTGCAGGCCGATTCCGGACGGCGCTTCGGCGCCGAAGACGGCGCGCTGATCGGCGAGCTGGCGCAGCGAGCCGCGCTCGCGCTCGACAACGTGCGGCTGTTCGGCGAATCGCGCGATGCGCTGCACGACGCCAAGGTCGCGAATCGCGCCAAGGACGAATTCCTCGCCATGCTCGGCCACGAGCTGCGCAATCCGCTCGCGCCTATCGTCACCTCGCTCGACGTCATGGCGCGCCGCGACGGCCCGGCCGAAGGCCGCGAGCGCCGCATCATCGAGCGCCAGGTCGCGCATCTGTCGCGCATGGTCGACGACCTGCTCGACGTCTCGCGCATCACGTCGGGCAAGATCGAGCTGCGGCGCGAGCGCGTCGACCTGCGCGAGGTCGTCGCGCGCGCCCTCGAGCTCACCGAGCCCGTGCTGCAGGGCCGGCGCCGGCCGCCCGAGGTGAGCGGGCCGACGACGCCGGTCTGGGTCAGCGGCGATCCGGTTCGCCTGACCCAGGTGATCTGCAACCTGCTCACCAACGCCGCCAAGTTTTCGACGCCCGACCAGCGAATCGCCATCGCCCTGACCCGGAACGGCGACAGCGCGTCGCTGTGCGTCGAGAACGACGGCGTCGGCATCCCGGCCGAGCTTGTGCTGCGCATCTTCGAGCGTTTCGTGCAGGGCGAGCAGGCGATGCAGCGGGCGAGCGGCGGTCTCGGCCTCGGCCTGGCGATCGCCAAGAACCTGGTCGAGCTGCATGGCGGGACGATCGCGGTCGAGAGCGCCGGCGTCGGCCAGGGCGCGCGCTTCACGGTCACCTTGCCGACGGTCGAGGCGGGGGCCCCGGCACCGGCGCCGGCGATCGGCACCGGCACGGCGCCTTCGCCGACGCGGCTGCTCGTTGTCGACGACAACGACGATGCCGCGCAGTCGCTCGCGCTCGCCCTGCGCCTCGAGGGCCACGAGGTCGAGACGGCGACCGACGGCGACGCGGCGCTGCGCCTGCTCGACCGCTTCCGGCCGGCGGCGGCGATCCTCGACATCGGCCTGCCGACGATGAACGGCTACGAGCTCGCGCGCGCCTTGCGCGACGATCCGCGCACGCGCGCGATCGTCCTGATCGCGCTGACCGGCTACGGCCGCGACCCGGATCGCCGGCGCGCGCTCGATGCCGGCTTCGACGAGCACCTCGTCAAGCCGGTCGAGTTCGGCAAGCTGCTCAAGAGGCTGGACGAGCTGCTGGCCGGCGACGCGACGATCGCCCGCTGAGCCGAACGGTCGCGCGCGCGCCTTCAGATCGCGTCCGCCCCCTCGCTTCCAGCTCCGCGTGCGTCTTGCCGGCGCGGTGGGTCGCGTAGCCGTCGACGATCCAGCCGAAGATGATCGGGTCGACCAGCGCCAGCACCTGGCTGATCGCGGCGAGCACGAGGGCGAGGGCGACGAGGGCGCGATGCGGTCGAAGGTACTCCCAGAGGAGGCGCATCAGCGGGCCGGCCGCAGCAGCGGCGCGAGATCGAAGCGGCCCGACGTGGCGAGCAGCGGCGCCCACAGGTCGCCGACGGCGGCGATCCGCGCCGGCATGTTGAAGAGATCGAAGTCCTCGATCCGCGCCCCGGCGTCGAGCTCGTCCCAGGTGATCGGCGCCGACACGGTGGCGAGCGGCCGCGGCCGCGGCGAGTAGGCCGAGGCGAGGGTGCGGCCCCAGGCGTTCTGGTTGTAGTCGACGAGGACGCGGCCGGCGGGCCGCTTGGCGATCCGGTATTCGGCCGTGACGACGTCGGGCCGCAACGCGGCGAGGTCGAACGCGAAGCGCTTGGCGAAGCTCCAGACCTGCTTCTGCGTCGGCCCACGGACGATCGCCACGTAGACGTGCAGCCCCTTCGATCCGGTGGTCTTGACGATGGGCTGCATGCCGAGGCCTTGCAGGCCGGCGCGAACGAGCTGCGCCGTCTCGACGACACCGGCGTAGGTCGCCTCGGGCACCGGGTCGAGGTCGAAGTGCAGGTAGTCGGGGCGGTCGACGTCGTCGCAGCGCGCGTACCACGGGTTGAGGTCGATGCAGCCGAGGTTGACGACCCACAGCAGCGACGCGAGGTCCTGGATCATCGGGAAGTCGATCACGCTGCCCGAGCCGTGCGTGATCGCGCACGTCTCGATCCACGCCGGCCGCGGCGACGGCGCCCGCTTCATGAAGAACGGCTCGCCGTCGGCGCCGTCGGGGTAGCGCTTCATCACCATCGCGCGGTCGGCGAGGTGAGGCAGGAGGACGGGCGAGACGTCGGCGTAGTACTGGAGCAGGTCGCGCTTGGCGATGCCGAGCGCGGGCCAGAACGGCTTGTCGAGGTTGGTGAGCTTGACTTCGCGCTCGCCGACCGCCACCAGCGCCTCCTTGCCGGCGGGAATCCGCAACCCCCCGAAGAGCGGGCTTGCCGCGGGCTTCCCGCCTGTGGCGGGGCGCGGTCGCCTCGGCTCGCTCGTCGCCACGCGCCTCACTCGCCGACGAAATGGAGCGCGATCTCGCGCCGATGCGGCTTGAGCCGGTGCTCCCAGACGTAGATGCCCTGCCAGGTGCCGAGCACCAGGCGGCCGTCGGCGACCGGAATCGACAGCTGCACGGCGGTCAGCGCCGAGCGCACGTGCGCCGGCATGTCGTCGAAGCCCTCGTCGCGATGGCGAAAGATCGGGTCGCCGTCGGGAACGAGGCGGGCGAAGAAACGATCGAGATCGGCGCGCACCTCGGGCGCCGCGTTCTCCTGGATCAGCAGGCTCGCCGAGGTGTGGCGGATGAAGAGTGTCACCACGCCGCTTTGCGCGCCGAGCTCGACGATCCAGGCGGCGACCGGCTTGGTGATCTCGAAGAGGCCGCGGCCGAGGGTGTCGATCGCGAAGGCGGTGGCGGACTGGCGCAGCACGAGTCAAGGATAGGCGCAAGCGCACGGCTTCGGTGGCGACCCGTTCCGACGTTAAGCTCGCGCAGCGGGCGCAGAACCGCTTTACGGAGACTCCCATGCCCCACCTGCCCGGCCTCGCCTTCGACCTCGGCGAGACGATCGACATGCTGCGCGACACCGTGCAGCAGTTCGCCGCCGCCGAGATCGCGCCGCGCGCCGCCGCGATCGACCGCGACAACGTCTTCCCCGCCGACCTCTGGAAGAAGCTCGGCGCGCTCGGCCTGCACGGCATGACGGTGAAGGACGAGTACGGCGGCAGCGACCTCGGCTACCTCGCCCACATCGTCGCCATGGAGGAGGTCTCGCGCGCGTCGGCGTCGGTCGGCCTGTCGTACGGCGCGCACTCGAACCTCGCCGTCAACCAGCTGCACAGGAACGGCAACGCGGCGCAGAAGAAGAAGTACCTGCCCAAGCTCGTCTCGGGCGAGTATGTCGGCGCGCTGGCGATGAGCGAGCCGAACGCCGGCTCGGACGTGGTCAGCATGAAGCTGCGTGCCGAGGCCAAGGGCGATCGCTATGTCCTCAACGGCTCGAAGATGTGGATCACCAACGGCGGCGACGCCGACACGATGATCGTCTACGCCAAGACCGACATCAACGCCGGCCCGAGCGGGATCACCGCCTTCATCATCGAGAAGGGGATGAAGGGACTGTCGTTCGGCGCCAAGCTCGACAAGCTCGGCATGCGCGGCTCGAACACCTGGCCGGTGTTCTTCCAGGATTGCGAGGTGCCGGCCGAGAACGTCCTGGGCCAGGAGGGCGGCGGCGTCAAGGTGCTGATGAGCGGCCTCGACTACGAGCGCGCCGTGCTCTCGGGCGGGCCGCTCGGCATCATGGCGGCGTGCATGGACGCGGTGCTGCCGTTCGTGCACGAGAGGAAGCAGTTCGGCCAGTCGATCGGCGAGTTCCAGCTCATGCAGGGCAAGATCGCCGACCTCTACACCACCTGGTCGGCGTCGCGCGCCTACGTGTATGCGGTCGGCCAGGCGTGCGACCGCGGCGACCACTCGCGAACGCTGCGCAAGGACGCCGCCGGCGCGATCCTCTACTCGGCCGAGAAGGCGACCTGGATGGCGGGCGAGGCGATCCAGGCGCTCGGCGGCGTCGGCTACACCAACGAGTACCCGGTCGGGCGCCTGTGGCGCGACGCCAAGCTGTACGAGATCGGCGCCGGCACGAGCGAGATCCGGCGCATGCTGATCGGGCGCGAGCTGTACGCGGAGAGCATGTGAGCGCGGCGCGCCGCTATCAAGACATTCCCGGGCCGCGCGGCGTTCCCTTCTTCGGCAACGCCTTCCAGTTCGACAAGCGCCGCGTCCACGAGCAGTTTGCCGAGTGGGTGCAGGAATTCGGGCCCTATGTCCGCGTTCGCATCGGCCCGCGCGACCTCCTTCTCGTCGCCGACCATGCGGTCATCGGTTCGGTGCTTCGCGACCGTCCCGAGCGGTTCAGGCGGCCGAGCAACCAGGCCAAGATCGCCCGCGAGATGGGCTTCGACGACGGGCTCTTCTTCGCCAACGACGCGGTCTGGAAGCGGCAGCGGCGCATGGTCATGGCGGCGCTCGACCCCGGGCACGTCAAGGCCTTCTTTCCGTCGCTGAAGACCGTCGTCGGGCGGCTCGAGGGCCGTTGGCGCAAGGCAGCGTCGGCCGGGACGGTCATCGAACTGCAGGCCGACCTGATGCGCTACACGGTCGACGCCATCGCCGGTCTCGCCTTCGGCGCCGACGTCAACACGCTCGAGTCGGATGAGGACGTCATCCAGCGCCACCTCAACCAGATCTTCCCCGCGCTGGCGCGGCGCTCGCTGGCCTCGTTTCCGTACTGGCGCTACTTGCCGTTGCCGGCCGACCGCCGCCTCGAGCGCAGCGTTCGCGAAGTCCAGGCGGCGATCGCGCGCTTCATCGCCGAGGCGCGGCAGCGCCTGCACGACGACCCCGAGCTGCGCAGCCGCCCGCGCAATCTCCTCGAGGCGATGATCGTCGCGGCGGACGCGCCGGGCAGCGAGGTCGATGACCGCGACATCGCCGGCAACGTCTTCATCGCCCTCATCGCCGGCGAGGACACGACGGCCAACACGCTCGCCTGGCTGCTCGACTTCCTGCATCGCCATCCCGAGGCGATGCGGCGCGCGCAGGAGGAGGTCCGACGCGTCGCGCCCCGAACGGCGTCGTTCACGCTCGAACAGATGGCGGATCTCCCGTTCATCGACGCCTGCATCAACGAAACGATGCGCCTGAAGCCCGTGGCGCCACTGCTGCCGTCGCAGGCGAACCAGGACACCGTGGTTGGCGACGTGGCGATCCCGGCGAATACCTTCGTCGTCGGCGTCATGCGGCCCGATGCCCTCGAGGAGCGCTACTTCCCGGACGCGAAGGCGTTCGCGCCCGAGCGCTGGCTCGCTGCCACCCCGGACGCGCCGAGCGCGCGTTCCACCACTCGGGTGTCGATGCCGTTCGGCGCCGGGCCGCGGCTCTGCCCCGGGCGCTATCTGGCGCTGCTCGAGATGAAGATGGCGATCGCGATGCTGCTCGGCGGCTTCACGATCGATCGCGTCGGCACCCGCGACGGCGCACCGGCGCGCGAGCTGTTCGCGTTCGCGATGGGCCCGGTCGGGCTGGAGATGAAGCTGGCGGCGCCGACCTAGCCGGCGCGGCGGCTGCGGGATGACCGAGGTCGAGATCGGCGAAGGCTTCGGCCTTTCCGATCGCGGCGTGCAAGTTTCGCGGGAAAGGCGCGCGTCCTCCTCAGGGCCGCGCTGGACTGACCGGGCGTTCGTGCAGGCGCGACCGGCGCAGCCCGAGCCAGACGACGGTGGCGACGACCACCAGCGCGCCGGCGACCTGCGACGGCGCGATCGACTGGCCGAGGACGAGCCAGGCCAGGCCGAGCGCGAACACCGGCTCGACGTTCATGATCGCCGAGTTGCCGACGACGCCGAGTCTCGGCAGCACGGTGAACATGATCGTGAACGCCGTGCCGTAGAGAAAGGTCAGCGCTGCCAGGCCCCACCAGCCGGGCGCCGCGTCGGGCAGGTGCAAGCCGCCGTGCGCCGTCGTCGCGACCGTCGCGATCACGGCGACGATCGCCATCGTCGTCGTCGTTCGCAGGCGCCCGTCGAGGTCGCCGGCCTCGTGCTGCGTGAACACGAGGGCCAGGCCGAACGTCGCCGCCGCGGCGAGCGCAAAGGCGACTCCGGCGCCGATCTGGCGCCACTGCGCCGTCGCGCCGAGGCCCGACGCGGCGCCGAGCACGTCGAGCGCGAGGGCCAGGCCGGCGAGCATCACCGGCATCGCGACCACGACGCGACGCTCCGGCCGGTTCCCGTAGAGGAGGCGTGCCCAGAGCGCCGTCCAGAGCGGGTAGGTGTTGAAGGCGAGCAGGGCCAGCGCGACCGGGAGTCGTGCCACCGCCGAGTAGAGACACAGGCTCTGCACGCCGACGAGCAGGCCGATCGCGGGCAGCGCGCGCCGATGGCGCCGCGTCAGCGCCACCGGGACGCGCTGGACGACGAGGAGCGCGCCGACGACGAGCGCGGTGATCGCGCTGCGAACGCTGACGGCGGTGGCGACGTCGACGCCGTGATCGAAGGCGACGCGCGCGGCGACGTGGTTCGCGCCCATCATGAACGCGATCAGGAGCAGCGTCGCGAACGCGGCGCCGGACAGCGCGGTCGCGCCGGACGGGCGGCCCGTCATTGGCGACCGCCGTGCCGCATCTAGGGCTTCGGCTGCGGCTGCGGCGGGTTCGGCGCCGGCGCGTTCGCCGCGAACGCCGCCATCTGCGCCGCCAGCGCCTTCTGGAACGCAGGCCGCGCCTCGCCGCGCTGCTTGTAGGCGTCGAGGGTCGGCCGCTGGGCGACCAGGTCAGTGTTGCGCAGGTTGCGCAGCACCGTCGTCATCATCAGGTCGGCGGCGGTGAAGCGGCCGGCGACGAGGTGCTCGCGGTCGCCGAGGAACTTGGCGAGATCGTCGAGGCGCATGCCGGTCCGGCCGGCGACCGTCTCGCGCAGCGGCTTGGCGCCTTCGCGGACGCCGCCCGGCTGCAGGTCGATGAAGTTGAGCATCGAGATCGGCGGCTCGACCGAGTTGAGCGCGGCGAAGGTCCAGGTGCGAACGAGCTCGCGCTCCTTCGCGTCGCCGGGCAGGAGCGCGGGCGAGCGCTCGGCGATGTGCAGGACGATCGCGCCCGACTCGAACAGCGTCAGCTCGCCGTCCTCGAGCGCCGGCACCTGGCCGAACGGCTGCAGCGCGCGGTAGGCGTCGCTCTTCTGGTCGTCGAAGCCGATCAGGCGCACCTCGTACGGCAGGCCCGCCTCTTCGAGTGCCCAGCGCGCGCGCAGGTCGCGCACCAGGCCCTGCGCGAACGGCGGCACCCAGCGGAATGCGGTGACCCGGATCATGGTGGGGGCGCCGCGAAGGTCGGGGCGAGCACTGCCGGCGCTGCCGCTTCCGGTGCGGGCTCGAGGACGGTGACGCGCCACAGCGTGCGCGCGTCGGCGGGGTCGGTGAGGGTCGCCGAGTGGAGCAGCGCCGCGTTGTCCCAGACGACGATGTCGCCGACGCCGTAGCGAAAGCGCATCTGGTAGCGCGGCGCGGTCGAGTGCGCCGCCAGCTCGTCGAGCAGGTCGCGCGCTTCGTCGTCGGGAAGGCCGACGATGCCGAACGAGCTGCCCGAGACGGCGTAGAGCGCCTTCTTGCCGGTGACCGGGTGCGGCCGGGCGATCCGGTGCGTGATCACCGGCATCTTTGCCTTCTGCTCGTCGCTGAGCACCGAGGCGGCGGTGCGGCTCGTCTCGTCGACGTCGTGGCGGTTGCCGTAGTGATGGATCGCCATCAGGGGCTCGATGCGCAGCTTCATCGCCTCGGGCAGGTCGTCGTAGGCCGCCTGCTGGTCGGCGAACAGCGTGTCGCCGCCGGCGCGCGGCACGACGCGCGAATAGAGCGTCGTCGCGCGCGCGGGCACCTGCAGGTACGAGTAGTCGGTGTGGAAGTACGAGCCGGCATCCTGCAGGCCGGTCGGCTTGCCGTCCTTCTTCACGTTGGACAGGATCAGGATGCTCGGGTCGTCCGGATGGTGGAACTGGTCGATGACGTGCGGCTGCGGCGGGCCGATGCGGCGCGCGAAGGCGAGGAACTGCGCAGCGCTGATGTCCTGGGCGCGCAGGGCGAGCACGTGGTGCTCGTAGAACGCTCGCTCGAGCTCGGCGAAGTCGGGGTCGGGCAGGGCGCGGCCCAGGTCGACGTCGCGGGTCTCGACGCCGAACCCGGGCAGCTTGTCGAAGCGGATCACTTGAGGAACTCGGGCGAGACGAGGCGCGGCAGGACGAGGATGATCTCGGGGAAGAAGATGGTCAAGGCCAGCACGCCGAGCATCGGCATCAGCATGATCATCACGTCCTTCATGACGTACATCAACCTACCT
>Ga0207642_10000659_pt1 | contig 10612 bp, 9 predicted proteins | sample KBSMisM22_FD_184309 | JGI IMG/M metagenome (GOLD analysis project Ga0207642, IMG submission 184309) | Miscanthus rhizosphere microbial communities from Kellogg Biological Station, Michigan, USA - KBS Miscanthus M2-2 (SPAdes) (version 2) | ecosystem: Host-associated > Plants > Roots > Rhizosphere... | reverse complement strand
CCGCGACGATTATGTCGGCGTTGAGCGTCACGGCGGCGCCTGCCGCCGCCACCGCCCAGTCGCCCACCCGCCGTTCGACCTTGGCGTAGGCGCTTGAGCTGTTGTGTCGCAACGGGATCCGTATCTCGATGAGCATCTCGTTATGCGCCAGCGATGTCTCGTACGGCCCGGTGAGGAAATCGTCGATCGGGATCTCGCGCTCACCGGACGGGCCGCGAGCCAGACAACTCGCGTTCAGCACCGAGCAGACGGTTGTGAGGTCCTCGGCCGGGTCGGCCTGACAAAGCGATCCCCCGACAGTGCCTCGGTTGCGCACGACGGGATCGGCGATGACACGTTCGGCGTCGCGGAAGATGGGACATACCGCCGCCAGCTTGTCCGACGCCAGTGCTTCGCGGTGACGCGTCATCGCACCGATCCGCACCAGCGTCGGATCGACGACGATGTAGCCGAGCTCGGGCACCAGGTCGTTGATGTCGACGAGGTACTCAGGGTTGGCTATGCGCAGTTTCATCATGGGCAACAGACTGTGGCCGCCGGCCACGAGCATCGCTCCGTCACCGAGCCGGTCGAGCAGGCCGATGGCGTGATCGACGCTCGTGGCGCGTTCGTATTCGAAAGGTCCAGGAACCTGCATGTGCACGAGTGTTCGCCCGCCTTTCGGGGGCGTCAATGAGCGGTTAAGTGATTACTTAAGTCAGTAGGCTCGAATCGTGACACCGGCTCAACTCCGGGCTTTCTCAGCTGTTGTCCGTCATGGGTCGGTCCATGCGGCGGCTGCGGAACTCGGCATGTCCGACGCTGGCATCTCCATGCATGTGGCGCAGTTGCGCAAGGAATTGGACGACCCGCTGTTCTCCAGGACCTCCGCGGGGCTGGCGTTCACGCCAGGCGGGTTGCGCCTGGCCAGCCGCGCCGTCGAGATCCTCGGGCTGCAGCAACAGACCGCGATCGAGGTGACCGAGGCCGCTCACGGACGGCGCCTGCTGCGCATCGCGGCGTCGAGCGCGTTCGCCGAGCACGCCGCGCCGGGACTGATCGAACTGTTCTCGTCGCGCGCGAAGGATCTGTCTGTCGAGCTGAGCGTGCACCCGACAAGCAGGTTCCGGGAACTGATCACCTCGCGCGCCGTCGACATTGCGCTTGGCCAGGCCCTCCCGTCAGGCCAGGCCGACCTCGACGCCGCCGACAACCCGATCGTCGTGCGGCCTTTCCTGAACTATCAGATCCTCACCGTCACGGCGCCGGGGAATCCGCTGACTTCTCAGCCTCCAACCCCTTTGGTGCTGCGCGAACAGCAATGGATGCTGGGGCCGTCGGCAGGCAGCGTCGACGGTGAGATCGCTGCGATGCTGCGCAACCTGGCGATTCCGGAAGCACAACAGCGAATCTTCCAGAGCGACGCCGCGGCCCTGGAGGAGGTTCAGCGCGTCGGCGGGGTCACCCCTCGCGATCGGCTTCACGGTTGGGAAGGATCTGGCCGCGGGGCGCCTGGTACAGGTGAAGGGCGAAGGGTTGCAGACGCCCGGTGAGTGGAGCGTCCTCACGCTGACGCCGGCCGCGCGTCAGCCCGCAGTCTCCGAGCTTGTCCGCTTCATCACGACGCCGCGGTGCACCCAGGCCATGCTGCGTGGCACGGGCGTCGGAGTCACGCGGTTTCGGCCCAAGATCCACGTCACGTTGTGGAGCTAAGTCGAAGCGAGACGTAACTAGGCAGCGGAAAGTAGTTTCTAAAGGAACTATTCGCTTGTGACGCAATTGTTTGCCACACATTGCATTGTCACACGATTGCATAGGTAACGTATGCAATCGCTGCCGGGTGTTGTTGCTGTCTGCCCCCTTCATTTGGGCAATTTTACCTTTCCGAAACTTTGCTTAGCCGTTCTTACTGACGCTGGAGTAAGTTTTCTTGTGTCCCAGCTCACAACGTCGTAAGGGGTTTGATTTATGCACACCGCACTTCGCCCATACATGACGACTGGTGTCGCGCTGGTTGGGGCCAGCGTCATAGCCGTCACTCCCATCTCGCCACCGCCGGACGAGATCCATATGCCCGCGCCGCGTGTTTCATCTGCGTCGGTCGAGCTCACCGCAGCCTTCGATCCCATCACGGCGTACACCCAACTCTTTACGAACACGTTCAACAACCTCGTGGGACTCGGCGGAGAGGCGCTGGCCGACCCGGCACCGATCCTGCGACAAGTACTCACTAATTCGATCGGCAACGCGAAAATCATCGGGGGCTCGCTCCAGAGCGCGGGTGCCGGGGTCATGACCACTATTCAGGGCCTCCCCGCGGAGCTGGAGACCGCACGCGATCAACTGTCGGCGGGCGACTTCGCCGGTGCGGTAAACACCGTGTTCTCGTACGTACTTGCCGGGTTACTGTTCAACATCGGCCTGCCTCTGATAGAAGGACCGGCAACAGTCGTTCAGAACGTGGCGGGCAACCTCGACAACGTCGCCAAGAACGGCACCCTCGCGCTGCTCTTGGTCGCCCTCGCCCCCATCTACCCGATCAATGCGACCGTATCGGCGTTCGGTGCGCTCGGCCAAGACATCCTCACCTCGGCGGGCAGCGGCGATTTCGTGGGCGTCGTGAGCGACCTTGTCAGTGCGCCGGCGGTACTGGCCGACGCGTTCCTTAACGGATTCCCAAGTGATCTGCCGTCAACGATTGATCCAGCCGGCGGCCTTCTCACCACCTCCGCTGTCGGGTTCGGGACGATCGAGAATATGCTGCAGGCGGGCAAGGCAATCGCGGGCTTACTCACTTTGCCCGCGCCAGCCTCGAGCGTGACCGACGTCAGCACGACCAGCAATAGACTCATCACCCTCCACGTGACGCCCCACCTCAAGAACGGGGCGGACGTGGAAGACAAGTCGGGTCAGACCGGCACCGACGGAGCCAAGACCAAGTCGACCTTGTTGGGCCGGTTGCCCAAGCGTGCCAACGGCGCAACCGACCTGAGCGACGGTAACTCGGCCGAGTCCGGCGCGCCTGCGTCCGCACCCGCCCCGCGGCAGCGGGCATCCGCGGTCGTCGGTGGCGTGCAAGACAAGCTGACCACCAAGCTCGGTGGGGGTTCCGCAGGTCCGCGAACCCACCTCGGCAAGGCAGGGGCCGCGAATTCCGGTGGAGACAACTCCAATGGCAGCGGCCATGCTGACTCCGGCGGCGCCGCAAAGTAATCCGCATCACGAAATCGGCCCCCTCGCAATGAAAGTGAGGGGGCCGATTTACGCCATTACCACGTCCGCCGCGCCTACGGTCTGCTGGCCTCCAGCGCCCGGATCAGGCTCGCGGAATCCCACGGACCCTTGTGCCGTAGGCCGTTGACGAAGAACGTCGGTGTCGAGTTGAGGTCCATCAGCTCCGCGTCCTGCGCATCGTCCTGCACCCGGTGCAGCACCTTCGTCGGATGTACGCGCACGTCGTCGTCGAACCGTTCGAGGTCAAGCCCGATCGCGTTGGCGTAGCGATAGATGTCCGACCACTCCAAATCGTCCTGGTTCGCGAACAGCATTTTCCCCATCTCGAAGTACTTTCCCTGCAGCCCTGCAGCCTCGGCCGCCCTGGCGGCGTCGAATGCGCGCGGGTGCACCCGCTCCAGCGGGAGATGACGCCACACGTACCGTAATTCGTCCCCGAAGTGCGCGACCACCTCGTCGATGCCGCCGGTGGCACGGCTGCAGAACGGGCACTCGTAGTCGCCGTACTCCACCAGCGTGAGCGGGGCGTGTGGATTTCCTCGAATGTGGTCGCGGTCGGGGTCGATGGGCCGGATCAGCTTGAGCCCCACCGGTTCGGGTGGGCTGACCCAGTCGGTGATCCGGAAGATCGCCCATCCCGCGAGGAACGCCACCGCAGACGCGAGTAGCACGCCGATGCGCGCCTGGTCCTGGCGGGTCGGTTGGGTGATGGCGATGTCGACGATGAAAAGTGCAATGGTGAAACCGATCCCGGACAGCGCAGCGCCGCCGGCGACCCGTCGCAACGTCAGCCCCGGCGCCAACTCGCCGAGGCGCGTGCGCTGCATGAACCACGTCGCGCCCGTGATGCCGATGAACTTTCCGACTACCAGGCCGACGACGATGCCCCAGGTGAGCTTCGACTGCAGCGCGGCCATCACGCTGTCCGTGCCCAGGCGAACCCCCGCGTTGGCCAATGCGAACAGCGGCAGCACCACGAACGCCACGTAGGGACCGATTTCGGCCTGCAGTCGCTCGTTGATCGAAATCGATTCCCGCAGACCGCGTGTGGCGGCGCGAGCGTACTGGGAGTTGGGTGACTGGCGGAACGCGCGGATCACGTCGACGGTCTGCTCCACCTGCTGACGGTCGGGTGTGAAGACGGGGATCAGCAGCGCGAGTGCGACCCCGGCCAACGTGGGATGCACGCCGGCCATGGACAGTGCGATCCACAGCGCGAACCCGAGAGCGGCGTATGCCGGGCCCCTGGCCGCGGGTAGGAACCGGACCAATGCGATCGCGATGATCAACGCCACCGCCACGACAAGTGGCACGACCTGGATGCGATCGGAGTAAAAGAGTGCGATCACGCACAGCGCGCCGATGTCGTCGACCACGGCCAGGGTCAGCAAGAATATCCGCAACCGGGCAGGGTATTTGGGCTTGATGATCGCCAGCGCACCGATGAGGAACGCGGTGTCGGTGGAGATCACCACTCCCCACGCCTGCGCGTTCTCGCCCGACGCGTTGAACAACAGGAAGATGACGGCCGGCACGGTCAAGCCCGCGATCGCGGCGACGACGGGCACCGACGCCCTGGCGCGATCGGTGAGACCACCGATGGTGAACTCGCTCGTGACTTCGAGACCGACGATGAAGAAGAAGAACGTCATCAGGCCGTCGTTGATCAGATGCCTGACCGTCAGTTCGAAGGTGTTGTCTCCGAACGTGAAACCGACATGGGAGTCCAGTAAGGCCCAATACGTCTCCGCCCACGGCGAATTGGCCCACAGGATCGCCGCAACGGTGCATGCGAGCAGCAGTGCGGCCGCGGTGTTTTCCCTCGTACCGGGCGCTTTGGGGTCGCGGCTGAACCGACCCGGCAGCAGGCGAACGATCCGCGGTAGGGGTTCTGCGGTCACTCGTCTGCGGTGCCGTTGTCGCCCATTGCGGCGCTCCCGTCGTCGCCGCTCGCGGCGGTAGCGTGGGCAGCCTCCATCAGCATCCAGCCCGACAGCTGCACCGATAGATCACGTTCGGGTATCTCAGAAGCGTTGACCGCGCCCTCGACGAACTGCGCGTCCTTGCCGGCGCCGGTGGGGATTTCGGCGGCGCGGTCCCAGAACGCGGCGAACAACGGCAGGTCGTCCACCGTTTGGCGGTTGTCCCATGCGGATTCCGCGGACTTGAGCACCATCGAGCGGGCGGTGTCGCGGGCCTCGGCGTCCGCTGGACCGTTCTGCGGCAACGTGGTCACCACGAGCGCCAGATAGCGGGCCAGGATGCCGTTGAACAATCCGCCGTCGCCACCGCCCGCACCCTTGATCACTCCGTCGGGAGCCATGTTGTCGCTGACGGCCTTCACGAGCCTGTGCACGCGCTCGGCGTGGTGGGCGTCTCTCGTCCTGGCGGCGAGCTCGGTCTCCAAACCGATCACCACGCCCTGGCAGTAGGTGTACTGCGCACGTACCAACGAGCCGGCCTTGATGCCGTCGAACACCAGATTCGTTTCGGGGTCGATCAGCGTTTCGTCGATCCATTCCGCCATCTGCTGGGCGCGCCGCAGCCGGTCGTCATAGCGGGACAGGAAGATCGCGGCGGGCGCGTTGGCGGGCGCATTGAAGAACTGGTCCTGCTTGCGCCACGGAATGCCGCCGCCGTCCTCGGGCACCCACGCGTTGAGGAACTGTTCCGACAGTGTCTTCATCGCACCGGGTCTCTCGACGCCTGCCAGCCGGCCGGCCCGCTCCAGCGCCAGCGCCAGCCACGCCATGTCGTCGTAATAGTCGTCGACCCAGGATCCGTTGTTGCGCAGCCGATGTGCCCGGATCTGGTCGGCGATTTTCTGCTCCCGCTCCGGCGTCGGGTCGCGTACCTGCGCGTCGACAAGGTTGTCCAGCAGATGGGCCTGCCACCAATAGTGCCAGATGCCGAACGTCCGGTACCTCCGCGCCGCGGGCCATGCGACAACACCCAGCTGCGTGCCGGGCAAGCCCCAGAGCTTTTTAAGGTGCCGCTTGGCGATAGCGGCTTCCGCGCTAGCCGCGCGGTTAGCCCATACCTGATCCATGGCTAGATCCTGCCCTACCAGGCGTTGGAAATGTCCCCATGTTGAGTGATCCAGGTGTGCATTGCGATACCCGCAGCAACGGCGGCGTTGATGCTGCGGGTCGATCCGAACTGCGCGATCGACACGGTCATGGCGGCGCCGGCCTTTGCGTCGTCGGTGATTCCAGGCCCCTCCTGGCCGAAGATCAGCATGCAGTCACGCGGTAGCGCGGTGTGTTCGATGCGCGCCGCGCCGGGCACGTTGTCGACGGCGACGACCGTCAGCCCGGCGTCCGCGGCGAAGGTCAGCAGATCGGCGGTGGTGTCGTGGTGGCGCAGGCGCTGGTAGCGATCGGTCACCATGGCTCCGCGCCGGTTCCAGCGTCGTCGCCCGACGATGTGCACGGTGTCGACGGCGAACGCGTTGGCCGTCCGCACCACGCCACCGATGTTCGCGTCGTTTCCGAAGTTCTCGATCGCGATGTGCAGCGGATGCCTGCGCCCGTCGATGTCGGCGATGATCGCATCCCTGGTCCAGTATCGGTATGCGTCGACCACGTTGCGGGTGTCACCGTCACGCAGCAGCCCGGTGTCGTACCGCGGATCGTCGGGCAACGGGCCTTCCCACGGCCCCACGCCGGGGCTTTCGCCCCACTCGGTGGGGCCGGGCGGCTCAGTCATGTGTGGTCCACAGTGCGGCGTGGGTGCCGACCATCGACACCGTCGCATACAGCAAGGCCTTGTTGATCTCGCCTTGTGTGCACAGTGAGGCGCGGACCTGGACGGCGTCGCGCGACGCGTCGGGCAAGACGAGCACCGAGGCGCCGTAGACGTCGCAGGCATGGCTCAGCCCAGGGGCGGGCAGTGTCGGCGCTGCCAGCACCATCATGGGTCCGCCGCGGCGGGCCGAGTCGTCGCGGTATCGCGTTGCCAGCCCGTCGGTTTCGAGGCCGAGCAGCATATAGCCGTTGCCGGAGAACGCGTTTGGGTCACCCATTGCCGACGGGTCGAGCTGCGCACCGTCGGCGCGGAACGCGTCGACACTCGTCGTCTTGAGTATCAACCCCGTGTCGTTCTCGTTCGTCGGCAGCACGCCGACCGGAAACGCCGCGGGGTATGCCGCGGAGGTGTCCGGGATCCGCTCCCGCGGCGAGTACACGTAGACACCGCGTACCTGCGACTGGTCGCGCTGCGGCCCCAGACAGACCGTGCCGGTCATCCGGTCCGGTGTAGGAGCAGACAATGGTTGCAGCGCAAGGTTTGTCACATCCTTGCAGCCGCCGAGCGCATTGGCCTCGATCGGATGAGCAAGGGCGCCGTAGAGTCCGAAGCGGATGTCCTCGGGCTTTGCGTGCGCACCGTCCTTCTGCGATGCGGAGGCATCCACATCGACCAGGACATAGTCGGCGTCGAACCGCAGATTCGTCACCGACATGTTCCAGCCGAGGATCGACTGCGATTCGCCGATGGTCACGGATTGCGTGGAATAGGGACCCCCCGTGTCGCCGTCACGAGAGCACGCCGAGCCGACCAGGACCGTCGCCCCCATGACGGCGACTAGTGCACGCAGCGACATCTAGGTGCGGCTCAAGTTCTATTCCGGCCGCGGCCGACGGCTTTCGTCATGGCGCGCATCAGGTTTCGCGGCACCATCCGTCCGCCGGTCGTGAGCGCCTTGTACTGCAGCCCCGGCACGATGACCACCCTGCCCCTGGCGACGTCGGCCATGCAGTCGCGCACCACATCGTCGACCTCGAGCCAGAGGAACGACGGCATGCCGCTCATCTCGATGCCTGCGCGCGCGTGAAACTCGGTGTGCACGAAGCCGGGACAGAGCGCGTGCACTCCGACACCCGTGTCGGTGAGACCGTTGGCCAGGCCTTCGGAGAAGGCGATCACCCACGCCTTGGACGCCGAGTACGTCGACCCGCGGCCGGGCAGCAAGCCGGCCACGCTGGCGACGTTGATCACGGTGCCCTCGTGGGCGGCCAGCATCGGCGGCAGCGCGGCGTGCGTCAGGTGCATGACCGAGGTGACGTTCACGTCGAGCTGGGATTGCAGCAAGGCCAGGTCGGCGGTCCAGAACTCCCCGGACGTACCAAATCCCGCGTTGTTCACCAGAACCCGCACTCCGGCGGCCAGCCGGTCCGCCACCTCCGCGCGGTCGGCTTCGACGGCCAGATCGGCGACGAGAACTTCCACTTGAGCGCCGGCCTCGTCGTGCAGTTCGGCGGCCAGGCACCCCAGCCGATCGGCGTCGCGGGCGGCCAGTACCAGGTCGTAGCCGTCGATGGCGTAGCGGCGGGCGAATCCAGCGCCGAGCCCAGACGTCGGTCCAGTGATCAGTGCGACGGGGCGTGGCATGCCCTAGAGAGTACTTAGCGCTGGTAGTGCGGAGACTGCCGCCCGTTGCGCGACGGTGGCGGCGGCTGGCGGTGCATCGGTTCAGGGCGAACGACATCCGGGCGAGGCTGCGCATAGCGGCCGACTTCGGGGCGGGAGGGCGGGAGCACATCAGCACGGCCAGGCGGCAGGTCGGCCCGGTCCTGAGGCAATTCAGACCGGGCAGGCGCAGGCGTCAACGGGCGGCTCGGCGAGCCACTGCGGCGGGCGACCGCCTGGCCCGCGGTGCCCTGCGGTATCGGTGGCAGTACCCGAAGCAGGTCGTTGAACTGGCGCACGGTGCGAAGGCCTTCGTCCCACTGCGCGCGGGTGCTGGTGACAGGCATCGACACCAGCGTCCAGTTCTGTTCGTTCCACATGATTTCGGCGCAGTCGGGCGCGGTGTGGGCGAACGTCACCATCCGCCGATCGCAGGCGCGGCGAGCGGCGTCGAGGTTGGTCGAGTACACCATTCGCGGGCCGATCGCGCCGAGCAACCAGATGTCGTTCTCGCGCGGCTCCTTGATGCCCTTGAGGCGCAGGTCGACGACGACGTTCGTGCCGACCTTGCGGTGCAACGCGATGACCGTCGCGACGTCTTCGAGGTCGAAGATGAACACCGCCTCGCCGCGGATCTGCCCGAGCACGACATTCTTGGCGGTGATGTCGCCGACGGTCGACATCACCCCGCGCTTCCAGCGCTTGAGAATGTCGGCCGATTCGTGCTCGTAGTCGAAACCGTGCGACTTCGCCCAGGACTTACGGCGTCGGCCCAGTCCGCGTCGACGGTCGACGTCGACGTACAGCAACACCGCCGCACCCACAAAGCAGAGTGCGGACAGCGTGAACCAGAGGGGGACCATTGCCCCAAGCCTATCTGCTGGGGCCCCTTATTCCCGAACTCAAGCGGATCACAAGACCGTCACACGAACGCTCACCAGCGCCGTCGGCGTCAATTAATGTCGCGCTGCATGGACTACGACGGCTACCAGCGCATTCGAATCTCGCTCGCGGATGGAATCTGCCGCGCGACGATCGACAACCCGCCGATAAACCTGCTGGACGTGAACCTGATCCTGGAACTCGGCCGATTCGCGGGGCAAGTCGCCTCCGACGAGGACGTCCGTGTGGTGGTCGTCGATTCGGCCGACCCCGATTTCTTCATCGCCCACGCGGACATCACGCTGATTCAGGCACTACCGCGCGACGACACCTCACTGCACGACGAATTGACGCCGTTCCACGCGATGCTGGAGGCGTTCCGAACCATGCCTAAGGCGACGATCGCCGTCATCGAAGGCATCGCCCGCGGTGGCGGCAGCGAATTGGCGATGGCCTTCGACATGCGCTTCGCTGCGCTCGGCAAGGCGCTACTCGGCCAGCCCGAAGTCGCCATCGGCATCATCCCCGGCGGTGGCGGCACGCAGCGGCTGCCGCGGCTCGTCGGCCGTGCCCGGGCGTTGGAAGTCGTCCTCGGTTGTCAGGACACCGACGCGGCCACCGCCGACGCGTGGGGTTACGTCAACCGCGCGCTGCCTCCGGACGAACTGCGGCCGTTCGTCGACACGCTTGCGGCCAGGATCGCGTCATTCCCGCTCGACGTCATCGCCACGGCCAAGCGCGCCGTCGACGCCGCAGTCGGTGACCCCGTGCCGGGTCTGCGGGTCGAGGACCAACTGTTCCGTGAAACGCTCGCTGGGCCGGCCGCCGCACAACGCATGCGGGCGTTCCTCGACGCCGGCGGCCAGACCCGCAAGGTAGAGACGGGAGACTTGACCGGGTTGATCAATCGCCTGGGAAGCTAGCAGCGGCCAGCTCGAGAATCTCCCCACGGTCCGCCGCGACGATGAACCCCGAATCGACAGCCCGATCGAGCGCTTCCGTGAACCTCTCCAGATATTCGGCCGAACCGCCCGGATAGAGGGTGCGCAGGGTCTCGGTGTCGAACGGCTCACCCGACCCGAACAGAAACGACATGGGGCTCTCATCG
>Ga0207642_10000653_pt1 | contig 10644 bp, 10 predicted proteins | sample KBSMisM22_FD_184309 | JGI IMG/M metagenome (GOLD analysis project Ga0207642, IMG submission 184309) | Miscanthus rhizosphere microbial communities from Kellogg Biological Station, Michigan, USA - KBS Miscanthus M2-2 (SPAdes) (version 2) | ecosystem: Host-associated > Plants > Roots >... | reverse complement strand
GTCTGAAGTGAGCTGACAGTATCGATTGCGCTTCTTGCGCATTATGCACCCACTGACTTGCGCATGAATTCCGGACACAAGGATGAATCAAGCTCGCGAGGATTGAATGGAACGGTGTATTCGGCGCTCGCTGGCGAATCTTATCCTTAGCGGGGCGCGGGAGCCGCCAAACACGCACGTGTACCCAGTTGGCGACATTCGCACTCCTATAGAGCGACGTGCGCACTCATATAGTTAGTATCTTGGCAGTCCTTGCAGGTGTATCCTCATTGGCGGAAGTCATCTTATTGCCCAGGGCTATCGCCACCACGGGCGCATTCCGAGGCTAGCGCGGAATCGTTGGCTGGTTATCCTTCTCAAGAAGGCCGATTGCGGGCACGAACCGAGTCGAAGCGTCACGCTGGTACTTTACTTGCTTTTGCAACTTACGCAGCCTTCTGTGCCTGCTTCTGCGGAGCTATCACAATGTTGAGCCGAATCTCACTTCAGTTATCCGTCGCTTGCGCGGGGCTTTTGTTCTGGTCGTCCGCCCCCGCCGCGGTTTTCGAAATAAATCACCACTCCCCCCGAGATTCCCTGTCGTTTAACGCCGACGAATTTCGCGGCGACACAAGCTCTTTCCTCCACGGTGCGCCGGCGAATCACGGCCTGTCGCCCGGACTCGTTGCCCAATTGAACAGGACCGATTTCTCGGCCGGCATATCGATTCGTGCCGCCATCGAGCTTGCGGGTGCGCTCGGAATCCATGGCGCGGCATCCCTCAACAACCCCGGCACGTTGCTCTGGAACGAATCCGGACACGACTTCGCGGCCGTCAAAGCATCTGGCAGTGAGGCTCAGGGCGCCGCCCTCGACGCAGGGGCAGGCGCGCCTGATTCGATCCCGAGCGTTTCCGTGATGCTGATGATTGGCGCGGGCTTGGTCTGCTATCAGATGCGGCGGAAATCGAAAGTCAGGCTCATCCGCTTCGCTTCACGCTGAGCGCCATCCAACAACGTCCTTCCGATTTCGCAGCACCCGTCCCCGGAAAGCAGCATCAGCCGATGGAATCCATTTTTTCAACATAGCGGTGACGAAAACATGAATAGTCTTTTCGGCAACAGGGTGATGATAACCGGCGGTGCAGGATTCCTCGGATCGCATCTGTCGAGCAAGCTAATCGACGAAGGCTACGACGTTCTATGCGTCGATAATTTCTACACCGGTTCCAAGACCAACATCAGGCATCTGCTAAACAATCCGAAATTCGAACTGATGCGTCACGATGTCACGTTCCCGCTCTACGTCGAAGTCGACGAAATCTACAACCTGGCCTGCCCGGCGTCGCCCATGCATTACCAGTTCGATCCGGTGCAAACCACCAAGACCAGCGTGCACGGCGCCATCAATATGCTCGGCCTGGCGAAGCGCATAAAAGCTAAAATCTTCCAGGCCTCGACCAGCGAGGTCTATGGCGACCCCCATGTCCATCCCCAACGCGAAGAATATTGGGGTAATGTAAATCCGGTGGGGATACGGTCCTGCTACGACGAAGGCAAGCGATGCGCCGAGACCCTGTTTTTCGACTACCGGAGGCAGCACAACCTGCGCGTGAAGGTCGCAAGAATCTTCAACACCTATGGACCCAACATGCATCCGAATGACGGACGCGTGGTTTCCAATTTCATCGTTCAGGCATTGCGAGGCGAAGACATCACCATCTACGGCGACGGCAGCCAGACCAGATCATTCTGCTATGTCGACGACCTCATCGACGGCATCGTCAGGTTGATGCAAACGCGCGATGATTTCACCGGGCCCGTGAACATAGGCAATCCAGGTGAATTCTCGATCCTGGAGCTTGCCGAAAAGATACTGTCCCTGACCGGCTCCAGATCAAGAATCATACGCAAACTCCTTCCGGCCGACGATCCGATGCAGCGTTGTCCCGACATCACGCTGGCAAAAAGCGAACTCGGTTGGGAACCAAAGGTCCCTCTCGATGAAGGCCTGAAGAGAACCATCGCGTTCTTCCGCCAGCTCCTTCCGGTGCAAGCTCCGGCGCGGGTGCACGCGCGGCCTGTGATAGTGGGATGATCTGAAAACACCAAATGCGAACGCCCTCTCATCCCCTCCACTGCCGGCCCTGCAACTAGCTTGTCCTGCTGAACCGCGACCCCTCGACCATGCACTCACCGACCACTCAAGGTGTCTCGGCAATGCCTGCGCATACATCGCATAACTGAATCAGCGCCCGACCGCAAGGCAACGGGAACCTCTTTAGGCGAATTTCGTTCGATTAGCCACGCGGCCGCAGCGCGGCTCGCGAACACCATGATGCCCAACGAGTCGCATCAGAAGATCGTGAACATCCAGGCCCTGCGAGGCGTTGCCGTGCTTCTGGTTGTTTTTGCACATGTTGGGTCTTACGAGAAACGTTTCTTCGACGGCCACGCCTATCTGGACCTGTTTACGACTATCGGCGCTGCGGGCGTGGATCTCTTTTTTGTCATCAGCGGCTTCGTCATGATGGCGATTTGCCACGGCGGCTACCAGAAGAAAAAGGCGGCGCCGGCATTTTTCCTGCGCCGGGTGGCGAGAATATATCCACTGTACTGGGTGTTTACCCTGCTCTATCTCCCCATCTTTCTGTTTTATCCCCAGATGATGAATCGCCAGGAAGGCGCAGAGGGAGTCAGTCTCGTGCGATCTTTCCTACTGCTTCCAGGTTTGCAGGTGCCATTGGTCGGACAAGGATGGACGCTGGTGCACGAGATGTATTTCTATCTGGTTTTTTCCATCGCGCTGTTTTTTCCCGAACGCCACAAGGTTCGCTTCCTGGCCATATGGTCGGCGCTCATAGTTGTCGGCTTCGCGCTCACCGCACGGTTCGATGTTTTGCAAGATTTTCCTTTGCTCATGCTGGCAAGCGACCCCCTGACTTTTGAATTCATCGCCGGTTGCGTGACCTTCGTCCTGATCTCGAAAGGCTGTCGAGTAAATTCGCGGCTTCTTGTGGTTCTCGGGGCCCTTGGGCTGCTCGTCCCGGGCATCATGTCGCTGCCGTTCGACAGAACGGTCCACGTCGATCGAATGATAATTTGCCTTTTACCTGCGACGCTTCTTGTCCTTGGCGCAGTGAGTCTGGAGCGAAGAAACGGCATTATCCTTCCGAAGTTCCTGACCTTCGTAGGGGATATCTCCTATTCCGTCTATCTGTCGCACATGATCGTGGTTTCGGGAGCGCACAAGCTCTTCCGCTTCCTGGACCTTGGCAGTTCAACGCCCGCGCATCTTTTCTATGTCGCCTTGTCGATCGCGCTCGCGTGCGGCGCAGGCGCTGCAATTCATTTCTTGCTGGAACGTCCTTTGTTGAGAGTCGGCTATGCCACGGTCCGGCGACTCCTTCATGAAAAAGCTGAAGCTGCCCATCCCCTCACCGCGCACATAAAACAGACGTAGCGGCGGGAAAGGAAATCATGGCGGAGCCACGCGCGACTCGGCCATTGCCGCCGCGTAGTTCGCCGAACTGCCGGCTCTAGCCTTCCACCCCTCTCAACCGCCTGGAATAGCTCCTCAACAATGCGCTGGCCGCCAGGAATACAAAGAACGTGTTTCCGATCAGATACCGTTTCCAAAGACGCCCGGGTTCCTTTGCAAGACGAAAACACCACTCCAGACCAGAGTGCTGCATCCATGCCGGCGCGCGAGGCTGCGTGCCCGCTAGTTGGGCAAAAGCCTGTCCCACGCCAATCGTCAACGCATCCAGATGGTCACAATGCGAGTACATCCATAACTCCTGCTTGGGACAGCCCAGCCCGACAAAAACCAGCCGCGCTCCGGATTTGCAGATGACAGAGGCTATTTCCGGATCAACGGGGGGATCTGGGGGCAGCATCGGCGGAGCAACACTTCCAACGATGTTCAGATCGGGGCACATCTGAAGAAGAACCCGAATGAGGTTTTGCAACAGCTCATCGGTGCCTCCATAGAGAAACACGGGTATGCGATCAACCTGAGCCTGGCGGCACAGGTCAGACATGAAGTCGGGTCCGTAGACCCGGCCCGCCGTTTTCATTCCCAGCCGGCGTTCCAGCCAGATGAGCGGCATGCCATCCGCAACGACCAGCCGCGCGCTCCGCATCGCGCTTCGAAGACGGGGCATGCGCACCGCGCGCGTAAACATGTCCACGTTGGCGACGCATACATGGCCCCGCTCCCCGCCTCGGATCGCCGAAAGAACCTCGTCGACAGCGGCGGTTAGCGGCAGCGCCGAAAAGGTAATTCCGAACAATTCGATCTTGCCGGAAGAGTTCGGGTCCACTATCGCTCGGCTCCGAATTGAGCCAGTACTCCGTGCGGGATCATGAAATTCCCTTTGCTTCTTCGATGACGTCCCGGTAGATCGCCGTGAGCTGTTCATAGTTGCGATCCGCGGTAAACCTGGCTTCATAGAGTTTCCGGGCGTTGCGTCCCATTGCGGCCATCTTCTCGGGATTGCCCATCGCCCAATGCATTTTCTTTGCCAGATCGTCCGCGCTGCCTGACTCAACCAACAGCCCGGTCACCCCGTCCTCCACCAGATCCGCCAGCGCTCCAATGCGGCTGGCGATGACCGGAAGCCCGCAAGCGAAGGCCTCCACCAGGGTCCGCGGAAAGTTCTCATACCAGATACTGGGCAACAGCAAGGCCATGGCACGCGTCATCTCATTGCGCACGACGTCTCCTGGAAGCGACCCCAGACACTCAATTCCAGGCACTGCTTCCAAAAGAGCCTGCTCGGGGCCCGTGCCAGCAACGCGAATAACGACACCCACGGTCTGCCGAGCGGCGGGTCCAAGGATGCGTATTCCTTTATCGACCGACAGGCGGCCCACGAACAGGAATCCGCTGCGGAGTCCCTCGCCCGGTACCGGGAAATCCACGAAGTTTGGTTTGACGACTATGCGCTCCGCCGGCAAACCTCCTTCAATAAATTTGCGGCGACAAAATTCGTTCAGTGCGATGAACCGGCTGATCCTGGTCCGGTAGGTTCCTGCCATCCTGTGCAGGGTCACGGCGCCGGCGCTCACGGCGCTCTGCAGCCGCGAACCCCGGTAGCAGGCATGTACGACACTGCGCCATGGGACATGCCCCAGACAATCTATGCACACCTTACCGTCGCGAAGGAACATCGCCTGGGGACAGAGCAGGCGGAAATTGTGAAGCGTTTGTACCACGGGTATCCCCGCGCGCCCGGCCGCCCAGTAAATCGAGGGCGATATGAGCGGGAATGTATTGTGGACGTGCACCACTTCGGGCCTGAACCCTTCCACGACATCGTTGAAGCGGCGCAGCGATTCCCTGCTCCAGCAACTTTGCATTGCCACTGAGACGCGATCCATTGCGTGGATCTCGTCGTTGTTCCGGGTAAAGCGTTCCACTGCATGGCCGTTCGACTCGAGCAGCTCCACTTCGGATTCCACCACCGAGTCTTCGCCGCCCTTTTGCTGGTAGAGATTGTGAACGACCAGGACGCGGTAGCGATTCATGGTCATTCGACTCTACACATCAAAGTGATTCACAGGTGGGAGAATGCTTTCTGCAAGCAGGTTACGCGCTGGACGTCGCCATGCGACGACACTACTGGCCGACTTCTATTCGGCATGCAATTTGCGACGCAGCGGTGCTATTCTCGAAGCCGGCATTTCGCGACTTCCCGGCAAGCGACATCAAAGGGCACGCTCCTCGAGGCTTTCCGATGGTCTATTTTTTCAAGGATGCAAAAATCCTGGAGCTGGCGAAGGGAAAACGCGTACTCCATATTGGGTGCGTGGGATTCGCCGATCTGCCCACCACGGATCGCATCGCCCTGGCAAACGAATCGCTGCATTACGCCCTCAGCAGGGTCGCCGACGTTACCGGCGTCGACTACAGCAGGGATGCCATCGACTATTTCAGAGACCACGGCGTGTTCAATAACGTAGTTTACGGGAACGCCGAGAAGCTCGAAGAAACACAGCTCGAGGGTACGTTCGATGTCGTGGTCGTCGGCGACATCGTCGAGCATCTCTCCAACCCCGGGTTAATGTTCGAAGGCTTGAGAAGGGTCTGCAATGAGCGGACCAGCATCGTCATCACGACGCCACACTCGTTTGGGTTGTTGAGCTTCCTGAAGCACTGCCTTGGCCGTTTCGTCGAGGGAAACGAACACGTGATGACCTTCAATGCGCAAAATATCGAAAACCTTTGTGCACGGCATGGATTCGGGATCGTCTCGATCGATACCTGCTATCAGAAGCACGCGATGACGCAACGAATGTTTTCCGCCGGCAAATTGTTTTTCAACATGTTCCCCCGTCTTGGAGGAACGTTGTTTGTTGTTGCCCGGTTTGGAAGTTGAGTTGACCGCCCGGAGCGCGCCGGTTATCGGATTCCTCGCGTTCACCAGGAAGACCGCCTTCCGCCCAGAACTGGACCAGACATGAAAATTCTCCGGTTTCTGAGGGGCAGATACAATTCCTGGCGCATGCATGCTGCCAGGAGGAGGCTGTTGCGCCTGCTTCCCAGTCCGATGCCGGATATTCCACGTGCGGCGTGGGATGACAGCTTGATTGACCCAACGGCATTCTATGTCCGATGTTTCCATCATTTTCACGGCTGCCTGCCGAAACCATTGCAGGAACACCGCGCATATTTCACCCAGTCCGGTCGCGGATTTGGCGAAGATGCCTTTCATACGATGTGGTTCCTGCTGTTTCGGGAGTTCAACCCGGCCAGCTTTCTCGAGATCGGCGTTTACCGCGGACAAACTCTGAGTCTTGCTTCCCTCTTGGCCCGTCATTTCAATCGAGATTGCTTTACGCAGGGCATTTCCCCATTCTCGTCAGCGAGCGACGCAGTTTCGAAGTATCGCGAAGGACTGGACTACTATGAGGACACGCTCCAGAATTTCGCATACTTTTCGCTGCCAGCGCCGGCCCTCCTGAAAGCCTACTCAACCGACCCGCCAGCACATCAGTTGGTCTCTTCGCGCTTGTGGTCCCTGATTTACATCGATGGCAATCATGACTACGCAGTCGCGCGCCAGGACTGGGAGCTATGCGCAAATCATCTGGAACCTGGCGGCCTTGTAGTGCTGGACGACTCAGCTCTGACTACGACGTACCAGCCGACGATTTTTGCTACGGGCGGACACCCGGGACCCTCGCAAGTGGCGCGAGAGGTTGATCGCACACGGTTTCGGGAGATTCTGCAAGTTGGGCATAACCGCGTGTTTCAACGCGTAGCTGCATGAAGGTAAATGCGGCCCGGCAGCGACAATGCTTGCTCTTGCATCTTTGGGTATGGTCATATGTCAATGAGATCATGACCCGCAATAGTGGCACCGGCTCTTGCGGGCCTTCGAATCCATACGCGGCTTGCACGTTTTCCTGTTTGCAGGCCAGGTCAGTTGTCGAGTACGTTCATTTGCTTGCCTTGGGAGAGTCGACGTGGGAATCGATATCCATTCGCTGAACTTTCTTAGATTCGCCTCCAACAAGCAGGCGCTCGGCAATATTGCGACGATCGGCCGTCAGGCATTGAACGTAGGACCGCAAATATTGAAGCAGCAAATGGGCGTCGAGAAAACCCGGGACTACGGTCCGTTCTGCGAGGAGTTGCTCACCCAATGCCTGGGAGCAACAAGCGTCGACAGCTACGACAACTCTCCCTACGAGAACGCCACTTTTGTCGAAGACATGAACCAGAGGCTCAAGTCGGATCGCGTCTACGACACGGTGTTTGACGGGGGATGCCTGGAACACATCTACAACGCGCCCCAGGCACTTCACAATGTTTCGGCCCTGTGCGTTCCCGGCGGGCAGATACTGCACGTGTTGCCCGCCAACAATTTTTGCGGGCACGGCTTCTGGCAGTTCTCCCCCGAGCTGTTTTTCTCCCTGTATTCGGAAAAGAACGGCTACAGGGAGACCCAGGTATTCGTTGCGGACCTCCTGGATACCGAATGCTGGTATGAGGTAAGAAAACCTGAAAACGGAGCCAGGGCCAATGTGAGTTCGTCCACGTCGCTTTATCTCCTGGTCCGAACCAGGAGGGCATCCGACCGGTTTTCGCATACGGACGTCCAGCAATCCGATTACGTCGAGCTATGGAATGGCGGATCACCCTCCGAGACGAAGTCTCCTACTCTCTTTACCAGCCTGGCACGGTCGATACAGCTAACGCCCTTCGCGCCGGTCGCAAAGGGAATCTACCGCCGGTGCCGGCGCTTGTCCGTCGGCCTGAAATCCATGAGGGGAAGAAATCCTGGGCTGATCCGGCATAGCGTTTCATCGCTGCTCTGAATCATTCGCTGCCGCATGCATTTCGGCAGCTTTCGCCCCGAACTGCTACCGTTCTGTGGTCGCCACGAATGACCAGAAGGCATTCATAGACCGGCCGGCCGATCTTGAAAAGAAGACATTTGCATTGGGTTCTGGCCGACCAGGTATTGGTGAGCGGCTGCAATTTCGCGATTACGATCTTGTACGCCCGCTTCTTCGGGCCGGCCAGCTTCGGTACCTATGCGCTGATCACAGTGGCACAGCAATACTTCGTCAGCGTCAGCGTGTCATTGGTCGGCAATCCGCTCATCACTACGGCTCCGCATGTGCAGGATGACATCGAGCGCGCGCGATTGATTCAAGGCAGCTTCGCGGCACAGCTGATTGTCGGCGCCGCCCTTGCCTTCCTGGCCGCAGCGGGCATGTCGATCTGCTTGTTGATGGGAGTAGCCGGCGTCTCGGCACAGACCGTGGCGGCACTTGCCGCTTCGACTCTCGGACTCGCCACGCTCGAGTGGATGCGAAGACTGTGCTTTCTCAATCGGGATGGATCCTCCCTGTTGCGTTTCGATGCGATTACTTATCTGCCCATTGTCGTCGCCGCAATCGTGCTGGCCGGCCACGATCTGCTTACCCTGGATACCGCGGTACTACTGTGGGGAATATCGAGCATTGCGGCTTGCCTGTACGCGGTGCGCCGCCTGCGTTTGCCATCACGACCCGCGGGCGCACGCGGGTTTCTGTCGCAGCATTGGCGCGCGTCGAGAGATTTCGTCGCATCGTTTCAAGCGCAATGGCTGGGCTCGCAGGGTATCGTCTATCTTGCCGCGCCGGTGGTCGGCGCCTCGGGCATCGGAGCCTATCGGTCAGTCGCCGGCCTCCTGGGATTCACCAACGCGCTGGGGACGACACTCGACAACATGCTTCCCCTTCGCTTTGCTGACGCTTACCGAAAGGGGAGCGACCTCGCGCTGAGGAAGCAGACGTTGCGCTTCGGTGTCGCGCTGACGGGGCTCCTTCTCCTGCTACTCCTGCCCGCCGGAATCTTCTGCAGGCAAATCGTTGGTTTCCTGCTGGGAGATGCATACGTTCCCTACGCGACCATCCTCTGGGTCCACGGAATCGGCGTCAGCATCGTTTTCGCAAGCAGGTTTGCGATCTACCATGAGCGCGCGCGCATGAAGACGCACCGGATCGCGATCGCGGCCGCCGTAGGCGCAGCGGTGTCGACACTGCTGGTGATCATCGCCTCCAAAGCCTTAGGCCCGGCGGGCATCGCCTGGAGTGTTGCCTTGGGTGGGGCCGTTTCGCTGCTCTACCTTTGCGCCGGCATTGTCCGCGCTGCCCGAAAAGGCTGAAAATGAGAACCGCGATTGGGCGAATTTATTGCTTGGCGTTAACCGTCCAGCCCGGTTCGCATTCGCGCGTACTGTGGGAGCGTCTGCCCGTTACTGCATTCAGTCGTCGTATTGTCGTCCTCGAGCGACATCTCTCGCATCCACACGGAGTCAAGGGGGCGGGCGACGATAAGCGCATGCGAGGCAGGCACAGCCACAGCGTTGACGTCGCGATAGCACGATGAGGGAAATCGATTGGAAGCAGTATGCGGTGCTTACGAGATAGCCCGTCCGGATATGCTGACGTGCGCACCACGGGCAGCCCCCAGGAAGCTCGCGCTGTCCGCGCCTGCCGTCGCAATCGTGCGCCTTGTCCAGCCTCGAAATGCCGCATGAATCAAGAGAGGGTCAGCTTGCGATCCGACCTTTTCGTGCAATTCTTCGGCGCCCTGGACACCGCGAACATCGATTACGTTATCGTCGGCCAGACCGCGGGCTTTCCCGCACGGATATCTTCCGATGTCGATTTTGTGGTGCGGCCTGTCGATCTTGCCCGGGTCGTGGGGATTATCTGGAAGGGAAGCGGCACCGCGCACGTGCACCAGGTATTGCAGCACGAGATCGGCGCGCTCTATTTCGTGCTTACCGTACGCGCCCAGAATAATTTCGTGCATTTCCATCCCGACGTCTCGACCGATTATCGGCGCCGTGGGCGACTCTGGCTTACTGCGGATTTTTTGCTCAGCGCGCGCGTCCGGGAGCCGGCCGGTTTCTGGAAACCGGCAATCCCTGCCGCATTTGCCTACTACCTGGTCAAGCGCATCGACAAGTTGTCTTTGGACGCGTCACATTTGCGATACCTGCAGTCTCTGTTCGAGGACGCGCCGCGGGAGTGCGAGGAGATCGGCCGACGCCTGCTCGGCGGTGCCGCATTTGAAACATTCCTGTCCTATCTCCCAAAACATGCGGCGGTTCCGGACGCCGTATTGGCGGAATTGCAAAAGGCATTGAACGCGCACGCG
>Ga0207642_10000635_pt1 | contig 10769 bp, 9 predicted proteins | sample KBSMisM22_FD_184309 | JGI IMG/M metagenome (GOLD analysis project Ga0207642, IMG submission 184309) | Miscanthus rhizosphere microbial communities from Kellogg Biological Station, Michigan, USA - KBS Miscanthus M2-2 (SPAdes) (version 2) | ecosystem: Host-associated > Plants > Roots > Rhizosphere... | reverse complement strand
CTCATCAAACGCCTCGGCTTCGCGGCGAAGGAGCGGGCGATGGCGGCCTACGAGGAGACAGGTCTTCACCCCTACCACCACGCGATCCTCATCGTGCTCGACGAGGGCTCGCACGCGAACCAGGGGTCGATCGCCGATGCGCTCGGTTACGACCGCGGGCAACTGGTGGGAATGCTCGACGAGCTCGAAGAGCGTGAGCTCGTGGAACGTCGCCGCGATCCGGACGATCGCCGCCGGCACCTCGTCCGCCTCACTTCGGAGGGGAAGCGAGCGCTCCGCCGGTTCCGCGCGCTCGCCCGCCAGCTCGAGGATGAGTTCCTCGCTCCGCTGAACGAGGACGAGCGGGCGCACTTGCACGGTCTCTTGCTCCGCCTGGCAGAGAAGCACGAATCCCGCTGCGCAATCCTTTCGGCCGACTCGTCGAAGCCCTAGACGCTTAGACTCGCCGCGTGTTCGACTACGCGGAGCGGCAACGGCGGCTGGCCGCGCGCATGGAAGCTGAGGATGTCGACGTCCTCTTTCTCGCGCCCTCGGCCGACCTGGAGTACCTCACGGGTGTCGAGCGGCAGATCCCGAACTTCGGTGAGGCCTCGTACGCGAACGGCTGGGTGACGGGAGCCTTCTTCACGCCGAAGAGCGACCCCGTCTTCCTCTTCCCGCGCATGTTCGCCGCCTTCGACCTGCACGAAGATCCAGAAGGCGAGGTTCTCGTCGTCAACGAGATGGACGACGGCTTCGGAATGTTCGAACGGGCCGCGCGGGGCCTTGGCTCCAAGGGCACGGTTGCCGTCGGCGACCGCGTCTGGGCCGAGACCACGCTGAACCTTGGTCGCGTCCTCGGCTTCGATCGCCTCCGTGCGAGCTCGACGCTGGTGAACGAGCTCCGCAGGGTCAAGACACCCGAGGAACTGGAGGCGATGGGACGGGCGATCCGGACGGTCGAGGAGGCGATGGCCGCAGCGACACCGCTCGTCGTCCCCGGCGCGACCATGGCCCAGCTGGCCGAGTCGATCGAGCACGAACTGCGTGCAGCGGGGTCGCGCACGACCTCCTTCGCCACGCACATCTTCACCGGCCTGGGCGACGGCGAGCTCGACTCGACCACCGAGACGGCGCACGAGCCGATGCCGGAAGGAACGTCGGTCATGTTCGATTTCGGCGGCGTCGTTGACGGCTACTGCTCGGACTTCGGACGCACGATCTACTGCGGCGATCCTCCCGACGATTACCGCGAGGCCTACGAGGTCATGCTCGCCGCCTACGAGGCCGGTCGTAAGGCTGCCGCCGCCGGCACGAAAGCGGCCGACGTGAACGCAGCGTGCCGCGCGCCGATCGAAGCGGCCGGGCTGGGCGAGCACTTCCGCCATCGCATGGGCCACGGGATCGGCATGGACGTGCACGAGCGGCCGTTTCTCTCCGAGGAAGACCAGACGCCGCTCGAGACAGGCATGACCTTCACCGACGAGCCGTCGATCATCATCCCCGGCCGCTTCAGCGTGCGGATCGAGAACATCGTGGTCTGCGAAGAGGGCGGCGGGCGGATCTTGAACGACTACCCCGCCGCCCTCGTCGCGAATAGCTGACTACCTCGGCGCCACCCGCGTGACGTCGACCTGATACTGGGCGTTGAAGGCCGCGTTCTTCAGATCCTTCGTCGAGACGAACACCTGCGTCGGCTGCAGGAGCGGGAAGAAGGGGCCGACCGCATTGAGCCTGCGCTGAATCTGCCGGTAGATCGTCTGGCGGACCGAGGCTCTCGACGTGACGCGCGCCTTGGCGGCGAGCTTCTCGACCGTCGGGTCGGAGCCCGCCGGCCAGCCGGCACGCGTGCCGACCAGCTCACCGGGCATGAACGCGAGGTAGTCCAGGGGATCCGGGTAGTCGGGGCCCCACAGAGAGAGCCCGAACGCCATTTTCCCGTCGCGATACTTCTGCAGCCACGTGCCGACGGTCGCGCCGCCGAGCTCGATGTGGAATCCGGCCGCCTGCAGGTTGGCCTGGACCCGCTGCGCGAGCGAGGCAAACGGGACCCCGTTGATCGTCAGGTCGCTCGGGAACTCGAGCGTGATCGTCCGGTTTCCGGCCCCCGACGCCGCGAGCTCACTCCTCGCCTTCGTGAGGTTCTGCTTGATCGCGTCCTTCCTTGGTAGGGCGCCGAGGAACATCGATGGGATGATCCCGGGCGCCTGGATCGCGCCGGGGCCGGCGACGTTCACGATCGAGCGATAGTCGAGCGCGTAGCGAACAGCAGCCTGGAAGTGCTTGTTCGGCGTGATCGACGAGATGTCCGAGTTGTTGTTCGCGAACAGCCAGAAGGTCCAGGTCGACGGGGTCGTCGCCACGTTCAGCCGTTTGTTCCCCTTGATCGTCAGTGCCTGATCGGCGGACAGGTCGATCGCCACCTCATGGGTGCCGCGCTGGATGTTGATCAGCTGCGTCGGCGCGATCATGTTTCGGACCACGACCGTCTTGAAGGCCGCCTTCTTCGATCCCCAGTAGCGAGGGTTCGGCACGAGCGTGATCTGGGAGGTGGTGCTGTAGCGCTGCAGCAGGTACGGCCCGCTCCCCGCACCGCGGGACGCCGACGAGTTCAGCCACTTCTCCGCCTTGTCGTTCTTGTCCGCGCCGACCGCGCTCGTTCCCCCGTGCTTGCGCACGAGCTTCGAGTTCACGACACCGAGGGACGTGTTCGTCAAGATCGACGGAAGCGCCGCGTTCGGTGTCTTCGAGCGAAGAATGACCGTGTACCTCCCGCCCGCCGAGACGGTGACTCCGTCGAGCAGGAAGGAGGGGTTCCCCTTGAGGTTGATGAGGCGCCTGAACGAGAAGACGGCGTCCGCGGCCGTGAGCGGAGTGCCGTCCGCGAAGTGGACGTTCCGGCGCAGGTTGAACCTGAACGTCTTCGCATCCTTGGACGCCTTCCACGACTGCACGAGCTGCGGCACCGGATGCGCGAGGTCACCGCCGCGGTAGGTGAAGAAGGTGTCGTAGATGCCGCGGTCGACGATCGACGCGGTCGGCTCGAACGCCCGTTGCGGATCGGCCGTCTTGATCTCGAAGGAGCGGTCGACGACGAGCGTCGCCGTCGGTGCCGACGATGCGGTCATGGCGCCCGATGCGGCGACTGCGGCGACAACGAGTGCGACTGCGGCGAGGGCGGCTCTTGCAGCCCAGCGGGTGCGAAAACGGTTCATGGCGGCCTCCGGGGGAGCGGGGTCAGCGGCCTTAGAGCCTATTCCTTCACATGCAAAAGTGGAAGCGACTTGGGCCGTTCAGCAGGTCGTGCGGGCGGACCGCCCCCGGCCTGCAGCCAGCAGGCAACGGTCCTGTCGCCCTCGATCGCGAGCGTCACCGGATCCTCTGCCGAACACCGGTCGAACGCGTACGGACATCGGGGATGGAAGCGGCAGGCGGCCGGAGGGTGGGCAGGATCGGGCACCTCTCCCGGCAGCGCTTCGGGCAGGAAGCCGCTCCCGTCGGGATGGGGCACGGCCCCGATCAGTGCCTCGGTGTAGGGGTGCAAGGGCAGCGACCAGAGCGATCGCGCTGGTCCCGTCTCGACCATCACGCCGAGGTACATGACCGAGACGACGTCGGCGACGTGGCGCACGATCGCGAGGTCGTGCGAGATCAGCAACAGGCTGAGCGAAAGCCGGCGCGAGAGGTCGACGAGCAGGTTCGCGACCTGTGCCTGCGCGGACGCATCGAGGGATGCGAGCGGCTCGTCGAGGACGAGGACAGAAGGATCCGCGGCCAGCGCGCGGGCGACGGCAATTCGCTGCCGCTGCCCGCCGCTGAACTGGTGCGGATAGCGGACCGCGGCGCTCGCCGGGAGCCCGACAAGATCGAGTAACTCCTCGACGCGCCCCCGGCGATCAGCCGATGGAACGAGACCGAGGACGTCGAGCGCATCGGTGAGCTGGGATCCGATCTTCCGCCGCGGGTTGAGCGATGAGTACGGGTTTTGGAAGACCATCTGGAGTCTCGCGAGCTCGCGCGGACGAGCGCGCCTCGTCAAGGGGGTCACCTCGCGTCCTTCGAATTGCACGGTTCCGGCGGTTGTCGGCACCAGTCCGACGGACGCGCGTGCGAGGCTCGACTTCCCGCAGCCCGACTCGCCCACGAGCCCGACGATCTGGCCGCGCTCGACCGTGAGACTCGCGCCTGCGACAGCACGGAGGCGTTCACGACCGCGCCGTTCGTACACGACCTCGACGTCCTGAAGCTCGAGCGCCGGTCCGTCCCCGTTCAACGGCGCGTTGTCATTCATGCCGAAACGGGTCGACGTGGCAGGCGAGCCGGCGACCGCCGACCGGAACCAGAGGCGGGTCGTCCGTCGTGCAGATCTCGATTGCATACGGACAGCGAGGGTGGTAGCGGCAGCCGTCCGGGATCTGCTGCGGGCTCGGCGGCGCGCCTTTGATTGCGACGAGTGGCGTGTCCCGTGCAGCCTCGGGGTGCGGCAGCGCATCGAGCAGCGCACGCGTGTACGGGTGCCGGGGATGCCGGAGCAGCTCGTCCCGCCTGCCGGACTCGACGACCTGCCCGGCATAGAAGATCGAGATCCGGTCGGCGATCGACGACATCACGGCGAGGTCGTGCGTGATCAGCACGACCGAGAGATCGCGCTCGCGACGGAGTCGGTCGAGCAGGCGGAGGATTCCCGCCTGAACCGTGACGTCGAGTGCCGTCGTCGGTTCGTCGGCGATCAGCAGGCGCGGCCCACAAGCGAGCGCGATCGCAATCGCGATGCGCTGGCGCATCCCGCCGGAGAACTGGTGCGGGTAGGCGTGCAGTGCGCTCCGTGGGCCCGGGATGCGTACCTGGTCGAGTAACTCGGCAGCGCGATCGTCGGCCGCGCGGCGGCTGAGCCCGAGGTGGCGGCGCATGTGCTCGGTCAGCTGTTGCCCGATGGTGAGCATTGGGTGAAGGGACGTCATCGGGTCCTGGAAGACCATCCCGATGTCGCGCCCCGAGACAGCGCGCAGATCGTTGCCCTTCAGCCGCAGCAAATCCTGTCCTCCGAATGCCGCGCGCCCCTCGACGATCGCGCCGGCCGGCAGCAGGCCGAGCAGTGCGAGCATCGACATCGTCTTGCCGCTGCCGCTCTCACCCGCCACGCCGAAGACCTGAGCAGGCTCGACGTCGTAGTCGATGCCGTCGACGACCGTCGCGAAGCCCCTTGGGGTCGGGAGTCGGACTCGCAGCCCCTCGACCTCCAACAGAGCGGTCAGCGTTCGTCACCGCCCCACGAGGTCTGGGGATCGAAGAAGTCGCGGAGACTGTCGCCGAGGAAGTTGAACGCGAGCACGGCGGTGAAGATCGCGAGCCCAGGAAAGGTGCCGATCCACCACCACTGGAAGTACTGGGCACCATCGGCGACCATCGAGCCCCACTCGGCCTGCGGCGGCTGAGCACCGAGGCCGAGGAACGAGAGGCCGGCGAGCAGCAGGATCGCGCTCGCAAGGTCGAGTGTTGCGAGCACGAACACCGGCCCGGCGACGTTCGGGAGCACGTCCCGGAAGAGCGTGCGGCGAGCCGAGGCGCCGAGCAGGCGCGCCGACTCCACGTACTCCGTGTCACCGACAGACAGCACGAGGCCCCGAACGACGCGCGCATACGCGGGCCAGGCGACCACGACGATCGCGAGTGCGGCGTTTCGAAGCCCACGCCCCAGGACCGCGGCGACGACCATGGCGAGGATGATCGCCGGAAACGCAAAGAAGAGATCGACCACGCGCATCGAGAGCCCGTCGACGATGCCGCGGAAGTAGCCTGCGAGCGCGCCTACCAGACCGCCGATCAAGGCGGCGAGCGAGACGAGCAACAGCGCGATCGGCACCGACACTCGGGCGCCGTAGATGACACGGCTGAGGACGTCACGTCCGAGCTCGTCGGTCCCGAAGAGGTGCGCGCTGCTGGGGCTCTGGGCGGCCACGAACGTCTGGGCGAGCGGATCGTACGGCGCGATGAACGGCGCGAAGATCGCCACCAGGAGCCACGCAACCGCGATCACGCCGCCCGCGACGGCGAGTGGCTGCCGCCAGGCTGGGCGCGTTCGTCCCCCGCGCCGACGAGCGCGCATCCGGAAGGCAAGAGTGCTCACCTGACGCGGATCCTCGGATCGATCACGCCGTAGAGGATGTCCACGATGAAATTGACCGTGATGTAGACAACCGCGACGAAGAGGCTCACACCCGCGATCGCCGGGACGTCGAGGTTGACGGCAGCCTGGTACGCGTACTGCCCGATGCCCGGCCAGGAGAAGATCTTCTCCACCAGCACCGCACCGGTCAGCACGTTCGCGAAGACGAGGCCGAGCACCGTGATGACGGCCGGCAGCGCAGCGCGAAGGATGTACCGCCTGACGACGACCCGTTCGGGAAGTCCCTTCGCGCGCGCGGCGCGCACGTAGTCGTTGCCGACGACCTCGAGCACCGCCGACCTTGTGTAACGGGTGAGCAGGCTGACATTGAACGCGGCGAGCACGAGCGCCGGCAGAACGAGGTGGTGCAGCGCCTGCCCGAAGAGCGCCCACTGCCCGGCGAGGAGCGCATCGATCGTGTACAGCCCGGTCTTGTGCGGAGGTGGCAGGACTCCCGGATCGAGCCGGTCGGCGCCTGGGAACCAGCCGAGCTTGAAGAAGCCGAGGTAGAGCGCGACGAGCGCGATCCAGAACGTCGGCATCGAAATGCCGCCGAGCGAGACCACACGAAGGACATGGTCGGTGGGACGGTTCCGGCGCATGGCGGCGATCACCCCGAACGTGATCCCGAAGAAGGCCGCAATGACGACCGAGTACAGCGCGAGCTCCGCCGTGGCCGGGATGAACTGGCCGAGATCGTGCGTCACGGCATCGTGCGTAAGCGAGGATTGCCCGAGATCGCCCTGGACGAGATGCTGGAGGTAGAGCCAGTAGCGCACGGGCAGCGGCTTGTCGAGGCCGTAGTGCGCCTTGAAGGCTGCAACGGCAGCGGGATCGGCCGACGCCTGCTCGCCGAGGTTCGTGGCCACCGCGTTGCTCGGCACGAGCTGTGTGAGCACGAAGACGACGAGCGTGATGCCGACGGCGAGCAGAACGAGCGCAGCCATGCGCCGAAGCACGAAGCGCAGGAAGCTCGAGGACGGACGGAGTCTACGCCGGGCCCTCGGCGCGTCGACCATAGCGGTGGGCGCCGTCGTCAAGGGCCAACGATCGTACAGCGCCGCACACGCTTGACCGGCCCCAGGTGCTGTGTGAGGCTTCACAGGTGACGACGTTCGCTCCAGTTCGTGTGGCCGCGGTCCAGGCGACTCCGGTGATGCTCGATCTGGATGCGAGCGTGGAGAAGGCGATCGACCTCACCCGCGACGCCGCCGGGCAGGGCGCAAAGCTGATCGTGCTACCGGAGTGCTTCCTCTCCTTCTATCCCTCGGCCTCGATCACCCAGTCGCGCTACGACGAAGGGATGACGGATCTCTTCGAGCGGATGTGGCTGAGCGGGGTCGACGTCCCGGGGCCGGTGGTCGACCGGCTCACCCGCGTCTGTTTCGAGCTCGGCGTCCACCTCGCGATCGGCGTCAACGAACGGGAGAGCAATCGCCCGGGCACGCTCTACAACACACTCTTGATCATCGGGCCGAGCGGCTTGTTGCTCAAGCACCGCAAGCTGATGCCAACCCACCACGAGCGGCTGTTCCACGGGATCGGCAAGGGCAACGACCTCGCAGTCGCGGACACGACTGTGGGACGCGTCGGCGGCCTGATCTGCTGGGAGCACCGCATGCCGGTCGCGCGCTACGCGATCTACCGCGGCGGCCCCCAGATCTGGGTGGCGCCGACGATGGACGACAGTGACGTCTGGCTCTCGCTCATGCGAACGATCGCCTTCGAGTCCGGTGCCTGGGTGATCAGCGTCTGCCAGTACATTCACGGCGATCAGTTTCCCGATGACTTCCCGTTCGAGATCCCGGGAGGGCGAGACCGGGAGCTTTCACGCGGAGCCTCTGCGATCATCTCCGGTGCCACACGCGAGGTCGTCGCCGGTCCGCTCGTCGGCGAGGAGGGAATCCTCGTCGCCGACTGCGATCTCCGTGAGAGCCTCCGCGGCAAACAGTGGTTCGATGCTGTCGGGCACTACAGCCGCGAGGACGTCCTCCTCGGCGTGCTCGGCGCAACCGACGGCGCAGGGAACGGTCGGGCAGACGGAACGCCGTCGCCGCCGAGCGTCGGCATCGAACCGACGGCGTCGCCGAACTGACTCTCTGACGAAGAAGGGCGGGCGATCGGCCGATCGGACGGGAGACCCGGCCCTGGCGGGCCGAGCCTCCCTGGCTTTCGCTACCCGATCGTTAGTGCTGCGGACCCGAGCTGGCCGCGGATCTCGCCGGCCGGGTTCTTCTTCGTGTGGACGTTGACGTAGGTGCGGCCCGATTCCAATGCGTTCAGCACCGAGGAGTCGACCGTCGCCTTGCCCTGCGCACCACTCTTGCACGGGGCGCACAGAGGCACGATCACCGGACCGGCCTTCCCGCGGACGCCGCGATGGATGTGCGCGGCGACGGCCTTCCCAGTCAGGTGACTGAACGTCAGTCGCCACGTGAGCACCGCCGAGGATCCCTGCTTCGCGATCGAGACGGTGAAGGCACCGCGGGCCGGACGAACGTTACCCTTCGGCTTCGGCCGCTCCTGCGCCGCGCGAAGCGACGTCTTCAGAATCGCGACCGGCGACACCTGGTCCCGGATCTCTCCTGCCGGGTTTGTCTTCGTGTGCACATTGACGTAGGCGCGATCGTTCTCGATCGCCTCGAGCACGACCGGCGTGATGTTCGCGGTTCCCGTGACTCCGCTGGTGCAAGGCGCACAGAGCGGGACGACGACGGGACCCGGCGTGCCCCTGGCCGCGATGTGGATGTGTGCAGCGATGGCGGGCCCGGTCATGTCGGTAAACGACAGCTGCCAGGTCAGGACGGCACCGGTGTCGGACTTCCTCAGCGTTCCGGTGAACGTCCCCTTCGCCGACCCGACATCCCCTTTCGGAGCGGGCACCTCATCGGAGGCAGCCATTGCGGCGGAAATCCTCACCTGTTCCGCCTGGCTGCGCGCCCCAGCACCTCCTGCCACGGCCAGCGCGAGAGCGGTTCCCAGAGCAACCACGAGTAAGACCAGCTTCGACACCACATTCCCCCTTTGCATTTGCCCCTTTGCGATTGGGATCGCAGCTCGACCCCTTCGTAGGCCAGTTACGGGCGACCTCAGCTACCGGTTTGTGCGCTTCGGGCTCCCTCGGTCGAGGGACGCCCCGAGAGGCGTGAAAGGCCGATGCACCTGGCAGCCCCCTGCGGTGGCCTAAATGGAGATCAAGCGGCGACAATTCACCCTTGCCTCGATGGCTTCGAGGCTCGTCTCGGCGACCGAGTCCGCCGGGCTCGCCAGCATGGCGACGTTCGCGAGCGCCCTCTGGGTCGGCCTGGCGCTCCCCGGGCTGCCGCTCCTCCCCGGTCTAGGCGCAGGCGGGAACAGCAACGTCGCGATCTCACTCAGCAGCGCTGTCCTCGGCGTTCAAGAAAGTCAGACATTCAAGTCGCCGAACAACGCAACCGGCCGGCAGGCGCGGCTCCTCTCGCTCCTGCTTCCGGCCGACGCGCTGGCGAAGGACCTTGCGACCGCGTCGCCGCGTTCGGCCGAATCCGGCGCCAAGTCGCTGATCGTCGCGCTTCCGGATCTACCCGCCGCGGAGAATCACGAGAGTGACCCGAGCTCGACCGACCAGCCGCAGCGGCAGGTCGCGTCTGCACCGGTCGAGCAGTCGCAGCCCGCGCCACAACCGCCTGCACCCGCACCGCCTGCACCTCACCCGGCGACGCCTGCAGCGCCGCGTCATCAGCAACCGGACCCGAATCCGCCGGCGCCCGGGCCCTTCGCTCCTTCGACTCCACCTCCGTCGTCAGACACGGGAGAGCCGGTGGTCGGCCCGCCGCCTGCCGACGGCGGTGAAGGGCCGTTCCCGGCCGATCAGGGCGCTCCCGAGAGCCCGGAGTCGCCTGGTCCCGCAGAGGATCCTGGCAACGGCAACCCCGACGCCGGTGGCGCCACGACGAACCCGGGCGGAAACGGGAACGGCAATGGCAACGCGGGCGGGAACAACCCCAACGCCGGTGGCAATAACCCGAATGCGGGCGGCAACAACGCCGGCAGCAACGGCAACGCCGGCGGCAACAATCCCAACGCGGGCGGGAACAACCCCAACGCCGGTGGCAGTAACCCGAACGCAGGCGGCAACAACGCCGGCAGCAACGGCAACGGGAATGGCAACGCTGGCGGCAACAATCCCAACGCTGGCGGGAACAACCCGAACGCGGGCGGCAACAATCCCAACGCTGGCGGGAACAACCCGAACGCGGGCGGCAACAATCCGAATGCAGGCGGCAACAACGCCGGCGGCAACGGGAACGGAAACGGCAGTGCGGGTGGAAACAACCCGAACGCAGGGGGCGCGAACGCTGGGGGTAATGGGAACGGCAACGGAGCCGCCAAGGGCGGCCCGAAAAAGGGGCCCTAGATGGAAGGCCGTTTTCGCTCCCGCTACGGGCGGGTCGCGGTCGCACGGGCCGCAGTTGTCGTCTTCCTGCTCTTCTGCGCGCTGATCGCGGGGATCGTCTTCACCCTCGATCTCAGTGCTCGCCGCTCGAACATCCAACAGGCGACGACAGAGCTGGCCGGCACTGCGCAGGTCGCGGCGTCGACCTTCTCGACGATGCACGCCAATCTTCGAGATCGAGTCGGCGAG
>Ga0207642_10000624_pt1 | contig 10866 bp, 17 predicted proteins | sample KBSMisM22_FD_184309 | JGI IMG/M metagenome (GOLD analysis project Ga0207642, IMG submission 184309) | Miscanthus rhizosphere microbial communities from Kellogg Biological Station, Michigan, USA - KBS Miscanthus M2-2 (SPAdes) (version 2) | ecosystem: Host-associated > Plants > Roots >... | reverse complement strand
TATTTGCTCAAGTGTATAGTCCTGTCCCATAACCGTTGTATGCATGGTCTTCAACGCAACATCGATCGTCGTCGCGACCGATCGTAACTCATCACTATCTAATGCAATAGAATCACCTTTCGAATAGAATATCGGCGGTTGTGGGCCGATATTCATTACTTTTTCGGTATACGCCGAATCGGTTTGATAGATCGTGAGCGGGAAGCTCCGTTCCCGTGCTAACTCTATCAACAAGGGGTGAGAGTTCGCGCCTTTGCGAAGCATTGTATATAACTGCTGTGCTACAGCACGAAGAGAGTAAATCTGCGCGTGCGCTTCGTAGTGATCGAGCGCATTGATCAGCATATTGAGTGCGCCGACGAGTTGCTCTCGACGCTCCTCGAAAGTTAGTCTTCGGGTTGCCATGCACGCTCCCTGGCGCGCCGGCGCTTGCTTCCACGCACGCAGGGTGCTAGAATAGCAACGCGCTCACGCGCAACAATCGAAATGTGCGAAATGACCATCCTCCGCCGCCAAGCAAGGGGATGGTCATTTCGCGTCTGGATACTATTTTAGCACACACGATCCGACAGGTGGTAAAACAAAAACCCCCTGCGTCGGCATGGAGCCAACCAGGGGGCGTGGATCCCGAATCGCGCATGAGTGTCACGCGATGCAGACATTGTAGCACGCTGCGTGGGCCGCTACAGGATGAGCTTATGCTGCTCGACCGCTGGCATGACCGCCTGCGCCGGCTTGAAGGGCGCATACGCCGGCGGCATCTTCACCTCAGCCCCGCCGAGCAGCTCCGCGATTGTTAGCACCTGGAGTCGCGGGTAGTCGCGCCCCCAGCCCGGCGAGCGATAGACGCCGGCGGCGGCAGCTTCCGTGAGCATCTCGCGACTGGGCGGCTCTAAGGTGATGAACGCGCCCAGCTGGGCCTGCTCGCGCTCGATCGTGCCGCGCAGATCGCGGATATCGCCGGCGCGGACGTGCCCGCTCTTGACCTGGATCAGCGCCCGCTTGGGCTTGGCGCTGGTGTCGTCGAGGAACGGGATCATCCCATCGATCCCCTGATCAGCGCCCTTCTTGCCTTGCTTGCTTCCATCCTGGCCGCCCATTGGCCGCGCCTTGATGAGTGAGAGCGCCCACCACTGGAACTGGTAGCGGTCGTCGAGCGCCAGCTTGCGGGCGGCGCCGATATCCTTGGGCTCGCCGACGGTCTGAAACGTGATGCCGGGGAACATCTCCAGCATGCGACTCTTCTGCAGCGCGATCGCCAGGTGGGTCACGTCGATCCCAATCCAGCGCCTCCCGAGCTTCTCAGCCGCCGCCACCGCCGTGCCGCAGCCGCAGAAGGGATCCAGAATCACATCACCGGGGTTACTGCTAGTCGCAATGATGCGCTCCAGGAGCGCCAAAGGCTTCTGCGTGGGATATCCAAGCGCCTCTTTCGAGCGGTTGTTGATAATCGGAAGGTCATCCCATAAATTTTGAATAGGGACACCGGACATCTCATCTAAATAGCGCTTGTACTGCGGCACCGCGCCTGGCCTTGTTTGAATGATTCTGCCTCGTTTAATCAGTTCATCCATATTTTCTTTCGAGTAACGCCAGTAGCGCGATACACCCATAACGTCATAATAGGGGTTGCCCTTTTCCGCGCCCCCCGGGCCTTGTAAGTTGTCGATGCGATATCGGCGGCCATCCGCATCAACGCGCCGGTAGTCACGTTCTACATAGCTTGCATCATAGGGTGCATACTGCTGATTCCAAACGACTTCGCTCCCCTTCGAATAAAACAGGAGGGTGTCTGTAACGCGCCCGTAATGCCGAGAGCCTTGCTTTGTGTCACTATGCGCGCTGCTCCGCTTCCAAATAATTTCATTGCGAAAGTTCTGCGGGCCAAAGATCGTATCGAGAATAATCTTCAGATAGTGACTGGCGGTCGGGTCACAATGCAGATACAGGCTCCCGGTCGGCTTGAGCACGCGGTGCAGCTCGACCAGGCGCACGGCCATCATCACCAAGTAGGCCAGCATCTGATTCGTACCCAGAAAGCCGCGAAGACTGCCGATCATCTGGCCGACGTGCGCCGGCCCATCGGTCACGAGCTCATAGTAGGTCTGCTCGGCCGCGGCGTTCCAGTGCCAGCTATCCTCAAACGCCTGGATCTGGGCGTCTGCGGCCTGGCCATGCTCGTCTTTGAAGAGCACGTTATAGTTGCGATTGGAGTTGAACGGGGGATCGAGATAGACCAGATCGACGCTGGCGGTGGGAATGTGCTCGCGTAAAACAGAGAGATTGTCGCCGTAGTAGAGTGTATTGCGAGAAGGTAGCATAAACGTTCTCAGATGCGACGTAATGAGTGAAGAAGTTGTTTTTGTCGCTTTCTCTAGGATAGTGCCTTTACCGAAGGCGAAAAGAATCAATCGTATATCAATGACATGATTATCGATGATTATGCCGAGATGTTCGCGTATAACTACAGGGGTGGTACAAAGACGCGACGCGCTAACCTAGCAGCAGGCACCGCAACGCCGGCGGGATCCCGCCGGCGCCCTTGTCACCTTGTCACCTTGTCTCCCTCACTCCTCACTCTTCGGCATCGCCGCGTACATCTGCGCGACCACGCCGGCCGGGTCGATGATCTGCTTCTTCTGCTCATCGTAGGCAGCCCAGATCTGGGGGAGGCTATAGAGGTAGCGGCCCAGCCCGAACGCTGCGCACGCGCGCTTGAATGCCTGCGCCTCGGCCGACGTGGCCGGGTTCTCGTCGCTGCGGTCGACCGGGTAGTCGCCGGTGGCCGACTTCGTGACGCCGAAGACGGTCAAGGCGCACACCGCGCCGCGCTCGGAGAGCGTGATGCTGTGTGACCAGTTCTCCACGCCGCAGATCTGATCGAGCCGCACGAAGTAAGCGCGCATGTCCGCATGTGGCGTGGCCAGCGCGCGGGTGCGGTCTTTGGTCAGCGCGGTGGGCTTCAGGGCGATATCGCGCTGATAAAACGGCTTGAGCAGCCAGGGCGCAGCCTCAGCGAGCGACGTGGGCCGGGCGGCCTTCGCGGCCTTCGCGGCCGGCGCATCGGCCGCCGCTGTCTCAGGCGGGGTGAGTTCGTCGGCGGCGCGTTTGGCAGCGGAGAGCTTGCCGGCGCGCTCGGCGGTGGCATTGTTCATGATCTCTTTGGCGGCAGGGCTGACGACCTGGCGGCCGGCTTGTACCATCTCCGCTCCCGTTGTTATGGACGCTGCTGGTTTAGATTGCATCTTCGTTGCCCTTCATTGATAAGAGAAAAGCCGCTAGTCTGACAGGATCGCGGTAGTCGATTGGCTTCGCGTGCTTGCGCATATTACAGGACAGGCAAAGAGGTTGGAGGTTGACGATTGCATTCGTTCCACCTCTGGAGAGGGGGACAACGTGATCGACCGTGAGTCTACCACCAGCATCGCAACACAGGCAAACATTGCCAAACCATGCACACAATGCGCGCCACTCAGCCGCCGTGTACGTCCCTCCATTCCCGATCTTCCGCGCAGCACGGTTGTGTCGATCTATTCGTCCTTTGTCGGGATGCGCAACTCGGTACTTCTTATACTTCGCCAGCACCTTTTCAGGATGCGCCGCATTGTGTGCGCGTTGCTTGGCTGCGACCTTCTCAGGATTCGCCGCTCGATATGCCCGATCACGGGCGCGGGCCTTCTCAGGGTTCGCCGCGCGATATGCGTTTTCCTTAGCCCTAACCTCTTCACGATGCGCCGCGCGCCGCGCCCTCTGATTGGCGGTAATCGTCGCACGGTGCGCCTTCCGTCTGGCGGCTTCCTCGGTGCGGTGTGCTGCGCGGTGTGCCTTTTTCCGGGCGGCGATCTCTTCACGATGCGCCGCTGCATACGCCTTCTTCTTCGCAGCGAGGGTTTCTTTTGTTTGACGTGCCATGCTCTATCGCCTGTGTCTAATTCGTTCGATTGTACTGCATTCGGTGCCAGGGAGCGATCGAGCGCTCGATCGCCGCTGGCCTAGGGTCTAGTCCTCGTTTGGATTCGTGATCGGCGTGGGTTCCGGCCCCATCGGCCCGCCGCCCAGCGGCGCGGTGTCGTCGTTGCTATACCATTTCATCACGTTCCCCTTTGAGTCAGGCTGGACTCGTTCAGCACCCGCATAACGGGCAGATACGGCAGCGACCGCCGCATTTCGTCCTGTGCCTAGTAGCGCTCCTCTTCGTCGCGCAGCCGCTGGTCGATCGCGTCGATGCGCCGATCAAGGGCGTCGAATGCTTCCTGGATATTGTCGATTGCGTCCGCGACCTCGGCCAGCGCATCGGGGCTGGCGTCGAATTGTTTCTGTAAACGCTGGAGGTGCCATTTGAGTGTGTCGAGTCCTGGTAGCACTGCTGACCTCACTTTCTTCCTATTGTCATCATTTCAATTATTGTCGGCAGCAGTTACATCGCGTAATCATAGTAAGTCGTCGATTGCCGCCAGCCCGGCCGGCGTAGGTATCCGCGTCGCGCGCCATTCAGCCCCTATCTGCATCTCCAGCCAATCCATTCGCCCGATCGTGATCTCGGGCAGCTCGTCTGAGTCGAACGGCAGCGCGGGTTGGACAAGCGGCTGGAAGCCATAGCCCGGACGCCGGCCGCGCAAGCTAGCGCAGTGTGGGCAGAGCAGCGGGGTATTCTTGTGGTGTGCTTTCAGCCACCGCTCCAGCGCCGGCGTGCCCGGCCGGTAGTAGACTTCCCAGCCGATCCCGCGCGCGACCGCGGCGACGGTGAGATGTTGGCCGCGCCCGGCCGCGTGCTGGGCGATGCGCGCCCGTACATCACCGGCCCAACCCAGATAATGACGAGCCATCGCCCGCGCATTCTCTACGTTGCCCACGGGCCGGCTGAAGCACAAAATGTACAGCCAGCCCAATGTCTCACCGGTGATCAGCGGTCGCATCTACGCGGCCTCCAGGTAGCGCTGGCGTGCCAGGGCGATGCGCCGACCCAGCTGAGAGGGCACGGCGTATAGGTGCAGGTGAACGATCGGGCCGTCCTCCTCCTCAGCCGGCCCATCGTCGAAGCGCGTCATATCATCGTTCGCGACCTCGATGCCGATGATCAGCGCGATCGGCCAATGCATCGATGCCTGCGCCTTGCAGCTGCAAATCCAGTCGCCATCCATCCGCACGATGTGCGGAGCCTCGCCCGGCCGGCGGCTCGGCAACAGGTAGGCGCCCGAGGCCAGCAGCTCGGGCCGGACGCCATTTCGGTACTCGATCAGCGCGTTGGTGTACGATGTCGCAGTCCGGCGGAAGTAGGCGCGATCGTCTTTGGTCTCAGCCGTCGCAGCGTGCCCTCCGTTGTCACACGCCAGCCGCTCCAGCGCGCCTTCGACGGCTGCATCCACGGGGCCGGCGGTGTGGGTCATCGCCTCGTAGGCCACCCGATCCAGCTCGACTTCAGCCTCGATGTGGCGCTCGCGGCTGCCGATGTGGCGACCATCAAGGAACATATCGAAGTCTTTGTTGGCCCGGTTGTAGGTGATGAGCTTCTGCATTGTGGTGGCTCCGATGTGCGCTTCTGAACTGATGTAAGTATACATTGATTGGTACCATTTGTCAAGTACCTATTACAAAGACGCTGTTGACAAGTACTTATAGGCATGCTATAGTGGCAGACACACGTAAAGTGAGGAGGTGTTCAAAGTGGCGAGATTTCGAGTAAAGGAATTAGCGAAGGCACGCGGGATGACCAGCGAAGAGCTGGCGTTGAAGAGCGGCGTCAAGATCAGTACGGTGCGCAACCTCTGGCAGAACAGAGTCAGCGACCCGAACTACAGCACGCTCTTGGCTATCGCGGGTGCGCTAGGGGTGCGGATTGAGGAGTTGGCGATCGAAGCCGGGTCTGATGTAAAATCGAATGAATCACGAAGCCCCAGGTTTGCTGCCGCGTCAACGACTTAGCAAGCCAGGGGCTTCGTGTTGTGGTTGCGCTGTCACCTAGGCAAGAGCTGCCAGCGAACCACCGGGATCGACCATCGCCTTGCTTCTCGCTGCGTTGCTCGAAGTCTGGCTAGGCCATCTATAGAAATGAGGTTGTTATTCCTTTGGGCGCTTGAGCACAACACTGGTGTGGCGCGTGCCAAACAGTTCGAAGCCGATCAGTTCCCATCCTTCAGCACCATACTCGTTTAAGCGATCCCAGATCGGTGGCGACTGTTTCCAGTTCTCGACTTCGGCGCTGCCGATCCAGCGCACCAAGGGTCGATCACCGCCGGCGAGATCGACGCGAAGGACAAGGTATTCCCAGTGCTGCATCAGCGCCTATCTTCCTCGCTGCGGTGCGATTCGAGCTTAGGCCATCTAGAGAAATGAGGTTAGATACTACCGCGACAGGTTGCGATCCCAAAAGGGGCGCTCGATGTCGCCGTCTGTACCACCTGCCCATCCACCAGGATCTCGCAGGTCACGACGCCCGCGTCCCACTTGTTCTGACCTGAGAGATACAGCACTTTTCCGCTCGCGCCGTCGAAGTTGAGCGTGTAGGGCGGGCCAACGTTTCTTTGTTCCATGCCGCCGCTAGCGTTCGTGAGTGTGACATCGACCGATCCGGTTGTGCCGGTGATCCGATAACTGATCGGACGTGGCCCACCGCAGCCCGCGAGCAGCGCGGCCAGGATGCCCAGGAGTAGCAAGGTCTTCACTGGTTCCCTCCGATTTATGGCAGAGAGCAATGTCGGCCACAAACACGGTGGAGGGAAACACCGCACCTTACCAAGTAAATAGACGTTTGTTCAATAAACGCTAGTGCGCTCGGTCGATCGGGCGCGCCGGCAGCCAGCCCGTCGGAATGCGCCGCTGGAGGCGCTGGGCTTCCGCCACAGCGGCACGGTAGCGCCGATCGAGCGTTCCGAGCTGGATGTGCGCTGCCAGGCCATCGACCCGGGCCTGCTTGCTGCGTTCACGCAGCGCCTCGCTGAGGTCAACCAGATGCTGACACGATTCGATCAGTTGGTCGCTTTCGTTCATACGTGCGCATCTCGGAGCGCGTACCATGCGCTCCGTGCCAGGGAGCGCCTCAGTCAAGCTGTTCACCCCGACGAGTGTTCGCCGAGTTCGTCGCTGCCCGCCGCTCTGGCGTGCTGCGGCTGCACATACCGCGCCACACACGCTAGCAGCTCGTCAATATGAAACGGCTTCGCGACATAGGCCACGCCGCCCATCGCCTTGAGCAATTCGGCAGTCAGCTGTAACGCCGTGATCAGCACGATCGGAAACGTGTAGTCGGTCGTGCTCAGCATACGAACCAGTGCATCACCATGCGCGCCCGGCAGTTGGATATCCAAGAGCAAGAGCGCCGGCGGACTCTCAATGATTGTGCGCATCCCCGTTTCCGCGTCCGGAGACGCGCGCACCGCGTAGCCCGCATCGGTCAGGAGTTCAACGATCACGGCGCGATTTTCGTAATCGTCATCAATCACCAGCACGTCATCCATACGGGATGTCTGCACGTCGAACGTGTGTGCTCTCTGCTCATGCTCCGCCGAGTTCGGCAGTGGTATGGCGCTATCGATTGTCAATGTTCCCCTCGTGAGCGATGCCCACGGTACGGGGTGGGAAGTGAAAGGATTGTTGTTGATGGATGTGTTCACGCCGGAAGACGACGAACTAGTCGTCAGCCTTCGTCGCGTCGACGGTGCGCGCGGCGTAGATCAGCACCAGGTTGTCGCAGCCGGTACACCGGAAGCTCTGCATGAGGAGCTGCGGCCCGCTGAACGCCCGGATCGGCTCTGAGACAACGGGCGCGCGTAGGAGATCGCCCACGTCCCATGCGACCGTGCCACAGACCGCACAGGGCGATCGCCGTTCCAGGAATGTATCGATAATCGCTTGAGTCGGTAAAGCGGCCATCCGCACCTTACCAAGTGAATAGATTGTAATCGCACATTTGTACGATACAACGTAAGAATGACCGATTTCTCGTGACGAACGTTTAGGGCGGCCTCGCTGTGGATCGTACCGCCGGCGACGTTTCTAGTAGAAGCGTTCGGTGACAGGCTGTGCGGGCTTCTGCCGAGTCGAGGCACCTGGACTACGCGATCTGGCACGGATCGCCGTGGCAGCGGCGCGCGTGTGGCGCGTTCGCCTTGCGTTCCACGGTACGGGGTGGTGTGAGAATCAAACGACCGCCGATCGTCAGACCGGCGATCGCATTGCAATCAGGGACTTCTGGGGTGGGAACTCGCGTTCTAACTCCAGAACATCAGGAAATCGGTGTGGCTGGGGAACAGGGACTCTTCCTCCAGATCCAAAACTAGGTTGTTACCACCGATCGGGCAAGCTATCCACCGCATCGCGCTTTTGCTCCATCTCGACTTGTAAATAGCGCTCGGTCGTGCTGAGTGAGGCGTGGCCCAGCAACCTCTGGATCGTCCGCAGATCCCGGCCGGCCCAGAGCAGCCTTGTTGCGAACGTGTGGCGCAGCTGGTGTGCGCTGATGTCTAACCCCTCGTCTTTCAGCCAGCGGTCGAAGGTGTGCGGGATGCTTTTGTATGAAAGCGGCCGCCCATCACTATGCCCGCAGACCGCGCCCCGTTGCTTATCCTCGGGCGTCAGCGCCAGATTAGCCGCCAGCCGACCATGAATCGGCAGCGCCCGATCCTTGCGGCCCTTTCCCTGCCGGACGATCAGGGTGCCGGCCTCTAAATCCACGTCGCGCCAGAGCAGCTTGGCGACCTCAGCCAGGCGCAACCCGGCATACTCCATCAGCAGCACGATCCGCTGATCGCGCTCCCTCACGCGCCGCGCCTTGGTATCCAGGATTGGCAGCGGCCGATCGAGCAGTCGATCCAGCTCGCGCAGCTCACGCGCCGACAGGGCGCGTGGGATCGGCTCATTGCGCTTGGGCCACTCCAGCTCCAGCGTCGGATCATCATTTCGCAGTTTCGCGCGAATACACCAGCGGCTGTAGCTCCGCATGGCGCTCAGATCCTTGCCGATCGTGGCGGGGGCTTTGGCGTGCCGACTGGCCTGGTAGCGGCCGAGCGACTCGGCGTGGACATCCGCGACCGTCGGCTCGTCACCGAGAAACACCGCGACGCGCCGCACCGCCCGGCGGTACGTGTCGATCGTGCGCGCTGAACACTTGCGCCCGGCCAGGTGACTCGCGTAGCTCTCTAGTGTGTCGAGGATCGCCGGCGTCGTGGCCAGCTGGACATTGATCTCTGTTCTCTGCTCAGGAACCATCACAACAACCTCCTCATCCACAGCCGACGGTATATCCGCCTGCTGTGGGAACGTCCCACAACGGGCGATTGGGATGCACAAAACACGGTGGATCCCAATCGCGCGGGGTGCTGTATTCCCGCGAGAAGAGAGGTTTTATGGAGTAATTGTCGAAGAGCACAACCGGGCTGGGGATCGAGAAGGCGATCCCCGGCCCATCACGCAACAGGAGTTGGGATGCTGCATTCTACCATTGAAACGGAGGCCACCAAATGAAATGGGAATAAGAAAACGCCCCATTGATTTCGACGAAACCAATGAGGCGATCTCGGATGTCGCACGGCCCAGATACCCGCTCAATAGGTTGGCCGTGCTCCGCTGTCGAGTATACAAGAGGCGATTGGATGCTGTCAACATTTCCTATTCGCGGCCCGCTCATCCTCGCTCCTGAAATGGGCGGCACGCTGCTCTGCCTGAGGTTGTCCTCCCACGCCGAGACGCTGCTGGTGTGCCAGGCGCTGCGGAGGCTGATCGTCTTGCCGAGCTGTGGCGTCCAAACCTGGCCGCAGACCGAGCAGGCGCTCTTCGTCGTCTGGGCGCTGCCAGGACAGGCGCAGATCCTGCGCGGCCTGATCGGCGCATTCGGCGAGATCATCGACTGGCCATCGCGGCTGGTGGTCGAGGGCGACTGGAGCGAGCTTGGCGGCCAGCCGACCTACGCCGAGCGCGAGTATGAGGTCGGGGGCTAGAGACGAAGGACGAAAGACGAAGGACGAAAGACGAAGGACGAAGGACGGAAGACACGCCGCGATGAGATCCGGCGACCAACGACAATCGACCACCAATGCGTTCACGGCGCGGGTGGTCGATCATCTTGATGACTGGAGTTTACCTATGGAATTATACCAAAAAACACCGCCAAACCCTGACAGGACTTTGCGAAATCCTGTAGGGACTATCCGCGAATCTGGCGCGATAGGCGCGGATGAATCGACCAATGCATTCAATCCGTACCTCCCGGCGATCGGCCGGGTGCTGGAGGTGCTGCGGAGCTACGGGCCAAGTGGCACCACGGTCGAAATCTGCAATCGCGATCTCGCCGCGTCCGCCGGCTGCTCGGCTGGCCGCATCCCAGCGCTGCTGCGACAGCTCGAAGCCGACGACATGATCGAGCGGGTGACCGGCCCGCGCGGCAGTTTGATCATGGTCAGCGATCAACATGTTGATCGATCGAATAGCGCATTAGCATGCGATCAAGAGTCTGATCGCCGCTCAACTGCCGATCCTTCGATCCCCAACCAGATGCTTGATCGCTCCGCTGCGGTGTCGTGAGCGATCAATTTATTGATCCCCCCCACACCCCCCTATATGGTATTCAGCATGAGTCTTCGCAGCAGCAGCATGCGCGCGGGCGCGAGTCGCTCTACGATGCGATCCTCGCCGCCAACGAACACAACGAGGGGGTCGCGCTCGATGTGCTGGAGAAAAACCCTGAGCTCACGCTCGCAGAATTTCAGGCGCTTTGCCGCGCCGGCGCTGCGCGTGGAAATAGGCGATCGAAAAACAGTATCGGCCTGGTGATCTGGTGTCTCCAGCACGGCCAACCGCTGCATAGCCCGAAGGAGCCTCGTGATGAGCGATCAGCCGCCCGATCTCCCTACCGGAACGCCGCGGCGATCTGCG
>Ga0207642_10000582_pt1 | contig 11255 bp, 8 predicted proteins | sample KBSMisM22_FD_184309 | JGI IMG/M metagenome (GOLD analysis project Ga0207642, IMG submission 184309) | Miscanthus rhizosphere microbial communities from Kellogg Biological Station, Michigan, USA - KBS Miscanthus M2-2 (SPAdes) (version 2) | ecosystem: Host-associated > Plants > Roots > Rhizosphere... | reverse complement strand
CCGCTGCAATCGATCGGGCCTTTCTCCGAGCTGTTGCTCTCACCCCACCTGCCGGACACGGGGTAGCTCTGCGCCAGCGCGGGCGTGGCAAGCGCGGTCACGAGCAAAGCGGTCAGAATCATTGTGCGCATGGTCGAAAGAGTCGGCGTCGCAGGCGTCAAAATCAAGCGCGGCCGGACGCCATGATTAACGGCCAGCACAAGCGGTCGATTCAATTAGCGCTTTTCCGGGGTGCCGTAGCCGCCGGCAGTCGGCGTTTGAATGATAATGGCCTCATTTTTGTCGATTACGGTGGCATCGCACCCCTGCAGCTTTTCCACGCTGCCGTCCTTGCGCCGGGCCCAGTTTTCGCCGACCTGGCCCGCTTCGCCGCCGGCCAGTCCGAACGGGGGCACCCGCCGGTGTCCCGACAAAATCGTGCATTCCATTTTTTCGAGGAAGCGGATGGTGCGGCGGATGCCGTCGCCGGCGTGCCACTTGCCGCGTCCGCCTGAGCCGGGGCGGATATGGAAGTCCTCGAGCACGACGGGATAGCGAAACTCCAGCACCTCCGGATCGGTTAAGCGGGTATTGGTCATATGTGTGTGCACGGCGTCAGTGCCGTTGAAGCCGGGGCCTGCCGGCGAGCCGGAGCAGATTGTTTCGTAGTACTGATGGCGGGCATTGCCGAAGTTAAGATTGTTCATGGTGCCCTGTGCGGCTGCGAGGGCTCCGAGCGCGCCAAACAGGCAATTGGTGACAGCTTGCGACGTTTCGACGTTGCCGGCGACGACGGCGGCCGGATATTCCGGCGACAGCATGGACCGTTTTGGAATCACGATGTTGATCGGACGCAAGCAGCCGGCATTCATCGGAATTTCGTCGTCGACCATCACGCGGAACACATAGAGCACTGCCGCGCGTGTCACCGGCTCCGGCGCGTTGAAATTCGTCGGTTGCTGCTCGCTTGTGCCGGTGAAATCGACCGTTGCCTCGCGTTTCTTCTTATCGACCGTGATCTTGACATTGATTGCGGTGCCCTGGTCCATCTCGTAGCTGAATTCCGAATCGTGCAATCGGTCGATCACGCGCCGAACGCTCTCGGCCGCGTTGTCTTGCACGTGCTGCATGTAGGCTTTCACGACCGGCAACGTGAAGTGCTGCACCATTTTGCGCAGTTCGGCCACGCCCTTCTCGTTGGCGGCCATCTGTGCCTTGATGTCGTTGATGTTCTGCACCGGATTGCGCGCCGGATATTTTGCTCCAGTGAGCGCTGCTAGCAATTCCTTTTCACGAAAGCGGCCACGATCGACCAGCTTGAAGTTGTCGAAAAGCACGCCTTCCTGCTCGATCGTCGTGGCGTTCGGCGACATCGAGCCTGGGGAAATGCCGCCGACGTCGGCGTGGTGTCCGCGCGATGCCACCCAGAACAGGGTCGACTTCTTCCTGTCGTCGAAGACCGGCGTGCAGACCGTGATATCCGGGAGATGAGTACCTCCGTTATAGGGGGCGTTGATGGCATAGACGTCGCCGGGCCGAATCCGCCCCTTGTTTTCGCGGATGATCGTTTCGACGGCCCGATCCATTGACCCGAGATGAACCGGCATATGGGGTGCGTTGGCGACGAGGGTCCCATCATGCGAGAAGACGGCGCACGAAAAATCGAGGCGTTCCTTGATGTTCACGGAATAAGCAGTGTTTTGCAGCGAAACACCCATCTGTTCCGCAATCGACATGAAGAGATTGTTGAACACTTCCAGCATCACGGGATCGGCATGCGTTCCGATGGCGTGAACGCGCTTGAGCTTTTTGGCGCGGGTGAGCACGAGATGATTTTTGGCCGTCAGTTCAGCCTGCCAGCCTGGCTCGACCACGATGGTCTGGTGTGGCTCGATGATGATGGCTGCGCCTTTGACGCGCGAGCCCGGTCTGAGCTGATCGCGCGTGTAGACGTCTGCATCATGCCACGCACCTGCGGAAAAGAACCGAGTTTTCAGCGCGGGCTTTGGCAACGCAGGACGTGAGCGCCTAGCGGCCTTTTCGCTGAATTTCGCGCCACCGCCGACCGCCTCGACGGATACGGCTTCGATGACAATCTGTTTTGTGCGATCGATGAAGCCGAAACGCGCCTTGTGTGCTTTTTCGAACGCGCGCTTCATTGCGGCGCCGCTGCCGGCCGCCACCACGAGCGGGGTATCGGTGCCGGCGTAACGAATATGCGCGCGCACGAAGACCTTGATCTTGCCGGCCGGGACACCCTGGCCCGCGACTTCTTCTTTGGTCGCTTTTCCGAGCAATTTCCCGACGCGCGCGATCGCCTTGAAGGCCTTGCCGCCGAACGGCAGCTCGATGGCTTGCTCGCGCGTGGCGCGGATGTCGGCGAGGCCCATGCCGTAGGCCGAAAGCAGCGAAGAGAAAGGGTGAATGAGCACGCGCGTCATTCCGAGCGCGTCGGCGACCAGGCAGGCGTGTTGCCCGCCGGCGCCCCCAAAGCAATTGAGCGCATAACGCGTAATGTCGTAGCCGCGCTGCACGGAGATCTTCTTGATCGCATTGGCCATGTTCTCGACCGCGATCTTGATGAAGCCGTCGGCGACCCCTTCGGGGTTTCTGCCGCCGACCTGCTGGGCAAGGTCAGTGAAGGCCATTCGAACGGCATGTGCATCGAGCGGCAGGTTCTGCGACGGCCCGAAAATCTTCGGGAAGAAATCCGGAATGAGCTTGCCGACCATCACGTTGGCGTCGGTGACGGCGAGCGGCCCGTTGCGCCGGTAGCATTTTGGGCCGGGATTGGCGCCCGCTGAATCCGGACCGACGCGGAAGCGGGCGCCGTCAAAATGCAGGATCGAACCGCCGCCGGCGGCGACGGTATGGATCAGCATCATTGGCGCGCGCATGCGCACGCCGGCGACTTCCGTTTCGAAGGCGCGCTCATACTCGCCGTCGAAATGTGACACGTCGGTCGAGGTGCCGCCCATGTCGAAGCCGATGAGGCGGTTCAGCCCTGCCTGTCTTCCTGTCTCCGCCATCCCCACCACGCCGCCTGCGGGGCCGGACAGGATCGCGTCCTTGCCTTGAAACAGTTCGGCAGCCGTCAGCCCACCGGAAGACATCATGAACATCAAACGTGCGGCCGAACGTTTTGCGTCAAGATCGCTGTCGACCTGCGCCACGTAGCGCCGCAGGATCGGCGACAGATAGGCGTCGACTACCGTCGTATCGCCGCGGCCGACCAACTTGATCAGCGGCGAGACCTCGTGGCTGACCGAAACCTGCGAAAAATCCATCTCGCGCGCCAGCGCCGCCACCTTCCTTTCGTGATCGGCGTAGCGGTAGGCGTGCATGAAAACGATCGCGACCGCGTTGATTCCATCGGCCTTGACGGCGTTCAGATCTGCTCGGACAGCCGCGATGTCGGGTTCACGCTCCACCGTACCGTCGGCGCGGACGCGCTCATCGACTTCGACAACACGCTCGTAGAGTGTGTCCGGTTTGATGATGTGGCGGGCAAAAATTTTCGGACGCGCCTGGTAGCCGATCTTTAGGGCGTCGCGGAAGCCTGTCGTGACGAGCAGCGCGGTGCGCTCGCCCTTGTGCTCGAGCAGCGCATTGGTGGCGACCGTCGTGCCCATTTTCACTGCGCCGACGTGCCCGGCCGGAATTGCTTCGTCAGGCTTCAAGCCAAGCAGGTTGCGGATGCCCTGCACGGCGGCGTCGGCATAGGCTTCGGGATTTTCCGACAGGAGCTTGTGCGCGATCAGCGATCCGTCGGGGCGGCGCCCGACCACGTCGGTGAAGGTGCCGCCGCGGTCGATCCAGAAGTCCCAAAGCTGCGGTGAAGTTTTTCTCGCCATGAGGATCGAATTGGGTATCGAATTCAAAATGGAGATAGCACTATGTCCGGCCTGTCAGGGTTGAAACAAGCCTGTTAGGCTGACGGCCGCGAAAAAAGTGGTGAGATCATGCGAAGATTGCTCGTATATATTGCGGCGCTGTTTGTCGCAGCTTCGCCTGCCCAGGCCGCCGAGCTTCGCGTTTTGAGCGGCAATGGCGCCAAGGCGGCGGTGCAGGAATTGTGCAAGCAGTTCGAACGCGCCACCGGCAACACCATCAAGTTGCATTTCGAGGTCAATGCCGACCTGAAAAAGAAGATCGAAGCCGGCGAGGCTTTTGATGTCGCCGTGCTCAATCCGCCGGTTATCGATGCGCTGATCAAGGACGGCAGGCTGATCGCGGGCAGCCGCGCCGATATTGGCCGCTCCGGGCTGGGGCTTGCTGTTCGTACAGGGACGCCAAAGCCAGACATCTCATCGGTGGACGCGTTCAAGCGTACACTGCTTGCCGCGAAGGCAGTTGCCTACCCCGGCAAGGGTGCAAGCGGGCTCTATTTTGTCAGTCTTCTGGACCGGCTGGGCATCAAGGCCGGGATGCAGGGCAAGCTCAAGCCGATGGAGGCCGAGGACACGGTCGAGGTTGTCGCGCGTGGGGAGGCCGACATGGTTGTGGTGGTGGCGACGCGCATTACAGGAGTGCCTGGCGTCGATTTGGTCGGGCCGATTCCGGGGGAACTGCAGACCAAGATCGGATTTTCTGCCGGATTGAGCGCTTCCGCGAAGGAGCGCGAGGCGGCGCAGGCGCTGATCCGTTTCCTCACCGCACCCGCAGCCGGGCCGACCCTCAAAGCAAATGGCGTCGATCCGGCCTGATCCATGCGTGTGTGGCTCGATCGGCTTTATCTGTTCGCGGGCTATGCGGCAGGTCTCTTCCTTATCGCAATTTTTGTACTGATGATGTTCCTGTCGGCCGGCCGGCCGGTCGGTTTCAACATTCCGGCGGGTGACGATCTCGTTTCGTGGTGCATGGTCGCCACATCGTTCCTCGGTCTCGCCCATACCTTTCGTCACGGCGAAATGATCCGCGTCGGACTGTTGATTGACCGATTTGAAGGCCGCACACGGCATGCCCTCGAGATCAGCTCACTTTTGATCGGTGGGTTTTTTGTCGGCTTTTTCAGCTACTACGCCGTGCTGATGACGTACGACTCCTGGCGCTTTCACGACATGGCGCAGGGCGTTCTGCCGGCGCCGCTCTGGATTCCGCAACTCGGATATAGCGCCGGCCTCGTCATTCTCTTCATAGCGTTCGTGGATGAGTTCGTCCACGTCGTCCGGGGCAACAGTCCCCGCTACGAAAAGCCGAAGCCGCAGACGGCTGAAGAAGTCGTCGAGCAAGCGATCCAGAGCGGGGTCTAGCGATGGCCGAACTGGTGGGCATTTCGGCATTGCTCCTGGTCTTCCTCACCGTCCTGCTTGCCGGTGGCGTCTGGATCGCCATCGCTTTGCTTGCAACCGGCTACGTCGGTATGCAGTTCATCGGCGGCGCCATTCCGGCGGGGCCGGTACTGGCGACGACAATCTGGGGCAACAGCAATTCGTGGACACTCGCCGCGCTGCCGCTGTTCATCTGGATGGGCGAAATTCTGTTCCGCACCAAATTATCGGAAGAGATGTTTCGCGGGCTGGCGCCGTGGCTCAACCGTATTCCCGGCCGACTGATGCACGTCAACGTGCTGGCCTGCGGAATTTTCGGATCGGTGTCGGGGTCTTCGGCGGCGACGTGCGCAACGGTCGCCAAGATCGCCCTGCCTGAGTTGAAGCGGCGCGGCTACGACGAAATGGTGTCGCTCGGCTCCCTCGCCGGCGCCGGTACGCTCGGCATTCTCATTCCGCCATCGATCACGATGGTTGTCTATGCCGTCGCAGCCAACGTTTCGATCATCCAGATCTTCCTTGCCGGATTTCTGCCGGGCCTGCTCGTGATGGTGCTGTACTCCGGCTATATCGCCGGCTGGTCGCTCGTTCATCCGGAGAAAACGCCGCCGCCCGAGCCGCAAATGTCGTTGCGGGAGAAATTACGGGAATCCAAACAGCTCATTCCTTTGACGCTGCTGATCCTGCTTGTGTTCATCTCGTTGGTGGCGGGCTGGGCGACGGCGACCGAATGCGCGGCGTGGGGCGTGCTCGGCTCGCTGGCGATCGCGTGGTGGCACAACGCGCTCACCTGGGACTCTTTCTGGGCAAGCGTCATGGGGACCGTGCGCGTCAATTGCATGATCATGCTTATTCTTGCTGGCGCGTCCTACATGTCGACCTCGATGGCGTACACAGGAATCCCCGCCGCCCTGGCGTCGTGGGTCGACAGTTTTCATCTCAGTCCCTACGCGCTGATTGCCGCGCTGACTGTCATGTACATCGTGCTCGGCACCGCGCTCGACGGCATCTCGATGATCGTGCTCACCACCACGATCGTCATCCCGATGATCAAACAGGCGGGGTTCGACCTTATCTGGTTCGGTATTTTCGTCGTTCTTGTTGTCGAAATGGCCGAGGTATCGCCGCCCGTGGGGTTCAACCTGTTCGTGCTGCAGACGATGAGTGGCAAGGATTCCAACACGGTAGCCAAGGCATCACTGCCGTTTTTCGGCCTGCTGGTGGTCGCGGTTGCCATCATAACGGTATTTCCTGATATCGTGATGGTACTGCCGCGGTGGGTCTTCCCGGAGTAGTGGCAGCTGACGGAGGGTAGTCATGAGTTTTGCTCGGCCGATCATCATCGCCGCCTGTGCAAGCACGGTCATAGCGATCGCTCCGGCATTGGCCCAAACGAAATGGAACTTGCCGGCGGCCTATCCGGCGGACAATCCGCACAGCGAAAATCTCACGCTTTTCGCCAAAGACGTCGCCGATGCGACTGGCGGAAAGCTGCAGATCACGGTTCATCCCAATGCGTCGCTGTTCAAGGCGCCCGAAATCAAACGCGCCGTGCAGACCGGCCAGGTGCAGATCGGCGAAGTGCTGATTTCGCTGCATGAGAACGAGTATCCGGTTTACGGCATCGACGTGATCCCGTTCCTGGCAACGAGCTATCCAGAGGCCCGGAAGCTGTGGGAGGCCTCCAAGCCCGCAATCAGCAAGCAACTCGCATCGCAGGGCATGCTGCTGCTCTTTGCGGTGCCGTGGGCGCCACAGGGCATCTACGCCAAGAAGGACATCAATACCGTCGCAGACATGAAGGGCCTGAAGTGGCGCGCCTATAATCTCGGCACCGCACGAATTGGCGAGATGGTGGGCGCCCAGGCGGTCACAGTTCAGGCCGCCGAACTGCCGCCGGCAATGGCCGCTGGCGTGATCAACGCGTTCATCACATCGGCGGCAACCGGCTACGACGCCAAAGCCTGGGAATCGATGGATCACTTCTACGACACGCAGGCATGGATTCCGAAGAACGTGACCTTCGTCAACAAGGCGGCATTCGATGCATTGGACCAGCCGACACAGGAGGCCGTGCTCAAGGCTGCCGCGACCGCCGAAACGCGCGGCTGGAAGATGTGGCAAGACAAGAGCAACTGGTATCTCGATCAGCTGAAGTCGAATGGCATGAAGGTCATGCCGCCGAGCGCCGAGTTGATGACCGGCTTCAAGAAGATCGGCGACCAGTTGATGACCGAGTGGCTGGTGAAGGCCGGCAAAGACGGCGAAGGGGTGATTGCGGCCTACAAGAAATAGGTCTCGATCATTTGCTCTGTGCGTTCAGCCGCGGGTGACCCGCATGCGTTGTCCGACGATCACGACGGCGACAACTGCAGCCGCATAGAGCAGCGTCGACAGTTCGAAACGCTCGCCGTTCACCGGGATCGACAAGGCCACGATCACGAATGGCTGCAGCAGCATCAATTGGCCGGCGCGCGCCACGCCGGCCATCGCCATCGCGGCGTTGAAGACGAAGAACGCAAAAAACTGGCTGACGAAGCTGACGTAGGTAAGGCCGGCCCAAGCTGATGCCGGCACGCCGGCGAATGATTGCGGCCACAAGAGATAAGCAGCGATCAACGACAGGGGCAGGAACGATGCCACCTGCCAGGAGATCACCTCCCAGCCCGGCCGCGTGAGGCTCAGCCGACCCGACAGCGTGTAGCCAAATGCGCCCGACAGCACCGTGCCAAGCAGATAGATGTCGCCGATCTGGATCGTGTTGGCGCCACTCTGCCGCACCATGAAGACGACAACGATGGCGGCGCCCGTGATGCTTGCGAGCCAGAACCCGGCGCTCGGCCGCTCATGTGCAACGAGGGCGGCGGCAGCCGCGGTTGCAAGCGGAATGATGCCGAGCACGACGCCGCCGTGCGACGCCGGGACGTGCGACATTGCCAGGGCCATGAACACCGGAAAGCCGATGATGGTGCAGATGCCGGCCAGGACGAATTCGAGCCACGATGCGCGCGGCGGGATCGGCCGCTGCAGGATGAGCAACAGCGCAAGGCCGGTGCATCCGGCGATGGCCGCGCGCGCAGCCGAGAGGAAAAACGGATCGAAGGCGACGACGGCAAGGCGCGTCGCCGGAAGCGTGCCGCCGAACAACAGCACGCCGGCAAGTCCGAGCGCTATTCCTATTCGTTCGCGGGAGGTCGTCATGCGGGACGCGGACGCTAGCCGGTAGCGCGACGCTGCGAAAGTGATGGCCGCAGAATTGGCGGGGGCCCGGCGGTTGTGCCGCCGAGCCCCCTTACAACGTATCAGCCGGCCTGTAAGCCGGGTTCTGTATGGCCTGCGGCGCGAGCCGCAGACGTGACGACCATTCCTCTTGCACGCCGGTTGCCCGGCGCATCAAGCAACCTACCCGAACGGCTGATCCGGACAGATCCGGGATTGCTCCCGCGCCGTTCCTATTCGGTCTTGCTCCCGGTGGGGTTTGCCGTGCCGCTTCCGTCGCCGGAAACGCGGTGCGCTCTTACCGCACCGTTTCACCCTTGCCGCGGCTAAACGCAACACGCCGAGGCGGTCTGTTCTCTGTGGCACTGTCCCTGGGCCGGCCCCGAAGGGCTCATCCCGCCGGACGTTATCCGGCACCGTTTGTCCGTGGAGCCCGGACTTTCCTCCCCGACCGCCTTTCGGCATTGGCGCGGGGCGGCCGTCCGGCCGACTGACGGGATAGGAATGGTGATATGCACGCGACAGGTCAAGGCCGCACGTACGACAGCCTTAAAGGCCTCTAAAACAGGCCCCCGGAAGGCTAACTGAGTGGCGTCGGCCGCGTTTCGATCAGCGCGCGCAGCGTCAGCAGCGTCGAGGGGTCGGCGATGCCGTCAACCCGGGCCTGCCGGAAATGGCGTTGGAATGCTGTCACCACCTCGCGCGTCGCGTCGTCGTAGTTTGCGGTCTCCGCCAGCCCATACCCATAGGAGCGCAACGTACGCTGCAGCCGCGTCACCGCGTCGCCACGGTCGCCGGGCCTGAGGCCTGATCCTTCAAGGTCGAGAGGCGCGGCGCGCACCCAGTGACCGACGCCGGATTCACTTAGCAGGCCCCATGGAAATTTCTCGCCCGGATCCTGCTTGCGCGTGGGTGCGACATCGGAATGAGCGAGGATGCGATCGGCGCTAATCGGCCCGCGCCGGGTGATGATCGACCTGCACAGTGAGATAACAGCTGCAGTCTGACGCAGCGGAAAATCCGGATAGCCGAACTCATGACCTGGATTGACGATCTCGATGCCGATCGAGGAGGAGTTGATGTCGGTCTCGCCGGCCCAGGACGATTTACCCGCGTGCCACGCGCGCCACTCTTCGAGCACGCACTGTACAATTCTGCCGTCTTCGAACACGACGTAGTGTGCGGATACCTTGCTCTGCGCCGTCGTGAGACGCTGCAACGCCGTCTCGCCACTCTCCATTCCGGTGTAATGCAGCACGATCATGTTGGGCGCGCGATTATCCTTGCGCGCGTCGAAATTCGGCGACGGTGCGACGTCGGCGACGATGAACGAATCCGGTTGAAAAATGGACTTCAGCAGGGACATGGGCCGAAACACACCGGTACGTGGAAACTAGGGCCGGGCATCATTCACCGTCGGCGGTCGAAAAAGCAAGCTTGGAGAAAACATTTGGTATTGCGATTACATGCCCTCAAGAAGACGAAGGCCCAGTATTGGAGGCAGGCCGGCGTTTTGAATTTTGCGTGCGGCTGTTTCCGCGTCGTAAGGAACGCGCACATAGGTCAGAACATTGCGTTCGGTCTCGAGCGCGCCGTAGCACGTCGCCGGATTCCCGTCGCGTGGTTGGCCCACCGAACCGATCACCGCGACCCATCTTCCTTTCACTCCTAGCGGAATTTCGATCGTCGGCGCCGGAATTATCCCCGAGATCTGCCCGCTTGGCAGCAAGTGATAGAGCTGCGGCACATGCACGTGACCACAGAACGTCGCTTGCGCGCGGGTTGCAGCGAAGCAAGCCGATGCGTCTTCGACACTCGTGATGTAGTCCCATCCGGCAGGGGCGTGCGCGGTTGCGTGCACGAATAGTCGGTCATTGTCGTCGAAGGTCAGCGGCAACCGCGAGAGAAAGTCACATTGCGCAGCGGTGAGCTGGGATCTCGTCCAGTCAATGGCCGCAGCCGCAACCGTATTCATGTGTTCGGTGCCCGACGCAATTGCATCGTCATGGTTGCCGAGCAGTGCGGTGGCGCCGTTCTCGACCTCGCGCATCACGGTGTCGACCGCAAAGCCGGGATCGGCGCCGTAGCCCACATAGTCGCCGAGGAAGATGAAGCGCGCGATGCCGTTGGCGCGGGCGTGGCTGAGGCACGCCTCCAGCGCCTCCCGGTTGGCGTGAATGTCGCTGAACAACCCGATCCACATAGCCGTCTCACGAAGCTGGCATTCGGCAACGTTTCTTTAAGTTTAACCGCCGTTAATAGGACCGATCTGCGACAACGCCGTGCTTCGCGTTGGATTGGGGCCGATTTGTTGACGGTCACGTAATCCCATGATATCCCACGATTTCCCAGTATGGGACACCTTCCGTGCGCGACCGCTCCACTTATCCGGCGGCCCGGGCGGTATGAGGGCCTGTCTTACGACCGCCCTTGGTTGTGTCCAGTCGGTATGGGGTGCGGGGCATGGACCGCTTCGTGGCGAATTTCACGCTGCGGCTCGACTCCAAGGGACGTGTGTCGATCCCCAGTGCATTTCGCGCAGTGCTCGTTCGGGACGGCTTCGAGGGTCTCTATTGCTATCCTGCGTTGGTCAGTCCCGCGATCGATGCGGGGGGTCGCGCGTTAATAGCGGAGATCGAAGCGTTGATAGGACGCTTCGCGCCGTTTTCGGAAGAGCGCGAGCGGCTCGCCCTGGCGCTGTACGGAACAAGCGAGACGCTCAAAGTCGATGGAGAGGGCCGAGTGGTATTGAGCGACAGTCTGAAGCGTCATGCAGGGATTACCGAC
>Ga0207642_10000574_pt1 | contig 11306 bp, 8 predicted proteins | sample KBSMisM22_FD_184309 | JGI IMG/M metagenome (GOLD analysis project Ga0207642, IMG submission 184309) | Miscanthus rhizosphere microbial communities from Kellogg Biological Station, Michigan, USA - KBS Miscanthus M2-2 (SPAdes) (version 2) | ecosystem: Host-associated > Plants > Roots > Rhizosphere... | reverse complement strand
GTGCTCCCACCACCGCACCTGCCTCCACGACCACCAGCGCCATCACCGTGGCCGAGGGGTCCACCCGCGCGGAGGGGTGCACCTCGGCCCGGGCATGGACGCCGGGCGGGAGGCGCGCAGCGGGGTGGAAGAGCGTGAGGAGACGGGCGAAGGCCAGGTGCGGCGACGGAACCCGCACCCAGACCACGTCCGCGCGGCCCGGCGTCTCGCCGGGGGGCACCAGCACCGCGGAGGCGCGGGTGGCCGCCAGCTCCTTCCGGTAGCGCGGGTTCCCGTAGAAGGAGAGGTCGCCGGGGCCAGCCTCCTCCAGCGGGGCGAGCCCCCGGATGCGCACGGACCCGTCCCCTTCGACCGTGCCGCCGATCCGGGAGGCGAGCTCTGCGAGGGAGCGTTCCATCCGCTCCCCGGAGGCTACTTCTTCTTGGCCGGCGCCGCGGCCGGCGCCGTCGAGGGGGCCTTCACCTTGTTCTGCTCGTTGTAGGTGCGGACCAGCTGCGCGGTCAGGTCCAGGGAGTCCGGGGCGTAGGCGATGCCGCCGGCGTCGAACACCATGGTGAACCCTTCCTTCTGGGCGATGGAGGTGATGATCCCGCGCATCTTGGTCACGATGGGCTGGAACTCCTCGTTCTCCTTCTGCGCCAGCTCCGCCCGACCCTTCTCGAAGTTCTGCTGCAGGTCGATGAAGCGCTTCTGGAGGGCCTCGGCCTTCTCGTTCCGGGCCGCCTCGGCCATCGTCGGAGCCTGCTTGTCGAAGGTGTCCTTGTCCTTCTTGAGCTGGTCCTGGGCCTTGTCGAGGTCCTTCTGCTTCTGCTCCTTGACTCCCTCGAGACGGGTCCGGGCGGCCTTCGCCTCGTCGAGCTCGGCGAGGGCCTTCTGGAAGTTGACGTAGCCGATCTTCGACTGGGCGTGGGCCGCGGCGGAGAAGGTCAGCGGAATCAGGGCGGCCAGGGCCACCACCAGGCGACGGGACGACATCACGTGTGTACTCCTCGGGGAAACTCCGGTGATTCCACGATCGACCACCACCGCCCGGAGAGAAGCGGAGCCCCCCGGCGGGTGCTCCCGATGGGGTCGTAAAAGTCCGCGGACACTAGGTGCAACGCCTCGAATCCGTCAAGCTCACAGGGCCTTCACCTCGCTGACCAGCCGGGTCAGGGAGGACTTGGCGTCCCCGAAGAGCATCGAGGTGTTGGGGGCATAGAACAGGTGGTTCTCGATGCCCGCGAATCCGGGGTTCATGCTCCGCTTGAGCACGATGACCCCCTTGGACCGGTCCACGTCGAGGATGGGCATCCCGTAGATGGGGCTGGAGGGGTCGCTGCGGGCCGCCGGGTTCACGACGTCGTTCGCGCCGATGACCAGCGCCACGTCGGCCTGGGGGAACTCGGAGTTGATCTCCTCCATGTCGTAGAGGCGGTCGTAGGGGACGTTGGCCTCGGCGAGGAGCACGTTCATGTGGCCAGGCATCCGGCCGGCCACGGGGTGAATGGCGTACTTCACCGTGACCCCGCGCTTCTCGAGCAGGTCCGCCAGCTCCCGCACCACGTGCTGCGCCTGGGCGACCGCCATCCCGTAGCCGGGGACGACGATGACCGTGCTCGCGTAGGCCATCCGCATCGCGGCGTCCTCGGCCGAGACGCTGTGCACGGTGAGGTCCTTGGCCTGCGTCCCCGCGACGAGCGCCGGCGGAGATCCGAAGGCCCCGAAGAGCACGTTGCCGAAGCTCCGGTTCATCGCCTTGGACATGAGGATGGAGAGCAGGAAGCCCGACGCTCCGTCCAGCGCGCCGCAGATGATGAGGACGTTGTTGGATCGCGAACCCGGTCGCGCTCGAGGCCAGGCCGGCGTACGAGTTGAGGAGCGACACCACCACCGGCATGTCGGCCCCGCCGATGGGCAGGACCATGAAGACGCCGAGGAGCAGCGCGAGGCCGATCATCGCGTAGAACACCATCGACGTCTGGGGGCGATAGATGAGGTAGCCGAACATGGCGATCGCCACCCCGAAGAGGGTGATGTTCACCGTGTTCTGTCCCCGGAAGGTGACCGGGCGACCGGTGATGAACTCCTGGAGCTTGCCGAAGGCCATGAAGCTGCCGGTCACGGTGAGCGCGCCGAACAGCACCTCGAAGCCGAGCGCCGCCATGGTCGAGCGGGGCAGCCCGTGCTCGTTGATCCGGTACTCGGCCACGCCGACCAGCGTCGCGGCGAGCGCGCCGAACATGTGGCTGATCGCGATCCGCTGCGGCATCGCGGTCATCGGCACGAACATCCCCAGCGGGTAGCCGATGACCGTCCCCAGCACGAGCGCGAGGGCGATGAAGTCGAAGCGGACGATCTCGTGGTGGAACAGCGTGCCGATGATCGCCAGGGCCATCCCCATCGCCGCCTGCTGCATGCCGAGGCGGGCCCGGTCGGGATTGGAGAGGCTCTTGAGGCCGAGGATGAACAGGACCGAGGAGGCCAGGTAGATGGCCTGGATGACCAGCTCGCGGGTGTCCATCACCCCGCTCCTCCGGTCTTCTTCTCCAGCGCCCCGCCCGGCGCGGGCTTGGGCTCCCGGCGGAACATCTTCAGCATCCGGTCGGTGATGAGGAAGCCGCCGACCACGTTGATGGTCGCCGAGACCACCGCGATGAACCCGAGCCAGTTGGAGAGGGTGTCCCGGTTCGCGCCGGCCAGCACCAGCGAGCCCACCAGGCTGATGGCGGAGATGGCGTTCGTCGCCGACATCAGCGGCGTGTGGAGCAGCGGCGGTACCCGGGTGATGACCTGGTAGCCGACGAACGCGGCGAGCACGAAGACGTACAGCTCGATGATGCTGGTCACCGTCCCGTCCCTCCCGGCACCTGCCCGTTCAGCGTGACGAGCATCGCCTTGGTGATCTCGTCCTCGGGGTCGAGCTTCAGCGCCCCCTCCTTGGTGGAGAGATGCTGCACCAGGGTCAGCACGTTCCGGGCGAACATCTGGCTCGCGTGCAGCGGCACCGTGGCCGCGAGCTGCACCGGACCGAGCACCACCACGCCGCCGATCACCACCCGCTCACCGGCCTTGCTCCCCTCGACGTTGCCCCCCGTCTCCGCCGCGAGGTCCACCACCACCGAGCCCGGACGGAGGGTGGCCAGCCCCTTCGCGTCGATCAGGATCGGCGCCTTTCGTCCCGGCACCTGGGCAGTGGAGATGACCAGGTCCTGCAGGGGAACGGCCGCCGCGAGCGCCTCTCGCGTCTTGGCCTGCTCCTCGGCGGTCAGGGTCCGGGCGTATCCGCCCTCCCCCTCGTACTCGGCGGACACCTCCGGGCCGACGAAGCTGGCCCCGAGGCTCAGGACCTGCTCGCGCGCCGCCGGCCGCACGTCGAAGCCGGCGACCACCGCGCCGAGCCGCCGCGCCGTGGCGATGGCCTGCAGCCCCGCCACGCCCGCGCCCAGCACCAGCACCTTCGCCGGAGCCAGCGTGCCGGCGGCGGTAGTCAGCATCGGGAGGAGCTTCCCCAGCTCCGCAGCTCCGACGAGCACCGCCTTGTAGCCGGCGACCGTGGCCTGCGAGCTGAGCACGTCCATCGACTGGGCGCGGGTGATGCGCGGCACGCGCTCGAGGCCGAGGAGGGTGAGCTTCCGCGCGGCGAGCGCCGGCAGGAGCGCATCCACCGGGTCCACCCCCAGCATCGAGACGACGGTGATTCCCTCCGGGGCCTCGCCGATCTCCGCCGGGGTGGGGCGGCGCACCCGCGCCCAGAGCTCGGCGCCGGTCAGGGCCTCGGGCCGGGAGGCGTGCACCCGCGCGCCGGCCTTCTCGTAGTCGGCGTCGGTGAAGCCAGCGGCGAGGCCGGCCCCCCGCTCGATCGAGATCTGGTGTCCCGCCTTCGTGAGCCGCTGCACCACGTCGGGGACCAGGGCGACCCTCGCCTCTCCCGGCGCCGTCTCCCCTAGCACCGCGATGCGCATTCGCTACCCCCGCCTAGAAGGAGTTGCCGATCGTGAACTCGAACAGGATGGGATCGTCGATCGGACGCCTGGTGAGAGGAATGCCCCACTCGAATCGTAGCGGACCGACTGGCGAGAACCAGCGAATCCCGAAGCCGGTCGACCAGAACAGTCCCAGCGGAAGCGAGTGCTGCTTGTCCTCGAAGAAGCTCGCATCGACGGCGAACGAGTTTCCGGCATCCACGAACACCACGCCCTTCACTCCCACCTTGGGCACGATCGGGAACTCGAGCTCGAGGTTGAGCACGAACTGCTTGTTGCCTCCGACCACGAAGGCAGTCACCGGACAGTCGGGCCGGTTGCAGGTCGGGACGAGGATGGTGGGCGAGATCGAGCTCAGCGAGTAGCCCCGGATGGTGTTGATGCCGCCCAGGTAATAGAGCTCGGACACCGGAAGCCGCCGGTTGGGGTCGAGGTTGGCGATGTAGCCCAGGGTGAGGTTGGTCTTGAAGACGATGCCCAGCGGCAGCGGGAAGTAGAAGCGCGAGAAGAGCGTGTACCGGGCGTAGTTCAGGTCCCCGCCCAGGAAGTCGGGCGCGAACTCCGCCGAGGCGAACTGGTAGAAGCCCTTGGTGGGGAAGAGCCGGTTGTCACGGCGATCCCAGGCCAGGGTGAAGCGCACCGCCGAGGTGATCTGCGTGCCGGTGCGGAACCGGCCGAAGAGCGGCGTGGTGTTGGTGTTGATGACCCCGGCGTTGGGTCCGGTGCCGGTGCCTCCGGGCGAGGCCTCCACCCACTCCCGCGTGTAGCCCACGCTGGCGATGAGGTCGTCCCAGATGTGGTAGCCGAGCCCCACCGACCCACCGAGCGCCTGCCGGGTGAAGTCGAACTGGTCGATCTGGGTCCGGTAGAGGTCGAGGGAGAAGATCCAGTCGGTGTCGAAGAAGTACGGGTCGTAGAACGACAGCTGGATCAGCTGTCGCAGGCTGGAGAGCTGCGCGGCGAGCGACACCGTCTGGCCCCACCCGAGGAAGTTGTTCTGCGTGACCTGCGCGGTGAAGATGAAGTTCTCCACCGAGCTGAAGCCGAAGCCCACCTGGAAGCTGCCGGTGCTCTTCTCCTTCACCTCGACGTTGATCACCACGTGGCTGTCGTCGCGGCCGGGCTTGTAGGTGATCTCCACCGTCTCGAAGAACCCGAGCGCGGTGACCCGCTCCTTGCTCCGCCGGAGCCCGCTGCCGGAGAAGAGGTCTCCCTCGTAGATCCGCAGCTCGCGCCGGATCACCTTGTCCCGGGTCTTGGTGTTCCCGGTGATCTCGATCCGGTCGATGGTCTGCAGCTTCCCCTTCTCCACCCGGAAGTCGAGCGAGACGGTGCGCTCCTGGGGGTTGACCGAGGTCTCGGGGTTGAAGTTGGCGTAGGCGTAGCCCTGGTCCTGGTAGATGTCGGCCAGCGACTGGTCGTCCTTCAGGACCTTGGCCCGGCTGAAGTAGTCGCCCCGCCGCGACTCGAGCACCGCGTACAGCCGCTCCTTGGGGACGATCAGGTCGCCCGAGAAGTCGATGCTCGTGATCCGGTACTGCTCGCCCTCGGTGATCTTCACCGTGATGTAGATGAGCCGCTTGTCGGGCGAGAGCGCGACGGTGGGCTTCTCCACCTTCACGTTCAGGAAGCCGCGGTCGTAGTAGGCCGCCTCGATGATCGCCAGGTCGCGCTGGAAGGCTTCCTCGCGGAAGGTGCCCTCGCCGGTGAGGAACCCGAAGAAGTTCCCCTCCCGGGTGATCATCAGCGCCTTCAGCTCCTCGGCCGACACCTTCTCCGCGCCGATCAGGTTGACTTGCTTCACCATGACCTTCGCGTGCTCGTTGATGACGAACACCACGTCGGCCTGGTTCGTCCCCTGGACCGGGACGATCCGGTACGTGACCTCGGCGAGGAAGAAGCCCTTCTCGACGTACTTCTCCTGGATCTTCTTGACGTTCCGCCTCACCGCGTCCAGGTCGAGGATCTGATACGGCTTGAGGTCGATGGTGTCCTTGAAGTCGTCCTTGTTCAGCTCCTCGTTGCCCTGGAGCCGCCACTCGCGAACGGACGGGCGCTCCGAGACCCGGACGACGTAGGCGATGCCGCCGGCGGGGAGCCGCTGGGTCAGCAGCTGGATGTCCTGGAAGTAGCCGAGGCTCCACAGCGACTGGATGTCCGCACCGGTGAGCGCCGGATCGAAGGGCCGGCCCACCTTGTTCTTCAGGGCGCGCTTGACGACCTCGGGCTCGACCCGGCGGTTCCCCTCGATCCGGATCTGGCTGATGACGTCCGAGTCGCCCCCGGCCGGGACGTCGGCCTGGGTCGTCACACCCTCGGCGGGACCGCCGTCCGGCGAGCCGGTGGCCTCTGCGCCCGTGCCCGCGTCGGCCGGACCGGTGCTCTCCGCGGCGGAGGCGCCGGCGTCGGGCGCAGCGGTGGCCTCGACGGCGGAGGGGGTGCCCGCGTCAGGCGCTGCGGCCGCGGGAGCGCCGGTTCCCCCGGGCGTGCCACCGTCCACCCCCTGTCCACGCGAGGTGGAGGGAAGCACGAGCACGAGCAGGGCGGCGGCCAGGAGCCAGGTGGCGGTCGTCTTGCGTGCGGAAACGTTCAACCTCGTCGAGGGACAGCGGCCGTTGAAAGGCCGCGCACTGTAGGGGAGGGAGGAGGACAGGGACAATGGTGAAAAGCTCTACGCGGGCTCGACCTTGCCCCCGGCGAGCCGCAACCTCCGCGGCATCGAGCGGGCCAGCGCCTCGTTGTGGGTCACCACCACGGCCGTGATGCCCAGATCGCGGTTCACCTCGCGGAGCACCTGGTGGATGCCCTCGCCCGTCACCGGGTCGAGGTTTCCGGTGGGCTCGTCGGCCAGGAGCACGTGTGGCTGGAGCACCAGCGCCCGCGCCAGCGCCACCCGCTGCGCCTCTCCTCCCGACAGCTCGCCAGGGCGGTGGTCCACCCGCGCTCCGAGTCCCACCCGGTCCAGCAGGCTCCGCGCCCGCCGAAACGCCGTCGGCCGCTCCATCCGCTGCACCAGCGCGGGGATGGCCACGTTCTCCAGCGCGGTGAACTCCGGGAGCAGGTAGTGGCTCTGGAAGACGAAGCCCACCGTCCGGTTGCGGAAGCGAGCCAGGTCGGCGTCGGGAAGGCCGAGGACGTCCACCCCGTCGACGGTCATGGTCCCCGCCACCGGGGCGTCCAGCGTCCCCAGGACGTGGAGGAAGGTGCTCTTCCCCGAGCCGGAGGCGCCGACCAGGCTGACCAGCTCGCCGCGCTCGATGTCCAGCGACAGCGCGCGCAGCACGTCGATGCGCTTGCCGTGCAGCCAGTAGCTCTTCGACAGATCGCGGATCTCGATGAAGGCCATCGGGGGCCCTACTCTCCCTTCAGCCCTTCCACCGGCTCGACGCGCGAGGCACGCAGCGCCGGGTAGATGGACGCGAGGTAGGTCACCAGGATGGCGATCAGCACGGTGAGCGCGGTCTGGAGTGGCTCGATCTTCACCGGCAGCGAGGGGATGTAATAGACCTCCGGGTCCAGCCGGAGCCCCACCTTCTCGATGAAGAGGCACCAGGCGAGGCCGGAGAACAGGCCGAGGATTCCCCCCGCCAGGCCGATCTGCAGTCCCTCGGCGAGGAAGATCTTCACGATTCCGCCCTGGGGGACGCCGAGCGCCTTGAGGACCGAGATCTCCTTGCGCTTCTCCAGCACCAGCATCGTGACCGTGGCCACGATGAGCCCCGCGGCGACCACCACGATGATGGACAGGATGATCCCCATCACCAGCTTCTCCAGCCGGAGCGCGGAGAAGAGGTTCCGGTTCATCTCCCCCCAGTCCTTGGTGCGATAGGGGTAGCCCTCCAGCGTGTTGAGCACGGTCGAGGCGATTCGCCGGGCGTCGTCCACGTCCTTGACCTTGAGCTCGACACCCGTGGCCCCGGGAATGCCGAAGAAGGACTCGGCGGCCTTCAGGCCGACGTAGACGAACTTCGAGTCGTACTCGAACATTCCCGTGTAGAAGATGCCGGCCACCCGGAAGGCCTTCGACTTCGGGATGGGCCCCGACGGCCCCATGCCGCCCCCCAGCGGCGAGACGACGGTGACCGGGTCCCCCACCAGGACGCGGAGGCTCGACGCCAGCTCCCGGCCGAGCAGGATGCCGGGCAGCGGCGGGCCGGAGGGCGCCTCCTTCGGCATCTGGATGACGTCGTCGTCCTTGGGACGATCCATCCGGTAGCGACTGCGCACCGGGATGTCCTCGGAATGGGCGAGCCAGCGGATGTCGCCGCCGGGCAGGATGTTCCTCGGAAGGTCGGTCACCTGACCGGTGGTCTCCGGGTCGACGCCCTTGATGATCGCGCCGTCCACCTGGGCCTCGCTCGCGACCATCACCTGGCCGAGGAGGAAGGGGGTCTGGCCGACGACCCCGGGGACCCCGGCGATCTTCTTCATCACCTCGGGGTACTCGGGCATCCCGGCCTGGGGGTCGCCGTACTTCAGCACCACCACGTGGGCGTTGGTCCCGAGGATCTTCTTCTGCAGATCCACCTCGAAGCCGCTCATCACGCTGAGCACGATGATGAGCGCCATCACCCCCACGCCGACTCCGCCCACGCTGAGCGCGGTCATCATCTCGGTGGGGGACTGGCTCTTCGCCTGCGCCTCGTGCAGCGCCTTTGCCGCGGCCAGCGGGTCGCGCCGGCCGAGCTCGCGGATGCGCGTCCGCTCCACCACCGCGTCCGCGGCGCGGAGGATGCCGAGGATGATGAGCGGCGGGATGATTCCCAGCAGGAGCACCCCCAGCCCCCCGAGCAGGAGCCGCGGCCGGAAGACGTGCACGTGCCGGCGGGCCACGAAGAGCTCGAAGCCGGTGCGCACGTCGAGCCGGCCCGAGGCGTTGGCCACGAAGCCGGTGAGGATGCCCAGGGTGAGCCCGAGGACGAGGAGGCTGAAGGTGAGCCAGTATCCGAGCTCGGGACGGCCCAGGAGGTTGGCGAGGTAGATGATCTCCCGGAACCTGGGCCCCAGCGTCGCGTCGAGGGCGGGCAGCGTCGGCAGGACCGACAGGAGCGCCGGCAGCGGCACCCCGAGGTAGAGGACGGCGATGGTGGCCTCGGGCGCGGACAGCTTGCGCGAGCGCGCCGCCCCCACGAAGCCGCCCAGGAAGGCCACCACCGCGGCCAGCGTGAGCGCGACCCCGAAGGCCGCCGGCGCGCCCCACCCCACCCCGCGCGAGGCCGAGGCCAGGGCGGTCTGGACCAGCACCAGCACCAGCTCGGCGCCGAGGATGCCGAGCCCGTACGCGGCCAGGGTGCCGAGGTGGAAGTCCCGCCAGGTCGCCAGCGGCGAGGTGTGGGCGGTCCCGGCCGCCTCCGCGGTCACCGGCTCGGGGGTGGTCCGCGACAGGCTCCCCGCCGCCACCAGCGCCCAGCCGACGAGCCAGGCCGCCGCCGCCGGGCCGAGCAGCCACAGCGCCTGGGGCACGACGGCGCCCCGCCGGGCCTCGACCAGCCCCTTCACCGCGCCCACCAGCGGGCCCCACCCGAACGCCCCGAGCCCCAGGCGGGCCAGGACCGGCCCCCAGGCACCCGCGCGACTCACCTCGAGCGCGGCGAGGACGATCCCGGTGAGCACCAGCGCCGCGCCGACGGCCCGGAGCATCCAGCGAGCGTGGGGCCGGGCGGGGACGGCGACGCCGAGCGCGAGCGGCTCGTCCATCAGCGCTTCTCGGGCTTGAGCAGCGGGAAGAGGATGACGTCCCGGATGGACGGGGTGTCGGTCAGGAGCATCGCCAGACGGTCCACCCCCAGGCCCTCGCCGCCGGTGGGCGGCATGCCGTGCTCCAGGGCCCGGATGTAGTCCTCGTCGTAGTCCATCGTCTCGATGGCCCCTCTCCTCTTCGCCTCGACCTGGGCCTCGAAGCGTCCCTTCTGGTCCAGCGGGTCGTTGAGCTCGCTGAACCCGTTGGCGATCTCCCGCCCGACGATGAACAGCTCGAACCGGTCCGCGATTTCAGGCCGCTGGTCGTTCCTCCGGGCGAGGGGGCTGATCTCGGTGGGGAACTCGGTGACGAAGGTGGGCTGGACCAGCCGGGACTCCACCCCGTGCTCGAAGAGGACCGCCAGCATCGCCCCGGGCCCGAGGGTGGCCAGGTGCCGGCGCTCGCTCTCGGGCAGCCTGGGGCCGATCTCCGCCCGGAGCCGGTCGGCGTCGCTCAGGTCCGAGTCGGTGAGCGCCGGGAAGGCCTGCCGCACCGCCTCGGCCATCGGGAGCCGGGGCCAGGGCGGGGTGAAGTCGATGACCTGGCCCTGGTAGGGGACCTTCGCGGAGCCGGTCACCCGCTCGGCCGCCCCGGAGACCATCTCCTCGGTCTCGGCCATCATGTCCTCGAAGGTGGCGTAGGCCCGGTACCACTCGAGCATCGTGAACTCGGGGTTGTGCCGGGTGCTGATGCCCTCGTTCCGGAAGTTCCGGTTGATCTCGTAGACCCTCTCGATGCCGCCCACCACCAGCCGCTTGAGGTACAGCTCCGGAGCGATGCGCAGGTAGAGCGGGATGTCGAGGGTGTTGTGGTGGGTGGTGAAGGGGCGGGCCGCCGCGCCGCTCACCAGCGAGTGCATCATCGGCGTCTCGACCTCGACGTAGCCCCGTCCGTCGAGGAACTCGCGGAGGTAGCGGACCAGCGCCGTGCGGCGGAGAAAGACCTGCTTCACCTCGGGGTTGGAGACGAGGTCGAGGTACCGCTGGCGGTAGCGCGTCTCGACGTCGGCCAGGCCGTGCCACTTCTCCGGCGGCGCGCGCAGCGCCTTGGTGAGCGGCAGGTACTCGGTGGCGGCCAGGGTGAGCTCGCCGGTCTTGCTCCGGAAGAGCGACCCCTTCACGCCCACGAAGTCACCGAGGTCGGTGACCTTGAAGCGCTCGAACTGGTCGCCGAGCGCGTCCTTCTTCACGTGAATCTGGAGCTCGCCGCTCCGGTCGCGGAGCTTGATGAACGCCGCCTTGCCGAAGCTCCGGAGCGCCACCACCCGGCCGGCGATGGAGTAGCCCGGCTTCGAGACCTCCAGCTGCTCGGCGGTGTCCGCGGCGTGCTTTTGGGAGATGTCGCCGGCGAGGTCCGCCGGATGGAACCCGTTGCCGAAGGGGTTGGTCCCCAGCGCGCGCCAGCGGCCGGCCTTCTCCAGGCGCTGCTCGTACAGCTCGTGCTCCTTCGCCGATTCGGTCTCGTCGCTCACGGTCTCTCGGAGCCCTCTCCTACTCCGGAACGGCCCGGTTGGGGTTCTTCACGCCGAGGAGCTGGGCGGTGACGAAGTCGTCCAGCTTCCCGTCCAGGACCGCGTCCACGTTCCCGGTCTCGACGCCGGT
>Ga0207642_10000555_pt1 | contig 11457 bp, 8 predicted proteins | sample KBSMisM22_FD_184309 | JGI IMG/M metagenome (GOLD analysis project Ga0207642, IMG submission 184309) | Miscanthus rhizosphere microbial communities from Kellogg Biological Station, Michigan, USA - KBS Miscanthus M2-2 (SPAdes) (version 2) | ecosystem: Host-associated > Plants > Roots > Rhizosphere... | reverse complement strand
CCTCGACGCCGACAAGGAAGGGTTCCTGCGCTCCGAGCGCTCGCTCATCCAGACCATGGGGCGCGCCGCGCGGCATATCAACGGCACCGCGATCCTCTACGCCGACCAGGTGACGGACTCCATAAGGAAGGCGATTGCGGAAACCGATCGCCGCCGTGCCAAGCAGGTGACCTACAACGAGCGCCATGGCATTACCCCGGTGGGCGTGATGAAGCGCATCAAGGACCTGATCGACGGCGTCTACGACGCCGACGAGGCGCGCGTCGCCCAGGACGAGGCGCGCTACGAGGCGATGAGCGAAAAGCAGGTCGCGCGCGAGATCAAGGCGCTCGAGAAGAAGATGCTGGAGCACGCCAGGAACCTCGAGTTCGAGGAGGCGGCCGCGGCGCGCGACCGGCTTGCCGAGCTTAAGAAGCGGGTCTTCGGCGTGGAGCTCGCTTCCGAGTAGCCAAGAAGGGCCATGTTCGCATCCCTTGGATGGAGGCAGAATAGGGTGCCAGGGGGAGGGTGATGGCGGAGGACAAGGGCAAGTCCAAGCTCGAGTCGGCGATCGCGTTGCACCAGCGCGGGCAGCTCAAGGAAGCCGAGGAGGTCTACCTCGCAGTGCTGGCGGCCGATCTCGACAACGCGGATGCGCTGCACTATCTGGGGCTCATGCGCTTCCAGCAGGGCCAGTGTCCGCTGGGGATCGATCTGGTGCAGCGCGCGATCGAGGTCGACCCCGACTACGTGGACGCCTACAACAATCTCGGCAACATGTATAAGCAACTGGAGGCGCTCGAACCGGCCGCAGAGTTATACAGGAAGGCGCTGGCGCTGCGGCCCGACCATCCGCCGGCGTTGCAAAACCTCGGCCACGTGCTGAGCCAGCTCAAGCGCTACGAAGAAGCGGTCGGCCTGCACCAGCGCGCGATCGAAAACGATCCCGGGAACGTCCAGAACCATTACGCGCTCTCGCAGGTATACAAGTCGATGGGCCGCTCGCAGGAGGCGGTCGACACCCTGAAGAAGGCGCTTGCGATCAAGCCCCTCGGCGACGGCTACCGCCGCCTGGGCCAGATGCTGTATGCGCTTCACCGCGTCGAGGAAACCGTGGCCAACTACGAAGCCTGGCTGCGCATGGAGCCAGACAACCCGATCGCCAAGCACATGCTGGCGGCCTGTACGCAGAAGGACGTCCCGGTCCGGGCCGGGGACGCGTTCGTGACCCAGGTGTTCGACGGCTTTGCCGAGAGCTTCGACAAGGTGCTGCACGGGCTGGAATATCTCGCTCCGGCGCTGGTCGCCGACGCCTTGCAGCGGACAGATGGCCCGCCTCGGGGCGAGCTGCACATCGTCGACGCGGGCTGCGGCACGGGCCTCCTGGCGCAGCACCTGCGCCCTTACGCCCGGCGCCTCGTCGGGGTCGACCTTTCGCCGAAGATGCTCGAGAAAGCGGCCAAGCGCGCGCTTTACGACGAGCTGGTCACGGCCGAGCTCGCGTTGTTCCTGCGTTCCTCGCCCGGAGCCTTCGACGTGGTCGCTTCGTCGGACACGCTGGTTTACTTCGGCGACCTGCGCGACGTGCTCTCCGCCGCCTGCGCCGCGCTGCGGCCGGGCGGGCGGCTGCTGTTCACGCTCGAGCGTGTCGCCGAGGAGGCGTCGACCGAAGGCTACTGCATCAATACTCACGGGCGGTACAGCCACGCCGCGCCGTACGTGCGCGCGGCTCTCGCCGGCGCGAGCTTCGAGGTGATCGACATCGAGAACGTCCATCTTCGCCGGGAAGGGGACCGCTATGTCGAGGGTCTCGTGGTGCTCGCCCGCCGATCGAGCGCTGCTTGACCGCGGCGTCCGGCGAGACGCCGGCATCGGCGCTCGCCCTGCTGCAGCAGAGCCGGCTCGAGCACCGGCAAGGCCGCGTGCTCGCCGCGCTGCAGCTCGCGCGCAAGGCGATCGAAATCGACCCCGACAACAGCGATACGCAGAACGAGCTCGGCGACCTCTATCGCAGCATCGGCTCTTCGCGGGGCGCGCTGGAGGCATACAGGAGGGCGCTCGAGTTGCGGCCCGATCATCCGGAAGCTGCGCGCAGCCTCGCCGTGGTGCTGGAAAAGCTCAAGCCACTGCAAGAGTCGGCCGCCGCGCATCGGCGCGCGATCGAGCAGGAGCCCGGGAACGCCGAGCACCTGTATGCGCTCGCTGCCGTGTGCAGGGACATGGGGGACATCGGGGCGGCCGTCGAGGCGCTCAAGAAGGCGCTCGCGATCAGGCCCGAGGCCCACGCCTTCCGCCGCCTCGGCGCAACGCTGTGCGCGATCGGCCGGCGCGACGAAGCGGAGGCGACTTACGAAGCGTGGCTGCGCGCCGAGCCGGACAGTCCGCTCGCCCGGCACATGCTGGCTGCATGCTCGGGGAAGGACGTGCCGCATCGCGCCCCGGACGCGTTCGTGGCCGCGGAGTTCGACCGCTTCGCCGATACTTTTGACCAAACACTGGACCAGCTCGAATACCGCGCCCCGGCGCTGCTGGCGAAGGCGTTGCACCGCATCGCCGGCGAGCCGCGCGGTGAGCTCGACATCGTCGATGCCGGTTGCGGCACGGGACAGCTCGCGCAGCACTTGCGTCCTTACGCGCGCCGTCTCGTCGCAGTCGATCTATCGCCGAAGATGCTGGAAAAGGCGGCCCGCCGCGCGCTCTATGACCAGACGAGCCTCGCCGAGCTCGCGGCTTTCCTGCGCGCCTCGCCGGAAACGTTCGACGTCGTCGCCGCGTCGGACACGCTGAATTATTTCGGCGACTTGCGCGATGCGCTCGCCGCGGCCCGCGCATCGCTGCGGCCCGGGGGGCGGCTGCTCTTCACGCTCGAGCATGCCGCCGAGGAGGCGTTGCCCGAAGGCTACTGCATCCATCCTAACGGCCGGTACAGCCATACCGAGGCCTACGTTCGCCGAGCCCTTGCCCAGGCCGGGTTTTCCCTCGTCGAGGTCGAAACGGCACACCTGCGGCGGGAAGGCGATGCGTACGTCGACGGCCTTGTGGTATCCGCCCGGCGGAAGGAACACGACGCGCAACTCGAGAACGTCGCGTCAGCGATCGCCCTGCATCAGCGCGGACAGCTCGCCGAAGCGGAGGCGGCTTACCTCGCCGCGCTGGAAGCCGACAAGGACAACGCCGACGCGCTGCACTACCTCGGGGTCTTGCGGCACCAGCAGGGCCAGTCGTTCGAGGCGCTCGATCTGGTGTGGCGGGCGCTCGAGATCCAGCCCGACTACGTCGATGCCCTCAACAATCTCGCCAACATCTACCGGCATCTGGGGAGCCCTGCGGAGGCTGCCAAGACCTACGAGGTGGCGCTGGCGCTGCGGCCCGATCACCCCGAGGCCTTGCGCAATCGCGCGATCGCCTTGCGCGAAGTGGAGCGCCTCGAGGCACTGGCAGATGCCTGCCGGCAGGCGATCGCGCGCGATGCGCTGGACGTCGGGAACTACTACGCGCTTGCCGCTGCGTACAAGGACCTGGACCGCCTCGACGACGCGGCCGAAGCGTTGCGGCAGGCGCTCGCGATCAGGCCCGAGGCCGAGGGGTTTCGGCTCCTGGGCCAGGTCCTGCGCTGGCTGCGCCGCACCGACGAAGCGGCGGCGAACTACGAGGCGTGGCTTTGGAACGAGCCCGACAACCCGATCGCCAGGCACATGCTGGCCGCCTGCACGCTAAGCGAGGTCCCGGCACGGGCGAGCGACGCGTTCGTGACCACGATGTTCGACGGCCTGGCGGGCAGCTTCGACGAGGCTTTGCACAGGATCGAGTACCGCGCGCCGGCTCTGGTGGGGCAGGCCTTGCAGCGCGCCGCGGGAGAGCCGCGCCAGGAGCTTGGCATCGTCGACGTCGGCTGCGGCACGGGACTGCTTGCGCCCTACCTGCGCCCTTACGCCCGGCGCCTGGTGGGGGTCGATCTCTCGCCGAAGATGCTGGCGCAGGCGGCGCAGCGCGCCCTGTATGACGAGAGCGTCGTGGCGGAGCTCGGGTCATTCCTGCGCGCGTCGCCCGGAGGGTTCGACGTCGTCGCGTCGTCGGACACGCTGGTGTACTTCGGCGAGCTGGGCGAGGTGCTCGCCGCGGCGCGCCGGTCGCTCCGGCCGGGCGGAATGCTCGTCTTTACGCTCGAGCACGAGGCGAACGAGGCGGAGGCCCCGAGCGGCTACCGCATTCATCCGCACGGCCGCTACAGCCACACCGAGCAGTACGTGCGCGGGGCGCTGGCCGAAGCGGGCTTCGACCTGGTGGAGCTCGGAAAAGCGAACCTGCGCCGGGAGGGCGCCGCCTACGTCGACGGCCTGGTGGTCGCGGCGCGCGCCGTGGGCGGCACGCTCTCCGAGGCGTCCTCCAGCTTGAAGCCGTAGCGGCCGCAGCCCCGGCTGCAGTAGACGAAGCTGCGTCCGAAGAGCTTGACCACGTAAGCGGTGCCGAAGACGCGCCAACCCATGCGCGCGCAGGACTTGAGCGAGTCGAGATTGGTCGCGTCGACGTAGAGCAGCATGCCCTTGTAGCCGACCGAAAGCCAGTGGCGCAGCGCGCGCGTCATCCCGGTCGGAAAGAGGCGCCTGCCGCGGTGCGAGGCGTGCGTGAAGCCGTGATACATGTAGACATAACCGCGTGCAAAATCAATCCTCAGCTCGGGAGAAACGCGAGTCGCGGTCGTTGCGTACCAGCCGTACGCTCGCAGCGCGCCGTCGTGGACGAAGCCGAAACATTTGTCGCCCTTGGCCGACGCGTAGCGCACGAATTCCGCGGAAAGCGCAGTCTCGGGCTCGCGGATGAGCGCCTCAAGCGCCTGCTTGCCGACGAAGCCGCCGGAATAACCCGCCGGATCCTGCAGGAACGCGGGATCCGTTTCCTCGATGACGTGGGCGCGCAGCACGCTCACCCATCGATCGCAGCCCAGCCCCTTGAGGAGCGCGAGCCACACCGCGTTGCACAAGCCGTGGTAGAGGACCTTCCGGCGCACCTTCCGCATCAACCGTTCGATGCCGTCCATGCCCCGATGGAGCAAGATACGGGCGCGATCAATAGGCTGCGCTGCCCGGCGTGCGGGGGAAGGGGATCGCGTCGCGCACGTTGGAGAGCCCGGTCACGTACGCGACGGTGCGCTCGAAGCCCAGGCCGAAGCCGGCGTGCGGCACCGTGCCGTAGCGGCGCAGGTCGCGGTACCAGCCGTACGCTTCCTTGTGGACCTTCAGCTCGTCCATGCGCGCATCGACCACCGCGAGGCGCTCCTCGCGCTGGCTGCCGCCGATGATCTCGCCGATGCCGGGCGCGAGCACGTCCATTGCCGCGACCGTGCGCCCGTCGTCGTTCGCGCGCATGTAGAACGCCTTGATGCCCTTCGGGTAGTTCATCACGATCACGGGCTTTTTCGCGTGCTGCTCGGTGAGGTAGCGCTCGTGCTCCGACTGCAGGTCCATGCCCCATTTCACCGGGAACTCGAACTTCGCCTTGGCGCGCTCCAGGGTCTGGATCGCCTCGTCGTAGTGCATGCGCACGAACTGCGAGTCGACGATGCCCTGGAGCTTCGCGATCACGCCCTTCTCGATGCGCTCCTCGAAGAACGCCATGTCATCAGGTCTTTCCCCCAGAAGAGATCTGAAGACTTGTTTCAAGAGTGCTTCGGCGAGATCCGCGTCGGCCGCGAGGTCGGCGAAAGCGATCTCGGGCTCGATCATCCAGAACTCGGCGAGATGCCGGCTGGTGTTGGAGTTCTCGGCGCGGAAGGTCGGCCCGAAGGTGTAGACCTTCGACAGCGCGAGGCAGTAGGCCTCGACGTTGAGCTGTCCCGAGACGGTGAGGAAGGTCTCGCGGCCGAAGAAGTCCTTGCTGTAGTCGACGCGTCCCGCCTCCGTGCGCGGCAGGTTGGCGAGATCGAGCGTCGAGACGCGGAACAGCGCGCCGGCGCCTTCCGCGTCAGAGGCGGTGATGATCGGCGTGTTGACCCAGAAAAACCCGTGCTCGTGGAAGAAGCGGTGGATCGCCTGGGCGATCGTGTGGCGCACGCGCGTCACCGCGCCGATGACGTTGGTGCGCGGGCGCAGGTGCGCCACTTCGCGCAGGAACTCGAAGCTGTGGGCTTTCGGCTGGATCGGGTAAGAGTCCGGGTCGTCGACCCATCCGACCACGCGGATCGCCGCGGCCTGCATCTCGAAGGGCTGGCCCTTGGCGGGGGAGGGCACGATGCTGCCGGTCGCCTCCACCGCGCAGCCCGCGGTGAGCTTCAGGACTTCGTCGGCGTAATTGGGAAGCGTGCTCGGCGCCACGACCTGGACCGGATGGAACGACGAGCCGTCGGACACGTTGACGAACGAGATCCCGGCCTTGGAGTCGCGGCGCGTGCGCACCCAGCCGCGGATCGTCACGGGCGCATCCTTCGGTGCGCGCCCGGAAAGCACGTCGGCGCAAGAAGTCATGACGGTCATGATAGCCGCGCCGGTCGCTTATCAGATTGCGAAATAACCTTCTGTCGCTTTGGTCTTAGCCCAGGTCGTCCCGAGGTACGGCAGTTGCGTCCATCGCTTCAGGAGGCCGCAATGACCGACCAGCGGGGCGCGTCGCGGCAGAGCGACGACGAAAGAATCGACCGCGACGATGACGCCGACGTGGCACGCTGGGCCGAGGCGTTGTGTACGTCGCCCGAAGAAGTCGTCGCGGCGATAATGGCCGTGGGCTGCGAAGTGCGCAGAGTGAAAGGCCATCTCTTCACGATGCTGGTTCGCCGGCAAAAAGGGCGAGCTTGACTGGCGCGCGCGCGGGTCCGGTCAGAGTGCTGTTCGTCTGCACCGGCAACATCTGCCGCTCGCCGACCGCCGAGGGCGTGCTGCGGCATATGGCGAAGCAGGCGGGCGTCGAGGTCCACGTCGAATCGGCGGGCACCGGCAGCTGGCACGTCGGGCATCCGCCCGACAAGCGCGCGCTGCACCACGCGCGCGGGCGCGGGTACGACCTCAGCGCGCAGCGCGCGCGGCAGGTGACGCGGGGCGACTTCGAGACGTTCGACCTCATCGTGGCCATGGACCGCGGCCATCTCGCCGCGCTTCAGGCGCAGTGCCCAACCAGGCACCGCGCGAAGCTGAGGCTGCTCGTGCCGGAGCGCGACGTGCCCGACCCGTATTACGGCGGGGCCGAGGGCTTCGAGCGCGTGCTGGACATGGTCGAAGCCGCCTGCGCCGGGCTGCTGCGCGAAATCACCGGCGCTACTTCCTAGTCTCGACCTGCTGCAGCTCGTCTTCCTGCGCGGCCGGCTTCGGCCGCTCGCGCCTCGGGCGGCCGAGCTGCTGCGGCTCCTCCGCCGGCGCGGCGACCTGAGCCTTGCTGCGGTCGGTCTCGATCATCACCAGGCCCGAGCTCTCGAGCAGCGCCCTGGAATCGACTTTCGGCTCTTCACGTCGCACAGGCTCTTCGTGGCGCGCGACTGGTTCTTCGTGGCGCACGACCGGCTCTTCGTGTCGCACCGGCGGCGGCTCGTGTCGGACCGTCTCCTCGCCGCGCGTTTCCTCGGCGCGCAGCGCCTCTTCCAGCCGCTGCGCTTCCCGCCGTTGATCCTCGCGGATCGCTTCGTGGCGCGGCTGCTCGTGCCGCGGCCCGGATGGCGCTCCGGCAGCGGTGCCGCTTGCGGCAGGCTGCTCGTCCCGGCGAGGACGATCGCGGCGATGGCGCCGGCCGCCGCGGCGGTGCTCCTCGCCTTCGCGAGGAGCGCCTTCGCGAGGACCGCCTTCGCGCTCCGGCGGCCTCGGCTGCTGCTCGGGCCTGGCCTGCTGTTCCGCCCTGGGCTGCTCCGGTCTCGGCTGCTGCTCCGGTCTCGGCTGCTGCTCCGGTCTCGGCTGCTGCTCCGGTCTTCCCTGGTTCTGCGGCCGAGGCTGCTGGTGCCGCTGCTGGTCGGGTCTGCGATCTCCCCGCTCGGGTCGCTCGCCTCGGTCACCGCGCTCGCCGCGGGGTTGGCCATTGCGCCGCTGCTCCAGGCGCCCCTGCTGCTGGCGGTCCCGGTGCTCGTCTCGCGGCGGGCGACCGTCGCGCCGGCCGTCGCGTCCATCCCTTCTTTGCTGATCGGGTCGCTGGTCGCGCCGCGGCTGCTGATCCCGCCTGTGCTGTTGCTGCTGATCACGCCGGGGCTGCGGGTTCGCCTGCACGGCGGGCTGCGCCGCCGGCTGCGGCGGCGCGGAGGTCGCCGGCGCCTTGAAGATGCCGAAGAAACGCGAGAAGAACCCTTCCGCCGCTGCGGTGGCGGGCTGCGCCACCGGCTGCGGCGGCGGGGCCTGCACCGGAGCGCGAGGCGTCTCCGGGGTGCGGGGCGGCCGCGGCTGCGATTCGTCCACCATCGGTGCTGGCTGGGTCGGCGTAATGCCTTTGACCACGGCCTCCTGCCGCTCGCGCTTGGCCTCTTCCTCGGCGCCGGCGGGCTTCGGCTCCTCGGGGCGCTCGACCATCTCGTAGCTCGAAGGGACGTGCTCCATCTCGTTCAGCTCGTCGTGGCGCAGGCGCTGCACCTTGTAGTGCGGCGTCTCCAGGTGCGGGTTGGGCACCATCACGATGTTCACCTTGAGGCGGCCTTCGAGCTTCTGGATCTCGCTCCTTTTCTCGTTCAACAGGAACGAGGCCACGTCGACCGGCACCTGCGCGTGCACCGCGCCGGTGTTCTCCTTCATCGCCTCCTCCTGCATGATGCGCAGCACGTGCAGGGCGGTGGACTCGGTGCCGCGGATGAAGCCGGTGCCGCTGCAACGCGGGCAGTTGATGTGCGCGGTCTCCTCGAGCGAGGGCTGCAGCCGCTGGCGTGAGAGCTCCATCAGGCCGAAGCGCGAGATCTTGCCGATCTGCACCCGCGCCCGGTCGAAGCGCAGCGCTTCGCGCAGGCGGTTCTCGACCTCGCGCTGGTTCCGCTGCGACTCCATGTCGATGAAATCAATGACGATCAGGCCCCCCAGGTCGCGCAGCCGGAGCTGCCGCGCGACCTCGTCGGCGGCCTCGAGGTTGGTGCGGTAGGCGGTTTCCTCGATGTCGCCGCCGCGCGTCGCGCGAGCCGAGTTGACGTCGATGGCGACCAGGGCCTCCGTATGGTCGATCACGATCGCGCCGCCGGCGGGCAGGCCCACCTGGCGCGAATAGGCGCTCTCGATCTGGTGCTCGATCTGGAAGCGCGAGAAGAGCGGCACGTCGTCGCGGTAGAACTTCACCTTGTTGACGTTGCCCGGCATGACCGTCTGCATGAACGCCTTGGCCTGCTCGTAGATCTCCTCGGTGTCGATCAGGATCTCGCCGATGTCGGGCTGGAAATAATCGCGGATGGCGCGGATCACCAGGCTCGACTCGAGGTAGATGAGGAAGGGCTTTTTCGACTGGTCCCGGGAGGCGCCTTCGACCGCGCCCCAGAGCTGCATCAGGTAGTTCAGGTCCCAGGTGAGCTCCTCGAGCGAGCGGCCGATCGCCGCGGTGCGGGCGATGACGCTCATGCCGTCGGGGAGCTGGAGCTGGTCGAGGGTGTCGCGCAGCTCGTTCCGGTCCTCGCCCTCGACCCGGCGGGAGACCCCGCCGCCCCTCGGGTTGTTCGGCATCAGGACGAGATAGCGTCCCGCCAGCGAAATGAAGGTCGTGAGCGCCGCGCCCTTGGTGCCGCGCTCGTCCTTCTCGACCTGGACGATGATCTCCTGGCCCTCGCGCAGCGCGTCCTGGATGCGGGCGCGGCCGACGTCGATGCCTTCCTTGAAATAGCTGCGGGTGACTTCCTTGAAGGGCAGGAACCCGTGCCGTTCCTCGCCGTAGTCGATGAAGGCGGCCTCGAGGCTTGGCTCGATCCGGGTAATGATTCCTTTATAGATGTTGCTCTTGCGTTGTTCCCTTGAGGCCGACTCAATATCGAGGTCGACGAGCTTTTGCCCGTCGACGATCGCGACCCGCAACTCTTCCTGCTGCGTCGCGTTGAACAGCATGCGCTTCACTTGTTGTTCTCCTGCGCGCGCAGGAGCCCCCATGCCTGGTCGGTCCGTGCTCTCCTGAAAGGTGATGCGTCAAAAGAAGGAAAGGAGGGCGGCCATTAAGCTGCCGCGCGCGCTTCTAGTAGTATCGCTACTTCCGGTGAGCGAAATTAACCCAGTGCTTCAGGTCCGGCTGCGGCCGGACAGGAGGCGGGTTGCAGGTCGGCTCACTGAGCCGCTTTCCCTGTGCCTCGCAACTCGAAGCAACTCCCGGATACTACGGGAAAATGAATGACTTGAGCAAGGCTCGGGCGACCACTCTGGAGGTCGGGGAAGAAGCCGCGGCCCAGCGCATCGACAATTTCCTGCTGCGCCACCTGAAGGGCGTGCCGAAAAGCCACGTCTACCGCGTGCTGCGAAGCGGCGAGGTCAGGGTGAACAGCGGCCGCGTGAAGCCCGAATACCGGCTCCAGCCCGGCGACCGCGTTCGCGTGCCACCTATCAGGGTCTCCCAGGAACAAAAGCCGAAGGCAAAGCCGGCGGAATTCCCGCTCGTGCACGAAGACGGGGCTCTGCTCGTCGTCGACAAGCCGTCGGGGGTGGCGGTCCACGGCGGCAGCGGCGTGAGCTACGGCGTGATCGAATCCCTGCGCGCATCGCGGCCGCAGGCGAAGTACCTGGAGCTCGCGCACCGGCTCGATCGCGACACCTCGGGCCTGCTGGTGGTGGCGCAAAAGCGTGGCGCGCTCGTCGAGCTCCACCGGATGCTGCGCGACGGGGAGGTGGAAAAGGTCTACCTTGCCGTCGTGAGAGGCGCCTGGGAGGGCGGCCCGCGCGAGCTGCGAGAGTCGCTCCACAAGTACGTCGACGCCAGGGGCGAGCGCCGGGTTGCGGTGCGCGAAGACGGCGCGAAGGCCGTAACCCGCGTCCGGGTGCTGAAAAAATCTGCGGACTTCAGCCTGCTCGAAGTCAGGTTGCTGACAGGTCGTACCCACCAGATCCGCGTACACCTCGCTCATGCCGGCCACCCGGTGCTAGGCGACGGCAAGTACGGCGATTTCGAGCTCAACCGCCGGCTGGAAAAGCAGGGCGTGCGCCGCCTGCTCCTCCACGCCAGCCGCCTCGCGTTTCATCATCCCCTTACGAAGGAAAGGCTGGAGCTCCATTCGCCGCTACCGGCAGAGATGCAGAAATTCATCGAGAAAATAGGGACGGTCCCTGTTTTCCCATGAAATACCGGCTGATCGTGTTCGACTGGGACGGCACGGTGATCGACTCGCCCGGCGCGATCGTCGAGTCCATGCAGGAGGCGAGCCGCGACCTCGGCCTGCCGGTGCCCGAGCCGGAACGGGCGAGCCACGTGATCGGCCTGGGCCTGCACGACGCGATGAAGATCGTGGCGCCGGACCTGCCCGGCGAGCGCTATCCGGAGTTCATCGCCGCCTACCGGCGCCACTTCCTGGCGCGGGAGGATGCGATGCGGCTTTTCGCCGGGATGGAGGCGCTGTTGCATCGTCTT
>Ga0207642_10000541_pt1 | contig 11542 bp, 6 predicted proteins | sample KBSMisM22_FD_184309 | JGI IMG/M metagenome (GOLD analysis project Ga0207642, IMG submission 184309) | Miscanthus rhizosphere microbial communities from Kellogg Biological Station, Michigan, USA - KBS Miscanthus M2-2 (SPAdes) (version 2) | ecosystem: Host-associated > Plants > Roots > Rhizosphere... | reverse complement strand
CGAGTCGGCGCGGGCCGCGGAGCTGGTCCGCGGCGCGGCGGGCGCGGACACCGACACCAGCGTCGTCGCTCTCTTCAGCCACCGCGAGCTGGCCGCGACCGATCCGGTGTTCCAGGGCGCGCTCGGCCTGCAGCTGGAGAAAGTGAGCGGGCGCCCCGAGGTGGAGAGCGTGGTCTCCATGCTCAACGCGCCCCAGCAGGCCCGGTCGCACTTCCTCTCCCGCGACGCACGGACCGCGCTGGTGCTGGTCCGCCTCAAGGGCGACGAGAAGGCCGCCGTGAAGGCCTTCCCCGCGGTGAACGCCGTCCTCCACGACGGGCCGTTCATGGTGGCCATCACCGGCAAGCCGGCATTCCTCTTCGATCTCAACACCGAGCTGGAGCACGACCTGCTCCGCGCCGAGCTGATCTCCTTCCCGCTCGCGCTGGTCGTGCTGCTCTGGGTGTTCCGGACGGTGGTCGCGGCCGTCCTCCCCATCGTCGTCGGCGGCCTGGCGGTGCTGGCCGGCGTCGGCGCCGTGCTCGCGCTCTCGCACCACCTCGACATGGCCCAGTACACGTTGAACGTCGTCAGCCTCATCGGCCTCGGCGTGGCCATCGACTACTCCCTGTTCATCGTCAGCCGCTTCCGCGCGGAGCTGGAGGAGGGCGCGAGCGTCGAGTCGGCGGTCGAGCGCACCATGGACACCGCCGGCCGCGCGGTGGCCTTCTCCGGGATCGCGGTCGCTGCCGGGCTGTCCGGCCTTCTCTTCTACCGGGGCTCGTTCCTCGCGGCGATGGGCCTCGGCGGCGCCATCGTCGTCGGCTTCTCCGTCCTCTTCGCCCTCACTCTGCTCCCCGTCATCCTCGGGTGGCTCGGGCGGCGGGTGGATGCGCTGAAGGTGCCCGTTCCTCCCTTCGGCCTGCGCGGAGGTCTGTGGACGCGCCTCGCGGGATGGGTGATGGCCCATCCGCTCCTCGTGCTCGTGCCCACCCTGGCGTTCATCGCCTTCCTCGGGTGGCCGTTCCTCCGGCTGCAGACCGCCGGGACCGACATCACGGCGCTCCCCGAGACCGCCGCCTCACGACAGGGCGCCGCCGCGCTGGCCCGGGCGTTTCCCGAGCAGAGCGCGACCCGCATCCTCGTCGCGGTGGAGTTTCCCGGAGAGCCCTTCGACCCCGAGCGCATCGGCGCGCTGTACGACGCCACCCGGCGCTGGGCCCGGCTCCCCGGCGTCGTCGGCGTGGAGAGCATCGTCGACCTCGACCCGAGCGTCACCCGCGAGCAGTACGTCCAGCTCACCACCGCCCCCGCGGCGTTCCGGCCGCCCGAGTTCGCGCTCGCCGAGGCGGCGTACCTCCACGGCAACGTCGCCGTCGTCCAGGTGCTCACCTCCGCGCCGATCTCCAGCGTCGAGGCACGGCGGCTGGTGGACCTGCTCCGCAAGGACCGCGCCGTGGGCGACGGACGAGCGCTGGTCGGCGGTCAGAGCGCGAGCGACGTGGACTCCAGCTCGTTCGTCCTCGAGCGCGCGCCGCTCGCGGTGGGTCTGGTGGTCCTGGTCACCCTGGTCGCGCTGTTCGTCCTCCTCGGCTCGGTGGTGCTGCCGCTCGAGGCGGTGGTGATGAACTTCCTCTCCCTGGCGGCCAGCTTCGGAGCCCTGGTGTGGATCTTCCAGGAGGGTCACCTCCGCTGGCTCCTCCACTTCCAGCCGGGGCCGCTCGAGCCTGCGCTACCGGTCCTCCTCTTCTGCACGCTCTTCGGGCTCTCGATGGACTACCAGGTCCTCATGCTCTCCCGCATGCGCGAGGAGTGGACCCGCACCCACGACAACCGCGCCGCCGTCGCCCAGGGCCTCGAGCGCACCGGCAGCCTCATCACCAGCGCCGCGGCGATCATGGTGGCCGTGTTCGCCGCCTTTGCCCTGGCGAAGATCCTCGTCGTGAAGGCGATGGGCGTGGGGATGGCGATCGCGGTCGCTCTCGACGCGACCCTGGTGAGGGTCCTGATCGTGCCTGCCACCATGCGCCTCTTCGGGCGCGCGAACTGGTGGGCGCCGCGGGTGCTGCGGCGACTCGCGCTCGCGGCACACGGAGAGAAGAGCACCTCATGAGCACAGTCCTCGTCGTGCTCGCCGGCCTCTCGCTGCTCCTCCTGATCGAGGGGCACGTGCGGCTCCGGCGCGTCCTCGCCCGCCGGCCCGCCCCGCCGCCCTTCCCGAAGAGCGCGCCCTCGATGACCGTCATCCGCCCGGTGAAAGGACTGGACACCGGGGCCGAGGACAACATCCGCGCGTTCCTGGACATGGAGTACCCGGGCCGGCTGGAGCTGCTCTTCGTCGTGGACTCGGAGGAGGACCCGGCCGCCCCGGCGATTCGCCGGCTCATCGCCGAGCACCGGACGGCGGCGCAGCGGTCGAGCTCCTCTTCTCCGGCTCGCCGCCGCCCCACCGCACCGGAAAGCTGAACGCGATGCTGGCCGGAGTGGCCGCGGCGACCGGCGAGCTGCTCGCCTTCAACGATTCGGACAGCCGCCCGGCGAAGGACCTCCTGGGCCGCCTGGTCTCGGAGCTGCTCGCCCGCCCCGACTGCGGCTGCACCTTCGCCCCGGTGGTCGCCGCCGCGGACCGACCCACCGCGGGCGACGTCGGTTACGAGCTGCTGATGAACGCCTGGTACGGACCGACGGTGTCCTGGGCCGCCGAGCCACGCGGCGAGCTGGACTTCATCATGGGCCAGCTCATGGTCTGCCGGCGCCAGGCGCTCGATGCGGTGGGCGGCGTGGGCGTGGCGCAGGGCCACTTCGTCGACGACATGTACATCGGCCGGGCGCTGTGGAACGCCGGCTGGAAGAACGTGGTCATCGAGTCCCCGCTGCGGATCTTCATCGGCGGCATGGGTCTCCTCCAGTTCTTCCGGACATTCCGTCGCTGGATCCTCTTCAGCGAGGGCGGCCTCTCCTTCCGGTTCACCTGGCCCAACTGGGTGCGCGGCGTCTCCTGCTGGGTGGCCTGGGCCGTTCTCGCGGCGGCGCTCGCCACGGGGAATGGCGCGGCGGCGGGCACTGCGCTGCTCGCCATCGGCTTCTCCGTCTACACCCAGGCCTCGCTCCAGCGTGCGTACCACGGCCCGCGCATCCGCCTTCACCAGCTCTGGGTGCCGGCGGTCATCCCGCTCATCGGCGGGCTGGTGCAGATCGCGGCGAAGCTGAACCGCCGGGTGGACTGGCGGGGCCGGAGCTACGACCTCGACGCCGAGGCGCGACTCGGAGCGAGCGGCTCGTCGTCGGCGGCGGGGACGTGAGCGGGAAGCGCGAGTATCCGGTCCTCGACCGCGCCCGCCATCGCCGTGCGCAGGTGCGGCACCGCCGAGGCGACCAGCATGGCTCCGGCGCGTACGGCCCGTCCCGGGCCACGCACGGCGCGGACACCACCCGAGCCCAGGGCCAGGAGCCCGTGGACGACGACGCGCGCGTACTCGCGCGCCATGACCGACATGCGGGTCTCGCGCGTCGAGAGCAGGGACATGGAGATGCGCGTGCCGGTGGGGGAGTGCTCCCAGTAGCGGAAGAGGCCGCTCCGCAGCGCCGCCATCTCGCCCGCGTCGCTGCAGAACGCCTCGTACAGCGCCGAGGCGAGGGCGATGCGGGTGCGGTTCGCCGGCCGGCGGATTCGGGCGTAGGCGGCGAGCGCGCTCGGAACGTCGCCGGACGCGCTGACCATGGCTCCGTGGAGCACGTGAGCGTCGCGGACCGCCGAGGCCATGCCGCTGGCGCTGAGTGGATGGCAGCAACCCGCAGCGTCTCCGACCAGAACCACGTTGCCCTTGGAGACGTGCTCCATGATGCGCGTGTCGTTGGACGCAACGAGCGGCGGCTCGCGGCGAAGCGCATCGAGGACGGCCTCGCGCAGCGGTTCGGGAACGCCGGAGAGGATCTCCGGCTCGGTGCGCACGCGGTCGGGCGACGAGCCGAGCGGCAGGTCCACCATCACCCGGGCCCGCGTCGCGGAGATGGGGTAGGCGAGCACCGGCGCCGGGCCGCCGATGAACAGGTGACCACGACCGGCGTGGGGAAGCGCAGCGGCGTCCACCAGCACCCCGATCATCATCGAGAGCCGGTCGTGCCCTTCCGCGATGCCCAGCGCACGCCGCAGCGGCGAGGCGCGGCCGTCGGCGGCGACCAGCATCCGGGCGCGCACTCGCTCGGACTGCCCGTCGCGGGACAGGGTGACCTCCACGCCCTCGACGCCGTCGGAGACCAGCGCGACGCGCGTCCGGCGGCGCACCTCGACGTCGCCTCGCTTCTCGAGGATGTCGAGCAAGGGCTCGATCAGCGCATGGTGCTCGATGCCCAGCCCGCGGTTGCCCGGCCCGTAGGGGAGCAGCGCGGTCTTCTCTCCGTCCACCACCGCGAAGCCGACGATGGGCACGCCCCCGGAGTGGAGCGCCTCCGAGAAGCCGAACGCGGTCAGCTCCTCGACCCCCACCGGATGGAGAAGCTCGCCCGCCAGCTGCTTCCGGCGGTCCTGCCCCGCGTCCGCGAGGAGGGTGCGGAGGCCGAGCTGGGCCATGGCCGCGGCGGTGGTACACCCCGCGGGGCCCCCGCCGGCGACGAGCACATCGACTTCCATCAAGGCAGAACGTCCTCCCCGGCCCAACTTCCAGGGCTTCTTATAGAGTGGGCCGCGCCTCGGCGCATCTTCCGTCGCCTCTCCGTCGTAGGTGTCTCGTGAACGGACCCGAAGACTTCTGCCGTCGCGCTCTGCCGGAGGTGTCTCGCACCTTCGCGCTGAACATCCCCGTCCTGCCCTCGCCGCTGGACCTGGTGGTGACCGTCGCCTACCTGCTCTGCCGGATCGCCGACACGCTCGAGGACGAGGCACGCGGACAGGTGTCGGAGCGCGCCGAGCTGTTTCACACGCTCGGACGCCTGGTGAAGCTCGAGCCGGGCTGGGAGCAGCGCGGCGCCGAGTTCGCGCGCCGCTCGGTGGCCGCGCTCCGACCCTCGGCGCCCACGGCCGAGGTTCAGCTGGTCCAGGGCACGCCCCTCGTCCTGGAGGCCATGCGCGGTCTGCCGGAGTGGACGCATCCGCACATCGCTGCGTGCGTGGGCGAGATGACCGACGGCATGGCGCGGATGATGACCGAGCTGGACGGCGGTGCCCCGCAGGGCCTGCCTGATCTCAGGGACACCCTCCAGTACTGCTACTACGTCGCGGGAACGGTGGGCGTGATGCTCACCGGGCTCTTCGTCGACGGGTTCGACTCGGTTCGCCCGCTCCGTCCCGGCCTCGTGCCGCGCGCCCCGGCGTTCGGCCGCGCGCTCCAGCTGACCAACATCCTGAAGGACGTCCGCGAGGACCTGGACCGGGGCTTCTGCTGGCTCCCGCGGACGTACATGGAGAAGCACGGCCTGTCGCCGGGGACTCTCGTCGCACCCGAGAAGCGGGACGCGGCGGTGGCGCTCCTCGACGACCTGGTGGCGGTCGCGCGAAACGAGTGCGACGTGGCCTTCGAGTACTCGCTGCTCCTGCCTCGCTCGGAACCGGGACTGCGGCTGTTCTGTCTCTGGCCTCTGCTGTTCGCGCTCCGGACGCTCGCGATGCTCGCGAACAACCCGGCCGTCTTCGAGCCCACCCCGGTGAAGATCGACCGCGACACGGTGATGCGGATCATGGTCCTCACCCGCGAGAGCGTCACCGACGACCGGGCGCTCGAGGCGCTCTACACCGAGTGCGCGCGCGGTCTCCCCGAGGGTCGCACGGCATGACCGCTCCCCGGAGCAGCGCCCTCCCCTCCGCGATCGAGCGGGGGCTGGAGGTGCTCGCCGCCACCCAGGACGAGGGTGGCTCGTGGAAGGGCGACTACGGAGGTCCGCTGTTCCTCGTGCCGGTCTACGTCGCCGGCCTCGAGCTGCTCGGACGGCCCGCAGACCCGGCGACGCGCGAGGGTTTCATCGAATTCCTGCGTGGGCACCAGAATCCGGACGGAGGCTGGGGGCTGGACGTGGAGTCGCACAGCCACGTCTTCACCTCGGTCCTGGTCTACGTGACCCTGCGGCTGCTGGGCATCCCTGCTGACGATGCCCAGCTGCAGCGCGCGCGGGCCTGGTTCCTGCCCCACGGCGGACCGCTCTCCAGCGGCTCGTGGGGGAAGTTCATCCTCGCCCTGCTCGGGCTCTATTCCTACGAGGGACTGGTCCCGGTGCCGCCCGAGCTGTGGCTGCTGCCCGAATCGCTGCCGCTGCATCCCTCGAAGCTCTGGTGCCACTGCCGGATGGTGTACCTGCCGATGAGCTGGCTCTACGCCCGGCGGGCGCGGGCGAAGGAGACGCCGCTGCTCGCGGCCATCCGCGAGGAGATCTACGCCGAGCCCTACGAGACGGTGGACTGGGTGGCGGCGCGGGAGCGAGTGGCGGACACCGATGCGTACACGCCGAGGACCTCGTATCTCCGCGCTGCGAACGGAGCGCTCGGGCTCTGGGAGCGGCTCGCCCCGGCGGGCACGCGCGAGCGAGCGCTGGACGTGGTGCTGGACCAGATCCGACGCGAGGACGAGGCGACGAACCACATCTGCATCGGGCCCATCAACAAGGTGCTGAACACCGTGGTGTGGCAGAGCGCCCGCCCCGGTGGACCCGAGGTGGAGGCGCACGTGAAGCGGCTGCCGGACTACCTCTGGCGCGCGGCCGACGGCCTCAAGATGCAGGGCTACAACTCCTCCGAGCTCTGGGACACCGCCTTCGCGGTGCAGGGCATCCTCGCCACCGGAGAGGTGGAGCGGATGCGTCCGGTGCTGGAGCGCGCGGCGCACTACATCGAGTCCAACCAGGTCCTCGAGGACGTGCGCGAGATGGAGAAGGGCTACCGGCACCGCAGCCGCGGCGGCTGGCCGTTCTCCACCCGCGCTCACGGCTGGCCCATCAGCGACTGCACGGCCGAGGGCCTCAAGGCATCCCTCCAGCTGGAGAAGGTCGGCCTCAACCAGGTTCCGCGGCCGCGGCTGCGCGAGGCCGTGGAGGAGATCCTCTCGCTGCAGAACGAGGACGGCGGCTGGGCGACCTACGAGCTGCAGCGCGGGCCGAGGTGGCTCGAGGCGCTGAACCCATCGGACGTGTTCTCCACCATCATGGTGGACGTCTCCTACGTCGAGTGCACCTCGGCCTGCGTGCAGGCGCTGGCGGCGTGGAGCGCCTTCGCGCCCGAGGACGCGGGCTGGCTGCGCGACCCCATCCGGCGGGGCGAGCGCTTCATCCGGCAGGTGCAGCGCGAGGACGGGTCCTGGGAGGGAAGCTGGGGCGTGTGCTTCAGCTATGGGGCGTGGTTCGGGACCGCGGGCCTCATCGCGGCGGGGGCACGTCCGGACGATCCGGCGCTTCGCCGCGCGGCTGACTACCTCGAGGCGCGACAGCGGCCCGACGGGAGCTGGAGCGAGACGCTCGAGTCCAACCGGCAACGGCGCTGGGTGGACGGCAAGACCGGTCACGCGGTGCAGACGTCGTGGGCGCTGCTCTCCCTCGCGGCCTGCGGTCGGAGAAGCTCGGGACCGGCGCGACGCGGGGTCGCGTGGCTGCAGGAGCACCAGGGTGAGGACGGTCGCTGGCCGGATCAGCCGATCACCGGCGTGTTCAACCGGACCTGCGCGATCCACTACGACATCTACCTGCGGCTCATGCCGGTCTGGGCGCTGGCGGTCTGCGCCTGAGCGGGCAGCCGGGAGGCTTCCCTGCACGGAGCCGACCGTTCGCGGCAGCGCATGCAAGAGTCTCCGGGTTCTTGCGCAAGCCCTGCCGAATGGTTGCCTCTCCCCGAAAGGCCTCGATGCGCCTCGCCCTCGTCCTTCCGTCCCTGACCGTGCTGGCCTGCGCGGGCGCCCCCGCGCCGGCGCCCACGGCCGCCGCACCTGCCCAGCCCGCTCCCGCTCCAACGACCGCTTCCATCCAGGCGCCGCCGGCGCTCCAGGAGCTGCCCGTCGGTGGGGCCGCGGATCGCATCTCCGGGCCGGCCGCCGCGCTCACCGCCGCCTGCAAGGACGCGATCGCCCGGGCACGGGTCGGGCTGGATGCGCTGAAGGCGATGCCGGCACCGCGGGACACGGTCACCGCCCTCGGCTGGTACGACGACGCGAACGCCGTGATCAACGACCTGGACTTCCAGGCGGAGCTCGCGCGACAGGCCAGCCCGGACGGCGACATGCGGAAGGCCGGCGAGGACTGCGACCGCGAGATCCAGGCGCTCGCGACCGCCATCTATCAGGACCGCGCGGTCTACGACGCGCTCTCGGGCCTCGACCTCGCGGGGCAGGATGGCTCCACCGCGTGGTGGATGAAGCGTGACCTCCGCGAGTTCCGGCGGACCGGTGTGGATCGCGACGACGCCACCCGGGAGAAGGTTCGAGCCCTCAACGACGAGGTCGTCGCGATCGGTCAGGAGTGGGACCGGAACATCCGTCAGGGCACGAAGACCGTCTTCTTCGCTCCAGCAGAGCTCGCCGGTGTTCCCGAGGACTTCCGGAAGGCGCATCCGCCGGGCGCGGACGGGAAGGTGGCGCTCACCACCGACTACCCGGACTACCACCCGTTCATGGCCTACGCCCGCAGCTCGAAGGCACGGGAGAAGCTCTGGCGCGCTTCCAACACCCGCGCCTCACCGGCGAACGTCGAGGTGCTCTCGCGCCTGATGGCGAAGCGGTACGAGCTGGCCACGACGCTCGGGTACGCGAACTGGGCGGACTACACGACCGAGAACAAGATGATCGGGACCGGGCGCGCGGCGGACGAGTTCATCGACCGGATCACGACCGCGTCCGGAGGGCGCTCCGCCCAGGAGCTGGCCCGGGTCCTGGCGCGCGAGCGCAGGGACATCCCCGGCGCGAAGCAGGTCGCCCCCTGGGACTACGGCTACTACTCGGACCGGGTGAAGATCGAGCAGTACCGGTTCGACGCGAAGGCCGCGCGGCCCTACTTCGAGTTCGATCGCGTCTTGCAGGGCGTGCTCGACGTGTCGGGTCGGCTGCTCGATCTCTCGTACCGCCCTGTGACGGGGCAGAAGGTCTGGCACCCCGACGTGCTGGTCTACGACGTGATCGCCGGGTCGTCCTTCGGAGCTCGCGCCGGGCAGTCGCTGGGGCGCATCTACCTCGACCTCCATCCGCGCGAGAACAAGTACAAGCACGCGGCGCAGTACGGGATGATCTCTGGTCAGGCGGGCCATCGACTTCCGGAGAGCGCGCTGCTCTGCAACCTCCCGCGCTCCGGCGGTCTGATGGAGTACGACGACGTCCGGACGCTGTTCCACGAGTTCGGACACCTGCTTCACCACGTCATCGGTGGCAACACGCGGTGGGCCGCGAACTCCGGCGTGCGCAACGAGCAGGACTTCGTCGAGGCGCCCTCGCAGATGCTCGAGGAGTGGATGCGCGACGCCAGCGTCCTGCAGACCTTCGCGCGCGAGGTGAAGACCGGGAAGCCCATTCCGGCGACGATGGTGAAGCAGCTCCGCGCGGCGGACGACTTCGGCAAGGGCGTCGACGTGCGGCAGCAGATGTTCTACGCCGCGACGAGCCTCCACCTCTACGACCGTGACCCGCGTGGGCTGGAGCTGACTCCGTACGTCGCCGGAATCCAGTCTCGCTATTCACCGTTCCCGTACATCCCCGGGACCACGTTCTACACGGCGTTCGGCCACCTGAACGGGTACAGCGCGGTCTATTACACGTACATGTGGTCGAAGGTCATTGCGAAGGATCTCTTCACCGCGTTCAAGGCGACGGGGATGTTCGATCCAGCGACGGCGCAGCGATACCGGAAGGAGATCCTCGAGCCGGGCGGTGGAAAGCCCGCGGCGCAGCTGGTCGCCGACTTCCTCGGCCGCCCCTACGACTTCCGCGCCTACGAGGCGTGGCTCCAGGAGGGGAATTCGCCAGCGCCGCCAGCCTCGAGAGGTGGCGCGTCGGCCGCCGCCCGCACGGTCCACTAGCGGGTGCCGCGGACTCGCGAGGAACGAGCGGAGTGGGTCGACGCTCCGCTTCCGTCTGCTCGGACGATCCGTCCGCAGGGGAACAGGCCTCTCGCTGCAACTCGATGACCGTTCCGGTCGGGCCGTGCGAGAGTGCCGCCCTTTTCTCACGGCCTGCCCCGAACCGGTCGCCCTCTCCCGAAAGTCACGGATGCGCTCTTCCCTCGCCCTCCTCGCCCTGACGGCCCTCGCCTGTGCCGGGGCCCCTGCTCCCGCTCCGTCGAAGCCGGTGGCCGCCGCCCCGGCGCCCGCGCCCGCACCGGTGACGGCTCCTCCTGCGCTGGAGGAACCGCTCGGCACCGCCGCGGCCCGCATCTCCGGTCCGCCGGCCGGCTTCACCGCCGCCTGCCAGGACGCCATGGCCCGTGCAAAGGCCGGAATGGACGCCGTCAAGGCCATGCCCGCTCCTCGGGACACGGTCGCGACGCTCACCGCGTACGACGACGCGAACGCCGCCATCAGTGACGCCGCCGCGCAGGCCGAGCTGGCTCGCCAGGGCAGCCCGGATCCCGCGATGCGCAAGGCGGCGGAGGAGTGCGACCGCAAGCTGCAGGCGACGTTCACCGCCATCAACCAGGACCGCGCGCTGTACGACGTGCTCTCGTCGCTGGACCTCTCCGGGCAGGACGTGACCACCCAGTGGTGGATCACCCGCGACCTCCGCGAGTTCCGCCGAGCCGGAGTGGACCGCGACGACGCCACCCGGGAGAAGGTGCGCGCGATCGCCGACGAGCTGGTCTCCCTCGGCCAGGAATTCGACCGGAACGTTCCCGCCGACGTGAGGAAGGTCGCCTTCAGCCCGGCCGATCTCGCCGGCATGCCCGCCGACTTCCTCGCCGCGCACCCAGCCGGACCCGACGGGAAGATCGTCCTCACCACCGACTACCCGGACTACTTCCCGGTGCGGAACTACGCGAAGAAGGCCAGCACCCGCGAGGCGATGTGGCGCGCCTTCACCAGCCGGGCCGCGCCGCAGAACATCGCGCTTCTGGAGAAGATGCTGGTGAAGCGGCAGGAGCTGTCACGCACGCTGGGCTACGCCAACTGGGCGGACTACATCACGGAGAACAAGATGATCCGCAGCGGCAAGGCCGCCTCGGACTTCATCGAGCACATCACCGCGGTCTCGGGGAACCGGGCGGCCCAGGAGAAGCAGGTTCTCCTCGACCGGAAGCGGAAGGACCTGCCGGGAGCCACGGCGCTCGACCCGTGGGACGTCAACTACTACGGCGAGCGGATCAAGGCCGAGCGGTACCACTTCGATGCCCAGAAGGCCCGGCCCTACTTCGAGGCGAGCCGGGTGTTCCAGGGCGTGCTCGACGTCTCCGGAAAGCTGTTCGACGTCTCCTACCGCCCGGTGGAGAACGCCGTGGTCTGGCACCCCGACGTTCGGACCTACGACGTCATCGCCGGCCCGTCGTTCGGTGACGGCGCGGGGAAGTCGCTGGGCCGCGTCTACCTGGATCTCCACCCGCGCGAGGGGAAGTACAAGCACGCGGCGCAGTTCACCGTCGTCTCGGGGCAGGACGGACACCGGTTGCCCGAGGG
>Ga0207642_10000525_pt1 | contig 11747 bp, 8 predicted proteins | sample KBSMisM22_FD_184309 | JGI IMG/M metagenome (GOLD analysis project Ga0207642, IMG submission 184309) | Miscanthus rhizosphere microbial communities from Kellogg Biological Station, Michigan, USA - KBS Miscanthus M2-2 (SPAdes) (version 2) | ecosystem: Host-associated > Plants > Roots > Rhizosphere... | reverse complement strand
AGATTCCAGAGGACGCCCATGTCGGGGTGGCCCGGATTGCCGTCGTAGAGGACGATCGCGGCGCGGGTGAGCAGGCCGGAGACGAGGAAGTTCCACATCATCCAGCCGGTCGTCGTGAACCAGAAGAGGCGGTCACCGGGGTGGGCGTCGACGTGGAGGTGGAGCTTCTTCAGGTGCTCGAGCAGGATGCCGCCCTGGCCCTGGACGATCGCCTTTGGCAGGCCGGTCGTGCCGGAGGAGTAGAGGACCCAGAGCGGGTGGTCGAATGGGACGCGCTCGAAGCTCGACGCGGCGCCCTCGCCGGCGGCGAGCAGCTCGCCCCAACGCATCGCGTCGCGCAGGGGGGAGAGGTCGGGGTCGGGATCGAGGTAGGGGACAACGACGGTGCGCTCGAGGCTCGGCATTGCCGCCTGGAGCTCGGCGAGCACCTCGCGCCGGTCGAAGTCCTTGCCGCCGTAGCGGTAGCCGTCGACGGCGACGAGCACCTTGGGCTCGATCTGGGCAAAGCGGTCGATCACGCTGGCGGGGCCGAAGTCGGGTGAGCAGCTCGACCAGACGGCGCCGATCGAGGCGGCGGCGAGGAAGGCGACGATCGCCTCGGGGATGTTCGGCAGGTAGGCGACGACGCGATCACCGGGCTCGACGCCGAGCCCTCTCAGGCCGGCGGCGACGGCGGCGACCTGGCCGCGCAGCTCGCCCCAGCTCAGCTCGCCCAGGTCGCGAAGCTCGGAGGCGTGCAGGATCGCCGGCTCGGCGTCCTCCTTGCCGGCGAAGACGTGCTCGGCGTAGTTGAGCGCGGTGCCGGCGAACCACTCGGCGCCGGGCATCTCGCGGCTGCCGAGCGCGCGGTCATAGCCACCGTCGGCCTGGACCTCGAAGAAGTCCCAGATCGCCGACCAGAAGCCCTCGAGATCGTCGACCGACCACTGCCAGAGCTCTGGGTAGCCGTCGAAGCGCAGGCCGCGCTCGCGCTCCAGCCAGCGCATGAACTCGGTCATGCGGGCGCGCTCGACCAGCTCGGGGGGCGGGTCCCAGAGCTTCTCTGGCGGCTGCCCGGTCACCCGGTTGCCGGGGAGACATCGGCCGAGCGAGACCGCTCGCGCTCCAACTCGTGCGGGTCGTGGCTGCAGAGCATGGTGACCTCGTCGCCGTGGCGGGAGGCGAGCTCTCGCAACCGCTCGCCGTTTGCCTTGCGGGCCCGGTTGTCGGCGGCCGTCAGGTTCTGGAAGAAGCGCAGCATCGGCGGGCAGCTGGGGGGAGTCGCCACCTGGTCGTGGTGGAAGTAGGCATCGCCGCAATGCAGCAGCCAGCCCTCACCGGTCTCGATCGCGACGCCGGTGTGGCCGCGCGTGTGGCCGGGCAGCGGCACCAACGCGATCTGGGCGTCGATCCCGGGCAAAATGCGCAGGCTCTCGAAGCCGAACCAATCGTCACCGCCGGCACCGTAGGTGACCCAGCGCGGCCCGTGCTTCCAGTGGGCGCCGCCGATGTAGCGCGGCCGGTCGGTGAGGGCGGGGTGGATCGCGGCCTCCAGCTCGGCGGCGAGCAGATGCACCTCGGCATCCGGGAAGTCGGGCAGGCCGCCGCTGTGGTCGAGGTCGAGGTGAGTGACGACGATGTGCCGGACGTCGCCGGCGCCGAACCCGAGCGCCTCGAGCTGCCTCAGCGCCGTCGTCTCGGGCCGCGCCTGCAGGTTGAGCAGCGGCGCGTAAACGCCGAGCTGCCGCGGGTTGCGCGCGTCCTCGAGGCCGAAGCCGGTGTCGATCAGGACCAACCCGTCACCCGTCTCGATCGCCAGGCAGTGGCAGACGATCAGCCCCTTCTCCAGAAGTCCCCCTTCGCCGTTGATCAGTCGCGCCCCGTGAGGGCAGAAAGACCCGCAGTTGAGGTGATGGACCCTCATCCCGCGCCGCAGTCTAGCCCGGCCTCAGCGCTTCGGGCCGACGTGGCGGTCCAGGATCGCGACCGCCTCGCGGCGGGCGACCGAGACGTTCCATGGCCCGTCCTGGCGCCAAGCGACGCCCAGCCGATCGCAGGCGTCGCAGAAGATCCCCTGGATGTCGCGCGAGCGATTGGAGAAGAAGTAACGCGGATAGGAATAGGTCTTCTTCGGATGCCTTGCGCCTGTGCTTGAGGCCAGCGCCGTGTTGCGGGAAGAGGTGCGGCCAGTGTTTTGAGCAGGAGACGAGGTCGAGCATCTGCCAACGTGGATGGCGGCGCATAGTCGCCCTGCTCGCCGGCAGGTAGATACCGAGGAGGTAGGCGTATTGGAAGATAATGAGCCCTGGGAAAGGGCTTCCGATCGGCCCACAGCGGGCACAGCGTCCTGTGTGGCGCCTGCCACGCCTACTTCGCCCGACGCCGAATTTCGGCTCCCTGCCGTTGCGCCAAGCGCTCACTGTGCTGCGCGGAATCCCGGTGGCGCGAGCGATCTCGCAGTTGTTCAGGCCTTTCGTTGCAAGCGCTCTAACTCGATCGAGTTCTTTGCGCGATCTCATCGAGCTATGAGTGCGGCGGGTGGGATTCGAACCCACACGCCCTTGCGGGCAGGACCTTTTGAGGATCCCGAGTCTGCCGTTCCTCCACCGCCGCGGGTTCGCCACATTGTAAATGCGAGGCTAGGCTCGCTTGCGGTCGCAAGAAGCCGAAGTCGGCCCTCCTAATGCGATTCTTTACAGTCTCGGCACAGACTTTTTACAAAAGTGCCCGCCGAGTGCCGCTCGTATGCCCGTCGCCGGCGTCGCCGGCGGGGGCGGCCTCGCTAGTCAGGAACGGGCGTCGATCAGGCCGGGGCGGGTGCGTCTGAGCCTGGGGTGGCGCCGGCGCCGTAGTTCTCACCGGAGCCGATCGGGCGCTCCTCCTCGACGTGCCAGTCCTGGCTGAAGCCGTAGAAGCAGGCGGCGATGAGGACGATTTGCAACAGCAGCATGATCACGACCAGCAGGCCGATCAGCGGCACCGGGATCAGCGCCTCGTCAAAGCCGGTCTTGTCGCGGGCGAACCAGCTGTCGGCGCCGACTGCGCAGAAGATCGCCAGGATCATCGAGAGCGAGGCGGCGACCGGCAGGATGCCGCGGCTCCAGCGGGTGACGAGGAAGGCGAAGAACGCGTACAGCGCTGCGTAGATCAGGCAGATCACGCCCATAGCGCCACCGCCGCTGAGCAGCGAGAAGCCGGCGATCGTCACGATCGCGGCGATCACGGCCGTCGCCAGCATCAGAAAGGCGACCACGAACTTGGTCGTGACCACGCCCGCCTTTTCCCGGTTGGGATGCCAGAGTTCGTAGCCCGGCCTCAGCTCTCCTACCGCCATGCCGACGATCATAGAATCTATGAGCGACGATGCGGCCCCGGCCCCCTTCGCGGCAGCCGGTCCGCAGTCCGCGCGGGCGTGGCGGAATTGGCATACGCGCCAGGTTTAGGTCCTGGTGGGCTTCGGCCCGTGGGGGTTCAAGTCCCTCCGCCCGCATAGAATTCGACCCCTCGGGGCAGTGGCCCAACTGGCTAAGGCACCGGTCTCCAAAACCGGCGATTCCAGGTTCGAGTCCTGGCTGCCCCGCTCTATTTCCGTGGCTCTGCTGGCGAAATTCCCGCTCCAGGTGCGGGATTGCGGCTGGAGTAGATCGTGGACCCCAATGCCTAGGGCGACGCTCGCCGAAGTCAAGTCGCGAGTTGTGGTGTAACGGGACTCGCCGGCACTTCTCTCATCGCTCCAGTGCAGCCACCTCGCTTCCGTCCCCATCGCCCTGGTCCTCGAGGACCAGGGCGATCGACTCTTGCGAGAGGTAGCCGCGGGTCAGTAGCCACTCGTCGTTTTGCTCGATCAGCAGCGCCCCGACCAGGCGGATCACCGAGCGGTCGTTGGGGAAGATCCCGACCACGTCGGAGCGACGGGCGATCTCCTTGTTGACCCGCTCGAGGTTGTTGGTGGAACGCAGCTTGGGCCAGTGGGCCGCCGGGAAGCGGTAGAAAGCCAGAAGGTCCTCCTCGGCGTCAGCCAGCAGCGCCGCCACCTTCGGCACCGCCGGGGTGAGGCGCTCGATGACGGACGCCGATCGCTCCTTGGCATCCTCGAAGTCCTCGGCGTTGAAGACCTCGCGCAGGGCGGCGGCGACCATGTTGCGCTGCCCCTTCTTGCAGTGGCCGTGCATGTTGCGGATGAAGTGCACGGTGCAGCGCTGCCAGGGGCAGCCCAGCACCTTGGCGATCGCCGCCTTGAGGCCGAGGTGGTCGTCGGAGACCGCGAGCCTGACCCCCTCCAGGCCGCGGGCCACCAGCTCGCGCAGGAAGGCCGCCCAGCCGGCCTCGGTCTCTGACTCGGCAATCTCGATGCCGATCACCTCCCGCCGCCCGGACCCGTGCACCGCGAAGGCGACCATCAGCGCCTTGGAGCGCACGTGCCCGGAGTCCCTGACCTTCAGGTGCTTGGCGTCGAGCCAGAGATAGGGGTAGGCGCCCTCCAGGGGTCGGGTGCGGAAGGCCTCGACCTGGCCGTCGAGCTCGCCGCAGATGCGCGAGACCTGATCCTTGCTCATATGGATCCCCAGCTCGGAGACGAGGTGATCGACCTTGCGCGTGGAGACCCCGTTGACGTAGGCCTCCATGACCACGCCGAGGAGCGCCTTCTCGCTTCTCTTGCGGGGCTCCAGGAAGCTCGGGAAGTAGCTCTCTCCGGAGCGCTTTCTCGGCACCGCCAGCTCGATCTCCCCGACCCGTGTCGCCCAGGGCCTGGGGCGGTAGCCGTTTCGGTGAGTCGCCCTCGCCTCGGTGACCTCACCCTTGCCGGCGCCGATCTGGCGGCCGATCTCCGCCTCCATGATCTCGGCGGCGATCATCGCCACGCTCTCGCGCAGGAAGTCTGCGTGCTCGTCGATCAGGGCCTTGGCTACGACCCCCGCGCTCGTCATGCTTTGGCTCTCGGCCATCGTGGTGCTTCCTTTCGTCAGTCGACTTGCTGGTCAACCGACGAGTCTGGGGCCCGCGGTGGCCGGAACTTCGTTCCGGCCCCTACGGGGGGCGGTTACACCACTTCTAGCGACATGACCCTTGACGATTCGGCTGCGCCCAGCTCGAGCAGTTGGCGAATCTCGCCCGCGAGTTGCCCGGCTTCGTTTCTCAGCCGGCGATCGGTGACCCGGATCGCGCGATAGCCGGCAACCTGGCGCCCCACGTCCTTCGTCCGATCGCCCTCAAAGGCATTCCGGTGGCTGTGAAAGGACCAACTGTCGAGCTCGGCGATCAGTCCCTGCCGTGGCCAGAAGGCATCAACCTCGTGGCCGAGAACTTCGACATTGGCCTCATACGGCGGCAGGCCGTGCTCGACGCCGAAGAGAGCGAAGCGCTCCTCCAGATCGGAGCGGCCTCCAACCGGCTCCCGCGCCTCCCCGATCAGGCGGCGAATCGGCCGTAGCGCCCGCCGCCCAAAGCCACGGTCGCAGACGTCCTCGAGAGCGCGCATCTCCAACAGGTTCAGCCGGTCCGCCTCTTCAAAGGCCCGCTCGAGCCGCCGCTCGTCGACGACTTCGGCGAGGTCGAAGAGCGTGCGGGCGACGGTTGTAACCGGGATCCGCGCTTCGAGCGTGCGATCGACCGGGTTGATGCGGCCCTCATGGATAACAACGCGACGGCCGATCCTGCCGCGCCCGCTGCGAGCGGAGACTTCGATGGGATTGCGCGCGCGGACGAGGCCCCACAGGGCGGCTGCGCTCCGATGGCTCAATACCGCCGCATCGCCACAAGCAAGTACAGCGGCGAGCCAGTCGCCGCGGAGGCTCAGTCGCGCCGCACCCAATGCGTAGATGCCGCGATAAATAGGTACAAGTCGACGAGCGGCGAGGCGGCTCTCTATGACGCGTGGACTTAGCCCGAAAGCAAGTAGCTGGCGTCTTGAAACCAGGCCATGCTGCCGTGCTGCAAGCGCAGCCAGAGCACGCTCGCGTTGAGCAAGTTGCGCCCTGCGCGCCTCAGCCTGACGTCCCCGCAGTTCACCCCCCATATGGGTGGGTTAAGTGCAGGCACGTCCCGGATTCTCCCCTCCGGCGGCAGGCATTGGATGGAATTTGCGGGGACGAGTGGGGGGCGGATGCGCTCGGGCGACGCTTTGTCGCAGGCCCGAGAGGCGGTGCGGGGCCGCGGGGCTTCGTATTAGAGCTGCTGGATCTCGGCGGCTATGTCCGACGCGGCCTGTTTGGCGTCGGCGAAGAGCATCGAGGTGTTCGGCTCGTAAAAGAGGTCGTTGTCGATGCCGGCGAAGCCGGGGCTGAGGGAGCGCTTGATGACGATTACCTGCTGGGCTTGGTCGACTTCGATGATCGGCATACCGGCGATCGGGCTGTCCGGGTCGTTTTTCGCCGCCGGGTTGGTGACGTCGTTGGCGCCGACGACCACGGCGACGTCGGTTCGCGGCATCTCCGGGTTGATCTCCTCCATCTCGCGCAGCTGCTCATAGGGGACGTCGGCCTCGGCGAGGAGCACGTTCATGTGGCCGGGCATGCGGCCCGCCACCGGGTGGATCGCGTAGTTGACGGTGACTCCGCGCCGCTCCAGCTCGTTGGCGACCTCCTTGATCGCGTGCTGGGCCTGGGCGACGGCGAGGCCGTAGCCGGGGACGATCGTGACCGTGTCGGCGTAAGCGAGCTTGATCGCCGCGTCCTGAGCGCCGATCGCGGTGTGCGGCCGTTCCTCCCCGTCGCCGCCTCCGCCACCCGCCGGCGCGCCGCCGAAGCCGGCGAAGAGGACGTTGCCGACCGAGCGGTTCATCGCGGTCGCCATCTCCATCGTCAGGATCGTTCCCGAGGAGCCGACCAGGGTGCCGGCGACGATCAGCGCGACGTTGTCGAGCGCGAAGCCCGCCGCGGCGGCGGAGAGGCCGGTGAAGGCGTTGAGCAGCGAGATCACGACCGGCATGTCGGCGCCGCCGATCGGCAGGACGACGAGGTTGCCCAGCAACCCCGCCGCGAGCAGGACGGCGATGAAGATCGCCTGCGAGGGATCGTCGTTGTTGATCGCGATATCGGTGCAGGCGACGACGATGCCAATCAGCAGGACCGCGTTAATCACCTGCTGGCCGGGCACAGCCAGCGGGCGCGTCGGGATCAGGTCTTGGAGCTTGGCGAAGGCGATGTTCGAGCCCCAGAAGGAGACCGAGCCGACGACGGCGGCGAAGAGGACCGGGATCAGCTCGTCGAGCGGGATCTCCTCACCGAGCGAGATGCCGTGGCGGATCTCCGACCAGGCGATCAGCGCCACGGCGCCACCGCCGACGCCGTTGTAGAGGGCGACCATCTGCGGCATCTCGGTCATCTGCACGCGGATCGAGGCGACAACGCCGACCGTCGTGCCGATCCCGAGGCCGAGGGCGATTAGCCCCCAGTTGCCGATGCCGTCGAGCAGCAGCGTCGTGACGACGGCGACCGCCATGCCGACGGCGGCGATCATGTTGCCCTGCTTTGCCGTGGTCGGGTGGGTGCCGCGGCGCACGCCGATGATGAAGAGTGAGAAGGCGACGATGTAGAGCGCCGTGGCGGCGTCGCCGCCGGGCTCGAGCACGGCGGCGGGGATCTGGCTGAGCGCGCTCACTCCTGCCCCCCCGCTCCGTCGCCCTCCGCCTTCGGCTTCGGCTTTTTGGAGAACATCCCCAACATCCGGTCGGTGACCATGAAGCCTCCGACGATGTTGATCGCGCCGAAGGCGATGGCGATCGTGCCGATCACGTACTCGAGGCCGTCGTCGGCGAAGCCGACGACGATCAGGCCGCCGAGCATGACGATGCCGTGGATCGCATTGGTCTGCGACATCAGCGGCGTGTGCAGGGTGGTCGGCACCTTGGAGATCACCTCGAAGCCGACGAAGGCGGCGAGGACGAAGATCGTTATCTCGGTCATCAGGCTCATCGGTGGGTCTCCCGTGGGCTCATTTCGCGGCCCTCTCGTTGCGGATCTCGCCGCCGTTCGTGATGCAGGCGGCGGCGACGATGTCGTCCTCGAAGTCGACGTTGACCGTGCCGTCCTCCCCGACCAGCAGGCCGAGCAGGTTCTCGAGGTTCTTGGCGTAGAGCTGGGAGGCAGGGACCGGCATCTCGCTGGCCAGGTTGCGCGGGCCGACGACCTTGACGCCGCCCTCGACCACGGTCTCCCCCGCCCTGGTCAGCTCGCAGTTGCCGCCGGTCTCGGCGGCGAGGTCGACGATCACCGAGCCGGGCTGCATGCCGCGCACCGCCTCGGCGGTGATCAGGCGCGGCGCCGGTCGGCCGGGGATCGCCGCGGTGGTGACGATGACGTCCTGTTTGGCGGCGTTCTCGCCGATCGCCTCGACTACCTTGGCGTTCTCCTCGTCGGTCAGGGGACGGGCGTAGCCACCCTCGCCTTCGGCGTCCGGGATGAAGTCGAGTTCGAGCGGGCGGCCACCGAGCGAGGCGATCTGCTCCCAGGCGGCGCGGCGGATGTCAAAGCCGGTGACAATCGCGCCAAGGCGCTTCGCCGTGGCAACCGCCTGCAGGCCGGCGACGCCGGCGCCCAGTACCAGCACCTTGGCCGGCGGCACCGTGCCGGCGGCGGTGGTCATCATGCCGAAGAAGCGGCCCGACTCGCGGGCGGCGATCAGCATCGCCGCGTAGCCGCCGGCGGCGGCCTGCGAGGAGAGCGCGTCCATCGCCTGGGCGCGCGTCGTCCGCGGGATCGCCTCCATCGCGAAGCTGGTGACGCCGGCGGCGGCGAGCGCCTTGTTGGTCTCGGCCGAAGTCCAGGGGCCCAGGTGGCCAATCAGGAGCTGTTTGGAGTTGAGCTTGCCGATCTCCTCGGCGCTGGGGGTCGCGACGCGGAGAACGACGTCGGCCCCCCAGGCGACGGAGGGGTCGCCGACCTCGGCGCCCGCCTCCTCGTACTGGGAATCTGGGTGGCCGGCTGCCTCGCCGGCGCCGGACTCGACGACCACGTCGACGTGCTCGTTGCGCTTCAGCGACTTGACCACGTCAGGGACAAGCGCGACCCGGCGCTCCCCCTCGGCGGTCTCTTTCGGAACTCCGATCTTCATGCGGCGCGGAAGGTTATGCGATGAGAGATTGGCCGGGTCAGCCGGCCGCCAAAGCAGCCAGGCGCTCGATCGTGTGCAGCTGCTGGGCGCGGTCGACATGGACTGGGGAGACGATCAAACGGTCGATGCCGGCGCCGCGGAAGCGCTCGATCCGCTCGGCCACCTCGGCCTCGGTGCCGACCAGCGAGGTCGCCTCGACGATCTCGTCCGGCATCGCCTCGAAGGCGCCGCCGCGATCGCCGTCCTGGAAGCGGCGCTGGACCTCGTCGGCGACCTCGCCGAAGCCGAAGCGGTGGGCGAGGTCGACGTAGAAGTTGGTCTTGCGGCTGCCCATGCCACCGAAGTAGAGGACCAGCCCCGCCTTGACGACGTTTTTGGCCGCCTCCAAGTCGCCGTCGATCGCCACCTGCAACGAGGGCGAGACCTCGAGGTCAGAGCGCTGCCGGCCGCCCTTGGCGAAGCCCGCCTCGAGGTGCTCGCCCCAGGTCTGCTCGAAGGCATCGACGCTGAAGAAGATCGGGATCCAGCCGTCGGCGATCTCCGCCGCCAGCTCGACCGATTTGCGGCCGATCGCGCCGAGGAAGACGGGGATGCGGTTGCGCTCGGGGTGGAAGTTGAGCTTCAGCGCCTTTCCTTCACCGCCGGGTAGGGGCAGGGTGTAATGCTCGCCCTCGTGTTGCAGCGGCCCTTCGCGGGCGACGATCTCGCGCACCACTTCGACGTACTCGCGGGTGCGGCCCCACGGCTTGGGGTAGGGGACGCCGTACCAGCCCTCGGAGACCTGCGGGCCGGAGGGGCCGAAGCCGAAGAGGAAGCGACCGCCGGAGAGCTTGTCGATCGTCGCGCCGGCCATCGCGGCGGCGGCGGGCGGGCGCGCCGGCACCTGCATGATCGCGGCGCCGAGGTTGATCGTCTTCGTCTGCGGCGCCAGCCAGGCGAGCACGCTGACCGCGTCGGAGCCGTAGGACTCGGCCGCCCAGACCGACTCGAAGCCGGCGCCCTCGGCCGCCTGGACGACCTCGACCGCGTCGTCCCCGGCGGGGCCGATCCCCCAGTATCCGAGGTTGAGTCCGAGCTTCAGAGCCATCCGCCGCGAACCCTATTGAATGTCCCCTGATGAGCACCGCCGCCACCGAGCCGGCCGCCGAGCGAGGCCTCTCCAGCGCCGAGGCGGCGAAGCGGCTGCGCAAGCTGGGCGCGCCGAACGTGCCGACCTCGCGCTCGGCCTCGAGCATCGTCGCCGGCAACGTCTTCACGCTCTTCAACGCGATCATCGGCGTCTTCTTCGTGCTGATCCTCTCGCTGGGGCTGATCGCCGACGCGGTCTTCGGCTTCATCGCGATCGTCAACTCCTACATCGGCATTCGCCAGGAGCTGAAGGCGAAGCGGACGCTGGACGAGCTGGCGGTGCTGGTCGCCCCCCACGCCAAGGTGCTGCGCGACGGCGCCGTCGTCAGCCTCACTGCCGAGGAGGTCGTGCCGGGCGACGTGGTCGCGGTCGAGCCGGGCGACCAGCTCGTCGCAGACGGCGAGGTGCTCTCCAGCCGCGGGATGACGCTTGACGAGTCGATGCTGACCGGAGAGGCCGACGGCGTCCGCAAGGGACCCGGCGGGCGGGCGCTCTCGGGCTCCTTCTGCATCTCCGGCTCGGGTCGCTACCAGGTCGACGCGGTGCGTGAGGAGAGCTACGCCGGCCGCCTCGCCGGCGAGGCGAAAGCGTTCCGCCACCCACCCTCGCCGCTACAGGGCGAGGTCAACCGGGTGATCGTTGCCTGCACCTGGGCGATGGCGCCGCTGGCGGCGCTGCTGCTGATTACCTTCCAGATCCGCGGCACCGACCTGGTCGACGCCGCGCAGACGGCGACTGCCGGCCTGGTGACGCTGATCCCCGAGGGCCTGGTGCTGCTGATGAGCGTCACCTTCGCGGTGGCGGCGGTGCGGCTGGCGCGCCACGACACGCTGGTGCAGCAGATGAGCGCGACCGAGAGCCTCGCCGCGGTCGACACGATCTGTGTCGACAAGACCGGGACGTTGACCGACGGCGAACTGCGGCTGCTGGGGGTCGAAGTCGCCGAGGGGCGCGACCCGGAGGAGACGACGGCGGCGCTGGGACGCTTCGCGGCGAGCGCCGGCGACCGCAACCGCACGCTGGAGACGGTCGCCGAGGCCTTCCCGGCACAGCCGGGGCGGGTCGGCGGCGAAGTTCCCTTCTCCTCGCAGTGGAAGTGGAGCGGGCTGCGGCTGGGCGGGGCTTCCTACGTGCTCGGCGCGCCGGACATCCTGGCGGCATCGGGGGCGCTGGAGCTGCCGCCGGGCCTGGTGCGCAAACTGGAGGAGGAGACGGCGGCCGGGCGCCGCGTCGTCGCCTTCGGCAGCTCGCCCGACCCGCTGCCCGACGACCCCGAGCACGTGCCGCCGCCGCGCCTGGTGCCGCTGGCGCTGGTCGTGCTGGAGGAGACGCTGCGGCCCGACGCGGCCGAGACGATCGCCTTCATCCGCGACGAAGGCATCGACCTGAAGCTGATCTCCGGCGACGCGCGGGCGACCGTGACCGCGGTCGCCTACGCGGTCGGCGTGCCGCGCGAGGCCGGCGTGGTCGAGGGCCCCGACCTGCCCGACGACCCCGAGGCGCTCGCCGCGGCGGCGCAGCAGAACACGATCTTCTGCCGGATCGCGCCGGAGCAGAAGCGGGCACTGGTCGAGGCGCTGCGCGCCGC